>JADMIO010604187.1_pt1 | contig 13281 bp, 13 predicted proteins | sample 8958161 | NCBI WGS metagenome assembly JADMIO01 (sample SAMN16585339, study PRJNA669376) | soil metagenome | isolation source: Crop rotation soil | place: USA: Cullars Rotation, Alabama | collected 2011 | reverse complement strand
GGGTCCGCCGTCGTTGATCATGCGTGCGAGGAACGCGATGGTTCGGCCCAGACGGTCACGCCGTACGAAGTGCGAATCCGTGATGACGCCGGTGAGGAACGGCAGGGTGAGGAAGTCGTGCCCAACGGTGATCTTCGCGTCGAACGGGTCGACCAGCGCGGCGGGCGATTGCACTGTATCGTTCATCGCGGAAAAGTAGTATTGCCCCAAGATCGCCAGACCCGCGCTGGTTCCGCCGATGGGCACGTGCTCCCGAACGCGCTCCTGGATCGCGGCGGAGAGCGGCGTGTCACGCCACATGCGCACGTAGTTCCATTGGTCGCCGCCCGCGAAGAAAATGGCTTCGGCGTGACGCACCTTGTCCAGCACGGCGGGATCGGACGCGGCGGCGCGATCCTTGATGACGATCGTGGTCACGGAATTCAATGGCGCGAGTCCCATCATGTAGGGGTTGTATGCGTCCGTTCCCGATGCGCGCAGCACCACCACGTCGCCGCCAGCGGCCTTGGTGAGAAACCAGCGGAAGGCGTCGGCCTGATCTGTGCCACCGCCCATCAGGGCCATGCCGGCCGCAGGCTGCGTCTGCAGGTCGCGGGCGTTCCCGGTGCGGAGGATCTGGTAATTCTCCTGAGCGAAGGCGGGAGCCAGGAGGAGGAGCAGGGCGGGAATTTTCATAAGGAGATGAGGGTCCGCTGGCCATCGGCGTTCCGGATTCGCATTCTAGCACCGGGAGGCGGGGGCATTGTGCGGCGTCCGCGAGCGGACGATGGGTCCGGGCAGGATAGAATTAGCAGATGCACCGCTTCACGCAGGCCTGGAGGCCTGCGCTACTGTGACCTTCTGCCTGGGGATCAATGTTGAGCAGGGGCTTGTCGGCATCGCCGATACGCGCATCGTGGCCGGCAACGAATGCCTGGTGGCGAGAAAGACCGCTACCTACCAGGGACCCGGCTTCGCATTCTTTGTGATGAACTCCGGCCTTCGCTCTCTGCGCGACAAGATCCTGCTCTACTTCGAAGAGGCATTCGCACGCGAGACCAGCGTTCGCGACCGGCTATATAAGGTGGTCAACCTGTATGCGCAGCAGGTGCGGCGCGCGGCCGAGGAAGATCACGAAGCGCTACGCCGCGGCGAGCTGCAGTTCAACGCCCACGCCCTGATCGGAGGGCAGATGGCGGAGGATTCCACCCACAGGCTTTTCCTGATCTACCCCGAAGGCAACTGGGTCGAGATCGGTCCGGACACGCCATACCAGATCATCGGGGCTTCGGGCTTCGGAAAGCCGATACTGGAGCGCTCGCTCAATCGCCACGACTCCATGCTGTACGCATTCAAGGTCGGCCTGCTGGCCTTCGACGCCACGCGCCTGTGCGCGGCCGACGTGGATTTCCCCATGGACGTGCTGTTGTACTCGCGAAACAGCTTCGAAATCGTGGAGCAACGATACCAGCGGGATGACCTCCGGACGATCTCCGATTGGTGGCAGGAGCGGATGCGCCGCGCCGTACACGATCTGCCGGCGGAATGGATCGAGGCGGCTTTCCCGCAATGCGTTTCTCGGTAGTCCACAGCACGCGCTATCGCTACGATGCGCCCGTACACCTGGAGCCGCACACGTTTCGCCTGCGCCCGCGCGATGACGGCGCACAGCACCTCATCCGTTACTCGATGGCCATTTCACCCACGCCGGCCGGGCAGGCCACGCTGCTGGATCGCGAAGGCAATGTGATCACGCAGGCCTGGTTCGCCGGCCAGACGGAAGAACTCGAAGTCCGCACCGAATTCGAGGTGGAAACGCTGCGGGAGAATCCCTTCGATTTTCTGGTGGCGCAAGCGGACCGCCAGCTACCGGGCCGCGGCGAGGCGTCGGGGCCGATTGGCGCCTTCGCCGTCGAGCTGGCCGCGGCTGCAAACCATCAGACCATTCCGTTTGTCACCAGCCTCACTCGAACGATGAACCTCAACCTTCGCCAGATTCTCCGCCGCGAGGGTGCTCCGCTGGCTGCCGAAGCCACGCTTGCCAGCGGCGAAGGAAGCTGCCGCGATCTCGCGGTGCTTTTCTGCGATATCTGCCGCGCGGTTGGCCTCACCGCACGCTTCGTCAGCGGTTATGAACGAGAAGCCTCGCTGCAGGAGAACGGCGAGCTCCACGCGTGGGCAGAAGTTTATCTCGAAGGAGGGGGCTGGCGCGGCTTCGACCCGTCGCGCGGGCTGGCCGTCGCGACATCACACGTCGCCGTGGCGGCTTCGATGGATCCGCTCCTGGCGGCGCCGATCAGCGGGGCTTTCCGCGGCTCCGCTCGCGCTGCGCTCGACTTTCAAATTTCGGTATCCGTGTCCTGACCTGCCTGCACCGTACGAGGCGCTCATTTGACAGGCGACCCACACTCGTAACAACATCACTTCATGCCGCTTGCCCGCCGACATTTCGCCCTCGCGCTGGCTGCTCCCATGGTTGCCCCGGCCCAATCCGCGGATGCGGAGATCCGCCTGCTGGTCGCCGCCTACGCGCGCTCCATCAACGCTGCAGATCCCAAGCTTGCCGACGAAATCTGGTCGCCGGCTTCCGCGGTTTCCTTCATCCACCCGGCCGGCCATGAGCACAACCTCGCCGAGATCAAACAGCACGTCTACACCCAGCTCATGGGGCAGACCTTTTCCGAGCGGAAGCTTTCGCCAAGGGAAATCGCGGTCCACGCGTATTCCGATACGGCGTGGGTCGAGTTCTACTGGGATTTCGCGGCGAAGCTTCGCAGCAACGGTTCTGCCGTGGAAAGCCATGGGCGCGAAAGCCAGATCTATCACAGGGAACAGGGCCGTTGGAGACTGGTCCATGTCCACTATTCCGAGATGCCCAAGGCGCAGTGAAGGTGACTTTCGGCGCGGAGACGCGGAGAAAATCACAGAGCTCGCGGACCGGCTATCGAGCCGATCACTGCTTCTTGGTCTCACCGGGACGCATCAGCGTCGGGGGCTTCCGCTTGGGCTTGTCGTCCGACGTGGCGGCATCGTCGGCGGTTTTCTTTTCCTGCGCGGCCTTGACTCCACCGGCGGGCGCCATCTCGGTCTGTAATGTCTTCTTGGACTTCTCCTGCTTTGCTTCTACGTCGCGGCCCCGTTTGCCGAGGTCCTCATTGGCCAGATCGAGACTGTCGTTGGTGGTTTCCAGAGCTTGCGTGAGCGCGAAATCGTAGCGGTCGATGTCCTTGGGGTGGCTGTCCTCGATTTTTTTCAAGTCCGGCAGCACGGCCTTGTAGGTGTTCGCCACGGCGGACAATCCGACTTTGATGTCGGTCTGTTTGGCCGCGGCCGCGTCCGCCACGGTATCGATCGCATCCAGAATCTTCGCGTAGTCTTCCAGCGCATCATGGATCATCGCCGAGCGGCCCGGCTTGTCCTTGGAGAGCAGATTCTTCACCAGGTCGATGCGCGCCTTGGCGAAATCCGCGTACAGCTTCAGCCGCAAGTTGGGCTCCTGCGCCTCACGGATCTGTTCGATCTCATCGGCGTTCAAGAAGTCGCGCTGCCACGCCCCGGCGCCCACCGCAATCGCGAGACACGCCGCCATTCCAAAGAGCAGCCCACGCCATGCCGGCTTCCGGCTCGTGAGTTCGAGTTCCTGGCTCCTCATTTCTTTTTGCCCTCCATCAGCCCCAGCAGCAGCTCGTCGTGGACTTCCTGCGTGCGGGTCTTCGCCTTGTCCAGCACGCTGCGGTCGTCGAAGCTCAGATCGTGCTGGAGCGTGTCGAGTTTCTTGAGCAGGTCGCGGGTGGCGATCTCCGCCTGCTTGAACCACTTCGGACTTTTGCGCGGATTCTTCCCCGTCGCCTTGAGCGATTGCGACGCCAGATCGATACTCGCCACATATTCATCGGCGTCCTTGGCGACTCTCTCGCGCTCGCCTGCATTGTAGGCTTCGCGCACCGATTTCAGCATGGCGCCCGCGTTTTCCAGGGCGAGCTTGGAACGCTTGCCCAGATCCTGCTCCGCCATCGCAGCCTTCAGGTCGGCGCGCAACGGCAGCGCAGCACCGCCCGCCAACGCCAGCATCAACCATGCCGCCATCCACTTCATCGTTTGGCGATCTCCCTGTCGAGAATGCGCACCCGCTGCCGCGCCTGGAATTCCTGGTCCGGAAACTGCCCCTTAGCCAACCCAAGGAACTGCTCGTACGCCGCCTTGGCCGGCTTCAACTGTCTGAGTTTATCCAGTATCAATGCCCGAAGAAACCAGTTGCCGGCCGACGCATCGCCGGCCTTCGACGCCTGCTCGAAAGCCGCCAGTGCCTGCGGGAGATCGCCGGCCATGTAGAGCATATCGCCGAGCTCGGTCCACGGTTTCGCTTCCGCCGGCTTCAGCTTGGCGGCGGCGTAGAACTGCTCGGCCGCCTTGGGGAATTGTTTGCGATCGCGGAGCGTGCGCGCCAGCATCATGCGGAGATCGAAGTCGTTGGGCGCGGCCTCGACTGCCTGCTGCAATAGCGGCAGCGCCTTCGCTCCCTGCTGCGTGGCCACATACGCGCCCGCCAGGGACAGCCGGTTCTCCGGCGTGGGCGCCTTCTGGTATGCCTCTTCGAGTTGCGGCAGCGCGTCGGCGTATTTCTTCGACTCCATCAGCATCTCGCCCAGACGCGCCCGCACCGCCGGATTGTCGGGAAACTCGCGGTAGATCTCCATCGCCTCGGCGGGCCGGTTGGCCTTCTCGAACAACGATCCGAGTTGCAGCAGGTAATCGCGGAAGCTCGGCTGGATCTGCGCCGCGGTGCGGAAATAAGGCGCCGCGTCATCGAGCCGGCCTTGTTGCACGAGCGCCTGGGCCATGCCGAGGTTGGCGCCGGCCGATTTCGGATCCAGCGCCAGGGCGCGCTTATAATTCTCCTCGGCTTTCGCGTAATCGCCGGTCTGCAGCTCCGCTTCCGCCAGGTAATAGCGCGGCCGGAATTCGTTCGGCTTCTGCTCCGCGGCATCCTCCAGCCATGGCACCGCGTCGCCCGGAGTCTTCTGGCGCATCAGCACCATGGCGCCGTTGAGCTCGGCCTCGTAAAGTTTGGGTTTGATCTCGAGAGTCTTGCGGAACTCGGCGACGGCGTCGGCATCCTGGTGCAGAAACGTGTACGCCATGGCCAGGTTGAAGTGCGCGAAGTAATCCTTGGGGTCCGCCGCGATCACCTTGGTAAAAGCGGTCACCGCATCGGCGTACTTACCTTCTTGCAGCGCCTTCATCCCGTCGCTGGTGTAGTCCGCCTGCACGAAAAAGAGGAGCGGGAGCGCCGCGAACCACATACCTTGATTCTAGCCGACGCCTCCACCTGGCCATGTAACAAGAATTTCACCCCAGGTCGCGCGGCACACGAATTCGCGCAAGTTCCGGACGGGCTGTCTGGATTCTACTGGCCGCTGCCTCCGCGACCGCCTCTGCCCTGCCCCGGCTTCGGCATCGGCTTCCGGGGCAGCATGTCCGGCCGCGACGCCGTGTTGTACACGAACCACGCCATCACCGCCGAGGCCTGCTCCAGGTCGTTCGCCGAGAGGTGGTCGTACACGTCCATGTTCGAATGGTGCGTGCGCGTGCCGTATTCGAGCGGGTCCTGGATAAACTGGAAGGCCGGCAGTCCGACGCCGTCGAACGCCATGTGGTCCGTGCTGCCCGTATTGCGGATGGTCAGCGTGGTCACGCCCATGTCCTTCAGCGGCGCGATCCAGCTCTCGAAGATGGGGCGCACCTGATCGTTGTCCTGCATGTAGATCCCGCGGACCTTGCCACTGCCGTTGTCCATGTTGTAGTACGCCGACAGCCTGGCGTGCTCCGGTTTCGGCTTCATGTCGGCGGGATCGGCAAAGTGGTCCTTGACGTAAGCGCGCGAACCGAGCGAGCCCTGCCTTCCGCCGTCCAAAGTCCAAGACGCACGGTGCGCGCCATCTTCACATCCATCGTCTTCAGGATGCGCATCACTTCCATCGCGATGGCCGAGCCGGCGCCGTTGTCGGTGGCGCCGGTGCCGCCGGTCCACGAATCGAAGTGACCGCCGAGCATCACCACGCCCGCGTTCGGGTCGCTGCCCGGGATTTCGGCGGTGATGTTGAAGCTGTCGGCGGGCTCGGTGAACTTGGCGCCGAGATCGAACTCGAGCGTCACCGGCATGTCTTTCGCCAGCAGGCGCGCGATGCGGTTGTAGTGCTCGTTGGTCAGCACCACGGATGGCGGCGGCAGGTCTTCGTCCTTCGAGGTCGCCGATCCGGCGGCCTGTCCCATGATGGTGCCGCCATCGGGACCGTTGCCGGGTGTCAGCACCACGAGCGCACCCTCATCCTTCAGGAACTTGTTCAACTGCGTACGGAATCCGAAGCCCGCGCCTCCACGACCGGCACCGCCGCGGCCGCCAGCGCCCGTTCCGGCACCGGCCGCTCCGCCAGCCGCCGGCCTGGAGAATCCCAGCGGCAGAATCGCCGGATTTCCGCCTACGGGATCCGGCATCAGCGCCGCGTTCTCCAACTCGTCGTCGGTGAGCCTGCGCGAGAGCGCCGTCTCGCTCAGCGGCGACGCGTGCATGGGGGCGCTCAAAACGATCTTGCCCTTGAGCTTGCCTTTGAACTTCTCCAGATCGTCCGGCCCGTTGATCACCGCCATGATCGCCTGTCCTACGACCGGCCCGTTGGTCCCCGGCGACCATGGCTGTTGGAAGCCGATGATCGGTTGGAACTCGGGCTCCTTCATCATGGCGGAGAAGCGCGTGGCGGCCCATCCGCGGCCGAAGGGCCCCCATGTCTCCAGCTTGGGGTTAGCGAGTCCCCACTCCTGCAGCTTCTTCACGGTCCAGTTGCCGGCGTCGCGAATGTTGGGCGATCCCGTGAGCCGCGGCCCGTAGACATCGGTGAGATAAAACAAGGTGTCCATGACCCGCGAGTTCTGCCCGAAGGCTTCGGAGCGGATGCGATGCAGCACCCCGAGATCCACCTTCTCCGAATCCGCGGCCAGACAGACGCAGGCTACCGCAGCAAGACCGACTAACCATTTACGCATGGTGGCGAAGATAACACACTTGTGCCCTATTCGTAGCGCAGCGCCACCGTTGGCTCGATGCGCGATGCCCGCCGCGCGGGCACGTATCCGGCGATCAACCCCACTACTCCAAGCAGCACGGCGGCGCCCGCAAAGGTCAGCGGGTCGCCCGGCTTCAATCCGAACAGCATACTCTGGACGAATCGGGTCAGGCCGTACGCCGCAACCAGGCCCACCGCCGCGCCTGCCGCCATCAGCACCACCACTTCGCGCAGAATCATTCCCGATACGCGCGCCGTTCCCGCACCGAGCGCGATGCGGATGCCGATTTCGTTGGTCCTGCGCGCCACCGCGTAGGACAGCACGCCGTACAATCCCACCGCGGCCAGCAGCACCGCCAGCACGCCGAAGAACGCCGACAGCTTCGCGATCAGCCGTTCCGCCACTACGTTCGCATCCATCAGCTCGCGCACATCCTTGATGCTAACGATCGACAGATTGCGATTCACCGCCGCCACCTCGCGGCGCAGTAATGCGCTCAGATCGCCGGCATTGGCGCCGGTACGAATTTCGAAGTTCGCGGTGGTGATTCCGTCAATCGGCTGCAGGTAAGAGACGTAGTAGCGCCGCACCGGCTCCTCGCGGAAATCGTGGTCCTGAAGGTCGCGCACCACGCCCACGATCTCCAGCCGCAGCTTGTCGTCGATAATGTGCTTACCGATGGGACTGGAACCGTGGAAGTAAAACTTCGCCATGGTTTCGTTGATGACCGCGACGTGGGGCGATCCGGGCGCATCCCGCTCGGTGATTTCGCGGCCCAACAGGATGGGAATCCCGAGCTTGCTGAAGTATTCCGGTCCGATCTGGTCGAACCGCGTTTGCCGGTCCTTATCGGAGGCCGGCGTGAACCCTTCGATATCCACGCTCCCGCCCGATTCGGTCCCGGAAAACAGCCCGTTCTCCGAAAAGGTCGCCGCGCGGACGCCCGGCAGCGCGCGTACGCGATGGAGCAGTTCCAGCATCGCGCGTCCCACGGCGTCCCCGCGATATCCGGCGCTCACCGGGTCCACGCGCAGGATGGTCAGGTGATCCGGGTTGTAGCCCACCTGCTGCGTTTTCAGGTTGTACAGGGTACGCAGAAAGAGCCCCGCACCAATCAGCAGCAACACCGATAGCGCCACCTGCGCTCCCACCAGGACTTTTGCCGCGCCGCCACGGCCCGACCCGCCGCGGCCGGCCTCCTTCAACGTGTCTGCCAGCGACACGCGTGTCGCCCGAAGCGCCGGCGCCAACCCGAACACAATCCCGGTCGTCACGGACACGGCGGCCAGGAACCCGATGGTTCGCCAGTCCATGTCGAACGGCACGGTCGCTTCCAGGCCGGCGCCGGAAAGCATCAACAGCAGGAGACGCGTGCCGGCGAACGCGAACGCGATCCCGAGCGCACCGCCCATCGCGGCCAGCACCAGACTCTCGGTGAGCAGCTGTCGAATGAGGCGCGCCCGTCCCGCGCCCAGCGAAAGCCGCACACCGATTTCGCGCTTGCGTGCCGTGGCACGCGCCAATAGCAGGTTCGCCACATTCAAGCATGCAATCAGCAGCACCAGCGTCACCACTACCTGGAGCATCAGCAGCGGCTGCGAAAAATCGCTGCGGATCCGGTCGAAGCCCTTGCTGCCGGGCTCGGTTTTGATGACGTATTGCGCGATCCGTCGCCGCCGCTCTGGCGTGATAGACGAGCCGATCTCGTCGAACAACATCTGCCGCCAGACCCCGACGAGAATCGCACTGGCCTGCGCCTGAGTGATTCCGGGTTTCAGCCGGCCCATGATGTTGATCCATCCCGCGTTGCGCTGCTTCAGAAACGGCCGCCCCGGCATGACTGCCGGCTGCATCATTGTGGGAATCCAGATGTCCACGCTGGTGCCGAGGGCGTCGCCGAAGAACTCCGGCGCTGCCACGCCTACGATGGTCAGAGTTGCGCCATCCAGCGAACGCGATCCGGGAGCGTCGTAAACGTCCAGGCCTCCGGTGCCTGCGTTGGCGGTGGCGGTCTTTACTTGAATTTTCCGGCCCAGGACGTCCGGCGATCCGCCGTAAATGCGTTGCCAGTATCCATGGCTGATCACGGCAACGGGAGAGCATTCCGGGGAGGCATCGTCCTCGGGCAATAGCGTGCGGCCGATCGCGGCTTTCACGCCGAGCATATGGAAGTAGTTGCCGGTGACCAGCTCGCCTGCAGCAATACCGCGATTCGCCACGTTCAGATCTTTGATCAGATGCGCGCCGAGGATCTCCGAATAAACCGGGTTGCGTCTGCGGAACTCTTCGAAACGCGGATAGGAGACGGTGCTGGTGCGGATCACTTGCAATTGCTCCGGATTCCGCACCGGCAGCAAGCGCAACATCACGTGATCGATCAGCGAAAAGATCGCGGTGTTCGCGCCGATCCCCAGCGCCAGCGACAGCACCGCCACCGCCGTGAATCCCGGATGCGCCGCGAGCTGCCTGACCGCGTACCGCACGTCCTGCCAGAGGCGCTCCCACGATGCCCATCCCCACATATCCCTGCTCTCCTCCTTCAGGATTGCGGTGTTGCCGAACTGCCGCTGCGCCGCGCTTCGATCGCCGCTGCGCGCCGCCTTCATTTCCAGATGAAACCGCATTTCTTCCTCGAGATCGCTTTCGAATCGGTCACGATCCCGCAAGAATCGCAGTCGCCGCAAAAACTCTCGCATACCCTTCACGCCGGCAAAATCACGCGTGTGATCGCACGGGTCACTTTTTCAAATTCGGCGATCTCCGCGTGGAGCTGTTTGCGCCCCACGGCCGTGAGCTTGTAGAACCGCGCGCGGCGATTGTTCTCGCTCATGCCCCATTCCGCTTCCACCCATCCTTTGATCAGCATGCGCTGCAACGCCGGGTAGAGCGATCCTTCTTCCACGGTGAGCACATCTTCCGTGCTCTGCTGGATGTACTCCGCGATCCCATAGCCGTGCATCGGCCCGAGCCGCGCCAGCGTTTTCAGGATCAGCATATACAGCGTCCCCGGAGGGATCTCCGTCCTTGCTCCCATAGTCTCACTATAGGACGGAGCAGGCGTGTTTTGGATAGCAAGAGCCTTGCGGACTACAGCAGCAATTCGGCCAAGGCCGCGGCGATACTGGTGAGTCGGGCGGGACTCGAACCCGCAACCACCGCCTTAAAAGGGCGATGCTCTACCATTGAGCTACCGACCCGCGAGGGAACAAAAACTGGCGAGCAGACTTCTTCAGTTTATCAGAGCGCAACCCAAGAAGGTCGCTGCGTTACACTAGCTCTGACCAACCATGAACCGGCTCGCGCGCCGATTTCTCATCCTGGGCGTCGCCCTCGTCGCCACTCTGGTCACCGGCACCGTCGGGTTCACCGTCATCGACCACTACCCGGTCTTCGACGCGTTCTACATGACGCTGATCACGATGACCACGGTGGGCTACGCGGAGGTCCATCCGCTCTCCCATGCCGGGCGCGTGTTCAATGCCTTCCTCATCTTCTTCGGAGTCACCACCATCTTCATCGCCATCGGCGCCATGACCCAGACCATCATCGAGCTGGAGTTCGGCGACGCCATCGGCAAGCGGCGGAATAAACGCATGATCGACAAGCTCAAGGATCACTACATCATCTGTGGCTTCGGACGCGTGGGTCGCGGCGCCGCGAGCGAACTGCAACACGCCGGCGTCCCGTTCGTGGTCGTCGATATCAATCCCGAGCGCACCGAACGCGCCATGATGTCGGGTATGCTCGCCGTCGCCGCCGATTCCACGCGCGACGACACCCTCCGCGAGGTCGGCATCGACCGCGCCCGCGGCCTCGTCGCCGCCCTGGCCACGGACGCCGACAATCTCTTCGTGCTGCTCTCCGCCAAAGGACTCAACCCGCGTATCTATGTCGCTGCCCGCGCCGCCGAAGAGGGCGCCGAAGCCAAGATGCGGCGGGCCGGCGCCGACGCCGTGTTCGCACCCTACGCCATCACCGGCCATCGTCTGGCGCAATCGCTGCTGCGGCCGCACGTGGTCCAGTTCCTCGACTTCACCACTAAGGATGTCGGCGAGGACATCGCCATCGAGCAGGTGCGCGTCGCCGAAACCAGCGAGATGGTGTCGCGCACTATTAAGGATATGCAGCTTCGCAAGGAGGTCGGCGTGATCGTGATGGCCATCCGCAAGGCCGATGGCCACATGATGTTCAACCCGCCCGCCGAGACCGCCGTGGAAGGCGGCGACTTCCTCATCGTGATGGGCCGGCCCGGCAATTTGCGCGCGCTCGAAACACTGCTGGCGGGCGCCGAGCGCGCCAAAGGGTAGCGAACTGATGACTGAGCAGTCCCGCGGGATATAATTGAGATCACCCGTGAAGAGAGTTCGCGAGTTCTTCGAAAAGGTCGCCTACGCCGGTCTGAAGCCATCCGGCCAGAAACCGGAAGCGCGTTCGGACTCGGGCTGGAGCCGGGTGCGCACGAAGATGGACGCATTCCTCGCGGGCGGCCCAGCCCCCAGCGATCCGCTCTACCTCACCAATCGCTCCTTCGGCCAAAAAGCCAAGCCGTGGCTCATGGTCGGCATCCCGATGCTCATCCTTCTGGGCGCCATTGGCATCTCGCTCAGCAATGTTCTCGATCCGCCCGAAGCGGCGCCGGTGGTGGAACCGACCTCCAAGGAACTCTCCGCCAAGATCCTGCCGAATCTGGATGCCAACCTCAAGATCGAGAGCAACAACGATGTCGAAGTGGTGGAGGTGAGAGTGGAGCACACCGGCGGGTCCAAGGTGGTCGGGTCGGTTCGCAACAACACCAACCACGAAATTGCCGCCGCGCATATGGTGTTGGATCTCACCGACACGAACGGCTCCCAGGTAGGCGGGGTCGAGGTGCAGGTCGAATCCATACCGCCGTCGAAGGTGAAGGCCTTCTCCACGCCGATAGCGCAGCACACGGCCGCGTTCGCTATCGTTCGCGAAATCGCGCCCGGGAAGTAGCGCTACGGCGCGAAGAACTCCACCGGATCCAGCGCCAAAATCTTCCACTTCTTTCCGCGCTTCTCCAGCTTGCATTGCAGCCGCTGCTCGCGCCCGGCGCTGGAGACGCCGTCGGCCAGGCGGCGGATTCGCATCCGCCAATTCACCTCCACCGAACGGCGTTGCGCATCGCCCTCGTCGCGCACCACATCCACGAAGCTCTGAATCTCGTTCATGTAGATGCCGTTGGCCAGGCGCGGACCGGCCAGCGCGTTGATCTCGTCGCGCAGTTTGCCGTAGCCCGGCATGGCTGGGTCGAACGCGCCCAGAAATTGCCGTGCATCGTTGGCGCTCAGCGATGCCGCCAGGCCGGTGAACAAGTCGAGCACCTCCTGCGTGGGCTCGGCGGCGAACAGCACCGCGGCCGCGGTTAGCCATAACGCGCGCCTCATGTTCGGTAGCTCGCGTTGATCCGGATGTAGCCTTCGGTGAAGTCGCAGGTCCAGAAGCGGGTCTCGCCCTTTCCCTTCCCCCGCACCACCAGGCGGATCTCGCAATCGGTGGCGCCGAGCTTCTGCTTGAGCTCCTCCTCCGAAAACGGCGCCGCCAGCCCGCCGCGGCACACGGCCACGCCTTGCATGTAGATGTCGGTACGGCGGGGGTCGAACGCTACCCCGGCGTTACCGGCCGCCGAAAGGATGCGGCCCCAATTCGGATCGGCGCCGGCGATCGCCGTCTTCACCAGGGGTGAATTCGCAATCGCCCGAGCCATGCGCGCCGCGGCCGCCTCGGTGGGCGCGCCCGATACCTCGATGGTCACGAACTTGCGCGCGCCTTCGCCATCGCGCGCAATCTGCCGGGCCAGCGATTCCATCACATCCGTGATCGCCGCCTCCATGCGCGCCATCTCGTTGGGATCCGGCCGCACGCCCGACGCGCCATTCGCCAGCAGCACCAGCGTATCATTCGTCGACGTGTCGCCATCCACCGAGATGCGGTTGTAGCTGCGCTCCACGCCGCGATGCAGCATGGCGCGCAACTGCGGCAGGGGGATATTGGCGTCCGTCATCACGAATCCGAGCGTGGTCGCCATCAGGGGCTGGATCATGCCGCTGCCCTTGGTCATGCCGGCCACCCGCACGGTGCCGCGTCGCAGCTTGGTCTCGCCGAAGGCGGTCTTGGAAACCAGATCGGTAGTCATGATGGCGCGCGCGGCGTCGTCGAACTTGCTTTCCAGCACAGTGGGATCCGAAGCTTGGAATTCACGTGACTTGAAGTCGCGGC
>JADMIO010960136.1_pt1 | contig 13282 bp, 12 predicted proteins | sample 8958161 | NCBI WGS metagenome assembly JADMIO01 (sample SAMN16585339, study PRJNA669376) | soil metagenome | isolation source: Crop rotation soil | place: USA: Cullars Rotation, Alabama | collected 2011 | reverse complement strand
ATGTCGGCCGATCGCGTCCGCGTCATCCCCTGGGGCGCCTGGGCCGAATTCTTTCAACGCCACATCGGGATGTACATCGGCGGCATCGATCGCTTCTATCGCGATCTCTACGGAAGTCCCGATCGCGCCGATGCCATCAAGCAGAAACTCGACGCGCTCTTTGCGGACTGGACGTTGTTTCCGATCGCGTCGGCCCGCCGCACGAAGGGCCGCGGCAGCGAAGCGGATCTGCGCTACATCAATCGCGCCATCGACCTCGCGTATCGCGCGCCCGAGCTCGTCAACTACGACTATTGGGGATTCCTGTCGACCGGTGCGCGGTATGAAATGGTGTCGCGAGCCATGCCGCTGCAGCGATCGTGGTTTGCCGCACCGCCATCCGCGGCGGTGCCCTACGACTCGGGCGTGCGGGCCAGGACGATGCTCGGCCTGATACAACAGCCCGCGCTCGAGGCGCTGGTCGACGAAGTGTCGTCTGATGTGCGCGTGCATGCGCGCGCCCTTGCGCCGCGGCCGAACAATCAGGCGCTCGCGGCTCGCATCAGGACGTGGTTCAAGGCGCGGGCCGAATTCGATCTGTATGCGATTGACGCGGTCGTCTACTGGTCGCGCACGCTGGAAGAAGAAATTGCCTGGAGACAGCAGGGGTGTGCGCTGTCGGTGACGCAGTGCGTCAGTTTGGCGTCGCTGTATGTCCATGCGGGCGACGAGGCGAAGGCCGTTGCGGAATACGAAAAGGCGTTCCGCAATCCCGCCTACGATCGCGTGCGCATGTCTAACGCCAGCGGCTGGCTGGTCTCCTATTACGAGCGCACCAATCAATTGCCAAAGGCCTACGACCTGGCACAACAGGCGGCGGATATTGGATCGGCGCGCGGGTTGACGACGCTGGCGCAACTCTACGAGAGGCGCGGCCGCCTTGGTGAAGCCGAGTTGCTGTATGAGCAGATCAACAAGCGCTACCAGCGATCAACCGAGAATCTCGCCGGCTTCCTGTATCGCCAGGCAATTGTTGCCAATCGCGCCGCCTACGTGGATCGCTGGCGCGCCGTCGAGCGGCAGTTATTTCCCGGCGGTCTGAGGAAGGTTCCGGAGGCGATGCCCGAACAGCCGGCGAAGGGCGTGTTTGTCTACGGCGACAGCGCGACGTCTCGATACGTTCGCCTGCAGGCCGGCGACATCATCGTCGGCGTCGATGGCTGGCTGGTGGAGAGCAAGGATCAGTACGAAGCGATCATGAAGTTCAGCGCGTCACCCGTGCTTCACAAGTTCACCGCCTGGCGCGGGATCCTGTTCACGGTGGAACTGCCCGAGAATCACGGCATGGATCTGCAGGATCATCCGTTGAAGGGATGGATCCAGTAGGCCGATTTCCACTGGCCCATTCGCCTGTCAATCGTTGTGCTTCAATTCGTATTCCCGCTGCGCCCGCGCCATTTCCGAGCCGGCTTTCTTGTCGCGCTTTCGCGCCGCCCGCATCGCCAGATCGTGCGTCGAATCGGACTTGATCGCGGGCGATGAGACCAGCTTCTCGAGATCGCGGCTTTGGCAGGCCGGGCATTGCGGCTCGCCTGTCGTCGGCAGGACCAGCGCCTCGAATTCTTTTCCGCAGCTTTTGCAGGAGTATTCGAAGATCGGCATGACCTGACGATTTTATCCCGAAGGCGTTGCCCGGCCTATTCGCCTATTGGCCTATTGGCCTATTGGCCTGATGTAATATCTCACCCTCTGGGGGAGGCATCGATGCGACGTGCACTTCGGTTGGGTTTGGCGGCTGCCAGCGTGGCGGCCCTGGGAACGATGAGCGGGGGATTGTTTGCGCAGGCGCCTGCGCAGGCACCGACGGCGCACCTTCCGTGGATGGATGCGGCGCCGGTGAACGATCTGCCGAATCCCTACAACACGATCGAAGGTTGGGCCAAGCTGCCCGCCGGACGCGAGTGGGGATCGACGAGCGCCGTCGAGGTCGACAAGGACGGCAAATCGATCTGGGTCGCCGAGCGCTGCGGCACGCGTCCCAATCCGCAAGGCGGTGCGCCGGTCTCGACCAACTCATGTTGGGATGCTGCAGCGAACAAGATGTCGGAGTTCAATCCGGTCTTGAAGTTCGATTCGACCGGCAAGCTCGTGACGAGTTTCGGCGCGGGCATGATGGTGTTTCCGCACGGCATTCACGTGGATCGTGACGGCAACATCTGGGTGACCGACGGCAACGACAACCTGCCGCGCCGCAGGCCTGGTCAGCCGGCTGATGCACCGCTGCCTCCGAAGCCGGAGAAAGTGGTCGGACACCAGGTCTTCAAGTTCAGCCCCGAAGGCAAGCTGCTGCTGACGCTTGGTAAGCCAGGCGGCAACCCGCCGGGCGCCGATGCCGAGGATCCCGCATCGTTTTATCAACCGAACGACGTCATCACGTATCCGAATGGCGACATCCTGGTTGCCGAAGGCCATGGCGGCGCCAACTCGCGCCTGATCCTGTTCGACAAGACCGGCAAGTTCATCAAGCAGTTCGGCAAGAAGGGCACGGGCCTGCAGGGCGAGTTCGATCAGCCGCACGGCCTGGCGTTTGATTCGCAGGGCCGGCTGTTCGTGGCCGATCGCTCGAACAACCGCATTCAAATCCTCGATCCGAAGACGTTCGAGACCAAGGCGACGTGGTATCAGTTCAGCCGTTTGAGCGGCATCTACATCGACAGGAACGACATGATCTACGGCGCGGACTCGGAATCGGGATCGGTGAACCCGCCGCACTACAAGTGGAAGCGCGGCATCCGCATCGGCAGCGCGAAGGACGGCAAGGTGATCGCGTTCATTCCCGATCCGTCGCACAACGGTCTGACCTATGAAGAGACCGACGGCAAGATCGTGCCGAAGATGGCGGATGGCAGCCGGCCGCCGACCGGCACGCTCGCCGCGGAAGGCGTCGTCGTCGACAAGGACGGCATCATTTACGGCGCCGAAGTCGGCCCCCACAAGCTGCAGCGCTACGTCAAGAAGTAGACAGTAGCCAGAGGTAGCCGGCGTTTTGGCTACCGGCTACCGGCTACTGGGTGCTCTCCGGATCACGCACGTCGAGGTGGCGAAGGCATACAACCTGCCTTCACCATCTTCGATGCGGCCCTCCGCCAGCGAGGTCGTGCGCGTCTCGTTGATCACGCGGCCAGTGCCCCGCACTTCACCGCTCTCGTGTGTCAGCGCGCGGAGGAAATTGATTTTGAATTCGAGCGTCGTGTAGATGTCGCCGGCGGCGAGCGTGCTGTGCACCGCGCAGCCCATCGCCGAATCGAGCAGCGTGGCGCCGAATCCGCCGTGCACGCTGCCGAGCGGGTTGTAGTGAAACTCCTGCGGCGTGCCGCGAAACACGGCGTGGCCCTTCGCGACCTCGACGAGGCGGATGTCCATCAGCATGGCCATGGGCGGCGGCGGGAGTTGGCCGGCGATGGCGAGCTGCAGCAGTTCGAGCCCGGATTTGCCTTCGGCGCGGTGCCAGAAGGGAGTGGGATCGTCCCAGGAGACGATTCGCTGTCGGCTCACCTTGTAAGACTACTTAATCTCCACGGCGAAGCCGACGCCCATCTTGAGGGACGGCACGTAGCCGCCGCCGCCGACGCGGAACTCCGCGAAGAAGCCGTTGTCGTGTTGAAAGCCGAACAGGTAGCTGCCGCCGGCATGCAGTTCGGACTCGGCGTCCTCGAACTCGGTGAACTTCGACACCGAAATGACCGGTCCGCCGCCCTGGATCAGCGACCAGCCGCTCTGTCCGAGCGGAAACTTGACGATCAGGTCGATGTTGATGTTTCCGAGTCGAAGGCCGTCGCCGAATCCGCCATCGATGCCCGGCCGCAGCCGGAACTGTCCGCCGATGTTGGGTGATTCCCAGGAGACGCCGGCATAGACCTGTTCGGGATCGATCGAGCCGCCGCCGTTGAAGTTGATATGCGATTGCGCGGCGGTCGTTGCCGGGGAGAGAGTCAGGAAAAGAGCACAGAGCAGCGCGCCGATGCCCGCCCGCTGTCCACTGAAAGAGACCATGCCTACCTCGCGTTGCCCAGTATCAATTCCCATGCCGATTGAATTTGGTGCCAGGCACCGAATTCAATCGTATTTCGTATGGTTGAAATCGGTGCCTGACACCGAATTCAATCTGATTCCGCGTGATTGAAATCGGTGCCTGACACCGAATTCAATCTGTCGCGGCGATACGTGCAGTAGATCTTACTGACAGAGGTCGGATGCAAGCCAATAGACCGCGCAATCTCTGCCAGCTTGTAGCCATGTTTTTCATGCGCCAGTTGAATCATCGCGGCGCGTTCCAGGCGATGTTGATTGTTGACGAACAACTCCTCGAGCGGCGGTCTCAGCAACGTACGATAGGAGCCAGGCTGATCGAGCGTTCGGAGCCTGTCGAAGATGTACGAACGCGCGGATGCTGGGGAAGTGGGATCGACGGCCTTTAAGTATGACAACACCGGGTCCGGATCGCTCAGGCATCGCCGCAGCAACTCCTGTGATTTCCGTAACGAGTCCGACGGAAATAGTGCCATGACCCAGGAGATCGACAGCTCGCGAGGAGTAGGCGAGAGACCGATTGTGGATGCGTACGTACTCCATTTCCAGTCCTCGGGTCGGCTGACAAGTCCCGCTTTGACGGGATTATTGAAGACGTACCAGGCCGCGATGAACAGCTGGAGGTCGTCCTCGATCTCCACGCCAACGAACCGGCGTTGGAACAGATGACCGACACGGCCGTGGCGCCAATTCGAGTATCTTGCGAACTCGCCTTCCAGTCCGCGCATGAACTCCGAGAGATTGGCGTGATGTGGCGTCACCACCGCGTGGAAGTGCGTTCCCATCTGACTCTCCACCAGGAGCTCGACCTCATATTTGTCGATGGCTTCGAGCAGCAAGCGGTTGAAGCGCTTTCGATCGCGGTCATCCTCAAAAATGCGTGCCTTGCGATTCCCGCGGTTCATGACGTGATACGTTGCGCCCGGAGCATTGACTCGGTTTGGTCGACCCATACCGGTCGGCAATCCAAACGTCCTGCCGTCACGTCATGCGAGGAATTCCGAGCGAACTCGAGAAACGGGCCCAACACCGTCGCAACTTCTGCGACGGGCCCCCGGCTTTGATGTTGAGATTTCTGAGCTGGTTGAATTCGGTGCCTGTCACCGATCATGGCGATGGAGGTTGAATTCGGTGCCAGGCACCGATCATGGCGATTGAATTCGGTGCCTGGCACCAGATTCAATCGCGCGCTCGATCAGGGCGGCGGCGGTGGCGGGGCCATCATCGGATTGCATGCGGCTCCGCATCGCCATCGCGTTCGCCTTCATCACACTGCTGCCGATCGCCTCGCGGATCCGCGAGGCGAGCACGTTGGCAGCCAGCCTGGTGCGCCGGATCGGCGCCGGCGACACGCCGAGGCGCTGCAGTTCCTCCGCCCACGCAAACTGATCCGACACATGCGGCACCGCGATCGACGGCACGCCGGCGCGCAGCGCCGAATGCGTCGTCCCCGCGCCCGCATGATGGACGACCGCCGCGCAGCGGGGAAAGACCAGTCGGTGCGGCGCGCGCGTCACGAACATGACGCGATCGGTCGATGGCCGCTCATCCTCACTCTGAATGATGACGCGCTGATCCGCCAGCCGCGCGGCGGATTCGAACGTCGCGATCGTCTCGGCGAGGTGGACATTCCCCGCCATCGGCATCAGGCTGCCAAACCCCATGAAGACCGGCGCGGGACCGTTCGAAAGAAACGCGTCAAGTTGCGGCGACAGTTGCTCGTGCTCGTGCGGAGGCAGTTCCAGGAAGCCGCAGACCTGGTGCCACGATGGCCAGTCCGACGGACGCCGATCGAAGAACGCCGGGCTCGACGCAAACAGATTCAATCGATGCGACGGCCATCCTTCGAGCAGCAGATCCTCAAATGGCCTCAGACCCACCCGCCGGCGCAGACGATTCACGTCGCGCAGCAGCGTGTGATTGAGCGCGAGCCGCGCCAGCTTCCACTCGAGCGCATTGCCGATCGGTCCCAGCCGAGGCATGCCCGATGGATGAATGTCGCGTGAAGGACAGAGCATGTGCGCGAACTGCACGGTGATCGCCGGCACGTCCACCAAGTCCGCGGCCGCGCGCGCGGCATGAAGGATGAAGTGATGGATCAGCAGATCCGACCGCCGGCACAGGTCCAGCGCCGCTTCATACATCGGCTCGATCACGGGCTCGAGCATGTGTTTGGCGATGATCAATCCCTGCCGCAGCTGATCGCGCGTGTTGAGGATCTTCAGCCCGAGCTCGACCGCCTCGTCTGGACCGGTAATCGGTGACGCGACGGCACGCGCCGTGAAGCCGAGCGATGCAGCGATCGACTCGTAGCGGCGATCGGCGATCTCGGTGTAGACCAATTCGACGTCGTGACCGCGCCGCCGCAGGGCCGCACCCAAGGCAACAAACGGCCGGATGTCGCCCTCGCTGCCCCAGGTCTGGATGCCAATGCGCACGCTACGGCTGGCGCCTCAGTCTTTCCCGCGCCGCGGTCTCGATGTCCCGCTCTCCCGACTGTTTCGCCATCCGCGCCGCGAGATCGAACTGCGCGCGCGCATCGGAGGCATTCCCCGTCTGCTCGAGCGCATCTCCGAACTTCAGCACCACGGCGGCGACGACACTACGCTGCGATTGCGCCGCCACCGGCGAGCGCAGCAACGATTCGAGATACGCCCGGTAATGCGGAATCGACTCGGCCGCGCGCCCGCGTTCGTGCAGCGCTTCGGCCGCATATAGCTGCACCTGCGGCTGATCCGGGTTGATCGCCAGCGCGCGCAGCCACGACGCGATCGCATCGTCGACGCGCCCGGTCCGCCGCGCCAGCACGCCAGCATTGACGTGGGCCTCGACGTTGTCCGGCTGCGCGGCGATCAAGGCATCGATCTGCCCGCGGGCGGCGTCGTAGCTGCCGGTGTCGACGAGGACTTGCAGCAGCCGCGACTGCGCCGGCGCGTCGTAGGGATTCAGCGCGATCGCCTGCTGCAGCGACACCGGATCGCCGCTGCGTAACGCCAGTCGATACCGCCACTGATCGACGGCGGCCAGCGCGATCAACACGATCGCCGCGGCGCCGATCGCGATCCGGCGGCCAAACCCGCTCGCCGTTCCTCGCGCGGTCGCATCAGCGGCCACGTCGGTCGTCAGCGCCTGCGAGACGCGCGGATCGCGGAGTTTCCAGACAACGCCGTCGATCATGAAGTGATGGATGTTTACGACAGCGGTGACGATCAGCATGCTGCTCGTGAAATCCAGATGGGCGACGCGGCTGGCCAGCCACGGCACGGGCAGGAACAACGCGATGCCGCCGGCGACCACCGCGATCCAGTATCGCGCCGCCGACCACGCGCCCCCTTGATCGCGCTTCGCGAAGTACTGCGTGATCCACAAATATTGCGCCGAGTGCATCAAGGCCAGGACGCCGGAGCTGTAACGCGTCTGCGGCGCCGTGAAGCTGGTAAAGGTCGTCGCCACCGTCGGCGCGACGAACCACAACACTTGCGTTGTCATCAACATCAGCGGCGGCACGATCGATGACGCATGACGCTGTTGTCGCAATTGCGACACCAGCATCGCCGCTCCGGCAGCGGTGACGAGCACGGCGATGATGCAGATGATCTGGACGACGGGCAGCGGCAATCCCGCCGACAGCACCATTGGATCGGCCGAGGCCCCGCTGTTGAACGACGCCAGCAGCATCAGATACGAAGCGACGAACGCGAACTTCAACAGCCGCTGGGCGACGGGACTCAACTGCCGGCCGCCCCGCTTCACGAACATCATCAGCAGGCCGTAGTTCTGCCCCGAGTAGTGCCACGGACTCCACATCACATAGGCGGTGAAGAGCAGCGGAATGATCGCCGTGACGATGTGCGCTGACGCCGCCAGCGCAATAAGGAGGAGCGTCCACCACACCGTGAACGCCGCATGCCGCCGCCACTCGCCGCGGCCGTAGGCGCGGTAGATCGTCGCCATGTAGTGCGGGTAATTGACGACGAGCGCAAGCGAATAGAACGATGCCGACCAGGCGCGTTCGGCATCACCGGTCAGCAGATACGCGAGCGCGAGCAAGGGCAGCGACCAGCCGCCACAGCCGATCACCAGATCGATCGACGGCCGCGCGATCCATAGCGAGCGCGGCGCGGCAGCGACGGCGGTCTTCATGCGTATCGACATGCTATCGTGAACTCCCACGTCGTGTCCGCCCCTGACGCCTACGCCGCCCTTCGCAAACCAGTCGTTCGCTCCTTCGCGATCGGACGATTCGCCGCGATCGCCGGCTGGCAGATGATCAATGTGGCGGTCGGCTGGCTGCTGTATGAACGCACCGCCGATGCGTGGGCGCTCGGACTGGTCGGCGTCGCCGAACTGGCGCCCGTGCTGCTGCTGATGGTGGTCGCCGGCAACGCGGCGGACCGCTATCCGCGCCGCAATATCGGCATCTTCGCGCACACCGTCCTGACGCTCGCCGCATTGGGCCTGACCTTCTTGTCGTGGTCGAACGGGCCGACGTGGGTGATCTACGCGCTGCTCGCGATGATCGGCACCGCGCGCGCGTTCGCGTCGCCGTCGGTCAACACCATCCTGCCGCAGCTGCTCGAGCCTGCGGAATTCAACAACGCCAACGCCTGGCTGTCGTCGACGTTCCAACTGGCGGCCATCACCGGACCGGCCGCCGGCGGCATGCTGATCGCGGCGACGGGGAACGCGACCGCAGCGTTCGGGCTCGCCGCCATCGGGCAGCTGATCTTCATCGCCATGCTGCGAACCATTCCCGTGCGCGTGCCACCGCCGTCAACGGGAAAGCGAAGCACGGCGGACGTCTTTGCCGGCTTCTCCTTCGTCCGGCGCAACCCGCTTTTTCTCGCGGCAATCACGCTCGATCTGTTCGCCGTGCTGTTTGGCGGCGCCGTGGCGCTCCTGCCGATCTTTGCGAAAGACATCCTCCAGGTCGGGCCGTCAGGGCTGGGTTGGCTGCGCGCCGCGCCGGGCCTTGGCGCATTGATCATGGCGCTGATCACCACGCGCATCCGGCCATGGCGCCGGCCTGGAATCGTGTTGCTGTGGGTGGTCGCCGGGTTTGGACTGGCGACCATCGGCTTCGGGTTCTCGCGATGGTTTGCGCTCTCGTTGTTCTGCCTGTTTCTGACCGGCGTCTTCGACAACGTCAGCGTCGTCATCCGCCTGACGCTCGAGCAGACGATCACGCCCGATCACCTGCGCGGCCGCGTCTCGGCGATCAACTATGTGTTCATCGGCTTTTCGAACGAGTTCGGCGCCTTCGAAAGCGGCGCGACCGCGGCGCTGTTCGGTCCGACGTTGTCCGTCGTCGGCGGCGGGTTCGCGACGGTGGTCGTCGTCTTGATGGTGCGCGCGATCTGGCCGCAGCTGGCGCGGATTGGTCCGCTGCACACGCTGGCGGCGGCGGAAAGTTTCGCGGCGCCGGCCAAAGCAGATGATTAGAATGAGAGCCGCATGAGCGTCGCTCGTACGTTGTTGTTGAAGGTGTCCGACAACCAGTGGCTCCGCGCCAACGGCACCAAGGTGCCATTCATCCGCCGCGCCGTCACCAAGTTCATGCCGGGGGAGCGCTTTGACGACATGCTCGTCGCCGCCAAGGCGACGGCTGCCGAGGGCATCCAGGCTGTCTTCACGCGGCTCGGCGAGAATGTGAAGGATCTCGCGGAGGCCGACGCCGTTGCGGAGCATTACCTCCAGGGCATCGATCGCATCCGCGCCCTCAACATCGTGTGCGAACCGTCGATCAAGCTCACGCAGCTCGGACTCGACATCAATCGCGAGCTCGCCTATGGCCACCTGCGCGACCTTGCTCAGCGGGCCCACGATGCCGGCAGCTATCTGTGGATCGACATGGAGCAGTCGCCATATGTCGACGTCACGCTGACGCTGACCAAGCGGCTGCGCACGGAATTTCCCAGGGTCGGCGTCTGCCTGCAGGCCTATCTGTTCCGCACCCGCGAAGATCTCGAGGACATCACGTCACGAGGCATTGGCGTTCGGCTGGTGAAAGGCGCGTATAACGAGCCCGCGTCGGTGGCGTTTCCGAAAAAGAGCGACGTCGACGCCAACTATTTCGCGCTCGCGCAGATCATGCTTGGTCCGGCAGCCAGGGCCGCGGGATCGCGTGCGGTGTTCGGCACGCACGACCTGCAATTGATTCAATCGATCCGGCAGCACGCACAGTCGACCGGCGTGAAAGCGTCGGAGTATGAAATTCACATGCTCTACGGCATTCAGAAAGCCGCGCAGTTGCGGCTGTCGCACGACGGGACGCAGGTTCGCGTGCTGATTGCCTACGGCGACTACTGGTTCCCGTGGTACATGCGACGCCTCGCCGAGCGTCCCGCCAACGTCTGGTTCGTCGCCAAGAGCCTCTTTGGCTAAAGGGTTTGCGGCCGGACTGTGGGGCGCGGCGGCGCTGCTCGCGCTGCTGTGGCCAGGCCAGCTTGACGGTCCCCTCGACGGCCTTCCGCTCGATCGCGCCACCGAAGCCATCCTGCTTGGACTCTGCATTCCGTTCCTGTGGTGGATGCAGCCTGGCTACCTTCGCAGCCGCACCGTTCGCATCCTGATCACGCTGCTGATTCTCGCAAAGGCGGGAACGACGAATCTCGCGCGCGATGGCTGGTGCGTGCAGTTCGATTCACCCCGGCCGCTCGCCGCCGGCGCCACCGGCCGCATCCACAGTTGGGATGTGCGCGCCGATTGGCGATCAGCGTCGCCGCAATGCTCGGCGATCATCACGCGCCCGTATCGCGAGTTCAAGGAATTCCCGGTCTGGTTCTTCAACCTGCCTCCGACCGACAACAATCTTCCGCAACCCGAAGACCGTCCTCCGTATGCCGCGATCGACATGACGGTGTCCGGCTACCTGCATGCCGATGATCCCGGCGAACTGCTGATCGAGACGGGCGAGACAATGGCGACGGAGCTGGTGGTGGATGGCAAGGCGATCGAGCCGTCCGCGCCGTCGCGGCATCACGCCGCGCTCGATCGCGGCCGTCATTTCATCCAGGCGAGGTCGCATCTGACTGGCAACCGTTGGACGTTCGTACCGTTGTGGAACGGCTCTCCACTCGGTTCGACGGGATCCGCTGGCGCAACGGTGACGGCGCCGTCGGCCAACGACGCGCGCATTCGCGGACCGCTGTCGCTGCTGATCCAGGTCCTCGCGTTCGCGATCGTCATCGGCTGGATCGTGACGTTCGTCTGGCAGTGGCCCCATCGCGCATCGCTCGCATTCGCGATCGGGGCGTCGCTGATCCTTGGCTGGCTCGGCGCGCATCCCTACGACAACTTCGACATGACGCCGTGGGCGCGGTGGTCGGTGACGGCTCTTGCAGCCGCGATCGCGCTGAACGTGCCGAAGCCGCAACAGACGCTCAAAGGGGCGTTTGTATTGATCGGCATTCCCTGGCTCGCGTTCGTCACGGCCGTGCACGCGCCGCACGTCGGGCGGTTTTCGTTGTACGCGGGCGGCGACGACATGTGGATGTTCCAGCGATTCGCGTATCGCATCTACATGCAGGGCTATTGGCTGCAGGGCGGCGAGCCGACCTTCTGGTTCCAGCCCTTGTATCGCTGGATCGCCGGCGCGCTGCACATGATCTTCGGCGACTCCAGCATGGGCGAGTTCTGGTGGGACGCGATCTGCGTGATGTGGTTTGCGCTGCTCGCGCACCAGACCACCGCGGCGGCCAACGGTTTTCGGTGGGGAGTGGCGGCTGCGATGTGGCTGTTCGTCGGTCTCGGGCTGTCCGACATCGCATCGGCAGGGTTCATTTACCTTGCGGCGCTGATGATCGTCTCGGCGCGATTGAAGGGCGACGTCAGCGTCACAACCGCAATCGCCGCCGGCGCGATCGCGTCGATCGGCTTCTACACCCGCTTGAACAACATCACCATGGCCGCGGCGACAGCCGCATTCGCGTTGCCATTGACGATCAAGGCGGGCGAGTTGTGGCGGCCGACGCATTGGCTGCCACAGGTGTCCTGGCGAGCGGTCATCGGCGTTGGCGCGATGATCGCCGTCGCGTTGCTGTTCTTCGCCATGCGCACCTATCACTACACCGGTGTGTTTTCAGTGCTCTACGGCACGACGTGGCGTAATCACGCGCTGTGGCAACAGGGGCCTGCCGCGATGCTCAGCAGCCTGATGATGGTGCTGACCTTCAATGATCCGCCACAGTTTGCGTGGTATGCGCTGCCGTTGCTGGCCGGCGCGGCCGTGTCGCTGCTGTCGCTGCTGAACGTGTGGGGTTTCCGTGACGTCCCGCTGGCACTGGCGCTGTTCTTCGCGGTTGCGTGTTCGGGCGCGCTGGCGGCGAGAGGAGTGGCGTATGCCGGCCGCTTCTCAGTGCATCTGCTCGGCGCGGGCTGCGCGCTGACAATCTGCGCGATAAGCGCGCTCGCGACCCGATCGGCCCGGCCGGAAGCCGGGCAAGGCAACGCTGCCGTTGGCGAGGCGAAGCCTCGCTAGCCTCGTATTTTCTCGATCTTCCGATCGCGCTCGTGATTGAGCCTCTCCACATCGCGGCGATAGTTGTCTTCGAGCTCGCGGCGCGATTCGGGATCGATCAGGCCCCGTGTCTTTGACTTGAAGAGGATCTCTTCCTGTGCCAGCCGCGCGGTGTACGTCTTGCGGACCTCGGCGATCTCGCTCTTCTGATCGTCGGTCAGCGCGCGTTCGCTGACGCCGGCATCGGCATCTTTCTTCTTGAGCCGCTCCATCGCCAGCTCGTACGAGCTCTTTGGGGCGCCGTCCATGATGTAATCATACGGTGTTTTCAGACGGCGATATCTACAAGCAGATCGGCGAAGAAGGTTTCGAGCGCCTCGTCGCCGCGTTTTACAGGCAAGTTCCCACCGATGACATCCTCGGTCCCATGTATCCGAAGGACGATCTCGATGGCGCCAAATTGCGCTTGCGGGACTTTCTCGTCGGCCGCTTCGGCGGACCGCAGCGATACATGGAGCAGCGCGGTCATCCGCGCCTTCGCATGCGGCACATGCCGTTCAAGCTGAATCAGCAGGCGCGCGACCGCTGGGTACAGCTGATGGATCGCGCGCTGGATGAAGCGAAATTGGCGAAAGAATCGGAGGATCTGCTCCGCGGATTCTTTCATCACATGGCGACGTTTTTGATGAATACGCCAGGATAAGGATCAGGGACCAGGGATCAGGGATCAGGGATCAGGGATCAGGGATCAGGGAT
>JADMIO011621172.1_pt1 | contig 13283 bp, 13 predicted proteins | sample 8958161 | NCBI WGS metagenome assembly JADMIO01 (sample SAMN16585339, study PRJNA669376) | soil metagenome | isolation source: Crop rotation soil | place: USA: Cullars Rotation, Alabama | collected 2011 | reverse complement strand
TGGTGGGAGCCTTCGCCTGGCTGTTCGGGCGTGACCTCACCGGACCGCTACGCGCCGCCACCGAAGCTGCCGGTGCGCTGGGTCGCGGCGAGCGCTTCCGGATCCGCCCCTCGAAGATCACCGAGGTCAATGCGGTCAATGCAGCGCTCATCGGGGCGCAGCGCGACGTCGAGCAAAGTTCAGCCGCCCTGCGCCGCAGCGAAGAACAGCTGCGCACGGCCGCGGAAGCGGCCGAATTCGGCGCCCATCAATACGATGTCGAGAACAACCGCACCGAACGCTCTGCGCAGTTCCTCCGCATCCTCGGCGCAAGCGTGGCGGAGCAGACGGCAACGTTCGAGGCAGGCCTGGACTACGTCCATCCCGACGACCGCGAATTCACCCGGCGTCGCAAACAACAGATCCTGCTGGAGGGCGAGACGCGCTACCAGCTTGAATACCGCATCCGGCGGCACGACGGCGAGATACGTTGGGTGCTGGACCGTGGCCAGGTCGTGCGTGATCCGGCATCGGGCGGCGCCTTGCACGTCGTGGGCGTGGTGCTCGACATCACCGACATGAAGGCGGCTGAGCAGCGGCAGCGACTGCTGCTGGAAGAGCTCAACCACCGGGTCAAGAACACGCTGGCGATCGTCCAGGCATTGGCGCAGCAGACCTTGCGCAGTACAGCGGACCCGCAGACCTTTGCATCGACGTTCGATGCGCGCCTGGGCTCGCTTGCCCGCGCGCACAACCTGTTGACTCAAGATTCCTGGCGCGGCGCACCGCTCGGCGAAATCGCCAGTTCCGCGCTTTCGCCGTTCATGATCGACGAGCACTCGATCCGCATCGCCGGCCCCACCGTGATAATCCCGCCCAGCGCCACCGTGACGCTGAGCCTCATGCTGCACGAGCTTGCGACCAATGCCGCCAAGTACGGTGCGCTTTCAGTGGGGCGGGGCTCGCTCGACATCTCCTGGACGATTGCCGACAGGGGCTCGACGCTGCAAGTCGACCTGCGCTGGCTCGAGCAGGACGGCCCGGCCGTTGCACCTCCGGCGCGTAAGGGCTTCGGCAGCCGCTTGCTGGAGGCGGGCGCGCGCCAACTGGCCGGTCAGGTCGACATCGACTACGCCAAGTCGGGCCTGCACTGCACCTTACGGTTCATCGTTCCGGTCGCCCGCGAACCGTGAGGATCCCGATCAGCCGACCGGCTCGAAACGCGCCCCTTTGGGCAGGCGCAGGAGGCGATAGGCCTCCTCCAGGGTCGACACGATTTGCACGCTGGCCGTTCCCCTGGCGGCCTGCTGGCTCGCGAAAACGCTGGCGAACTCGTGGCCTTGCGAGCCCGGCACGACGAATACCCGCCGGTAGCCAGGGCTGATCGGCGGCTGCTGGCCTCGCCTGAGCAGCTTGCCCATCGGCATCGTCACTGCCTCTAGCGTGCTGAAATCGAGCAGGCCGTGCGAGGGGCCCTCGTGGGCGGTGAAGCTGATGACCGCCCGGTCGAGTTCCTCCAGATCGCACGAGCTGAACACGCCGGCAAAGCGCGCCATCAACACGTTGTGGGTTCGGTCGTAGGACAAGGTGAACACGCCGGGCCTGCAATGGTCTGCTGCCGCCCGTACTGGGCCAGTCCGGCTAGTGTGGCACCGCGCCATCGCCGGGTGAAGCCTGCTTCGGTCTGACCAGGCCGATGATGCTGGCAAGCAGCGTCGCAGGCTGATGCGGCTTGTTGAAGAACGGCCGGTTGCGATGCTCGGCCGGGATCGAATCCAAGGCATAGGCGGTCAAGAACAGGAACGGGATGCCGGCTGCCGCCAGCGCGTGGGCAACCGGGAAGACCCACTCGTTCTGCACATTGACGTCAAGGATCGCGGCGTCGACCTGGTAATGGGTGACCGTCGACAGGGCGGCGCCGACCGAGGTGGTCGGCAACACGACGCGGCAGCCTGCTCTCGTCAGCAGTGCCGTGAGGTCGGTGGCCAGCACGCTGTCGTCCTCCACGATCAGGATCGAGCGGCCCCTGAGAGGGTCAGCGAGTGGCCGGTCCTGTAGTTCGTCCAAGGCGCTCCCGCTGGAAATGCGTAACGTTCGGGCAGGGCTACGAGGTGGCTTCGGGCAGGGCTACGAGGTGGCTGAAGATGCAAATTGCCGCCAGCTCTGTCTACTGGCGAACTTTTGCAGTTTCACAGGAACCGGACCGCATGGATGACGTTGCGCGTTGCGTCAGCGTCCCGCTTGCGGAGGCACCCATGATCATCAACCCGCTCGCGCACAATGAGAATACGCACGACGGGCAATCGGCGAAACGACCGGTGGCCGGTGCGGCAAGCGAAGACGATGCGGACGACATGATTCGAGACAGCCGAGTAAAGATCGAGTGCTCGCTCGAAACGCTGCGCCGTGTGGTTCGGCTCCTGGCAAAGTCGTCGAGCAGGTGAACCTCGAGCGACCGGCATCGAACTGCGATAGCGCGGATGGGATGTGGCGAATCCGCGCGGTTCCACCTCATCTCATGTGCCATGCCTGTGCGGATTCGCACGACACCGATAGCCCGAAAAGGCCACGCACAACCGTCCCGCTTCATGCGATGGACCGCTCAACCTTGGGTGAAGGGACGAAACACAGGCTGGCTTGGGGAGCTCAATGAGCCTTGTCCTCGAACGGCGATTTGCGACCCGGCACGACCGGCCACCGGCGCTGGCCTATCATCTCGACGGCCTCGATGTCGCCCTGGTTTGCCTGTTCCTGATTGGCCTTTACACGAACTACACGATCCAGATCTCGGCCAAGCTGCCCTTCCCTTCGGCCCCAGCAGGGGTGGCCGGGCTCTGCCTGCTGTGGCGACGGCGCGGCGACGTCACCGGCAACGCAGTGATCGGCTTCATGGCGGTGATGTTCCTCTACGTCGCTAGCATCCTCTGTGCCACCAGCATCGAATGGCTGCCGCGACGTCTCAACGGCCTGGTCCAGCTGACCTACTCCCTCGCTATCGGCTACGCGCTGTTCCTCACCATGATTCGGGCCAATCGCCGTCAGGCGGCGGCGCTGTTCCTCTCGGTATCGCTGGTCATCCTGATCGGCTGCCTGCTGGAAAACTATGGCGGCCTGCGAGGCGTGAGCGACGCGGCGCGCAAGGCGATCTACAGCCGCGGCGTCTATGAGAATGACTTGCGCGACCTGGCATTCTATGGCCGCATCCGGCCAAAGTTCTTCGCCTCCGAGCCATCGAGCGTGACTTTCTGCTACACGCTCTGCGCCTTCCTCTGGCTTGTGCTGAGCCCATGGCGCAGCAAGTTTGTTCTCTACCTGACCCTGGTCTGCCTCGGCCTGTTCGCGATGCCTGGTCCGACGCTGCTCCTGATGGTCCTGCTGATCCTGCCATTCATGCTGTTCCTCGACAGTCGGCGGGGCGGCCGGTTGAGCGGCGTTCGCGTCATCAGGGTCGTCATCGTGGCGGGCTTCCTGGTCATGGCGTTCGTCGTCGGGGCAAATCTGCTGTTCGCCGAGCGGCTACATGAGATCGGCAACGGCAACGACCCGAGCTTCTTCTACAGGGTGCAGGGACCGGCGCTGACGGCAGCGTACGTCGCCCAGCATTACCCGCTGGCCGGCGCCGGGCTGACCGGCGAACCCTTCATCGAGCCCGAAGTGATCAATCTCTATGTCCGCTCATCCTCCTTCTCGAGCGGCTGGGAGATTCTGTCGCCCGCGACCGAACTCCTGATCAACTATTTCTGGCTGCACTGGATCTATCTCGGAGTTCTGTGGGGCCTGCTGGTGACGATGGCCCTGGCGCTATGGCTCAGGGTGCTGCGCGTGCCGAGCCTCGCCTTCGTCTGGATCGTCTGGATGATTCTCGGCCAGTCGTCCGGTGCCTATGTCGGGCCGACCTGCTGGGCGGTGTTCTTTCTCGCCGCAGCAGCCGCCTGCCTGCAGCAACGGACGGCCGAGCTCGACGAGGCACCGCTGATCGCACCTCCGCTTCCGTTCGACGTCCGAGCGGCCTGGCTCGAGGTGATCGCGGCAAGGGCCGAGCACAGAGCGGCCGAGCGAGCCGCCACCACGGCAGCGCGCGCCTTGGCTCCGCGGGCGCTGGTCTGCTCGAACGATCCCGCCCCGCGGATTGCACGCCTCGGCCTGTTCCCGCCCGCGCCACCGCAGGCTTCCGACGCGGCGGAGTGAATGTGTACGGATGCCCCCTCGCGGCGTGCGCAAGCGCACAGTCGGTCGCACGGCGCCGAACTTCGGCGCGCCTGCCTCGTTGACATTCGCGGCCATCGATATGACCCGGCAATTCCCCATCACGGTCACAGAACGGCGATTGAGACTTTGTGTTCTGACGGCGGACGAACGCTGGGAGCTCTGGCTTTGCGAAGGGCCGCGTCGGCTGCTCTTGGCAGACACTGTCTCGATCGACGAGGCGATCCAGGCATGGCGCGGCGGATGCGACGCCGTTGCATCGAAGCGGGAGCGACTCATCGACGAAGTGGAGGGCGGCAAGATCGACGTGCCCCGAAGCGGCGAGCTCCTTTGCCCACCGAGATGCAATCGCACCTGCGACCACCGCCCACTCTAGCGAATGCACGTAACCGCTCGGAGGCGCAACAGCGTCATCCGCGCAGCGTTTCACCGATTGACGCATCGGGCTTTGAGGCTCTCTCGAGTCCATGCGTCGGGCCCGTTGCGTACGCCCCCCACCCACCACGCAGCGGGCCGCCCTTTGCCGGTGCGGCATGAAAGCTTTCCTCGAGCTTGCCGCAAGGCTGGCCCTCGGACTGTTGTGGCTTGCGGCGTCGGCGGCCTCGGCCGTGCTGGTTTACTGGCTCTATGTCGATCCGGTCTATGGCCGACCCTGGTCGTCGGACGTCGGTGCTCTGCTGTTCGCAGCGCTGTCGGTCTACGCCGCCGCCGCCTGGCTCTTCAGCCTGACCGACGCGAGGGGCCCTTCATTGGATCGCAGGAAGTGCATACGTGGAACCGCCTTGCCGCCACAGGGCGTCGATGTCGGTGGCGAACTTGAGCCGCGAGCCTGAGCCGAGATTGCCGCCTGCTTCATGACATCGCAGCCCCAGCTTCCGCGCCCGTGTCTCTGACCGCCGCCAGCGTCGACCAACATTCGCAGGGGCCGACAGGAGCGCAGCCCTGCCCAGGGCGGACCAGCGCACGACGGCCTCGAAGCCGATAGCGGACCGAGCGAGTTACCGCCTATAAGGTTCGAATGGCCACCGCCGATAGACCGCTTTCCGCCGACGAACTTGTCGAGCTCGCCGCCCTGGCCGGAACGATGATCCCGCAGGATGCCGCTCTCGGCATGCCCGGCGCCGACGACCCGCTTATCCAGGACGACATCGTCAGGACGATCGGTCGCGACCTGCCGCTGGTCCGGCAGGCCCTGAGGGCAATCGTCGAGCAATCGGTCGGCGGGCTGGCCCAGCTCGAGGACCGCGATCAGCGCGAGGCGCTGGTCAACGACTGGTACAAGACGGGTGGCATCGCGACGGCAGCACTGAGCCGCGTGATCCTCGCCGCCTACTACCGCGACGACCGCGTGTTGGTGGCCCTGGGCCACGAGGCCCGCGCGCCCTTTCCCCAAGGCTACATCGTCGACAAGGGCGACTGGGCGCTGCTCGACGTGGTGCGCGCCCGGCCCGCCTTCTGGCGCGACGACCGCGTTTCGCCCGACGAGGACCGCTGACCATGGCAGACAACGAGCGCGTCGATGTGCTGATCGTCGGCTCCGGCGCCTCGGGCGCCGCCGTCGCCTGGAGTCTGGCCGACACCAGGATGCGCATCCTCTGCCTCGAGCAGGGCGACTGGGTGCGCTCGACCGATTTCCCGACCAACGGTCGCGACTGGGAGGCGCGCCGCTACACCGACTTCGATATCAGCCCCAACCGGCGCGGCCGCAACACCGACTATCCGATCAACGACGACGCCTCGCCGATGAAGGTCGCGAACTTCAACGGCGTCGGCGGCGGCACGGTGATCTACACCGCCCACTGGCCGCGCATGCACCCCTCCGACTTCCGCGTGAAGTCGCTCGACGGTGTGGCCGACGATTGGCCGGTCGACTACTGGACACTCGAGCCGTTCTACGAGGAGAACGACCGCATGATGGGCGTGTCGGGTCTGGCCGGTGATCCCGGCGTGCCGCCCCGGCACCCGCCCATGCCGCCGATTCCGCTCGGCAGGACGGGCTCGCTCTATGCGCGGGCGATGAACCGGCTGGGCTGGCATTGGTGGCCATCCGACACCACGATCGCCACTGTGCCGTACGAGGGCCGCGCGCAATGCATCAACCTCGGCCATTGCACGCCGGGCTGCGCGCAGGGCGCCAAGGCCAGCACCGACCTCACCTACTGGCCACTTGCGTTGCGCGCCGGCGTCGAGCTGCGCACACGCTGCCGGGTGCGCGAGATCACCACCAACGAGGAGGGCATGGCGTCCGGCGCGATCTACTACGATGCCGACGGCCGCGAGCACTTCCAGCCGGCCGAGATGGTGATCCTGGCCTGCAACGGCGTCGGCACGCCGCGGCTCTTACTGAACTCGGCCTCGTCCCGCCATCCGCACGGCCTCGCCAATTCCTCGGGCCTGGTCGGCCGCAACCTGATGCTGCACCCCTGGCCGATCGTGTCGGGCTATGTCGAGGACGCGACCGACGGCGGGCGGGCACCGATCACCTGCATGTGGAGCAAGGAATTCTACGAAACCGACGAGACGCGGGGCTTCGTGCGCGGCTACACACTGCAGTTCGGCCGCGGCGCGGGGCCGGTGACCCAGGCGATTGCCGGCGCGGCGGCCGGCCACTTGCCATGGGGGCGCAACCACCACCGCGTCTACCGCGAACTCCTCGACCATCGCGTCAATATCGGCGTGGCCTGCGAAGACCTGCCGGAGGAGCAGAACCGCGTCACGCTTGACCCCGAGCTCAAGGACTCCAATGGCATCCCCGCGCCCAGGATCGACTACGCGATCAGCGAGAACACGCGGCGCATGATGGAGCACGGCATAGCACGGGCCGAAGATATCCTGACCGCGGCCGGCGCCAAGCGGCTCTACTGTTCGCGCACGGTTCTCAACTACCCGGGCCACCTGCTGGGCACGGCGCGCATGGGCAGCGACCCCGAGCGCTCTGTGGTGAACGAATGGGGCCGCAGCCACGACGTCAAGAACCTGTTCATCGTCGACGGCAGTATCTGGGTGACCTCGGGCGGGGTGAATCCGACCTCGACCATCCAGGCGCTCGCCCTCTACATCGCCGACCAGATCAAGCACCGGCTGGCCAATCTGTTCGACTAGAGCGGAACGAGGTGACGTGGAACCGCGCGCGGTTCCACTTCATCTCATTCGCGCGCACCGGAGATGGTTGCTTCACGCATCACGCTCCAGCTAAAGCGCGATGTCTTCAAGCCCGCCCGCCGCCCAGGCGAGCGGCGGCGAAGACCTTTGATCGGGGGGCTGGCGGCGGGCCACATTTTCCCAAAACTTCCCAGCCGCGTGGGAAGCCTCCGATGCCGATGGCATAAGGTTTTCAGGCGATTCTTCCCAGAATTCGCCTGCCCCCTCGGACCAAGTCATTGATTTCAAACGAAACTGGGTGCGGTATTAGGATACCGCTCCGTAACCCATTGAAATCGTGTGAGAATAACTTCCCAGCAAACACGCTCCGGCGACAGCGAACCTTCCCACCTGCCCGCGCGGGCGTTGCTCTTGCCGCCGATCAGAGCCCGTCGTGCACCACCGAGACGAACAGGTGGGAGGCTTCGACGAGTCGATCTGGAGCCCTCTTGATCTAGAACTTCTGGTTCAGCGTGACCAGGAACGCCCGGCGCATCCCGAACTGCGGGGCGCCGACACCGACACCGGTGCCGTCGCGCAACTGGTAGCTGTTGTCGAACACGTTCAGCACGTCGAGCCGCAGCTGCGCGCCGCGCGTGCCCTTGATCGGGATCTGCTGCGCGGCGGACAGGTTCAGCACGGCATAGGAGCCGACCGAGCTGTCGTTGGGCGTCACCAGCGTCTTGCGCAGCCCGTTGCCAAAGATGAAGTCGGCGCCAACCCGGCTCGCCCATTCCGAACCCTGGTTGAAGGTGTAGGCGGCGCCGGCCGACGCCGTCCAGCTCTGGTCGTGGTCGAGATAGATATAGTTGCGCGAAATGAAGGCGAGCTCGTCGGGCGCGAAGTTGAACTGCGAGGACGTGATGCTGGTGCCATAGGCCTGGCTCCAGGCGAGATTGCCGTAGATCGACCACGGACCATCGTCGTAGCTCGCCGTGAGTTCCCAGCCCTTGACGTTGGCACCGGCGTAGTTGAACGAGGACAGGAAGATCGGCGCGCCGAACTGGCCTTCGTCAAGCAGGTTCTGGCCGATCTTGTACCAGGCGTCGAAACCCAGCGTCAGGCCGGGCAGAGGCTTGATCTGGAAGCCGGCATCGAAGTAGTCGGCGCGCTCGGCCCGCACCGGGTCGTTGCGCAGCACCTCGGGCTGTGCCGTCGTGCCAAGCGTCGCGGCGATGGCACTGCCGTTGATCTGCACCAGCGGCGGCGGCGAGAAGTAGCGGGCGTAGCCGGCATGCGCGGTCAGCCAGTCGTTGGGCTGCCACACCACGTTGATGCGCGGGCTGAGCTGGTTCTCGGCGACGGCGTAGCTGTAGGCATCGAAGCGCGCGCCGAAATTGACGGTAACGGTGGGAGTGAGTTTCCACTCATCCTGCAGGTAGACGCCGTACAGCCAGCCGACCTGATCTGAGCCGGACGAAATGCCGAGCGGCACGTCGTCGATCGGCGCACCGGTATCGTCGACACCGAGCACTTGGGCGGTGGTCGAGGTGGTCGCGCGCTCACGCTGGATCAGGAAGCCGCCGCGCACGGTGTGATCGCTCGTCACCTTCCAGCTGCCGTCGCCCTGCGCGCCGTTGGCGAAGCTCTTGCGGCTGGCCCATGGCGAGATGCCGTTGAACATCAGATCGCCCAGCGGGTCGGGCTGGTAGTAGAGGCTGGAATAGCGGCTGAACAACGAGAGCTGGAAGTCGGCCTCACCGTAGTGCTTCTGCAGCGACAAGATGCCGAAGTAGTTGTTCTCCCACTGGCGCTGGTCGAGCGCGGCGCTGTTGGTGAGCGAATTGCCGAGCACGGTGAAAGTCGGCACCGCGCCCTGCAGCTGCGGGATCTGGAAGCGGGCCTGCGCGCCGCCCAGGACGAAGGCAAGTCGCGTGTTGTCGTCGATGATGTGAGTGGCCTTGGCCAGCGCATGCCACTGGTCGGTCGCATCGTGCAGCGGATAGGCGGTCGGCGCCGGGTTCTCGATGCCGATGTCGTTGTGCAGGAACTGGCCGGTCACGAACCAGTCGTTCTTGCCGGCACTGCCGCCATAGCTGGCGGCGGGTTGCAGCCAGTTGTAGGACCCGCCGGTCATGCTGGCCTCGAGCCCGGGGTCGGTGCGGCCCGATTTGAGCGTGATGTCGATGATGCCGGCGGTGCGAAAGCCGTACTGCGCCGGCAACGCCCCGGTTATCAGAGACATCTTGTTGGCGTACTGCGTCGCGAGTGCATTGGTGAACAACGACATGCCCTCGGGCAGCTGCACGCCGTCCAGCCGGTACTGCAAGTTGCCATGGTCGCCCCGCACGTGGATCTGGCCGAAGCTGTCCTGGGCCACGCCGGGAGCGCGCAGCAGCACCTGGTTCAAGGGAGCCTGTTGACCGAGCGGCACGGTCGAGATGACGTTCGGCGAGAACTCGTAGGTCGAGGCACCGAGGCTTGGCTGGATGAATTGCCTGCCCTCGTCGAGCTGCTTGGCCGTGACGGTGATCGTCGGTGCGCTCTGGACCGGCGGCGGGCTGTCAGCCGGCGCCTGCGCCAGGGCGGCGGCGATGGGCAGAACGACAGAGAGTCCCGCCAATCGCCGCCGCATCGCTCCCTCCGGTTACGCTATAACATCTAAATGTTACAACGTAACATTTCGCAAGGTCAATCGTCTTCGAGGAGCGCGGGGCCGATCGGCCTGGACTATACGTGTATAGTCTTTATTATTGACAATTAATGTACTTGTGTCGTATATTATTGCGATGTCGATGACAGTCGTTGACACCTCCATCCGACGCGCCCGCCGGCCGCTGGCCCAACTGCCGCCGCCCGATCCAGACTGGCGCAAATGGGTCTCCACCCTTCTCGCGGCCGAGGTGCGCCACGCCACCGAAGACTTCTGGGACTGCGCCCACCGGCTGGGCGCCGGCCTGCTTTTCGACAGCTACCACCGCGAACGCGAAGCCGATCCCTTCCGTTTCCCGCATGAGGTGCAAGCCCGCCAGGCGTGGCGCTGGCTCAGCGACCTCAGCATGCACGAAGGCGACAAACAGGGGCCGTGGTCGCGCTGGGAACACTTCAGTGAACGGCAGCGCACGCTCTGGCGGCAGCACTGGATCCTTCTGGCGCGCGGCTTCCTGAAGCGGTTCAGACAGTACGAGGAGGCGCGTTGCGCCTGCTACGACTTCCGCGCAGCGGCCTGAACGAGATCGGCGAGGCAATCGTCCAGCACTTTTGGATCGAAAGGCTTATCGAGCTTGGGCCGGTCGCGCATGTCGATCGGCAGATAGGCCACTGGATAGGCGGTGAGGAAGACGAAGGGAATGCCGAGCGCCGCCAGGCTCTGGGCGAGCGGCACCGACGTCTCGCTCTCCCCCAGGCGCACGTCGAGGCACGCGACGTCGACCTTGTTGTCGGCCAGCAGCTTGTTGGCACTGGCCAGACTTCCGGCCGGCCCTATCACGCGATAGCCGAAATCCCGCAGGCTGCCGGCCAGCGCATAGGCCAGAAGAGCGTCGTCTTCGACGACCAGCACGGACGTCATGCCGCCTCCACTTGCCGATGTCAGGTTCATGTTCGCTAACGCTCTATGCAGCCCCAAGTTGCCGTGACCAATTCCTACGACACCGGCGCCGACTAGGGCGACGCGGCTTGCTGAATCCGTCGCTCGTCGAGGCCGACCGAGCGAGCGGTCTCGACAATGGCCGCCCAGGTGTCGTCGGGCAGCGGCACGCCATCAGCCAGGCGGAGCTTGCGCGTCCGCGCCTCGGGCTCACCCGGCAGCAGTATCTCTTCCCCGGTGCAGGCGGGGCGCGAGCTCTTCACGAACGCAGCATACCTCGCCAGATCCTTGGGGAAAAAGCCTGCGGGATCGAATACTGCGGGGTCGAGATAGAATGACAGCATGCCGTTCGCAAACCTTCCCCGCTTGGGGTCGGTGGCGCCGTTGCCGGTGAAGGAGCCGCCCAGCATCTCGCACATGAACGCGAGGCCCGAGCCCTTGTGGTCGCCGAAGGCGCGGATCGCGCCCGTACCCTTGGCATGCTCGCGCGGTCCGGTGGGCGTGTAGTCGCCGTACAGCAGGTGCGGATCCTGGCTCGGCTGGCCATCGGGCCCGATCAGAGCGCCGTCCGGCACCTTCTTGCCGCCCTGGCTCGCCACCAGCACCTTGCCCTCGGCCACGACCGACGTGGCGAAATCGAGCACCAGCGGATCTTCGCCCGGGCGCGGGATGCCGACGCAATAGGGCGCCGTCGAGAAGCGCCGGTCGACACCGCCAAAGGGCGCCACGAGAACGCTGCCCGAGGCGTTGACAAAATGCACCGACACGAGGGCCTCGGCCGCCGCCATCTCCGCCCAGTCGCCGACCCGGCCGACATGACCGGCATTGCGCAGGCTGACCGCGCTGAGACCGTTCTTCTTCGCCTTGTCGATGCCGATGCGGACCGCCTGCGGCGTCACGGTCTGGCCGAAGCCATACTTGCCGTCGACCACCGCGATCACCGGCGTATCGACCACGACTTCGACTGTCACGTCGGCCAGCACAGTGCCCGCCTTCTTCTGGCTGGCATAGCGCGGCACGCGCACCACGCCGTGGCTGTCGTGCCCCGACAGATTGGCGCTGACCAGATAGCGGCCGATGCGCCCACCCTCCTCCGTCGAACATCCGGCGGCGGCAAAGATGTCGGCGACGAAGGCCTCCAGCGCCTGCGCCTTGATGACTACCGTCATTCGATCACCGTTTCAGGACTTCGTGGTGCGCGCCAGGTTGGCGACGTAACCGCGATTCCAGGTCGGCGTGATCCAGACCTCGTTGATCGTCACGTGCGCCGGGAGGCAGGCGACGTAGCGGATCAGGTCCCCGACGTCCTCCGACTGCGCCATGCGGGCGCGCTCCTGCTTGCTGACCGGGATCGGCCGCTTGTCGAGGATCGGCGTCGCGACTTCACCCGGGCAAACCACGCAGGAGCGGATGCCGTTGACGCATTCCTCCATGTTGATGGTGTGGCTCATCGCCACCACGCCGTGCTTGGCGGCCGAATAGGCGGCGCCCGACAACGGGCTCGGATTGCGCCCGGCCATCGACGAGGTGTGGATCAGGACGCCGTCCTTGCGCTTGCGCATCATCGGCAGCACGGCAGACGAACAGTAGAAGGCACTCGACAGGTTGCCGTCGATTACCGTCTCTGCACCGGCAAACGTCAGCTGGCTCCACTTGCGCTCGAGGATGTTGAGGCCGGCGTTGTTCACCAGGATATCGCAGCGGCCGTATCTCTTCTCGATGTCCTTGGCGATCTTGCCGACGGCCGCAGCCTTCATCAGGTCGCCGGCCTTCACCTCGGCCTTGCCGCCCGCCTTCTTGATCGCCGCAGCGGTCTGCTGCAACGGCTCCCGGCGCCGGCCTGTCAGTACGACCGTGGCGCCCTCCTTGGCGAGCGCGATCGCCGCCGCCTGACCAATACCCGAGCCAGCACCGGTCACCCAGGCGACCTTGCCCGTCAACGCAGCCATCGATGTATCTCCCTTCCAATTGCCCTCCCCATTCAGATGGGAAGGCGTCGTCGCCTTACGACGACGGAGGGGTCATGAGCATCCTCGCAGCCCATGACCCCTCCGTCCCGTATGACAGGGCTCCTCCCCATATGAATGGGGAGGAAACGATCGTCGATTAAAGCACCTTGCCCGTGGTGTCGTCGATCAGGTGCATGTTGTTGAGATCGGCGCACAGCCTCATCGGCTGGCCTTCCGCCGCGCCGGCATTGGGATTGACCCTGCCGCACACCTCGGTGCCGCCGACCGTGAAATAGACCAGGGTCTCCATGCCCATCGGCTCGACCACGTCGATCTTCTGCTCGAAGTTGTGCTGATTGGGCTCCGTGTGCTGCCGCGTCTCGATGATGTGCTCGGGCCGGAGGCCCAACACCAGGTTGGCCTTGCCGACATGGCCGGTGTAGCGGCTGGTGCGATTGGCCGGCACCGGGAAGGCGATC
>JADMIO010001402.1_pt1 | contig 13283 bp, 18 predicted proteins | sample 8958161 | NCBI WGS metagenome assembly JADMIO01 (sample SAMN16585339, study PRJNA669376) | soil metagenome | isolation source: Crop rotation soil | place: USA: Cullars Rotation, Alabama | collected 2011 | reverse complement strand
CCCCGGCGGCGGCGCGTCCCAGCGCATGGTCACGCTCGGCCCCAGCGACGCCCGCTCCCAATCCCCGCGCAGCGCCTCTCCCGCCGCATATTGGCGCTCGTTCACCAGGCCGCGCGCCTTCAGCCAGCCGAGCGGCGATTCGGTCAGGTTGACGGTCACCGATCGCGCCGCCTTCACTCCGCGCCGTGGCGCGGGCTCGCGCCCGTCCCGCGGCAAGGGCCGCTCCACCAGCATCCTGTTCTTCCCCATGCGACGCGCCTCCTTCATGCCGCATGGCTTGCCATTCGGGTAAAAGTGTAGGAAAGAACTAACCGATCCGGTTTGGAGGGTATTTCGATGATCACCCGAATCCGCGAGGTGCGGCGCGCGAAAAGGCTGACCCTGCAAGACGTCGCCGACCGCTGCGCGCCGCCGACCACGCCGCAGACCATCGGCCGGCTGGAGACCGGGACGCGCACCGTCTCCGTGGGCTGGCTGAACCGCATCGCCAAGGCCCTCGGCGTCGATGCCGCGGACCTGGTCACCCTGCCGGAGCGCGAGGACGTCCCGGTCGCCGCCACGCTCGATCACGAAGGCGCGCACGCACCCCGCCGCGCCGGCGTCTCGCTGCCGCCCCGCCCGGAGCCGGACATGGTCGCGATGACCGTCCACTCCTCCTCGGGCGACTATCGCAGCGGCGACGAGATCTGGCTGAGCCGGCTCGATCCCGACGCTTATGCGGGCGCGCTCAACCGCGACGTCCTCGTCCCCCGCCCGGCCGGCCGCTATGTCTTCGGCCGCCTGATCGGCCGGGAGGGCACCCGCATCCAGATCCTGCCCTTCGGCGCCGGCGGCAAGCAGCAGATCTTCGACGATCCGCCCTGGCTGGCGGTGGCGGTGAAGCTGATCCGGGGTCTCTAGCCGGTCAGGCCAAGCGCCACGCCGTCCCGGCTCACAGGTGCCGTGTCTCTGCCGGTTCGTGCCACCAATTGTCGTTGCGCCCGTCCATGTAGCGGACCGGCGCCTCGGCCAGGTCGGCCGGATCGAGATCGTCCAGCGTCGCCACATAGACGGAGACATAGTCTCCGCCGATCTCCTTCACATAGCCATGGGCGTAGACCGGCACGCCGCAGGTCCGGCAGAAGCGGTGATGGCCCTGCATCGAGCCGAACTGATAGTCGCCCAGCGAGTCCTCGCCTGAAAGCAGGCGGAAGTCGGCGGGCGTGATGCCCGCACCCCACATCCTCTTCTTCCAGCAGATCGAGCAACTGCACTTGCCCGTGCCCTGCTCGAGGTCGATGTCCGCTTCATAGGTCACCGCCCCGCAATGGCAGCTGCCATGATAGGTCTTCTTCGCCATGCGCACTCTCCCGGGCCGGCTGCCAGCCGAAGCCGCTTGCGGCGAAGGCTGGTGGGCGCTGACGGGCTCGAACCGCCGACCCTCTCGGTGTAAGCGAGATGCTCTACCAACTGAGCTAAGCGCCCTGAGGCCGTCCCCCTGCCACCAACTCGGGGCAGGTTCAAGCGCGGGACTCCCGGACCCGGCGCAGCCAGGCACCGAGCGATCGCGCCGTCCGCTCGCTCAGTTCGAGATGGACCCGCCGCCGGTCTTCGGGATCGGCATCGCGAAGCAGCAGGCCCTCGGCGGTCAGCCGGTTGATCCAGCGCAAGGCCGTGGTCGGCGGCACCGCGGCGGCGACGCAGAGGCTGGACACCGAGACCTTCGTCCCCTCCAGCCGCGCCGCCATCAGGTCGAGCAGCAGGTCCCAGACCGGATCGGCGAACAGCCCGCTCCGGAAATAATCGTCGCGCATCCGCCGGGCGCGCAACATGGCGCGGAGGAAGGCCGCCGCCTCCCGCGCCTCCGCCGCACCGAAGGGCGCCAGATCGTCCTCCGGCCGCGCCGGAAGCAGGAGGGACAGGCCATCCCTCTTGCCCTCTGCAACCCCGGCGCCCGGCGGCGCCCGCAGCCCGGCCATGGCCGCGCGCCACGCCTCCCCGTCCGGCTCGCACAGCAGGGCGATGGCGGGATGCGCGGCCAGAGCGGCGGCCAGGTCGAGCAGACCGAGGGGCACCGAGACGATCGCCCGCCGCTCCCGCCCTACTTCCGCCGAGACCCGGTCGAACAGGTCTCCGGCCGCCTCTCCGGCACCCTCGTTCTCGAGCACGATCAGCAAAGCCGCGCCCGGCGCGAGATCGCCCAGAGCGTCCGCCTCGAGCGTCCGCGCGGAGGCGATCCGGAGGCCGGCCTCCCCGGCCGCGGCCGCCAGGCGCGCAACGGCCGGCGCGCTGTCGCCGAAGATGTGCACGGCGGGATCGGCCCGATAGTCGATCATGAAGCCCTCATGCCCCCTCGCCAGGAGTCCGCCAATGGCCCTCAGGAAAAGGTCTCGCTCAACCCTTCTTCTTCTCCGGTCAGCGCCTCGACGGCGGTGGCCGCGGCACCGCCGACCAAGGCATAGCCGATGGCACCCTGGATCGCGGTCAGCACCCAGCCGACGATCATCCTGACGTCGACCTCACCCGCCATCAGCTGCCGATATTGATAAAGGGATGCCTCGTCCGCTTCCGGCGAGTTGAAGCCATGCTCGAAGACGGCCGCGATATAGCCCGGCTCCGTGACCAGGCTGGTCAGGATGCCGGCGGCAAGCATCATCAGCAGGATGATCAGGAAGGTCGCGAACAGGGTCCAGCCATGGCCCCTGGTCAGGTTCCAGCCCGCACCGATCGAGAAGGCCCGCCGCTTGAGGGTCAGCGGGAAGGTCAGCGACAATCTGGTGCTGAAATAGGCGCAGGCGATGACGGCAAGCACGATCAGCACCAGCTGCAGCACATCCCGCCCGGCGCCGAGCAGGAGAATGCCGAGGATCACGCCGACCACAAGGAACACGATGATGAAGGCGAAGATATAATAGACGCTCAGCAGAAACAGCCGCAGCTCGTCCCCGCCAAGCTTCAGCCAGCCGGGGCCGCCTTCCGCCGGCCGGATCACCACGCGCTGCGCCGCGGCGTAGAGGACGGACGCGACCGCGAGCCCCGCAAGCCCGAGCAGGATCGACCACAGCGAATAGCTCAGCTGGACGGAGCTTTCGGACGCACCCGCCAGCATGTCGTCCATGACCCCGTTGAGAATCGAGGCCATGGCAAAGCTGGTCGCGATGGTGACGACGAGCTGGATGGCGGTCCAGATCAGGAGCGCGCCGCCCCGCTCCCGGATGATCCTGAACCCGCCTTCCAGAAGCGAGCCGATCGTCATCCCAGCGACTTCACGATCTCTTCCACCATCTTCTTGGCGTCCGCGAGCAGCATCATCGTGTTGTCGCGGTAGAAGAGTTCGTTGTCGACGCCGGCATAGCCGACCCCGCCCATCGAGCGCTTCACGAAGAGGACGGTCTTGGCTTTCTCCACGTCCAGCACGGGCATGCCGTAGATGGGCGAGCTCTTGTCGGTCTTCGCGGCCGGATTGGTCACGTCGTTGGCGCCGATCACGAAGGCGACGTCGGCGCGGCTGAACTCCGCGTTGATGTCCTCCAGCTCGAACACCTCGTCATAGGGGACGTTCGCCTCGGCGAGCAGCACGTTCATGTGGCCGGGCATGCGGCCCGCCACCGGGTGGATCGCATATTTGACCTCGACGCCTTCCTTCTTGAGGACGTCGCCCATCTCCCTGAGCGCATGCTGGGCCTGGGCGACGGCCATGCCGTAGCCGGGGACGATGATCACCGTCTCCGCCTGCTTCATCAGGAAGGCCGCATCCTCGGCCGAGCCGCGCTTCCACGGCCGGTCGATCGCCGCGCCGCCGGCCGCCGCGGCCGCGTCGCCGCCGAAGCCGCCGGCGATCACCGAGATGAAGCTGCGGTTCATCGCCCGGCACATGATGTAGGAGAGGATCGCGCCCGAGCTGCCCACCAGCGCGCCGGTGATGATCATGGCGCTGTTGTGCAGGGTGAAGCCCATCGCCGCCGCCGCCCAGCCCGAATAGGAATTGAGCATGGAGACGACGACCGGCATGTCCGCGCCGCCGATCGGGATGATGAGCAGGAAGCCGATCGCGAAGCTCAGCGCCGTGATCGCCCAGAAGATCCAGTGGCTCTGGTCCTGCGTGAAATAGCCGACCAGGCCGATGATCGCGAGCAGCGTGCCGAGGTTGATGACGTGCCGCATGGGCAGAATGATCGGCTTGCCCGACATGTTGCCGTTGAGCTTCAGGAAGGCGATCACCGAGCCCGAGAAGGTGATCGCGCCGATCGCGACGCCGAGGCCCATCTCGATCCGGCTGGCGACGTGGATGGTCCCGTCCGGATCGGCAATGCCGAAGGCGAGCGGGTTCAGGAAGGCGGCGGCGCCCACCAGCACCGCGGCCATGCCGACGAGGCTGTGAAAGGCCGCGACCAGCTGCGGCATCGCGGTCATCGCGATCCGGCGCGCGGTCACCAGGCCGACGCCGCCGCCGATCACGATGGCGCCGAGGATCAGGCCGAAATTGGACCAGTCGATCTCGCCGCCCGCCGCCTTTGGCGCATAGATGTACAGGGTCGTGCCGACCGCCAGCGCCATGCCGAACATGCCGAAGCTGTTGCCCCGGCGCGAGCTTTCGGGACTGGAAAGGCCGCGCAGCGCGAGGATGAAGCAGACGCCGGCGACCAGATAGGCCAGCAGCGCCCAGGCTGGGATGGCGGCAGCGTGCTCCGTCACGGCCGTGGCGGCGGCAACTTGCTCATTCATGGTCGGTCTTCCCCCCGGCGGTGCGCATCACCGCTCCTTCTTCTTGTACATGGCGAGCATGCGCTGCGTGACCGCGAAGCCCCCGAAGATGTTGACGCTGGCCATCACCACCGCGGCGAGGCCGAGCCATTTGGCGAGCCCCTCGCCATGCGACGCCGCCGCGATCAGCGCGCCGACGATGATCACCGAGGACACCGCATTGGTCACGGCCATGAGCGGCGTGTGCAGCGCCGGCGTCACCGACCAGACGACATAATAGCCCACGAAGCAGGCCAGCACGAAAATCGACAGGATCGAGATGAAGTCCATGCGGCGGGTCCTCAGTTTCTCGCCAGGAAGTCAGGCAGCGGGTTGAAGTAGAGATTATTGCGATTGTCCGACGAGATATAGGCGTTGGGCGCCGCCACGACCTCGAAATTCGCGCCTGCGGGGCTCACCGAGCGCAGCACGATCAGCACGTTGCCGACCGGAAAGGCGACGCCCTCGCCGGCGGTCTCGCCGCCGATCTCGTGCCATTCGCCGCCGATCGACTGGTTGAAGGTCACGCGCACGCGGGTGCGGCGCATATTGTCCCGCGAGCCGGTGAAGGACAGCGCCATGCGCATGTCGACCGGAAAATCGTGGACGTCCGCTTCCTCGAAGCCGGCGGTGGCGCCGACCGGCTGCGCCCCGTTCAGGCTTCCGCGCACGGAGGGCGGACCGCCCCATTTGTCGTAGACGGAGAAGCTGCTGTCGAAGCGCCCGTCATTGTCGGTGTCCGTCAGGCAGGGCCGCTGGTCGAGGATCGGGATGAACAGGGTGCGCGCCTGGTTGCCGGCCGAGCGATCCTTGATCGTGCAGAAGCCGATCCGCCGGTCCTCGTTGAACACCAGGTAGAGGAAGGTCCCCACGGGCAGGGTCCGGCGGCCGATGGTGATCGCGTCGGTGAGGCGCACCAGCCGGATCGGCAGCAGCCTCTGCTCCAGGAAGGGCGCCCCCCAGGCGGCGCTGCGCGCATCGGTGGGGCCGACCGGCTCCAGATGCCAGTAGGTCTCGGTGCGCTCGGCATGGGCGGGCATCGCGCCGACGACGCATGCGGCCGCGGCTGCCGCAACGAGCAGGCGCCGAGGCCCCCTCACCCCTCGCCTCCGGCCTGCAGGGCGAAACGCGTCTCCAGCAGACGCAGCATCCTTGTGTAGCGCAGGCGCCATTGCGGGTCGGGCACGTCGCCGCAGGGCACGCGCGGGGCGTAGACCTGGCCGGCCTCGTCCAGCCGTTCGGCGCCGTAGCGGCTTACCAGCACCTGCGTCACCGCGCCCTCGCGGGCGGCGAAGTCGCGCTCCCAATCGGCGCGGATGCGGGCCGGGTCGCGGCCGAAGCAATAGGCCTCCTGGTCGATCGCCGCGCGGGCGAAGACCTGCATCGCGCCGAAGGTGGAAAGATCGCTGGACCGGCTCCAGCCGGTGCCCGGCGCCGTCGAGCAGGCGCCGAGGGCGAAAAGAGCCGAAAGGGCAAGCAAGCGCCTCATGGCCGATACTCCGCGATCCGCCCCGCCATTGCGTCGAGCGACCTCCTGTATGCCGCCAGCGCCGCAGCCCGCGGCGCCTCGCCGGGGCCGCAGCGCTCGCCGGGCGAGACCCGACGCATCGCCGCGGCATCATTCTCGCCAAGCCAGATCGCATGGCCAGCGCCGCCCAGCGCGCCCAGCCGCGTCAGCTCCCGGTAACGCGCGACCTGGTCCACGGGGGCCGCCCCTGCCGGGCAGCTGTCGAGCAGCTCCCGCGCCAGCACCGCCCGATAGACGGCGCGCCGCACCGGCTCCTCCTCCGAATTGCGCGGCTCCGGCCGCCGCTCGCAGCCGGGCGCAAGCAGGATCGCCGCCGACAGCATGCCCGCCGTCGCCGCTGCGCCTTTCATCCCTTCAGCCGTTCGCTGACGACCTGGCCGCTTTTGGTGAGCCGCATGCCGACCACGATCTCGTCGTCGTCGGGGAAGACCGGCGCCTTCGTCTCGGCGTCCCAGAAGGCGGAGAGGAAATTGAAGATGTTGCGCGAGAAGAGCGCGGACGTATCGGCGGCGAGCCGGCTCGGCACGTTCCTGTGGCCGACGATCTTCACGCCGTGCTTGACCACCACCTCGCCGGCGACCGCGCCCTCGACATTGCCGCCCTGCTCGACCGCGAGATCGACGATCACGCTGCCCGGCCGCATCGTCTTCAGTTGCGCGTCGGAGATGAGCCGCGGTGCCGGCCGGCCCGGGATCAGGGCGGTGGTGATGACGATGTCCTGCTTGGCGATATGGCTGGAGACCAGCTCCGCCTGCGCCGCCTTATATTCGTCGGACATTTCGGTGGCGTAGCCGCCCGCGCCCTCGCCCTCGATGCCCTTCACATTCTCGACGAAGATCGCCTTGGCGCCGAGCGACTGGATCTGCTCCTTGGTCGCCGAGCGGACGTCGGTGGCGGAGACCTGCGCGCCAAGCCTGCGGCCGGTGGCGATGGCCTGGAGGCCGGCGACGCCGACACCCATCACGAACAATTTCGCCGCGGCGACGGTGCCGGCCGCAGTCATCATCATCGGGAAGGCACGGCCATATTCGGCGGCGGCGTCGAGCACGGCCTTGTAGCCGGCAAGGTTCGCCTGGCTGGAAAGGATGTCCATGCTCTGCGCGCGGGTGATGCGCGGCACGAATTCCATCGCCAGCGCCTCGATCCCCGCCTTGGCATAAGCGTCGACGCGGTCGCGCTTGCCGAAGGGGTTGAGGGAGGCGATCAGCCACGCATCCTTCTTCAGCCCCGCCAGCGCCTTGGGGTCCGGCCCCTGCACGGCGAGGACGGCGTCCGCGTCCTTCAGCACATCCTTGCGGCTGGCGGCGATGGTCGCCCCCGCCGCCTCGTAATCCGCATCCGCGATGGAAGCGCCTTCACCGGCGCCCTTCTCGACCGCGACGGTGGCGCCAAGGCCGATATATTTCTTGACCGTCTCGGGCGTCGCGGAGACCCGAAGCTCCCCCGCTTCGGTTTCCTTCAGGACCGCGATCTTCACCCCCCGGTCCTCCCCTCTATTTCGCGATGATCAGGATGACGATGAAGCCGGTGAGCAGGCTCAGAATCGTCCCCCATTTCATCATGAAGGTGAACCGGTGGTAGCTGCTTTCGTGCGCCCGCAGGTCCTTGGTCGCGTCGTCGGTGGCCATGCGCCGATATCCTCCTGTTTGAAGGCTCCCTAGCAAGCCGGACGGGCGCGGGGAAGGCGGGAAAACGCCCTCCCCGCTTATGGCTCAGGAACAGCGATAGACGTAGCGGGATTGGCTGTCGCCGGCGCGCCGCACCTGGGCCGAACTGGGGGCCGAACTGGCCGACAGCATTTCCCAGTAGAGCGTCATCGTCTGGCCGCGGCTGCTGGTCATGGTGACATAGTTGCCGCTGACGCTCCACCGGCCTGTTTCCCCGTCCATATAGGCCGAGCCGTCGGAGTAGAAGGTCACCCGCTGGTTCGGACTGCCGGAGCAGCTCGGGGCCCAGCTGCCGACAATGCTGGACGTGTTCGGCTGGTAGGTTCCTGACGAGCCGGTGGCGCTGTTACTGTAAGGCGAGGACGAGGACGAACTGTACGAATCGGTCGTCGCCATGGTCGAATTCGATCCGTAGCCGCCGCTGCCATAGCTGCCAGATGAGTAGCTCGAACTGGAGCGCGAACTCCACAGCTCGCCGCTGAGCCAGAGCGTCAGCACGGCCGCGCCGGCGCCCAGGATGAAGGCGAGCAGCATCAGGAGGATCACGCCCCCCTTCCCTCCGCCCTGGGAGGGCGGCGGATAATAAGGCGCGGGCACCGGCTGCGCTGCTGCTTGCGGCGGTGCCGCCGGTATGGGCTGCGGCGGCGCTACTGGTTGCGGTGCCGGTACTGGCTGGGGCGCCGGTGCCGGCGCAATCGGCGGCGGCGCATCGGCGAGCGGTGCAGGCGCGGCGGGTGTCGGTGTCGGCGCCGGTACAGGCTCCGGCGCTGCCGCAATCGGTAGCGGTGCGTCGGCAAGCGGCGGCGGCGCTGCTGGCACGGGCGGTGGCGGTGGCACAGCGCCATTATTCGTGTCGTCGGTCATGGATCCCCCCTCTCGGCCCATACGCAAAGCACGTCCCCGGAATGCGCCCGCTTTCGAAACGAAAGTCAACAACCTGAAGCAATGCGCTGTATGGGGTGCGCAAAACAGCGACGCCGCCCGCCGGAGCCAGGCGCCCACCGGAAAACGTGGAATTCACCGTCGCGCTTTAAGCCCGCCTTTACCGGTTCTGCTTTATCCCGCCTGTCCCGAAACGAGAGAGAAGAGATGCGGGCGGATCCCAATCGTTGCCTGTTGCTGATCGACGACGAGCCCGCGCAACGCCGGCTCGTGACCGCCATCGGCGCGCGCGCCGGCTGGTGGGTGCGCGGCGCGACCGATTTCGAGGGCGCAAAGCTCATGCTGGAGGATCCGCAGGAGCCGAAGTTCGACGCCATCCTGCTCGATCACTGGCTGCCGGGCGAGGAAGGCACCGACCTGATTCGCCGCATCCGCGCCTTCCGGCCGGAAATCCCCCTGCTCGTCCTCACCGCCCAGAATGACGTCCATGTCGCGGTCGACGCGATGCGGGCCGGCGCGTCCGACTTCATCGTGAAGCCGCTGGCGCCGGAGCGGCTGCTCGCCGCGCTCAACACCGCGACCGACCGCCGAAAGGCGACCGGCGAGCTGCGCCCGCTCTCCGAGAAGATCAGCAAGGCGCTTGGCTTCGAGGAAATTGTCGGCTCCGCGCCCAAGTTCCGCGCCGCGCTCGCGGTCGCCGCCAAGGCGGCCCGTGCTCGCGTCTCCGTGCTGATCGAGGGCGAGAGCGGCTCCGGCAAGGAGATCATCGCCCAGGCGATCCATGCCGCCTCCCCGCGCGGCAAGAAGCAGCTCCACACCGTCAATTGCGGCGCCATCCCCGCCAATCTCGTCGAGTCGGTCCTGTTCGGCCATGAGAAGGGCGCCTTCACCGGCGCTTTCGATCGCCATATCGGCCGGTTCGAGGATGCCGACGGCTCCACCATCTTCCTCGACGAAGTGGGCGAGCTGCCGCTCGACACCCAGGTGAAATTGCTGCGCGTGCTCGAGACGGGCGAGATCCAGCGCGTCGGCAGCCGCATCACCCAGACGGTGGACGTGCGGATCATTGCCGCGACCAACCGGCGCCTCGCCGAGGAAGTCGCCGCCGGCCGCTTCCGCGAGGACCTCTATTACCGGCTCAATGTCGTCCATGTGCCGATCCCGCCGCTGCGCGACCGCCAGAGCGACATCCCGGCCCTCGCCCGCCACCTGCTCTCGCGGATCGCCGAGCAGCCGGGCATGCGCCACCTCTCGATCACCGACGACGGCCTGGCGATCCTCCTCTCCTATGGCTGGCCCGGCAACGTCCGCCAGCTGCAGAACGCCCTGTTCCGCGCCGCCGTGCTCTGCGAGAGCGATGCGCTCACCGCCGCGGACTTTCCCCACATCGCCAACGAGACCACCTGGGGCCGCCGCTCGGACGATTACCACGCCAAGCCGCTCAGCGGGCAGTCGCAGACCTCCGCCATGGCCCACGGGCCGGGCGTCACCCTCTACGCCGCCGACGGCAATCTCCGCCCGCTGGAGGAGATCGAGGCCGACGTGATCCGTCTCGCCATCGGCCATTATCGCGGCCGCATGACCGAGGTCGCGCGCCGGCTCGGCATCGGCCGCTCCACCCTCTACCGCAAGCTCGGCGAGCTCGGGATCGGCGACATCGCCGCTTAACCCTCCCCTTGTTGGAACGCGGCTGGTACAGCCGCCCGATGCCCGACTTCACCGACGCCATCGTCCTCATCACCGGCGCCGCCTCCGGCATCGGTGCGGCCACCGCCACCCGCCTCGCCAATGACTGCGCGCGCAAGCTGATCCTCGTCGACCTAGACGAAGACCGGCTGCGCGATTTCGCCTTCTCCTTGCCCTGCGAGCGGCAGGTGCTGATCGGCGATGTCGTCGACGAAGGCTTCTGGGCCGCGGCCGATCTCACCGGCCTCACCCATGCCTTGGTCAATGCCGGCATCGGCGCCGGCGGCCCGATCGAAAGCCTCGCCTTCGCCGAATGGCGCCGCGTCCTTTCGGTCAATCTCGACGGCGCCTTCCTCACCTTGCAGGCCGCGATGCGGGCGATCCGCGCGACCGGCAAGGGCGGCGGCATCGTGCTCACCGCCTCCGCCGCCGGCGTGAAGGCCGAGCCCGGCATCGCCGCCTATGGCGCCTCCAAGGCCGCGGTCATCCACCTCGCCCGCATCGCCGCGAAGGAGGGCGCCGGCGCCAACATCCGCGTCAACGCGATCGCGCCGGGCGGCGTCGAGACCGACATCTGGAAGAACGTCTCCTTCTTCACCGACCTGGTCGCGCAGACCGGCAGCGAGGAGGCCGCCTACAAGGCGATGGCGAGCATGGCGACGCCGTTGGGCCGCTATGCCAAGGCCGGGGAAATGGCCGAGCAGATCGCCTTCCTCCTCTCCGACCGCGCCAGCTACACGACCGGCGCCTGCCTGGTGTCGGATGGCGGCTATTCGCTCTAGCCTGCTCGCCGCTTCGCTCCTGCTCGCCGGCTGCGGGCAAGGCGCGGAGCAAGGCGCGCCCGCGCCCGCACGGGCCGAGGACAGCGCCGCCGCCCCGTGCAGCGGGCGCGTCTTCGAAGGATCCAGCTTCACGATCTGCCGCTACGACCGCCGCCGCGACGAGATTGCCCTGATCCTCGACGGCCCGCAGGGGCCGCTGCGCGGCTTTCTGGCGCTCGAAGCCCAGTTGGGCCCGCGCGCGGCGCGCCTGCGCTTCGCGATGAATGCGGGCATGTATGACGCGGCCGGCAATCCGATCGGCCTCTATGTCGAGGACGGCCGCGAGCGGCACCGGATCAACCGCGCCACCGGCCCCGGCAATTTCCACCTGCTCCCCAACGGCATCTTCTCGGTCGATGCGGATGGCCGCGTCGCGGTCGCCGCCACGCCGCGCTACGCCGCCTCCGCCCGGCCGCGCTGGGCCACGCAGTCCGGCCCGATGCTGGTGATCGACGGCCGCCTCCACCCCGCCTTCCAGGATGACGGCCCGTCGCTCCACATCCGCAACGGCGTCGGCGTCGACAGCGCGGACACGGCCTGGTTCGTGATTTCCGGGGACGCCGTCTCCTTCGGCCGCATGGCGCGCTTCTTCCGCGATGTGCTCCATTGCCCGAACGCGCTCTATTTCGACGGCTCGGTCTCCAGCCTCTGGGACCCGAAAAGCGGACGCCGTGACACCGGAAGGGAGCTTGGACCGTTGGTGGCGATATTCGAACGACAAGGGAGAGACTGATGCCGTTCCAGGGAAGCTGCCATTGCGGCAAGATCGCCTACACCGTGGACGAGGACGCCCCCACGGAAGCGATGGAGTGCAATTGCTCGATCTGCCGGCGCCGCGGCGCGCTCCACCATTTCACCACCCCCGACAGGTTCACGCTGGAAGGGTCGCGCGACGATCTCGTCACCTACAGGTGGAACAAGAACAATATCGCCTTCCACTTCTGCGCGACCTGCGGCTGCGCGCCCTTCGCCGAGGGCCAGGGCCCGAACGGCCCGATGGTGGAGATCAACCTGCGCTGCGCGGAGGACATCGATCTTGCGTCGCTCAAGATCGTCCCGTTCGACGGCGCCCACAAGATTCCCGGGCCGGTGGATTGACGTTTTCCGATCGGGATAAGGCGCCGCACCCGGCGTCAATTCTATTTGCCCGCGTCCTTCGCCAATTCCGCCTGCAGCAAGGCGTGGATGTCGTAGCCGAAGATGGTCAGCCCGTGGATGTTCGCATTGTCGATCGCCACGCCCGACAGGTTCACATTCTCCAGCCGCGTGCCCGACAGGTTGATGTCGGTGAAGGTCGCGCCGGACAGGTTGACGTTCTCGAATCGGGCACCCGCCAGATTGACGTCCTCGAACGCCACGCCGGACATGTTCATCCGCTCGAACTTGCCGGGATTGCTCATCGCCGCCCGCTCCTTTCGACGCCGTGGAGGAAGCGGATCAGGCCCGCGAAATAGGCCTCCTGGTCGTCATAGAAGGCCATATGGCTGCCCTGCGGCAGATAGAGGAACTGGCCGTGCGGCAGCCGCCCCGCCATGGCCCGCATCCATTCCGGGTCCATCGTGTCGTAGCGGGCGCCGATCACCAAAGTCGGCACAGTGATCCGGTGCAGGTCCGCGCTGCGGTCCCAGTTCACCAGCAGTCCGCTCGCGCCAAGCTCGCTCGGCCCCTGCATCAGCTCATAGACATGCTTGTTGAGGTGGGTGAAGGCGCGGATCACCGGCTCGGGCCATTGCTCCGCCGGGCGCCGCAGGACGTGCTGCTCGTAATGCATGGGCATGAGCAGCTCCATGTAGCGCGGCGACTCGGTCTGCCCCGCCGCCTCCAGCCGCCCTTTCCAGCACATTGGGATCCTAAGCTTAGAATTCCACGTGGACAAGTTGTCGCGGCCGCTTCTATAGTGTCACCTAAATACTAGTGACTCCAGCGTAACTGGACTGGCCACAGTTAGGCCGCAAATGTAATCACACTGGCTCACCT
>JADMIO010604186.1_pt1 | contig 13284 bp, 15 predicted proteins | sample 8958161 | NCBI WGS metagenome assembly JADMIO01 (sample SAMN16585339, study PRJNA669376) | soil metagenome | isolation source: Crop rotation soil | place: USA: Cullars Rotation, Alabama | collected 2011 | reverse complement strand
CCCCCGCCGCCCCCTCGCCCGCCTCCTCCGCCCCCACCCCCCCCGAAGTCAGGGAATCCGCCCCCCCCGCCTGCTCCGCCCGGTCCGCCGCCACCGAAGAATCGTCGGAAGTTTGCTCCCGCGCCGCCCCGTCCCCCTTGTTGCGTGGTGGAGGTGTCGGCGAACACGTCGGTGATCAGTTTTGCGGCGCTGCTGGCGTTGGCAAATTGAAGTTGGTAGACGCGCACGTCGGTCGCCTCGGTCACGTTGCTGTCGAGCTTGGAGATGATCTCGACGACCCGCTTAATGTTCGCCGACGTGTCGGTGATGATCAGCGAGTTGGACGACGCGTTGGCGGTAAACGAGGCGTCAGGGCTGACCATCGACGCGAGGTCGTTCTTGAGCTGCACCGCGTCTGCGCCCTTCAGCGGGATGACCTGGGTGATCAGCTCGTCGGTGTCCCTGACCTTTTCGGGGTCGTTACCCGAGCGGACCGGGATGTTCATCCGCATTGCCTTTTCGCGGGTGACGATCTTCAGCGTCTTGTCCTGCTGTTTGATCGCGACGTACCCTGGTCCGGCCGAGCGCAGGACGCTGTTGATCAGTTCGATCGCCTCGTCGGCGGGAACGGGCTGCTTGCTGACCAATGACACGCGGCCTTCGAGCTTGCCCTGGGCTTCCTTGATGACCTTATACCCGGCCTTGGCGGAGAGCTCGTTGAGGACCGCGTCGACGCTGGCCTCGTTGAAGACGAGAACCAGGCCGCCGCCCGGTTGGACGGTGACGCTTGCGGTGCCGTTGCCGTTCGCGGCCGGTTGTGTGGTCGACTGGGTGGTGGCGGGCATGGTCGCCGCCTGCGTTGTGGCGGGCGTGCGCACGGGCGGGGTCGTGCCCGCGTCCTGGGCGCCGCTGCGCAGGTTTAAGAGCGCCAATGCGACGGCGGCGGTCATCGCGCGGGTGGCGAGCCTTCGGCGGGTGGCCATTGCGGCGGAATGGGCGGGATGGGCGGGTGGCGGGTTGTGCTTCATGGTCGGCGTTCCATTCTTCCTCGGACGATTTGGTCGGTGCGCAGGATTGGGCGGGCCCGGGTTCACTTCTTCATCTTGTCAAGCTCCATCTGGCGCTTGAGCTTCATCTTCTGTTCGGGGGTCAGGTTCGGGTCGTTGGGGTCGATCGACGATGTGGCGGTCGGCGCGGTGGTGGGGGAGGTTTCGTCGGGATTGCCGGCCGCTGAAGCGGCCAGACCGGTCGAGGAGGGGGATTTGCCGCCCGTCAGATTTTGTCCGATCTCGATGCGGGTGGCTTGGCCTTCGACGGCGTACTGGATCCCGTCGATCTCGATCCGCTCGACCTTCCCGCGGGCGACGGGGTCGCCGACGTTCAGGCGGATGAATTTCGAGCGGTTGAGGTCTTCGACGTAGGCACGGTACTGGCCCTGCTCCTCGACGATGCCGGTCAGGACGTATGTCTGCTCCGGGGTCGGGCGCGAGCGGTCGCCGCCGGAGTTGAAGCGGCTCGGCCGGGAGGTCGCCGCGGGCCGCCCGCGCTCTTTGAGGAAGATATTGCGGTCGGCGAGGACGCCGTAGCGTTCGCGGAAGTCCTGGCGCGACGGCTGGGCGTCGGCGGCCCTGAGGATGCCGGCGATGACGTGCGGGGCGATCAGCGCGATCAGGATCGGGGTTCGTTTCACTTGTCTGCCTCCCTGGTGGTCGGGGCGGCCGCCTCGGTCGTTGCGGGGCCGACCCGCGTCGCGGGCGCGACCGTTGTCGCGGGCAGGGGCGTGGCGGCGGGCAGGGCGGCCGCGCGGGGCGCGGTCTTGTCGGCGTCGGCGGTGAAGAGGATCGTCGAGAGGTTCAGCGAAACCGCGAGGTCGTCGGTCGCCTCCTTGCGCGTGCCGATCGTCAGGTCGTTGACGCGGACGGGGATCTGCGACATCTGCACGCGGTAGAGGAAGTAGCCGACCTGGGCCATCGTGCCGCTGCCGGTCAGGTGAACCGTGATGCGTGAGAAGTCTGGGAATTCCTTGTCCGACGACGGGCGGTCGGGCTTGACCCCCGACAACGTCACGCCCGCCTCCTTGGCCCAGTTGGAGATCGAGTTGACGATCTGGCTCTCCGCGTCGGGGCCGGTCCGCTTGAGCGTGGGGCCGATCTCCGTCGACCAGCGCTTGGCCAGCCGCGGGCTCCGCTCGGTCAGGTACTCGGCCTCGGACAGGTCGGAGTGGGCGCCCTTCAGCTTCGCGTCCAGGTCGTCCTTGCGCGCCAGCAGCGGGCTGACGAACACGACGTTGACCAGGACCAGCGCCACGAGGCCGCCGGCGCCGATCGCGATGTATCGTTCTCGTTGGGTCAATACCACGGCGGTGTCACTCCGGTGCGGTGTAGCTGAAGGTGATCGTGAACGTGAACTCGCGGGTCTTGCTGCCGGCGTCGCGCCACTCGCCGGTCACGTCGCCGAACTTCGGGTTGAGCTTCAGGCGGTCGACCAAGGCGCGGAGCGGTCGCTCGTCGGCAGCCTTGCCCTGGATCTGGCAGGTCTGCGCAGCCTGTCCTGTGGGAGGCTTGGGGTTGGAGTGGAAGATGAACGCGGTGGTCCAGATCGGCTCGTCGTCGCGGAAGGCGAGGGTCAACTCCTTGAGACAGTTCATGTCGGGCGAGCGGCCCTTGCCGAAGAACGGTGCGGCGAAGTTGACGCGGTTGGAGAGGACGCGCGCGTTCTTCACGTCGGCTTCCATCGACTTGAGTTTCGCGGCGGTCCGGTTCAGTTCGGACTGGCGGAGCTCGACGACGACGTAGAGCGAGACGAGCGAGGCGACCAGCAGCACACCGGCCGCGATCGCGTAGGCGCTGGCGCGTCCGATGCGGCTCTTGGGGCGCTCGGCGAGGCGCGAGCGGGTGAAGTCGAAGGGGAGGAGCTGGCGGTCGGCGGCGGCGAGGGCGAGGGCGATCGCCGGCGCGAGGGATTGGCCAGCGGCGTCCATTTCTGCGGGTGAGGCGACGCCGACCGCGGCGGATTCCACGCCGAGCATCGTCGCGGCGTCGCCCGCGCGGACGCGGAGGCCCGAGCGTTCGGAAAGCTCGGTAAGCTGCGCGGGCGCGAGGCCGATGCCGTCCCAGAGGATCAGCTCGCGCGAGCCGGCGGAGCCGCCGCCGGTGCGCGCGAGCGTGAAGGTTCGGCCGAGTTCCGCGCCGAGCGGGGCGACGGAGACGGGGCCGTGGCCGTTGACCGCGACGCCGGCGACGTGGCGGAGGAGTCGCGGCGACGCGCCGTGCCGCCAGACGAATTCGCCCCCCTGCCGGTTGAGCAGGAGCATGGTGGCGTCGGCGGGCCCGGCGGTGGCGGGGCGGGCGGCGGCGACGCGGGAGAGGGCGAGCGCCGCGGACGTCACGCCGACCGTCGCGAGGCCTGCGGCGGCGCACATCTGCTCGACCTGGTCGAGGCGGCGCTTGGTCACGCCGACCAGGAGCACCTTGCTGGCGTTGGCGCCGTCGATCGAGCCTGCGTAGTCGAAGACCATCTCGCCGCTCTCGCTGACGCCGAGGCGTTCGGCGTGCATGCGGAGGACGCCGTGGGCGGTCTCCTCGGCGGCGGGGGGGACGTCGCGGTCGATGGCGATCAGCCACTTGGCGGGGAGGCCGACCGCGGCGCGGCCTGCGCCGAAGCCTTTTTCGCGAAGGAACGCGGCGAGCAACTGTCCCAGGGGCTGGGGGTTGTCGAGCGACAGGCCCTGCGGGATCGCGAAGGTGGCGGCGCGGCGAACCGCGCGCCGGCCCCCCTGCCCGGGCGACGACGAGGACGGCGACGCGCCGCCCGCGCCGGCGGGCGCGATCTCGGCGCAGGTGATCGCGCGGTCGGTCAGGGCGATGCCCAGGTAGCTCGACGGGCCGAACTTCATCGAAGGATGCCTCCAGGTGAGCCGGAGCCCATGGGGCCGCGGACGTTGGCGACGGCGTTGATGCCGCGGCCGGCGCGGAGCGACGCGAGGATCTGGGGGTCCATGGGCCAGCCTCGGTCGGTGAAGTCGCGGCGGAAGATGATCCTGGGCGTGCCCGTGTTCGACGAGGTGTCGACGACGATGCGGACGTGTTTGAAGGCCTTGCCGTTGCCGCTGACGGCGACGATGTCGGCGGAATAGCGGCCGCCGGTCGCGCCGGTGATGTACTTGCCCAGGCCGGTGGATTTTTCCTTGAGGGCGTCGAGGACCCAGCCGAGCGTGGTGGTGCCGGGCTGATTGCTCTGGCGCTGGGAGATCAGCTTGTCGACGTCGGAGCTGTCGAGGTTGGGGAGGCAGAGCAGGACGTCGCGCGGGGCGGTGTTGACGTTGATGCGGCCCTGGGGTGTAGCAGCGACCGGCGCGGGCTGACCGGGCTGTTGCGCGGGGGTGGTGGTCAGGCGGCCGGCGATCTTGTCGAACTCGTCGCCGGTCAGGTTGAGGCGGACGGCGAAGGTGAAAATGTCGTCGTACTCGCTTCGGTTGCCCGCCAGCACGCGGAGTTCGCGCCCGCGGGTGGCGCCGAAGGTCTTGTCGAGCAGGTCGAACAGGTCGGCGCGGACGGTCGCGGTCGTGTCGCGAATGCTGATCTTGGCGGGGAGGCCGTCGTTTGACGGGGTGGCGGGCGCAGTCGTCGTCGCGCGCTCTTTGCTGTAGACGGTCAGGAGGTCGTAGAGGCCGCGGGCGGTCTGGAGGTCGGTCGCCTGCTGGCCGGAGGCGGCGCGGCTGTTGGCCTGGGTGCCGAGCGGCGGCGCGTTGCGGGTTCCGTAGAGGAGTTCGCGGCTGACGCCCTGGACGAGGAGGAGTTCCTCGACGGTCTCGTAGGGGGCGTTCTTGGCCTGGTAGGGGCTGGGGAGCGTGCCGTAGTAGGAGGATTCCGCGCCGCCGTTGGTGGGCGTCTCGTCCTCGTCGCGCCAGTCGACGATCGAGCCGGCGATCTCCGCGGTCATGTTCGGCAGCTTCATGAGCTGGTCGTAGGACGCGTAATTGAGGTTCAGCCTGGCGCCCTCGTCGACGGGGCCGAACAGGCGGATCGGCTCGTCGCCGAAGTCGGTGCGGCAGATCCAGAAGTAGCCGTCGCCGACGGGGACGGCGGCGAAGTCGTCGTCGGTCAGGTCGGTGTCGATCGTCGTGGCGTATTGGCTGAGGACGGCCAGCACGAATTGCTCCGCGCCGCGCTCGACGGCGGAGGCTTGGACGGAGGCGGCGAGGTTTGACGAGGCGGAGAGCTCGACCCGCGTCGAGCTCCCCAGCACCAGCACCAGGCTCGCCAGCGAGAAGATCACCAGCAGCGTGACCACGAGGATCATGCCGCGGCGCTGACGGCGACGAACGGGCCGCGTTCGAAGTGACGGGTTCATTGGGCGCCTCCGGTCAGCGAATCGACGTTGGCGCAGGCCAGTGGGAAGGTGCGGACGACCTTGTAGGCGCGCGGGGCCTCGCCGACGCGGGGGGAGTCGATCATGGCCTCGAGGGTGACCTGGACGGCCAGCGGGAGGACGTCGCCCTGCTCGACGGAGTCCCATTCTTCCTGCCAGGTCGTGCCGTCGAAGTAGCGGAGGGTGAACGAGCGGACGTTGCGGCAGAGGATTTCCTCGTCGGGGTCGAGCGGGGAGGTGGGCAACAGGTTTCGCGTGACCTGACGCACGAGCACGGGCGGGTTGACGTCGGTGCGGAGGGCGAGGACGACGTGGCGCAGGCCGTCGGACCAGGGCTGGGGGCCGTTCTGAAGGTCCTGGCCGGTCGGGGGGATGTCGGCGAGGTTCCAGCCGGCGTCGTTGCCGAGGCAGTAGAAGTCGAGGGAGTCGGCGCCGTTGCCGTTGGTGCCGACGAACTCGTAGGCGAGGGTGCCGTTGGGCGGGAGGACGCCCTCGAAATCCTGGCGGAGGAGGTCGGCGGCGAGGAGGGCGGTGCGGATCGGGGCGACGGCGGCGGCGGTGGATTCGCGGGCGCGGGCGGCGACGGTGATCGTCATATAGAGGGCGCCGGCGAGCATGGCGACCATGACGAGGGAGAGGATCAGTTCGATCAGGGTGAAGGCGGGGCGGAACGTGCGGAGCGGCGAGCGCCGGGCACCGCAAAATTGCCCATTGCCGATTGCGGATTGCCGATTTGGGAGGCGGGGGATTGGCGCGGTCATCGGGTTACCCCCTGCGTCGAAACTTGCGTCGCCTGGGTCGTGCGGATCAGCGTCGACACGGTGACCGAGCGTTGCGAGCCCTGGTCGGGCCATTGGACGGAAACGGCGAGTTCGGCGGTGTCGAATTCGCGCTGGGTGGACTGGAGGGTCCAGCGGTAGCCGGCGAAGTCGGGGCCGAAGTCGCCGGAGTTGATGCCGCCGGCGGTGGCGAGGGTCGGGTCGACCTGGGCCTGGGCGACGAGTTCGGCGAGCTTGGCGTCGGCGAGGGTGGCGGCCTCGGCCTGGTGGCGGGCGATGGAGCCGGCGTGGGTCGACAGATCGATCGCGTTCATGGCGACGGGGACGACGATGCCGAAGAGGAGGAGGGCGACGAGGACCTCGATCAGGGTGAATGCGGTGCGGCGGACAGTCCTGAGTCCTGAGTGTTGAGTTCTGAGTGAAGACCGGGAGGTCATGGCGCCTCCCCTGGTTTGAGGACGCGGAAGGACTCGGTGGGGGTGGCGCAGGCGGCCTCGACGTATTCGCCGTCGTCGGCGGTGAAGCGGACGACGGCGGGTTGGCTTCGGCCGGTCGGGAAGAAGTCGAGGAAGTCGTGGGCGGCGGGCGCGCCGGGGGCCTGGGTGACCTGGCAATTGACGCCGTCGGGGATCGGGAACTCTGTGTCGGAGGCGCCGTCGCCCCTGGCCTGGGCGAATTGCTGGCCTTCCTGTACGGCCAGGACGCATCGGCGGTTGGTCATGTCGATCACGACGCGGTGGGGCGTGGCGGTGGTCATCGCGCGGAGGCGGGCTAGGCGGGTGAGCGTGACGAACTGGTCGGCGGAGTCGCGGAGGCGCTGGGTGCGAGTGGAGCCGCGGAGGGAGGGTGCGACGGTCGCGACCGCGACGGCGATGATGAACAGCACGACGATCAGCTCGATCAGCGTGAAGGCCGGGCGGCGGCGGGACCGGCGGCAGGGTCGGGTTAGCGTAGCGAATGGCGGCATTGGAGATTCGACGTCAGGCAATCGCGGACGGGTCGCGGGCGTGGGACGCGTGTTTGAAGATCGCGAACGCGCTCCCCTTCGGGTCGCGGCTAAACGACGTCATTTTTTGGCGAAGCCGATGTCGTCCTCGGTGCCCTCGCGGCCATCGGGGCCGGCGGAGGAGAGGTCGAAGCCGTCGGGGTCGCGGGTGCCGGGGCAGCGGTAGATCCACTTGTTTCCCCAGGCGTCGCCGTCGATGTTGTTGTCCTCGATGTAGGGGCGTTTCCATCCGGGGAGGTTGCCCGGGTTGCGCACCAGCGCCTGGAGGCCCTCCTCGGTCGTGGGGAAGCGGCCATTGTCGACCTCGAAGTTACGCAGGGCGGATTTCAGCCCGCTGATCGACGCGTTCGTGGTCTTGATCTTCGCGTCCTCGGTGCGGCCGACGAGCTTGGGGACGACGACGGCGGCGAGGAGCGTGATGATCACGAGGACGAGCAGGAGCTCGATCAGCGTGAACGCGCGGCGGAGGGGGTTGGGGTTGGGTTGACGGGCGGTCATGACAAACTTCCTTTCACGCGAACGACTTACTTGACGATTTCCTGGAGGGTGAAGACGGGGAGCAGCATGCCGACGACGACGGTGCCGATCAGGCCGGCCATCAGGAAGAGCATGGCGGGCTCGACGAGGGAGACGAGCATTCGGAGGCCGCGGTCGAGGTCGCCCTCGTAGGCGCCGGCGAGGCGGATCAGTTCCTTGTCGAGGCGGCCGGTCTCCTCGGCGATCGCGATCATCTCGATGACGGAGGAGGGGAAGAGCAGCGTGTCGGCGGAGAGGCTCTTGGAGAGGGGCTGGCCGCGCTGGACCTCGTCGATCGCGTTGGAGATGCTGTCGGCGAGGGTCTGGTTGCCCAGGGCCTCGCGTGCGACGCGGAGGCTGGCGACGAGGGGGACGCCGGCGGCGACGAGGGTGCCGAGCATGCGTGCGAAGCGGACCAGGGCGAAGCGGGCGGCGAGTTTGCCGAGGATCGGGGCGCGGAGCATGGCGCGTTCGAGGGCGCGTTTGCCCGAGCCGCTGGAGAGGGCGCGGCGGAGGAGGACGATGGCGACGACGACGCCGGCGGCGATGAACAGGCCGTAGGAGCGGAGCCAGTCGCTGGAGGCGACGATCATCTTGGTGAGGAACGGGAGATCGGAGCCGAACTGTTTGAAGAGCGGGGCGAAGCGGGGGATGAAGAAAGTGAGCATGAACGTGAGGACGCCGACGGCGAGGACGGCGAGGACGCAGGGGTAGACCATGGCGGCCTTGACCTTGCCCTTGAGCTCCTGCTCGCGGGTGCGGAAGTCGGAGATTTGTTGGAGGACGACGTGGAGGAAGCCGCCCGCCTCACCGGCGCGGACCATGGCGACGTAGACGGTGGAGAAGACCCTGGGCCACTTGGCGAGCGCGTCGCCGAGGGAGACGCCGCCGACGACGTCGTCGTGGACGCGGGACCAGACGTACTTGGCGGCGGGGTGGGAGACCTCGCGGCGGAGGAGGTGGAGGGCGCGGGCGAGGGGGAGGCCGGCGGCGAGGAGGTTGGCGAGCTCGCGGGTGAAGGCCTCGACGGCGGAGGAGGGGACGCGCGAGGGGGGCGGGCGGTCGGCGGGGTTGGCGGCGGAGGGCGCGGCCTTGCCGTTGCGACTCTCTTCGATCTTGACCGGCGCCAGGCCCTTGCCGATGACCTGGTCCAGGGCGGCGGCGCGGGTGTCGGCGGGGATCGTGCCGGTCATGGTGCGGCCCGAGGCGTCGAGGGCGGTGTAGGCGAAGACGGCCATCAGTCGCCCCCCGCTTCCATGTTCGTGCCGGCGGTCGCCTCGCGGGTGAACCGCAGGCCGGCCTCTTCGTCCTTGGTGTTGCGCATGACCTCGTCAACGGTGGTTCGGCCGTCGCGGATGATGCGCCAGCCGTCGTCGCGAAGGCTGCGCATGCCGGTACGGACGGCGACCTGCCGGAGGTGGTGGGACGGGGCGCGCTCGAGGATCATCGAGCGGATCTCGTTGTCGATCGTCATCATCTCGAAGATGCCCTGTCGGCCGCGGTAGCCGGTGCCCTGGCAGTTGCGGCAGCCGGTGCCCTTGAACAGCTTGGGCGGGACCAGGTCGCCGAACTCGGCGCGGATCAGGTCGGCCTCGGCCTTGGGGACCTCGACCTTGCACTCCTTGCAGATCACGCGAACGAGGCGCTGTGCGACGACGACCTCGAGCGACGACGCGACGAGGTAAGGCTCGATGCCCATGTCGATCAGGCGGGTGGCGGCGCCGGGGGCGTCGTTGGTGTGGAGCGTGCTGAAGACCAGGTGCCCGGTCAGCGACGCCTGGACGGCAATCTCCGCGGTCTCGCGGTCGCGGATCTCGCCGACGAGGACGACGTCGGGGTCGTGGCGCAAGATCGCGCGGAGGCCGGCGGCGAACGTCAGGCCGGACTTGGTGTTGACCTGGATTTGATTAACGCCGCGGAGCTGGTATTCGACGGGGTCTTCGACCGTGATGATCTTGCGTTCGACGTCGTTGATCTTGGAGAGGGCGGCGTAGAGCGTGGTCGTCTTACCGCTGCCGGTCGGGCCGGTGACCAGGACGATGCCGTGGGGCATGTCGAGGATCTTGTCGAACTGGGCGCGGTCGTGGGCGGACATGCCGACGTGTTCGGTGCCCAGGGCGGCGTCGCCGCGGTCGAGGATGCGGAGGACGACCGCCTCGCCGTGGATCATCGGGATGATCGAGACGCGGACGTCGATCTCGCGGCCGGCGATCTTCAGCTTGATCCGGCCGTCCTGGGGGAGGCGTTTTTCGGCGATGTCGAGGTGGCTCAGTATCTTGATGCGGGAGACGATGGCGGCGTGGAAGCGCCGGACGGACGCGGGGACGCTGGTCTCCTGCAATACGCCGTCGATCCGATAGCGCAGGCGAAGCTGGTTCTCGAACGGCTCGACGTGGACGTCGGTCGCCCGCAATTCGATCGCCTCGGTCAGTACCTGGTTGACGAACTTGATGATCGACGCGTCCTGGGCGGCGTTGACGCTGTCGAGGTCGGTCTCGTAGTCGGTGTCGACGACCTGGATGCCGTCGGCCGCCGCCGCGTCCGCCGTCAGGGTCTGCAGCGTGTCCGCCCCGACGCCGAGCACGCGCTTCAGGCACCGGTCGATCTCTGCCGACGGCGCGAGCGCCAATGCCAGGTCCCGCCCGGTCGCCAGGCGCAACTCGTCCAGCGCGCTGGTGTCGCTGACCCGGCTGGCCGCGACCAGCGTGACGCCGTCCCGCTCTTCAAATGGCACGATTCGGTGCCGCACGAGCAGCCGCGCCGGGAACGCCGCCAGCGTCTCGCGCGCCGGCGGGTTCTTCTCCAGGTCGACGTACGGAAGGTCGAACGCCGCCGCGAGGAACCGCAGCAGCGCCTCCTCGCTGACGCCGTCCGCGGCGAGCACCGCGTCCTCGAGCGTCTTGCCCTCGGCAAGCAGCTCGCCGACGCGCTGGCCGACGGGGGCGGGGAACAGCCCGCGCTCGATCATTTGGCTGACGACTTGGTCCACGGTGGTTGGTCGGTGTTCCGAATAATTAGAACGGGGCGCGATTCGCGCGGAGGAGGGCCGCCCGCGCGAATCGCGCCGTGACGTCATTTCCGAACGGTTAGTCCAGCATGCCGAACGTGACCAGCACGGCCTCTTGCCGCTGGGTCAGCACTTCCTTCAGCTCCTTCTGGGCGGCGGTCACCTCGGCGCGGGCCTTTTCGCGGGCCTCGCGGAGCGCGGCGAGCTTCTTGGCGATGTCCTCGGCCGGCGCGTCCTTGTTCTCCAGCGCCGTGCGAAGGTCCGCCGACGCCTTCTGCACCGGCGACTGCTCGGTGGGCGTCGCCGCCGCGTCGCCGTTGTTGCCACCGCGCCGACCGCCGCCGCCACCGAAGCCGCCGAAGCTGCTGCGCCGGGCCGTGTTGACCTTCTCGATTTTCGGCTGGAGCACCTTCCACTCGTCGTCGGTCGCGCCCAGGCGCTCCTTAAGCCGAGTCATGAACTGCTCGCGGCCACCGCCCTGCTGGGCGTTCGAGAACGACGGGACGGCCGCCACGGTCAGGCCGGCCAGGATGAGAAACAAGCTGCTGCGAATCATCTGCGTGCTCCTTTCGAGAGCGAGGTGAGAGGGTTTACTTGCGCGACCGCCCGCGCGCGGGTCCCGCGCGCGCGCTGTGCCGTGACCCGCCACGAGGTCACTTCCCGGAATCCGCCGGCCGGGTCGTCGCGCGAGTCTCGGGCGACCGGCGGGTGCTGCTATCGTGTTCTGTTGCGCTGCTGCTGGTCGTACTGTTGCGCGCGACCCGGTCGGCCTCGCGCTCCTTCAAAAACTCGTCGTACTTCTTCGCCTGCTCGGACGTCAAAATCGCCTTGGTCTTCTCGACCGCCCCCGCGAAGGACGATCGCCATTCCCGTTCCATCGCCGCCTGCCGATCCGCGTACGCCTGGATCGCCGCGTCGTATTTCGACTTGTCCTCGGGCCGCACCAGTGCGGCGATCGCCTCGTCCCGCTCCTTGCGGAACTGCCGCCGCCGCTCCTCCGCTTCCCGCCCGCCGCGGTGCGCCGTCTCCGACCAAATCTTCTTCATCTGCTCCTGCTGCTCGCCGCTCAGTCCCAGCCGCGCCGTCAGCATCCCGCCCGGCCCGCCGCGCGTCGTCGTCGCCGACGGCGCGACCGGCACGTTCGCCGTCGCCAGCGCGGGCTGGCGGATCTCCATCCCGATGATCACGCCCGCCCCCAGCGCGACCAGGAACCCGATGACCAGCAACACCTTCGTCATCGCGGCGCCCCCTCGGCCGACAGGTCGTTGGCGATCCACTGCGCGACCAGCACCAGCTTGGCGTCCTCGTCCGACCCGCCGTGCGACTCACCGGACGTAGGCGGCGTCACCGCTGCCACTTCCCACGCGCTCGAGCGCGCCGCCGGCACGCTGGGCCTGGTGTTTGGCCACATCAGGATCGCCCCGACCAGCAGTGCCGCCGCCGCCCCGGTCAGCCAGCTCACCGTGCGGAGCGCCCCGCGGTCGACGGCCGCCGCGTGCCAGGTCCCGTGGAAACGCGACGCCAACCGCTCGGGCATTGTCGCCGGTGGCGCGTCGGCGATCATCCGTGAAAGCCCGCGCAGTTCCGCGAGCAGCTCGGCGCACGCCGCGCAAGCCTCGACGTGCTTCTCGAGGGCGGCCCGCGACGGGGCGTCCAACTCGCCGTCGTGATACGCGTGAACTTGTGCGAACTTCTCACAGTCCATGACTCACTCGCTTGCCGCGTAATCCGTTACAGGTATCCCTTGAACCGTTCCCGCAACTCCGCCCGCGCCCGGTGCAGGCGGGACTCGACCGTCCCGCGCGGCACGCCCAGCGACCGCGCGATCTCGTCGTAACTCATCTGCTCGACCTCGCGCAGGACGATCACCTGCCGGTGTTCGGGGGAGAGCGTCTCCAACATCGCCGCCAGGTCCAACTTCGCCTCCGCGCCCGCGATCGGGCTCGCCGACCTTGCCGGTTCCTCGGCTCCGCTTCCCGCGCCTGCGTCCAGTGACGCCATCGGCCTTCGCCGCTTTCGCCGGTGCATGGCCGCCTGGCGCACCAAAATCTGCACCAGCCACGTCCGCACCGCCGACTCGCCGCGGAACCTGGCGGTCAGCACCGCCGCGAACGTCTCCTGCACGACATCTTCCGCGTCCGTCACGTTCGTCAGCGACGCCGCGATGCCATACAGGTATCGCGCGTGCCGATCCACCAGCGCCCGGAACGCGGCCTCGTCGCCGCGCCCGATCCGCCGGATCAGCTCGGCGTCGGCGTCGTCACCGGCGGGAAGCTGCGCCACGCGCGCCTCCGCAGTACCGGTACCGTTGCACCACGTCCCCGATTTCTTCCATGGATTCGCGGAATTTTCTCAAGACGTGTAACCCGATCCGTTCAACCCGGTGCGACCGCCAATCGTTACGACTGCGCAGGTTATTCCGAACCCCCTCAAAATGCACACGCGGCATGGTCACCTGAGGTGACCATGCCGCGTGTGATCATCACGGCGCACCCGCGCGCGACTCAGGTCACTTCGCGAACATCGGCGCGTCCTTCTTCCCGTTCGATTCCAGGTACGCGATCAGGTCCAGGATCTTTCCAGCACATTGGGATCCTAAGCTTAGAATTCCACGTGGACAAGTTGTC
>JADMIO011124226.1_pt1 | contig 13287 bp, 8 predicted proteins | sample 8958161 | NCBI WGS metagenome assembly JADMIO01 (sample SAMN16585339, study PRJNA669376) | soil metagenome | isolation source: Crop rotation soil | place: USA: Cullars Rotation, Alabama | collected 2011 | reverse complement strand
TGCTTGAATCCATTGAAGTCTTGGTTGCTTGATGCGCCAAGGTTGGATCGCATCAATAGGCCTTAGATTTTGCCTTGACAGGATCCTTGAGGGGATTGACCGCTCGATCTGTGCACAAAGCATCAATGGCCGCACTATGTTGGTCTAGTTTGGCATGGATAGGGTCGAGTTTGGAGTTGATCTTCTCCAAGGTAGCCATGATGTCAACCACTTGGAGTGGAGACATAGAAGAGGAAGGAGGGGTGGGACCGAGATCCTCCATGGGAATGTACCTGCAAAAAGAAAAACAAACTAAAGTTGTATATGGGTTATGAATCAAGTCACTCCCTCACGTTTTTCTCTCGATAACACTCCACTCAAATGGTCTCCCAAATCTCTCAATCTCACTCACTAATTACCAAATACAAGCCAATCGTAGAAAGCTGACTTCTAAAGAGTAATGAGCAAAAAGAAATTGACCAAGGAAAACAAGGGATTCAAGGAAGCTGGACAACGCTAGATAATGCAAGAACAAAGTGAGGATTCGCACTAGATCTAGGTTGAAGAATGATAAGTGTAGAGGGAAAAGGAGAAAACTTGAAGACTCAAAAGAAGATAAGCCTGCAAAAAGAAGAGATGGGAAAAGGAAACTAAAATGAAAGAGGCAGCTTGTTTTCCATCTAATTAAGATGCAAAATGAATGGATGCAAATGCTTGTTACTATGAATGGTAATGCAACAGATAAGGAAGGGTATGCAAGTGGCGTTTTTGCCAAATGAGGTAACGTCAATGGAATTGTGTCTTGTGACCGTTTGATGCAAGAGAGAAGATAAGGAAATTGCTATTTTTGTCAAGAGTAAAGGTTGTAGAGTATAAAGATGAGGAGATCTTGAAAAAATTTCTTTATTGACTTGACTCAAGTTTTTTTTGTGTGTGTGTGTGTGTGTGTGTGCTTACTCTTCTTGCTTTACGAGTTTGTGACGTTAGGCCCAAGACTTGCGCTTAGAAGAAATTTGTGGAAGAAGGGTGGAATGATGCAAATGATATGCAAAGTTAAACCTATATGATAGGGGAAGAAGATTAAATGCTAATGGGTGTTTGATGATTGTCAAATGCAAAGAAAGGTGACACCTTTGTTTAATCACTTGAAAGAGGAGGAAGGTAAAATGCAAATGAGTATTTGATGCAAAGAAAATGTAATGGATGATGGAAAAACAAGGAGACTTGCAATTTAGGTTGAGGGAAAGTGGTGGTCCCCAACCGTACTCATACAAGGTGAGTGTGTGTTAATGAAATTTGTTGTCTTGTGACACAAAATGACACACCACTCGTGGTCCTTCAAATGACAGCCAGATAAAGATTTGATTTTTGTTGAGAATAAGATCAAAAGAGTGAAAGTTTGTCTCTTTTAAAACAAAAATCAACATGAAGACTTGAAGATTTTAAGAACCCAAGATGAACACCAAAATTTTGAAAGTGAAGAAAAATTTGACATTTTTGAAGCGTGCTTCCAAACTTTGATCCAAGCAAAGGCCAAGGCTCTGCTAGCCAAATGATGCACTCCTCTTCAAGAAAGGTGGAATCTTGATGGGAAAGAGGCGTGCGATGAAGGATCTAGCCTTGTTGACCTTGGATCTGCACTTGTTGATGATGAAATAGGTGAATTTAGAGTATATGGCAGCGGAATTACGGATTATAACTTGCCAAAGAAACCTCTTGATCACGTGGTCAAGCAATCTCTTTTCTACTCAAGTTATAGTAGAAGTGATAAATGGATGAAGGTGAAACCTTTAATGGAAAGATGGTTGAGAAACCTGGATTTTAACTCGCCAAAGAAACCTCTTGAACACCTGGACAAGAAATCTCTTTTCTACTCAAGCTAAAACCGAACAAACTCTTTAATTCAAACGTAGATTACAACTAAACAATGGTCTCCAAGTCAGTTGGCACCAATTGATTAGAGGGGAAATTCCTAGACAAGCTAGCAATCTCGGTTGGCTTAAGTATATTGGTAAAAACCTAGATATAACAAAAGCAAGTTCTAAGAACAACATCTCTTAGACTTTATAGCAAAAGCTAGGTCTCGCTAATTGGCACAAATGCCCCTGCTCCCTTGGACAAAGGGTCACTCTTCTTTGGTCTTGGGTTGACCAACAGTAGTTGAGCGCTCAAGAAAGGAACGAGGTCAAGCTGCTCATCCAAGGTTGACCGCTCGAGGTTGAGCGCTGAAGGAGAAGATGCGGTCGAGCAAAGTGCGGTCGAGCAATGTGATCCTTTCTGCTCACGAATCATGGCTTCATGTGGGCAAGAGTCTTGGTTGGGGTGTGCCAAGCTCATACGCATGCACATGAGCCCTTTCGCCTTGGCGGTTGTGGCACCATGCGGGCTAGAGACTTGGTCGAGGCATACCAAGCTCGTACGCATGCACATGGTCCATTTGATGGGATCTTCTAACTCCTCTTGTCTTTCTTCCTCACGAACTAAGCTCCACAGAGTGGCTAGAAGGAACCTTGGTGATCTCCTAAGCTCCAAGGTTGTTCTCGCATCATAGCTTCTCCATCTTGCAGAGCTCGCATCTCATATACCTTCTCGAGAAGCTCCATCTTTTCGTCATTGGTCATCTGACCCATATCCTTACCGGCAGTCCATTTGAGCTTTTCCTGTTCCTCAGCAGTCAAGCCTGAGGTTAAATAGCCAATAATTTGCTTCCTCGATAGTGAAGTTTGTGGCCACAAGTCTTCATTTTTCTTCCACTTGAGATAGTACTCTGGATAGCTCATGCCTGGCTTCTGCTCGAGGGCGACGATGTCTTTCTCAAAGTTTTGAGCTCTTGAGTTAGACCAGAACTTTTTCAAAAATGCTGAAGACATCTGCTGCCAAGTAGTGATCGAGTTTGGAGTCAAGCTATCATACCACACTTTAGCAGCTTTTTCCAAGGACCAAGGAAAAGCTTTGAGCTTGGCTCGCTCAATGTTGACTTCCGTTGGCTTGATCGTGTCACAATGATTGTGCAGATCTTTTAGCTGAGTATGAGGATTCTCGCTAGTGCTCCCATAGAATTTGGGTATATTCGCGATGATATTGGACTTGAACGACCAATCCACTGCGCCAGCAGCTAATGGCGGAAGGTTGATCGCCTGGTATTCTTCTCTCTCATATTGCTCGTCATCACTCAACCCATCTTCCTCGTAGAAGTTTCTACGACGGTTGCGGCGTTGAGCGATCTCACGATCGTTCCTTCTTTGGTGGTCTTCTGCCATCTCAGGATTGTGATCGAGCTGGTTTGCCTTTTGGAGGAGTCGAGCTCTCCGCTGCGGCTCCGGATCTGGTGAAATAAGTGGTTGCCTCTGCGATCTTGTGATCATGCGCTACCAAAAACTCACAAAGAACACAGTTGCCCTCCTTGGAAACGGCGCCAAAATTTTGACTCGACTCCGCTGTCGTGTACAGAGTCGGTCAAAATATAGATGAATGATGGTTGTAGGTTGATTGTCGGATTGGTGTTGTGAGTGTTACAACTTAGCACTAAACAGTAGTCTAGTGGTAAGAGGGTCGGTCCACAGGGAAGGTCGTCGTGAACTTTGTGAATATGGTTGTGTATGGGGGTCGAGAGGTTGTTTTGGTTGCACGCCACCTGATTGCGGAAAAGGGAAATAAAATAAAGACAAGACTGAAATTGGAAAACTAATCGACTTACAATAGTAGTTGTGGTCGAGCAGTGGGACAAAGTGATTGGTGTTGTAAGATAATTGGATTGAGTGGTATTCCTGGTGAGGCTCGATAGACTCTTGTGTGCTTGATCATGAGCGCAATGATGAAAACCTCCTTGGTTGCAGTGTGCTCTAGATAGGAGTACGGTCGCTCACTATCCTTCTCCTTATACTATTACAAACCCGGTCAGTGTCAATGTCGGATCCTGCTCGACCATGTGGTCGAGCGCTGGCTCGAGTAGAACTCGATCGCACGAAGGAGACACACTTATCTTCAAGTTACCTCGCGATTGAGGCCCTAGCTTGTCAAGACTGGTCTGAGATAATATCATTGAAGACTTACTCGAGTTACTGTCTCATTTTCTGCTGGGTCGATCTTGAGCTTGTCACAGGATAAAGACCGTCGATGGTAGATCGCTGCCAACTATACAGAGGTGATAAATCTTTGCAAGTTGACATAGACCGTTTCACTAAGAACACGAACCCACCGCCCAGATCCGATTACAAGGTGTCAATCTTCATCGGTATCTGGGAAACCAGCTTGGTGTTCTTAGACTATCTTCAAATCTTCAACGAATACAACCTGGGTTTTGAAGCGCGATTTGGCTTCACAAGAACACAAGATCTATCTAAAATACCTCACCAAGAATACAAGGGATTTAGCTACACATCGGTGTAGCTAAACAAACAATAAATGAAGTATAAGAACTCATAATAGAAATGAAAATATTGTATTAAATGCAAGTGGCGCCCCATCTGCACGAACAGATTCGTCGGGCGCCCATGGTGGTTCTCCGTGCGCGATGCCGCGCACTGCTGGGCGCACGCCTGTGTCCTCACGCGTGCCCAAGGTTAGCAAGGTCAGCTCCGCTGGTTCTTCACGACCTCTTCTCAACTCCAATGCCGCATATCCATCACGTAGGTCCTTATGTATGAACGCCGCAAGCTGGTCCTTGATTCTCTTGGAGCGTGCCCTCGTCATCGGTCCAAGTGGTGGCAACGGTACGGCGCGAGCCGTATCACCATCCCTCAAAGATATTCTTGCATATTATCCATTTCTAAAAATGGATGAACCCGATGTTCTTGAATCCTTAGTCCTCATGGATAAGTACGGAATAATTGCCGATGCTTGCCTAGAGTGGTCGTTCTTAGAAAGTATGGGGTTGTCTGAGGGAATTAAGGGTTATATAACTGCTATGGGGTGGGACAATTGGCTTATCCGTGATGTTCAATACCCTGTGTACAGAGAACTGTGTCTTTAGTTTTACTCCACTCTAGAGATTGAGAAAGAGGCTCTCGACCATGGAGACTTAACTATGCCTAATTCTATTTGTTTTCAACTTCTCGGTCAACCCTTTGGTTTTTCCTTTGATGAGTTTAATCAAGAACTGGGGTTCACCGGTCCAGAAGACTCGATTACTGAACCCCCTGAGGACTGGAACGTAGAGGAGGCTTACAAAAGATTGATCGGAGATGAAGCTTACAACGCCTCGATCGAGCAAGATAAAAAGAAGAAGAGAGTCAGGAAACCCATCATGGTCCAGGACACCGAACTCCGGTTCATCAATCGCCTGATCGCATCCAACTACTCAGGCAAGAGTAGCGCTGCCAGCAACTTCAGCAATTCAAAAATATTTTTCCTGGATTGTATGCAGCAGGAGAAATCGGTCAACCTGGCCTTCTGGATCTCATTCCAGATGAATCGGATGCACGGCAGTAAGAGGATCCTCTTTGGATCCATCATCACTCGTCTGGCTGATCAAGTCCAGGGCTATGATCTCGCACTCCTTAGCCCTATTCCACCTCAAACCCCGACATTCAGATCTTTTGATGACATGGGATTTTTTAATATGTATGCTAATACTCTCTTTGTTGAACCAGGTTTCACCACTCAGGTGGAGCATGTCTCCAGCAAGATTCGTAAGGGAAAATTCGAATTCATAGACCTGCACTCAGCTAAAGCCAAAACCATGCTCCAAGAATACAGACAACAACTAGCAAATGCAGCCGAAAGAATTCCAGGAATCAAACCTGCTGCTAAGACCACAGAAAAGAAGAAAGGCAATGCGGTCGAGACACCGTCGCCCACCACAAAATCAACTCAATCACTTTTGAAGTTGACCCCCCCCACCAAAATCTTAAAAGACCGAGACCGCCAAGGTGCCTAAGCCAGCTGGAGCCTCAGGGTCAATCCAAAAGAAGAGAGCCAACCCCCTACTGAAGTTGAGCGCTCCTCTTAGACCAACTTCAACAGAGAGGTCTAAAAAGGAGACACCAAAGAAGAAATCAGCAACTTCTTCGGTTATGGTTCAGAATGAGGCAGTCAACCCCAGGCCTGATCTTGATCCCACCGCAGATGCACAAGGGGAGGAAGAAACCAATGTTGACCCCCGACTGACAACCGCTCAAACCACTTCAGCGGTCCATTCTCCAGAGCAGGATACTGATACACTTATCCTCAACATTGCTCGGGAGGTTGAGGCAGAAGCTGTCCAGACAGCAGGTGTTGATCTCACCCCAACCAGCACCTCCGCAGCGGTCAACACGGAAGAACAAGGAGATGAGGTTGACCTCACCAATGCAACCCAGAGCTCAACACCAATTCTGAAGTTGACTCATCCTCTACCTTTGAGTCTGAAGACCAAGGGGTAGGGGTGTCCATTTCGGTCAGTTCGATAAAACCGAACCGAAATTTTTCGGTTTTCGGTTTTTGAAATTTTTGAAACGAGAACCGAACCGATCCGAAATAAAATTTCAGAAATATCGGTTCGGTTATTAAATACCGAATTTAAATTCGGATTAATTTTCGGTAACCGAAATTTGAGTATCTAACTAATTATTTTTATTCTGATAATTTGGATAGTATTTTCATTTCAAAAAAAATCACCAGATCTGGTGTCATTTGAAAAAAAACCACCAGATCTGGTTTCATTTGAAAAAAAGCCACCAGATCCAGTTTCATTTCAAAAAAAAACCATCAGATTTGGTTTCATTTCAAAGAAAACCATCAGATCTGGTTTTATTTCAAAAAAAAACCACCAGATCGGTAGATCTATCAACTAGGATGAACAGATGTGACCTTAAAACACGTTTTCGCTCCATAACTCTAAGTCTCTAACTCAGATCTGATAAATTTCTAGAGAGGGAAGAGAGAAAAAGATGAGAGTTTGAAGAAAGAGAGGGAGTGGCGGCTGTGATTGTGATTTTAGGGTTAGGTTAGGATCAATTTATAGTGGGTCAAATTGTCAATGTGTATAAATTATAATTGGTCCAAAATATATAATATAAGTTAAAAAACACCCATGACGTTATGGAAAATTCGGTAATTTCAGTAATTTCGGTATATCGAATTACAAATACTGAGAACCGACCCGAACCAAACTTATCATTCGGTATACCGAGACCGAATTTTTTTTACCGAATATCGAACCACCAAACCGAACCGAGTCAGGTTCGGTTCGGAATTTCAGAATTTCGGTTTGTTAACCGAAATGGACACCCCTACCAAGGAGGTGTGACTGAGGGGGTCAACTTGGGAGAACAAAGAGCTGCAGTCCCTGGAGCTGATACTGAGACAGTCAACCCACCGGAGCGACGGATTGAGGCCACTGGTGTTGAGGGTAGGGTTGACCCCATTGATGAAGATCTTCCAACACCCACCCAAATGGAGAACGCGGAAGCTGTGGCAACCGCTCAACAACAACTTCCTCCATCTCCTCAACGAACCACTCCAGCTCTTACTATGGTTGAGCACCCTTCTTCCAGACGGCCAAAACATGGTCAAAACTCTGGTGTTCAAACCACCCCAGCTACTCCATCCACCCCAGCAATCAACACTTCTTCTTCCCAGCTTCAACTCACAGAAGAAGATGACGCTCTGCCTCGGTGGATGGACAAGGTCCAGTCAAACTTCACCGGATTGAACAAATGGGTGAAGTTTCTCAACCAGAAGATCTTGACCCACGCTGATGATGTCCAAGATCACCTCAACGAGAAGCGTGCGGTTCATGCTTCTTTGATGGACCAGGAGAGAGCGGCTAACAAGACCCGCCATCATGAGGCTGAAGAACAAAGGAAGAAACTGGCTGAGGAGACCAAGTCCTTAGCCACCACTCAAGCCTCTCTGGAGCAACAGATCACGGCTCTCCGTGATGAGCATCAACAACTCCGCACTGACTACAATCAATTCTGCGAGGAGCATCAACGCTCTCACGCAGACCATGGAAGGGTCCATGCGGAGCTGTTCAAGGAGTTAGCCTCGATCAAGCAGTCACCGTGCACAAGCTTCACTGAGCGCAACAAGGCAAAGGCCTCAATTCCGGTGTTGCCGATGATCACGTTCCACCCACCCTCGGTCGACCTCGAGGACGCGGATCCCAGCCTTGACTGAGGCTCGACCATTTCAAACTGAAGCGGTCCACCAGTACATAACCCAGGTCGTTTCTTTTCCCTTCTTTTCATTTCATGTCATTTCCTTTCTTTTAGACTTTTCTCTCGCATGAGGACATTGCGCTGTTCAAGTGTGGGGAGGGTCAAGTTATGCACTTTCCATTTCTTAGATTAATTTTCTTAGTTAGTTTTTAGTCTAAGTGTGGGGAGGATCTAGTCTAGTTAGCTTGACCGCATGGACTTGACCAACGGATTCAATTTTTCAAATTTTAGGCCTAAAACAACCGCTCAACCATGACTGTTGTCCTTGACCCAAAATTCTCAAAAACCATTTTTTGACCAACCACGTTTTTTCAACACCTTGCACTCACTTCCGTATTGGGTTTTACAAATAGGAATTGAGAATTTCAATGAGTTTTTGAAAAAAAAGGATTACTTGCCGAAAATGTTTTGATTACCACTTGATCACCAGCTACTGTTTTTGAAAAAACCAAAGAAAAAAATATTATTCCTTTGATTTATGGGACAAAGGTGGAAGCCTCAAATCTAAAAAAGGCAAGCTCTGATCCCAGTCAGACAAAAACAGTGATCCTTTCTGAAAAAAAAATTATTTATATGTTTGGGTAATCGAGCAAAAGGTGCAAACCCCAGCAGAAAAGGGTAAGTTATACGCTCAAGCACAGGCAATGAAAAAATAGGCCTACTAAGAGGCAAAGGTGGAAACCCCAATGAAAAGGGTAAGCTTTGTCCTCGTCAAAGGACCTTGATCGCACTGGAAGTTTTCTCTGAGGACTTGGAACTAACTGCAGTATATTTGGCCAAGGCGTCTAACCTAGCGCAAGAGAAATCTTGTTGGCTATCCATAGAGAAACAGAAGCTACGAGATGGGATGTGTTTTAAGAAAACATTACTGGTTTTTCAAAGTGGTCAATCCAAAACGAAGTAGGCTTTCCAAAAATCGCATTGCATATTTGATGTTTGTACTTGCATGATTGAATATAGAATTGACTGGATGGTGCTGAGGATCATGGTCCAATAGAATTGGTAGTTGATTGTTTTCGATCAAGCACAGCTGATACGATCCCAATCGTACCATTGCCTCCGAGCGGACCAATAACCAGATCACGCTCGAAGAAGGTTAGAGACAAGCTAGCATCATACATTGCCAAGGAGCTGAAGGACGAGAGCGAGGCATCGGAGCTGAGGCGCAGTGATGCGGCGCGAGGACAAGTCACATGCCTATACTTAGGCATCGGCGGCGACGATGTGCCGAGTGAGGACACCAAGACATTTACGCAGCCAGTTGAGGCGTCGACTGGCGCACCACCACCATGAGGAGCTATTTCATGTGGGTGTTCTATGTGCCAAAGATAGCACGGAGAAACTTGCATTATTTGCAAGCTATTCGACGAGGCACTAGAACACCTTCACGGCGGCGCCACCTATCCCCGTCACCGGCGCGGCCGCAGCACCACTTCCATGAGATAGAGCACATCAAAAGAAGCAACTTTTATGAACGAAGCATTTGCAAATTCTTCACGGTTTGAGCAGACGCTTCAAAGGAATCGGAGTCCTTATCGGGCTAGAACAAGGCCCCGGCCGAGGTCCTGACCAGGCGAGGACGTGACCCAGGCGCGGCACCAGCGCGCGGCTTCTTGGACACTGACCAGACGTACGTTCAAGGACTTAGCCACATTCTACTAAAGTCAAGACCTAGTCAAAGTCAAAGTCAAGACCTAGTCAAAGTCAAAGTCAAGACCTAGTCAAAGTCAAGACCAAGACCAAGTCAAGACCTAAGGGACTCGGCCAACCCTAGGACGCACCAGCCCAAGACGCGCGCCTGACCAGCAGGACGTCCGGCGTCTCTTCCTTCTCATTAAATGAGAGACTTCTAGCTCAAGACTCTTTTAATTATTTGTTAATTTTAATTAAATAAATTGGCTAGTTGAGTTAGAGTAGGAATAGGAATTCCTACCCTATAGCCGACTTGTTGGTATTATAAATAGACATGTTTAGTCTCTTTTGAGACTTGGCCAATATTGAATAAATTTCTCAAAGACAACCTTTGTTTTCTTCTTATTTGCCCTTGTTCATAAAGCAACTTGACCGTGTTTTCTCAATTAGCTTTTTAGCAAAGCCCTCGTCAAAGGACCTTGATCGCACTGGAAGTTTTCTCTGAGGACTTGAACTAACTGCAGTATATCTGACCAAGGCGTCTAACCTAGCGCAAGAGAAATCTTGTTGGCTATCCTTAGAGAAACAGAAGCTACGAGATGGGATGTGTTTTAAGAAAACATTACTGGTTTTTCAAAGTGGTCAATCCAAAACGAAGTAGGCTTTCCAAAAATCGCATTGCATATTTGATGTTTGTACTTGCATGATTGAATATAGAATTGACTGGATGGTGCTGAGGATCATGGTCCAATAGAATTGGTAGTTGATTGTTTTCGATCAAGCACAGCTGATACGATCCCAATCGTACCATTGCCTCCGAGCGGACCAATAACCAGATCACGCTCGAAGAAGGTTAGAGACAAGCTAGCATCATACATTGCCAACGAGCTGAAGGACGAGAGCGAGGCATCGGAGCTGATGATGCGACCTCAACCATGGAGCCTAGGAGGACTAGGAGCTCAATGCTTGCTCAAGTATGGGAGGAGATGAGACATGAAGAGAAGGAGGAGCTTTGCCTTGGAGCACAAGGGAAATGGAGTGTGTGCTTGCAAGTATGGTCACGTGCACCTAGCCCACACACTCCCTTCAAGACTCACACGCTTGAGATACCAACTTGATGACTCTTTGTCCAAGAGTGTGAGGGCAAATGTGCCAACTATCAAACCTTAGGGTTTTACTATATAAGTCTAAAGGTGTCATCTTTAGAACTTGCTTTTTGTTATCTAGGTTTTCATACCCAAACATTAAGCCAACCGAGTTGCATAGGTTCATCCTTGTAATTCCCCTCTAAATTCAATTGGTGCCAACTCAAATTGGAGACCATTGTTTAGTTGTAATCTACCTTGAATATTAAAGAATTTGCTTCGGTTCTAACTTGAGTAGAAAGGAGGTTGATTGCTCTTTAGCAAAAGGTGTCCTTGGCAAGTTAGATCCCTACTTATTCAACCATCTTGATCACCTAAAGTTCCACCCTTCCTCCATTAATCCCCTTCACTCAAACTTCCGCTGCCCTAACTCTACCTTCAACCTTCATCCATCACCATTTACCCCACATCTATCCCCTAAAACCCAAGATCCAAGGCTGCCAAAGCTAGATCCATCCCTTCTTCATCAAGAATCAAGCTTTGTGAAGAGGAATATACATCATATGGTATCCGGAGCCAAAAGCTTTGCTTGGATTTGAAGTTGTGAAAGCACGCATCAAAGGTCAAAAATTTTTCTCTCTACACCTAAAATTTTTGTCATCTTCAAGTATTCAAAGCTTCAAACCTTCAAGTGTTCAAACCTTCAACTTGTTTTCAATTAAAAGAGATAAACTTTACATCTTTTGATCTTATTTGTCCTTGGAAAACAAGTGTTGTTTTGTTGGTTTGCCACTTAAGGCCGAGTGTGTGTACTTTGTGTGTCAAAAGACTCCAAATTCTCATCAACACACACGTCCTTGCTTAGTTAGGTTGGGGACCATCACTTTCCCTCAACCTATTTTGCAAGTCCACTTGAGTTTCCATCAAGCACTCATTTTCTTTGCATTTTTGCATTTCATTTTGCATATTGTCATCTTCTTCTTTGTGTGTAACATCAAAGATGCACACTTTCTTGCATTAAACACCCATTTGCATATTATCTTCCCCCTTTTAAGCATAAAGATCATTCATTTAAGCATTTGCATCATTTCACCTTCGCCCTTTACATTTCTTGAAGCACAAGTCTCAAAAACCCTTTGAAAAGTTCAAGTATTTGCCACTAATATAAGCTACAATCAAATTGTCACACTTGCCTTGAGAAATTCAATAGAAACATAAGCTCAAAAGGCTGTATATTCTCGGCACTCAAAGTGACCAAAGTAGCTATCTTTAATTCAAACTTTGGCATCAAAAAGCATCTTTCTTCTTTGGGTAACATTGAAAGCTTTGGAGACCACATGCGCTTTACTTCTTTTGGCTAAAAACGCCACTCACTTCTCCTTCCTTATCTTTTGCATTACCATTTCAAGAAACAATCATTTGCATCCATTCATTTGCATCTCATTTCAAGATGGAAACCGAGACATAGCTTTTCCTTTTAGCTTCTTCTCCATTACTCATCCTTTTGAACTTTTCTTCCATTGGAGTCTTGTAAGTTTTCTTTTCTTTACCTCCGCATTTATCATTCTCCAAGCTAGTTCTTGTGCACATCATCACTTTGTTCTTGCACATCTAGTCTTGTCTAGCTTTCTTTTGATTCCCTAGTTGTCTTTGGTCTTTCCTTGATTGCTCACTACTCTTTAGAGGTCATCTTCTTGGTTGGTTTTTGATTGGGTATTTAGTGAGTGAGATTGAGAGATTTGGGAGATCAATTGAGAGGAGAGTTGAGTGATACACGTGAGGGAGAGTTTTTCTAACCCATATATCCTTGTAGTTTGTTTCTTTTTGCAGGTTTTCAATGGAGAACACACAACAAACATCCGGAACACCACCTACTCCACAACCTTTCAACTTTGATTTTGAGGCTGCCTTTGCTTCTCTCAATTTGACACTTGCCAAACATGGTGCCAAACTTGATAAACATGATGCTGCCATTGAGAAGTTACTTCACCTAAATACACTTGATGAGCCTCAACCACCGGATCCAAAGCTCAAAGCTAAAGCTCATCAAGACACACCCTTCCCAAAGACAACCCATCACAAACCTTTCAACCCAAAGGCCACCCTCACAATCAATGAAGCTGCCCAAGAATACTCTTCTTCTTCTTCAAGTGAGGAAGAGTATGTCTACAAAGAACCTACACCCCCACCTAGACAACCCACCTCCTCCATTCCACCTAAAGGTTACTACCCTAAGCCTTTAACCTCCACCAAAAGCCACACCCCTAAACAGCCTTATGTTCCATACCCTAAGCTCACACAACACAAGCCTAGAGCACTCCACTTCAATCAAATTCAACACCATGACACCCCTTCCGAACCATCCTCACCACACACTAGGCGTGCCCCTAGAGTTGAGCTCATACATGAGCATGGCTATGTTGAAGAACCACAAAGGCAGCATAGACGTG
>JADMIO011121757.1_pt1 | contig 13287 bp, 11 predicted proteins | sample 8958161 | NCBI WGS metagenome assembly JADMIO01 (sample SAMN16585339, study PRJNA669376) | soil metagenome | isolation source: Crop rotation soil | place: USA: Cullars Rotation, Alabama | collected 2011 | reverse complement strand
GGAAGCCTTCCGCCAAAGAGCCTGGCGCCGCGTGGCGATCGTATTTGCCTGCTGGGCTGCTGCCGGCGCCGTGCACGGCGCCTATTTGCTGTTCGCCGGCGTCAAGCGGGAAGACATGCTCGCGTTTTGGCAGGGCCAGTTCGCGCCCTTTCCGCCCCATACCCGCAATGATTACCTGTGGTATCCACGCTATCTTGCCGGTCTGATTTACATGGCCTTTCGGCAGGTCGGTACGGCCTACCACTGGGTCTTGTCAGAATGGTCCGACTGGAAGTCCTGGGCGCTCACCCTGCTGGTCTGCGACGCGACCTTGGTCGCGCTTTTTTCTCGCCGAGCGCTCGCGGTCATCAGCTTCGCGGCCTTCGTCTTGACCGTTCTGGCCGCGATCCTGTTCGTCTATCCGTTTTCGGGCAGGTTGTTGATGTTCCTCGTGCCGATGGTTTTCTTAGTCATCGCCACCGCCATCGATCAAGTGACGCGGCTGAGCGCGATCGCCTGGCGGCATCCTGGTAATCTGCCTCCTTGTGCTGCCGGTGCAGTTGGCATTCAGGGCCGCCCAAAGCCCGCTTGCCACGCCCGATATGCGCGAGCTCTTGCGCAAGGTACAGGAGCGGAGACAACCGGGAGATGCGATCGCCGTCGGCGGCTGGAGCGATTCCCTGTACACGTTCTACGCGCCGCAATTTGGTCTCGATAAGAGCCGGTACTTCACGGTCCCTTGGGAAAACAAGTTCGAGGACCTCATGGGGCCGCCTGAAGCCAATCATTATGGGCGTGTGTGGTTCTTGTTAGCGTTCTTCACGTATCAGGCGGACGGTCTCTTCGCCAAGGCATCCGCGCAGGTGCCGGTGCTGTACGACTGGCAGCAAGACGGGGCACGCTTGGTCCTGTTTGATTTCGGGTCAAAGAAGCGGACTGATCCGGCGATTACCGGTTCCCCAGAGCCGGTCGGCAGACGCCAATCCCGACCGCTGGTGAGGGAAATGATACCGGTCCTCGTGATCAGCCTGGCAAATTCTACCGCGCGGCGGGCGGCTGTCTCGCGCCAGCTCGACGACCTCGGTATTGTGTTTTCATTTGTCGAAGCGATCGACGGTCGAAGAATAGATTCCGCCGAAATCGCGCAACTGAGGCCCGCTCCCGGTCGGAGATCGGGGGGCGAGCTGACTCGGCCGGAGATCGGCGTAGCCGCCACCTATCATCGGCTATTTCTTCAGATCGCATCCGGGAACGACCCTTTCGTGTGCGTTCTCGAGGACGATGCGATCCTCGACCGCCGTGCGTCCTACCTGCTTGAGAGCGCTTATCTCGCGAGCCTTCCCGCATTTGACATCCTTCGCCTAGGTCATGGCGGAATGAATTGGCCGAGGCGCTACGTCACGGTCTCGCGATCCAACGGTTTTACCGTCATCGCGCCGCTTTTGATGCGGGGGTTGATGCATGCCCAGATCGTGACGAGAGCCGGGGCGAAGCGCATTGCCGAAGGCATGGTCCCACTGCGCGCCGCTATCGATACGCATCTCTTTGACGATAGTTTCGTGCGTGGCTTGAGGGTTCTGCAGACCAAGCCCGCCTTGGCGATTCAGAATCGCGAGCTTCCCAGCACCATTTTGCCGCCGCGTCGGCCCGCTTTGGCGCCACGCACGCCAATGGCTGCGATCAAAAGATCGGCGGCGCGCACCGCAAGCTTCCTTCGCGGCATCCGCAGTTACGTCGACGCGTGGGGTTGGGTGTCTTTTTGGGCCGCTCTCGCTCGGCGGAACCGCGAGCCTGCTAGACTGCGCTGACCGCGACCACCAATGCCTCAAGGACTGCTATGCAGCGGCATGTCGTGCTGACATTTGGCATCCCCTCAAGGCAAGCGCGGATGAGCAAGGGTGGGCGGTCTCGTGCGGCTTGCTTCGCAACACCATTCGCTCGGTCTACAACCAACGGGACCAGCGCTTCCGCCTCATTATTGCGTGCGATCGCATGCCGGACCTCGGATCACTCGCCAACCGACGGGTGGAATTTCTGCCCGTCAGGCTGCCGCGGCCAAAATCACATGACGAGGGCGACAACGACGCCGGCGCCAAGCGCTGGATCGCCGATGACTTCGGCCTGAACTACCGCCCGCCGCTCTGGAGAAGGTTGAAACGGGCCGTTGCCGCGGGCCACCTTCGAAGGTGAGGGTGTGACTCATCTGCCGGCCTGGATCACGAGCGGGTGATATTGAGCGGACTTGGCTGCGAAGATGGCGGCGGCGCCCGAATCTGCTCATTCTTGGGACCTCGAATGCCGTTGGGCCCAGATCGTATGTTTCCAAGCTGAGGGAAGGAGGGAAATTCGCCGTTGGAAATCTGTCGGTTGGGGCATCATCCAGCGCGGTGGGTCTCTACATGGTGGGAGCCGCGCCGCCGACCCGAAGGGGATTGGCCCTCCTTGATTACTCCATCAACGACAACGACTCCGCCTACAACCTTTGGGGCCAAGCAAACGCTGCGAGCGTTGTGACCGCGCAGTTAAGGGCGATCGCCGTCCACGTGCGCAGACTGGGTTATGTCCCGGTGGTTTCGATATTTCCCAGTGAACTGTCGCAGATGGGCGAAAGACTACATTGTGTAATTTCCGCCCGCGAAAAGCTGAGCTTGATAAATTTCCGGGCGCTTTTTTTTTTGGCGATGAGCGGGGCGCCGAACTGTCGGCGCTCATGCGCGACGACTGGCACGTTTCCGAACCGGCCGCATATTTGATCGCCGGGTTCGTGGGCGAGATTTTCGATCGAGTGCAGACGACCTCGATCAAGTCCTTTCGCCGAATCTCGTCGCTGAAGGTTCGTGTCTTACCCGCGGACGATGTCTTTCCGCCGGAAACGCTCGTCCAACGGGCGTCTCACTTCGCTCTGCTTTTTACGGCCGGCTTCGGCCGGGCGCTGCCGGTCGGCCGTGATGAGCAGGTCGCGGGCATCATGGTCAATGTCGGAGCACCAGGCGGTAGCTTGCGGATACAGGGCCCAGACGGCGCGGTCGTGAAGTCGCTGACGTTCAAATGGAGCGGTCAGGAGCCCTCTGTCTACTTTTCTCTGCTGGCCGACTTGGCCCGGCCGGTTCGCGGGGGGCCGGACTATGTGACCGTCGAGATCGTTCGCGATGATATTCCACCGACTGAGGCGACTGTCCACGGCGTTCCGCCGCCAAAAAAACGCGACAGTGAAATTGAGATCGAGGGAGTTCTGGTTTTGAGTACTCAGGAAGCGTCGTCGGTCGAGTCAGTATGGGATTGCCCTGATCTCCCGCTTGACCTGTCGGCGCTCCCCGAAACGTGCTGACTGCTCGACGGGCTCGCGACATTGCCGGCGCCCAGCGCGCCAGCTAAGCGCTTCGACCTTCGCGACCAGGCGGGATGAGGCCGCGGCACACTTCTGCCAGCTTCGCCCTGATCGCGTCCGGTGAGTAGAGCAAGGCGGCGCGCGCCCGCGCGGCGGCTCCGACGGCGCTCGCGCGGTCTGCGTTGCCCAGCAGTTCGACACATTGTTGCGCAAAATCCGGGGCGTGGTCGGCGAGGACAATTTCCGAACCGTCCGCGAACGCCAGCCCTTCGGCGCCGATCGCCGTTGAGACGACCGGCCGGCCGTTGAGTGCCGCCTCAATGATCTTGATACGGGTCCCGCCCCCGCGCGTCACAGGACACACCACGACGCGCGCCTGCCGGTAGACCGGTTCGAGGTCGGCGACGAAACCCATAAGCTCGATTCCATCTGCATCAGCTTCGGCCCGCAGCTCTTCTGAACCTTCGCCGACAATCAACAGCCTTGCGTCGGCCATTCGTGCGACAACGCGCGGCCAGATTTCTTTGGTGAGCCAGAGAATTGCTTCCCGGTTTGGCGCGTAGTGGGCGATCCCGACGAAAAGCGCCACCGGCGACGGCGACGGCGGGAGTTTGCCGAACGAGATTGCGGAGTTGGGCACGATCTCAATGCGCGCCCGGCCAGCGAGCGGCCGGATTCTTGCGACATCGATTTCCGAGCAAACAAGAGCCAGAGAGCAGTGGGCAAGGAGGCGGCGTTCGGCAAACCTGGCGATCCAGCTCGACAGCACTTTCTTGAGCCGGCCGAACTCGGGGAGCGTGGCAGCGAGCCGCTCGAGCGCCACGTGCTTGACGTCATCCACGTCGAGGATGATCGGGCCTCGTATTCCCGCGCGAAGAGGCGCCGCGCCCGAGCCCATACGGTGCGCGAAGATGAGGTCGGGCCGCGCGAGCGCCAGGAGGCGACGCAGCTCCTTCGCTTGCTTCCGCCCGCTGGTCCGCATGGTCGGGCCCTGGCGAAAGAATCCGATGGCACCGCGCGACGCCCAGTAGAAATTTAAAAGATGGTCTATCCACCGGCTGCGAAGCGCGACCGGAACAAAGCCGACGTTGCCTTTAATACCCATCGCTGAGCGAGCACGCGCCGCCCAGTCCCGAACCTCCGGTTCGGACAGGCGCCGCCCCTCGGGCCAGAGAAAAATGACGTCGACATTGCCCACTTCCGCCAGCGCTTCGAGATGACGTTGCAGGCGCTGAAAGGCGCCGAAGACGGCTTGCGGCGTTGCCGGAAAGAACTCGGTGATCAGGGTGATGCGCGGGCGATCGAGACCTTCGGCGGGCAAATTGCAAGCACCGGCCCGTCACTGGTGATTCCGGTATTCCTGAATTGGAATCCCGAGAACCCCAGCAAGGCGACCCCAGCGTTCGCCCATGTCGACAAAATGGTCCATGGCCCGTCGGCGGTTACGGCGCCACGCGTTCGCCGCAACGACCCCCTCTTTGGCGCCCTGCCAGCCGGCGGCGATGCCAAGGAACAAGCGCCGGCCCGGGCTCAAGGCGGACCATTCCCGCACAAAGGAGTTGTGGCCGTTGCGCATTGAACGGCGGAGGACCCATCGGAGATTGGCTCGGCCGAGCTCGCGATATTCGCAGACTCTGGCCCGCTCGGCCCCAACGATCCGTGCTCCGGCTGCAATCATGCGCACGAACAGATCGGTATCCTCCCCACCGGTAAGATCATACCTTGTTGCAAACGGGCTCTCGCCCTCCGGCAACGCGGCCTTGCGCACATAAGCGTTGCTGGTGTGGGTGAAATACCAGGGGAGGGGCGCACCGTCCGAAACGTTGGCGCGTTGGAAGAGTTTGCAGGTGCGGATGTAGTCCGGCACGCCGTCTTCGAAGACCAGGGTCACCGGTCCAATCACAACGTCGGCGCTCGCCTTGTCGGCCTGGTGATCGAGCTCGGCCAGCCAGGCGCGTGAGGCCCATTCATCGTCGTCGATGAAGGCGAGGAACTTTCCGCGGGCCGCCGATACAGCCCGATTGCGCACCCGCGCCAGTCCGCGCTTTGGTTCGACCAAATAATTGAGTGAGAGACGAGACTCGAAATCGCGCGCCACCGTCTTTGCGGATTGGGCAGCGTCGTTATCGACGACAACAACTTCCAATGCGGGTGCAGCCGTCTGCTCCACAATGGAATTCAGCAACCGCGCAAGCCCCTCGGGCCTACGGTGGGTGGCAATACAAACGCTCGTCCTCGGTTCCCCAGCCTGTGTTTTCACAGAAAAGGGGTCCACTGAATACTCCCAACGGGAAGAGCGGGTCTCACGATAGCAGGATTGCGCACACGGATGCGTGGACCAATGCGAGTTGCAAATCGCTCACTGCGTTTGGAAAAAGAACCGAAGCCAGCGTGGCGCCAACCGTTTGCTGCTCGCAAACGGATTATCGACGGTAGGCCGGCGCATGAGAAAGCCACCCTGGGGCTGGTTGCTGAGTACCGTAACAAACTCGGTGCGATAGTTGGTTTCGCGGCTCAGCGGCTCATCAGAGATGATGATCGAAGATCGCGGCAATGCGGTAGGCGCGATGCGATCGAGCACATCCTGTGGGATGGTGACGCGGTCGAGCGCGTCCTTGGCATCGTCCGCGTTGTCGATCGTGACTTCGGTCCAGCGTAGACCCGCATCGTCGCGCGCCACTGCGGTGAACACATGCGTGCCGATCGGCTTTTCCGGGTCGCGGATCGTAACCGGAACCTCAATGGTCGAGTCGAAGACCTCGCCCCCGTCCGGCCAGGGCTTGTGAGTGTTGCGCCGCACGTAAAGCTTCTGGGTCGCGCGGCTGATGTAGACCGATACGGGCTCGAGGAGGAGCGCGGCCTCGCTCGCTGCCTTGGCGGCGGCGCCGCTCTTAATCTGCGCGGCCTTCGCAGCCTCCTTTGCTGCGGCGGCGGCGTCGAGCTTCGCTTTTGCGTCGGCCTTGGCGGCCTCGGCCTGGGCCATCAGTTCGGCGACCTTGGCGGCAGCAATTTGCTTTAGGTCCCCGGCTCTTATCCTGGCTTGGTCGGCGGCAGCGATCGCCTTCTCCGCGGATGTCAGCTCGGCGTCGGCGCGGGTCTTGAGTAATTCGAGTTTGCGCAGCGATGCCGTGAGCAATGCGAGCTCGCGGGCCGCCGTCGCGACGGCCGTCTTCGCGCCGTCGTCCGTCGTCTCATCCTTCGCGGCCGCAGCGGCCTCGAGCTTCTTCAACTTCACGTCGCGATTTGCGGTGTCGAGTTGCGTCGCCAGACCTGCGACCTTGCTTACGGCCTTCTGCTTCAGGTCTTGGGCCCGCGCCTTGGCTTGGTCCGCGGCTATGATTGCCTTGTTGGCGGACGCGAGCTGGGCGTCGGCACGGCTCTTGAGCGATTCGATCTTGCGCAGCGAGGCCGCGAGTAACGCTGCCTCGCGCGCCGTTGTCGCGACGGCTTTCTTCGCGTCGTCAGCGGACTTGGCAGCCTCTGCCGCCTCGCGGGCAAGCGTGTCGGAACGCGTGGGCGCAGCCGCGACGGCCTCCGCGTTGGGCACAAGCAATGCGGGATGGAAAAACTCCACCGGGGCCGTGTCGCTCGGCGAGATGATCACCCGCATCCCGATCTGAGCTTTGTCGAAAACCTTTTCCGCAAAGTCATAGGGCATCCGCACGCAGCCATGCGAAGCGGCATATCCAGGGAGCGGCCCGCCGTGCAGGGCGATGCCGTTCCACGTGATGCGCAGCATGTTCGGCATCCAGGCATCGTCATAAAGGGTCGAATGGTGGTCCTTGTCCTTCTCGATCACGGCAAAGACGCCGGCTGGTGTTTCGCGTCCTTTGGTGCCGGTCGAAACCGGCGCGCGCAAGATCCAGCCGTCAGCGTCGTAGAAGGTCACCTGCTGGGTTTTGATCGAGACGATCGCCATGATCGGCTCGCCGGCATCGCGCGGCGCCGCCTCTTCCCTGGGTGATGCGGGGCGCGCCGTTTTCGCGGCGGCATCGGCGGCCAACGCCATGACAGCGGTCATCGCCGCGAGCGCCACCACGGCGCGAGGCGCCCGACGCCGTACCGCCATCTTGGATTGCTCCGCCGCGAAACGATTGCTCATACCCTGCTCCAACTAGATCCTCCTTCGCCGCCCGTTCCGATCTTGGTCGGCGACAAGCTAGGTGACTCGCTCCGACGCGGCCAGACGGCCCGAGGTCACTTCCTAGTGCACTTCACCGCATCCCAATTCCGGCCGAAAGGTTGCGGCGGACATGATTTGACGCGTGGGGAATAAGTGGGCCTGCCCGCTCCCGAGTATGAAGCGGCGTCGTTTCTGCGTTGCTATCCTTGATCTTCCCACTCTCTGCCCACTCACCGCGTGGGCGGATTTGTGGTTGACCGAAAGCCGGTCTCGGCGCACGCAGGAAAGCGAGGCAGAGATGGAAGCAAGCGAACTCCTCCGCGAGATTGGGGCCTATTGCCGCGACGCGGGCCTCGCCGAGACTACCTTTGGCCGGCTTGCGGTTAACGACGGCAAACTGGTTGCGCGGCTTCGCGACGGGGGCAGGATAACGGGCCGCACGCTGCAGCGGGTCCGCGCCTATATCAGCGAATACCCCGCCACCAACAGCGCGGCACGCTCGGTCATTCGTCCAATACGAGAAGCCCCCCCTGCGCCGGAGCCGGAAGTAAAGGACTCGCGCCGGAACTTCCGCTTTTTCGACAATCGTCAGAAGTATCTTCTGTTCGTGACGACCTGCGGCGAGAAGTGGGTGGTTGCCAATCGCGTCGCCGAGGAACTTGCCAACATCCAGCCGCGCCCGCCGGCGCTGCGTGTGTTCGATGCCGGCGTCGGCGACGGAACCCTGCTCGCGCGCGTGATGCGCGCCATGCACGCACGCTTTCCGACCATGCCCTTCTACATCGTGGGCAAGGAGATCAGCCTCGAAGATGTTCGGCTAACCCTCGACAAGCTGCCGGATCGTTTCTACGAGCACCCGGCGACCGTGGTCGTGCTCACCAACATGTTCTACTCGGAAGCGCCCTGGCTGCGGGTCCATTCGCCGGCGCATGCGGCCAGCATGGTGTGGCAGGAAGTGCCGCTCGTCGGGACCGCGTCGCTCGACTTCGAGGAGCAGATCGCCGAGCTGCAGCCGTTCCTGAGCAGGAACTGGAAGGCGAAGGCAAGCGCGGTCAGCGGCAACCCGATCTATGAGCGTCCCGTGGTGCTGGTGCTCTACCGCCAAGATCACCGATTCCTGCTCGACGCGATCGTGCCGAGGGCCGGCCTGGCCGAGGCGAACTATGATCTCGTCATCGCCTCGCAGCCCTATCGCGCCCGCGTGCCGGCGCAGTTCAAGGCGACCCGCGTCGTCGCACCGCTCGCCCGCGCGCTTGGGCCCGGCGGCCGGCTCATCGGCATTCACTCCCACGGCCACGATCCAGGGATGGAGATCATTAACCGGATCTGGCCCCAGGAGAATCCGTTCCAGACCGGACGGCACGCGGTCCTCGACGCGGTGAAACACGAGATCGGCAGCGTCCGCGGCGAGTTCAACTTCAACGCCTATTCCGACAGCCGCTCGATCTTCCGCTACGACATGCACACGCTGCCCAACGAAGTCAGCGGACCGATCGGCACATCGACGCTGTTCGCGGCGTGGAACGCGGCGATCTATGTCGCGCAGCTCGAAGATGAGCGCCTCGATGAGGTGGTGCGCTCCGGCGTTTACATGGAGGCAACGCGCGAAGTGCTGCGCAAGCACGGCGGGCTCTGGTTCCTGGACGAGTCCTACGTGATCTCGCGACGGCGAACATGATGTCCGCGGTGGCGGCGGCCGAGGATCGCGCCTTTGTACCCCTGTTGGTCGAGCTTTTGACGCATGCGTCAATCGAAATCGCGGCGGGGAGCGCCAGGGCGATTGCGACTGTCCGCGAGCACCTCGATCCCGGCGCCTATGTCTACGTCAACTTTGTCCCGGGGGGCGACTACCGCGCCGTCGTTGACACTGCTACCCGCTTGCGCAGTGCTGGATACCAGCCGGTGCCGCATATTGCGGCGCGCGCCCTTCCTAACGGGGAGGCGCTTGACGATTTTCTGGGCGCGCTTGCGGCGAAAGCCGGGGTCAACCGCGTTCTTGTGATCGCCGGGGACTCCAATTCGGCAGCGGGCCCCTTCGCTTCAGCACTGGACATTCTCCACTCCGGATTCCTCGAACGGCACGGGATCGGCTCCGTTGGGTTTGCTGGCCATCCTGAAGGCCATCCCGTCGTGGATCGCGCCACCCTCGATGCCTCGCTTGCCGAGAAAATCGCCAGTGCGCGCAATGCCGGCCTCGATGCATTTGTGGTGACCCAGTTTGGCTTCGCGGCCGAGCCGGTGCTGGCCTGGCTCCGGCGTTTCCGCGGTGATGGATTCGGGGTTCCCGTCGAGATCGGCGTTGCAGGTCCGGCGACCGTGGCAACCCTGGTCAAGTTTGGGCTCCGCTGCGGCATCGGCAATTCGCTTCGCGCGCTCCGGATGCGCCCGAATGTCGTCGGCCACCTTCTCGGAGAAGCAGGGCCGGAGGAGCTGTTGCGCGAGCTTGCAATCGGCCTCGCCGCTTTTCTGGCTCACGGCGTCCGCCGGCTCCATTTTTTCCCATTCGGTGGCATTGCGCAGACCGGCGAATTCACGGCGAAAACGCTGGCCCGGCTTTACGGTGAAATCAGTCCGGCGATCGCCGCGCCGTGAAGCAAATCCTGGGCATTGTTCGGGGGCCATCTTCCTTGAAGGCTGTCGAACGGACTGATACGAACGGCGGGATCTCTGGAACCGCTGAAATCATGGGCAGAGCTGCACCGACAGCGAAGAAGGCTGAGGTTCATTCTTGGCAAGAAAGGTGAGCGGCGAGTCCGCGTTGGCCGGGCGGGTTCAGACGGCGAACGACGATATCGGCGAGGAGCTGCGCCTCCGCCTTTACCGGACCCAATTCACGATCCGGCAGGCCGAGCAACGGGCCCACGATCTGTTCCTGCAGAATCTGGTGAAGGGCACGGTTCATCTGTCGCTTGGCCAGGAGGCTGTGGCAGTAGGTTTTGCCGGGGCGATGAAGGCGGGCGATCTCACCTTCTGCACCTATCGCGGACACGCCCACACGCTCGCTCGCGGCGTCAGCGTCGAGAAAATGCTCGGCGAGCTTATGGCGCGCGACAACGGCCTGATGCGCGGCAAGGGCGGCTCGATGCACCTCACCTCGGTCAGCATGGCGTTATGGGGTCCTATGCGATCATAGGCGCCCATCTCACCATCGCCTGCGGAGCCGCTTGGCGGGCGCAATACAAAGGCGCCAGCGACGTTTCGGTTTGCTTCTTCGGCGACGGCACCACCAACATCGGCGCCTTCCACGAGGCGCTTAACTTCGCCGCCGTCTGGAAGCTGCCGGTGATCTTCGTCTGCGAAAACAACCTTTATATGGAGTACACGCCGATCGCGGAGGTGACCGCCGTTGCCAATCCGGCCGCCGATCGCGCGGCAGCCTATGGGCTCGACCGCATCGTCATCGACGGCAACGACGCCGACGTCGTTTATCGCACCGCCCAGGAAGCCTACCGCAAAGCGCGCGCCGGCGAGGGACCCACCCTGATCGAGTGCCTGACCTATCGCCACAGCGGCCACTCGCGCGCCGACCCGGCGAAATACCGGCCGGAGGGCGAGCTCGAACGCTGGAAGGAACGCGACCCGATCAAGATCTACCGCGAACGGATGGCACAGTTCGGCATCGACGAAAGCGCGATTGCCGGCATCGAGGCCGATGTGCGCAGGCACGTCGACGACGCCACCGAGGCCTGCAAGGCCGCGCCACCGCCGTCGCCAGACATACTGGCCACCGACGTCTATGCCGACGGAAGCTGGGCATGGCGGAACTGACCTATCGCGACGCCGTCATCCGCGGCATCGCGCAGGAGATGGAACGCGATCCCGACGTCGTCCTTTTCGGCGAGGACGTCGGCAAAGCGGGCGGCGTCTTCAAGACCACGGTTGGCCTGTTCGACCGGTTCGGAGCGCTCCGCGTACGCGATACGCCGATCTCCGAGCAGGCGATCCTCGGCGCGGCGATGGGGGCGGCGATGACCGGGCTCAAGCCAATCGCCGAGATCATGTTCTCGGACTTCTTTGCAGTCTGCTTCGACTATATCGCCAACGAGTTTCCGAAGAGCCGTTACATGTCCAACGGGCAGGTAAAGGTGCCGCTGGTCGTCCGTACTGCTAACGGCGGCGCGGCGCGTTTCGGCGCGCAGCACAGCCAGAGCGTCGAGAACTGGTGCATGATGATCCCGGCCTGAAGGTCGTAGCGCCGTCGTCGCCCGTCGACGTCATCGGCCTGCTTGCCGCCGCGGTCCGCGATCCCGACCCGGTAATCTTCCTCGAGCACAAGTCGCTCTATCCGACCAAGGGCGAAGTGCCTGACGGTGAGATTGTCGACACGCTCGGCAGCGCCAGAATTCTCAGGCCGGGAACCGACGCGACGATCGCCGCGCTAGCGCTGATGGTGCCGCGGGCGGTTGCGGCGGCCGACAGGCTCAAATCAGAGCACGGCATCGATTGCGAAGTCATTGACGTGCGCTCGCTGGTGCCGCTCGATACGCGCACGATCCTGGGATCGGTCGGTCGCACGCACCGGCTGTTCACGGTTGAGGAGAATCCCCGGCTGTGCGGCTGGGGCGCTGAGATCGTTTCGATCGTCGCCGACGAGGCCTTTTACGATCTCGACGGCCCGCCCGTTCGCATCACCACGCCGCACATACCGCTGCCGGCGTCCGATACGCTGGAAGACTTGGCGATTCCGGGCGTCGACCGGATCGTCGACCGCGTTAAGAGATCGCTCGACAGCTAGGCGGGGCGGCGATGGACGTTCTGATGCCGCAGCTCGGCGAGACCGTGTCGGAAGGCAAGGTCACCACCTGGTTCAAGTCGGTCGGCGACAAGGTCGCAGCCGGCGACAACCTGTTTGAGATCGAGACCGACAAGGTCACGATGGAAATACAGGCGACCGAAGGGGGTGTCCTCTCCGACATCCGCGTGCTGGTCGGCGAAGTCGCACCGGTTGGAGCGGTGGTGGCGATCATCGGCACAAGCGCGGCGGGCACGAATCCGCAGCCGCCACGCGCGGCGTCAGCGCCGCCACCTGCTCCGGCACGCAAGCCCGAGTCTCCGCCGCCGAAGTCCGCGCCGGTGCCGGTCGCCGCAGTCGCGCCCGCCGTTGCAATCAGGATCGACCCCTATTTCGAAGTGCGGACTCCGGCAAAGAACTATGGGCGCGCGATGACGGTGACCGGAGTCGCCACGACCCCGCTCGCCCGGCGTCTTGCCGGCGAGGCCGGGATCGATATCTCCAGGGTCAAGGGCTCCGGGCCGCACGGCCGCATTGTTGCCGCCGACGTCACGGCGGCGCCCGCCCTGGCGCCCGTCGCGGCTGGGCTCGCGGCCGGCCCGACCGCCGAGGAAGTCAAGGCGCTCTACAAAGACGTGCCTTTCGAGGAAGTGCCGCTCGACGGGATGCGGAAGACCATCGCGCGCCGTCTGCAACAGGCGGCCCAGACCGTGCCGCAGTTCCACATCGTCGACGACGTCGCCGTCGGCGCGCTGACCCGGCTCCGGGAGGAGCTGAACGCCGCCGCCCGGCGCGACAAGGACGGTCAGCCGGCCTACAAGTTCTCGCTCAACGACTTCGTCATCAAGGCTTGGGCGGCGGCGCTGCAGGCGGTGCCGGCGGCCAACGCCGTCTGGGCGGAGGATCGCATCCTGCGCTTCGCTCGCTCCGACGTGGCGGTGGCGGTCGCCCTCGAGGGCGGCCTGATTACACCGCTGATCCGCGACGCCGACGCCAAGTCGCTCCGTGCGGTCTCGGCCGAGATGCGCGACCTAGTCGAGCGCGCCCGGGCGCGCAAGCTCCTACCGCACGAATATCAGGGCGGCGCCACCGCCATTTCGAATCTTGGCCTATACGGGGTGCGCG
>JADMIO011426285.1_pt1 | contig 13288 bp, 9 predicted proteins | sample 8958161 | NCBI WGS metagenome assembly JADMIO01 (sample SAMN16585339, study PRJNA669376) | soil metagenome | isolation source: Crop rotation soil | place: USA: Cullars Rotation, Alabama | collected 2011 | reverse complement strand
CGCCGCGCGCGCGCACCGCCTGGGAACACTACGACCTGGGCCGCTCGTACCTCCGCTCGGGCCAGGTCGAGGCCGCCGCCCGCGAGTTCCAGCGCACGCTCGACCTGCGCCCGCAGGACTTCTGGGCGAACTTCCACCAGGGCCTCTGCGCCTACCAGCTCGGCCGCTACCGCGAGGCCGTCGAGGCGTTCCGCGCGTGCGTCGCGCTGGCCCCCGACGCCGCCGAGTGCCATTACAGCCGCGCCCTCGCCCTCGACGCGCTCGGCGAGGCCGACGCGGCGCGGCGCGACTACAGCCGGGCGCTGGAGCTCAACCCGCGCCTCTCGGCGGCCGCGCTCAACCGGGGGATTCTCGCCTACAAGGCGGGCCGCCCGCGCGCGGCGCTCGACGACTTCGATCGCGCCCTGCGCGTCGCCGGCCCCGACCGCGCGACCCTCGGCCGCATCCACTACAACCGCGCCCTCGCCCGCCTCGCCGACGGCGACCGCGCCTCGGCCCGCGCCGACGCCGACCGCGCCGTCGAGGAGGGCTGCGCCGAGGCCCGCGCGCTGCGCGACCGGCTGCGCGACGACCCGTAACCGGCCCTCCACGCCGACTCGGCGCTGGGCGACGACGTGGAGCAATCACCCGGTCCGGGTGGCTGGGGCCTCGTCTGCGGGACCCGGGCGCACCGGCCGGCTGACCGACCGTCATGCTTCGTCCCGGCGCCGGGATCGGAGCCGCCGTCCCTCATCCTCCCACCGCGTCGGGCCTCGGCGGCCCGAGCGCATCGAACCCGCCCGACGACCGCGACTGCTCGATCAGCGCGCCGATCCAGCCGGCGGCCTGGCGCCCCCGCGGGACGCCTGGACGCCGCCGGGCGCTTCGACCTCGCCTTCGCCTACGTCCTGTTCTTCAATCGAACCGACGCCCCCGAATCGCCCGGCCCCCGCTCGCCGGCCCGCCACGGCTGAGGCATGCATGACGAGCATCGCGCCGCGGACTCCGTCTCACGTCTCACGCGATCTGCGCCATTTTTCAGGAACGAATCGCCGCGCAGTCTCGATGATATTGATAGAGAGGTCCAACGTCTCTCGCGGTCTTCTGGCAATACGGCGGTCGGAGGCCGGAATTCGCGCCGCGCGTTCGCTCCCAGGTCGTGCAACTTTACACCCTCTCCCCCCGGGAGAGGGTCGAGGATGCCGACCGAACCCAATGAGAACCTGTAACGATTGTACGACCGTCAAACCACCGCGCCGACCGAACCCAATGGGAATCTGTAACGATTGTACGACCGTCGAACCAATGCGCCGACCGAAGCCAATGAGAACCTGTGTCGAATGTGCGGGCCTTGCGAGTTCCGCCGGATCAGGACAGGCCGATGATCCGGCCGGCGTCGTCCACGTCGATGCGCTCGGCGGCGGGGCGTTCGGGGAGGCCGGGCATGCGGACGATGTCGCCGGTCAGGGCGACGAGGAAGCCCGCGCCGGCGGCGATCTCGATGTCGCGGACCGAGAGGGTGAAGCCCCGGGGGCGGCCGCGCAGCCTGGGGTTGTCCGAGAGCGAGTCCTGGGTCTTCGCCATGCAGATGGGGAGCTCGCCGTAGCCGAGCCGCCGCGCCTTGCGCAGCTTGGCCTCGGCCGCGGGCAGGATGCTCACGCCGTCGGCCCCGTACATGGCCCGCGCGATCGACTCGATCTTGCGCTCGGCCTTCCAGTCGAGCGGATAGAGCGGGCGATAGGGGGTCTCGGGGGCGTCGCACGCGGCGACGACCTTCTCGGCGAGCTCGGCCGCCCCCGCGCCCCCCGCGCCGAAGACGTCGGCCGTGGCGCTGGCGACGCCGCGCGACCGGCAGTAGTCGTGGACGACGGCGAGCTCCTCGGGCGTGTCGGCGGCGAACCGGTTGACCGCCACGACGGTCGGCTTGCCGAAGTGGGCCGCGCCGTCGAGGTGGGCGGCGAGGTTCTCCAGGCCGCGCTCGACGGCCCTCGGGTCGGGGGTCGTCAGCGCGTCGAGTCCGAGGCCGCCGTGCATCTTCAGGGCGCGGAGGGTCGCGACGATGACGACGGCCGACGGGTTCAGGCCGGCGGCGCGGCACTTCAGGTCGAAGAACTTCTCGCCGCCGAGGTCGAAGGCGAACCCTGCCTCGGTCACGGCGTAGTCGGCGTGCGCCAGGGCCATGCGCGTGGCGAGGATCGAGTTGCACCCGTGCGCGATGTTGGCGAACGGCCCGCCGTGGATGAAGGCGGGCGTCCCCTCGCGCGACTGCACGAGGTTCGGCAGCAGCGCCTCGTTCAGGATCGCGGCGAGCGCCCCGGTGACGCCCATCGCGCGGGCGAGCACCGGCTCGCCCCCGGCCGTGTAGCCGATCAGGATGCGGTCGAGCCGGGCGCGGAGGTCGGCCGGCGAGTCGGCCAGGCAGAGGATGGCCATGACCTCGCTGGCGGCCGTGATGTCGAAGCCCGACTCGCGCGGCACGCCCTGGCTCGTCCCCCCCAGGCCGATGACGACCTGGCGCAGGACGCGGTCGTTCACGTCGAGCGCCCGCTTCCAGAGGACGCGCCGGGGGTCGAGCGGCGTGTCGCCGAAGTGGAGGCGGTTGTCGATCGCCGCGGCGAGCAGGTTGTGGGCGGCGGTGATCGCGTGGAAGTCGCCGGTGAACTGGAGGTTGATCGTGTTCGAGGGCTCGACCCGGCTCGCGCCGCCGCCGGTCGCCCCCCCCTTGCGGCCGAAGACCGGCCCCATCGACGGCTGCCGCAGCGCCAGCGCCGAGCGCCTGCCGATGACGCGCAGCCCCTGCGCCAGGCCGATCGAGACCGTCGTCTTCCCCTCGCCGGCCGGCGTCGGCGTGACGGCCGAGACCAGCACGAGCTTGCCCGGCGCGCGCCCGGCCGAGGCGCGGTCGAGCGCCTCGAGGCGCACCTTCGCCTTGTCGCGGCCGTAGGGTTCGAGGTGCTCGGCGGCGATGCCCAGCCCGGCCGCCACCTCGGCGATCGGGCGCAGTCCTTCGGCGGCGTTGCTCCTCATGCGTCGGGGCCCTTCGAAATGGGGATCGAATCAGTCGGTCGCGGGATCGACGTACTGGTCGAAATGGATCCAGAGCACGCGCGAATATTGCCAGACCCAGGGGATCAGCGGGACGCAGATCGCCGTGGCCAGCGCGACGAGCTTCAGGAGCGACCAGCCGGGCAGGATCAGCCACTCGATCAGCGTCAGCAGCGCGATGAGCGGGATGGCCAGCGCATAGCTGAAGTACATCGCCCCGGTGAAATACCCCGGCTCGCCCCGGCCGAAGCGCAGGCCGCACGCCGGGCACCGCTCGTTCATCGACCAGAGCGACCCGAAGATCGGCCCCCGGCCGCACTCGGGGCAGCGCCTCCTCAGCATCACGGCGAGCTTCAGTCGGTGCTTGCGATCAATGGCCCGATCTCCTTGTCCCGGAGGGGACGGCGAGGCGCACTAAATTCTTTATCATATCCACAAGTAAGAGGATATTATTTCTCTTTCAAATACTTCGCCAGCCAGTCGTGCATCTCGCGCCACCAGACGACGCGGTTGGCCGGCTTGAGGATCCAGTGGCCCTCGTCGGGGAAGAAGAGGTAGCGGCTCGGCACCCCCCGGCGCTGCAGGGCGGTGAACATGCCGAGGCCCTGGGCGTCGGGCACGCGGAAGTCGAGCGCCCCGTGGATGACCAGGGTGGGCGTCTTGAAGTGCTGGGCGAAGGCGCCGGGCGAGCGCTCGCGGTAGTGCTCGGGATGCTCCCACGGGGGGCCGCCGAACTCCCATTCCGGGAACCAGAGCTCCTCGGTCGTGCCGTACTTGCTCGTCAGGTCGAACACCCCGGCGTGGCTGATCAGGCAGCGGAAGCGGTCGGTGTGGCCGGCGATCCAGTTGACCATGAACCCGCCGTAGGAGCCCCCCGCCGCCGCGACGCGGTCCTCGTCGAGGAAATCATAAGTCTTCAACGCATGATCGAGCCCCTTCATGAGGTCGTCGTAGACGCGCCCGGTCCAGTCCTTGCTGATCTGGTCGGTGAACTCCTGGCCGAACCCGGTCGAGCCGCGCGGGTTGATCGCGACGACGGCGTAGCCGGGGGCGGCGAACATCTGATAATTCCAGCGCCCGTGCCACTCGTCGTGCCAGGCGCCTTGCGGGCCGCCGTGGATCAGGAGGAGGACCGGGTACGTCTCCTCCGGGTCGAAGCCCGGCGGGCGCAGCAGCCAGCCCTGGACCTTGTCGCCGTCGGCCCCGGCGAAGGTGAAGCCCTCGGCCCGCGCGCAGTCGAGCTCGGCGAGCAGCGGGGCGTTGTGGGCCGTCAGCGCCCTCGGCTTCGCGTCGCCCTCCTTCCACGCGAACACCTCGGCCGGGCGGTCGGACGCATGCTGGACGAAGGCGATCGTCGGCCGGCCCGGGACGACGCTGAGGCCGCCGTTGACGCCGGTCACGACCGGGTGGAACGTCGTGCCGTCGTGCTTCTCGCCCGCCGTGGGGACGCGCAGCAGGGCGATCGGCTCGGTCCCGTCGCGGTCGATCACGGCCAGCAGCCGCTCCGGGTCCTTCCAGGCGAACGACAGCACGGGCCGATCGAGATACGAGCTCGCGTCGAGGACCGGGCCGCCGTCGCGGGGCCGCACCTTCAGGACCCAGAGGTCGGCCTCGAAGCCCGCCCGACGCTGGCTGACGTGGGCGAGGCGCTTCCCGTCCGGCGAGTAGGCGGGCTGCGCGTCGGCCCCGGCGTTGTCCGCGGTCAGGTTCTTCGGCTCGCCCCCGTCGGCGGCGACCGTCCAGATGTCGGTGTTCGTGGACCATGCGCCGTCCTTGATCGGCTCGGCCGTGAAGGCGAGCTCGGCGCCGTCGGGCGACCAGGCGTAGTCGTTCGACCCGCCGAAGGGGCCGGGGGGGGTGTTGACCTCGAGCTTCGGGGTCAGGTCCTTCGCCTCGCCGGTGCGCGCGTCGCAGGCGAACAGGTGGCTGCGCTTCCCCTCGTCCCACCTGTCCCAGTGGCGGATCATCAAATGATCGAAGATGCGGGCCTGGCTCTTCGACTCGGCCTTTTCCTTGTCGCGGGCGGCGGTCTCCTCGGGGGTCTTGCCGGGATAGACCTCGGCGACGAACGCGAGCCTGTCCCCCCGGGGCGACCAGATCGGCCCGGCGACGTCGATGGGGAGCTTCGTCAGTTGCCGGGCCTCGCCGCCGTCGAGCGGGAGGAGCCAGACCTGGGTCGAGCCCCCCCGGTCCGAGGCGAAGGCGATCGTCCGGCCGTCGGGGCTCCAGCGCGGGTGGTTGTCGGCCCCGGGGGCGGTCGTCAGGCGCTTCGGCTCGCCCCCCGCCGCGGGGACGAGCCACAGGTCGCTGTTCGACTTGCCGCCGGCCCGGTCGAGCTCCGAGACGACGTAGACGACGAGCTTGCCGTCGGGCGAGAGCTGGGGGTCGGACACCCCCTTGACCGCGAGCAGGTCGTCGACCGTCATCGCCCGCCCGGCCGCGAGCACGGGGGCGGCCGCGGCCGCGACGAGGGACGCCGCGAGGATCACGCGCAACATCAATGGACCTCCACGAGCTCAGGCGTCACGGCTCGCGCCTCCGGCCCGGCGCAGCAGGGCGAGGATCACGAGCAAGGCGCCGGCCGCCGCCAGCGACGAAACCACCAGCACGGCGAACAACCGGCTGGGCGGATACTTGCCCCAGAACTGGCCCGTCACGTGGACGAGCTTGTTGCCGATGGACGTCGCGAGGAACCAGAAGCCCATCCACAAGGCCCGATACCTGGCCGGAGCCAGCCGCGACGTGAACGACAGGCCGATCGGGCTGACGAGCAGCTCGGCGACCGTCAGGAACGCATACGTCCCCACGAGCCAGCCCGGCCCGACCTTGCCCGCGTCGCCCCCGGCCCAGCCGGCGGCCACCATCACGACGTAGGCCAGCGCCGTCACGACCATGCCCAGCGCCATCTTCGTCGTGGGCCTCGGCTCCAGCCCCCGGCGGTCGAGCCAGCCCCAGAGCGCGACCAGCAGGGGGCTGAACAGCAGGATGAACAGCGGGTTGACCGACTGGAACGTCTCGGCGTCCCAGGAGCTCGCCGTGTGGTCGCGGGCGAAGAAGGTCAGCGTCACCGAGTTCTGGTGGAAGGCCATCCAGAAGAGGGCCACGACCACGAACACCGACTTCAGCTCGGCCGCGTTGGCCGACGCCCGGCTCCGCCCGCTCAGGAAGATCAGCACCGTGACCAGCTCGATCGCGAGCCAGATCGCGCCGAAGTGGATGACCGTCGTCGGCCAGAGCCCGACCGCGCGGAGGGCGTCGGGCCAGGGGACGAGCTTGCCGCCCAGGAGCCACGCCAGCGCGACGAGGATGGCGACGATGAAGAACGACTGGCCGAGCCCGATCCGCCGCGCGCCCCGGGCGGCCGCGGCCGCGTCGTCCTCGGCCTCGGCCGCGGGGCCGCCGGCCGCCTCGCCCCCATCCTCATCCTCGTCCGAGGCGCGGGCCGCGTCGAGCGCCTGGAAGCGCCTGCGGTGCGTGGCGAAGATCAGGAGGCTGAAGACCATGCCCAGGCCGGCCGAGCCGAAGGCGACGTGCCAGCCGACGTCGTCGGAGACGGGCCGGCCGGTCAGCCCCCGGAGGATGCCGGCCGAGTGGACCCGCAGGAAGTTGCCGGCCAGCGGCGCGAGGAACGCGCCGAGGTTGATCCCCATGTAAAAGATCGTGAAGCCCTGGTCGCGGCGGTGGTCCTTGGGGGCGTAGAGCTCGCCCACCAGGGTCGAGATGTTCGGCTTGAACAGGCCGTTGCCGGCGATCAGCAGCCCGAGCGCGCCGAAGAGGCAGAGGTGCTGGACCGAATCGCGGCGGTCGAAGGCGAGCAGGAGGTGCCCGGCCATCATCAGCACGCCCCCCGCGAGGATCGCGCGGGCGTGCCCGGTGAGGCGGTCGGCGATCAGCCCCCCCAGGAACGGCGTGAAGTAGACGAGCGACAGGTACCACGTCTGGATGTCGGAGGCCCGGGCGTCGGCGAAGCCGAGGTGCTCGGTCATGTACAGCGCCAGCAGCGCGATCATCAGGTAGAAGCTGAACCGCTCCCACATCTCGGTGAAGAACAGGACGTACAGCCCCTTGGGGTGGTCCAGATAGGCCCGCGCGCCCGAGGGGCGCGTGGTCGATCCGCCGTTCGAGCGTTCGGGTCCCATCGTGGACGCGACTCCTCATCCGTTCGCGAGCGCCGAGGCCGGCCGAGGCCGGGTCCCGTCTTGGTCCTGGGCCACACGATACACAAAGCTCCGGCGATTCCCAAGCCCCCGCCGCCCCTGGACACGCCGGGCCCCTCGGGGAATAATCGTGGGCGCTGCGCGCGATCAACGCGCTGGAAGCGACGCGGGGGACGACCGTATGCTCGACGAGATCCGCAAGAAGACCCTGGACATCCGCCTCGACGGCGCCCGCGCCGCGCAGGAGCGCAAGCGGTTCGCGTTCCTGACCGCGACGATCATCTCCGTCGCGATCATCATCGCGGGGTGGAACGCCTACTTCTCCAGCTACCGCGACTTCGCCTGGCATCACGGCCGGCTCGTGCCCGACCGCGACGGCAAGCAGACGCTTCAGAAGGCGCTGCTGGCCGAGTGGATCCAGGGGCGGTTCATCTCGATCTCGCCGCTGGGCATCCGCGTGGGGGTGGACGAGGCCCCGCTGCTCGGCGCGCTGGCCATGTTCGTCATCACGATCTGGCTCTACTTCTCGGCCAGGCGCGAGCACACGTTGATCGGATCGCTGCTCGACGACTACAGGGATGAGCCCGACCTCGACGTGCGCCGGCTGGTCTATCACGGCGTCAGCGCGTTCGCGATCTTCACGGCTTCGAAGCCGGCGGAGGTCAGCCACGGCGCCCCGATCGACCGGGTGTTCGACGGCCTGGAGCTGCGGTTCGCGCGCCCCGCGCTGCGGCTGTTCTTCTTCCTGCCGGCCTTCGCCCTGGTGTTCATGCTCGTGCTCGACGTCTCGTCGGCGATGGCCACGACGACCCCGCTGCGCGACGACGACTTCCCGCTCGGGGCGGCCTGGTTCTCCCTCTCCAACATCTGGGAGGGGGTGAACCAGAACGACCTCGCCGTCGAGGTCTTCAAGTGGATCGTCTGCGCCGTGATGATCGGGATGATCTACCTGATCTGCAACCGGATCTGGAAGCTGTCCGACGCCAACGAGACGCGCGTGAAGCGGTACTGGTCGGAGATCAACGCGGCCCATTTCTCGGGACAGATCGTGACGACGACCGAGGGGGCGACCGAGGGGACGATCGAGATCCTGCCGTCCCCCGACGAGCCCCCCCCGGCCTGATCGCGCGATCGCGCCCGAGGTCAGGCGGCGAAGGGCGTCAGGGCCTCCCGCAGGGCGTGCGCGGTCGGGTAGCGGGCCTCCGGGTCGCGGGCGAGCGCCCTGGCCAGGACGGCCTCGAGCGCCTCGGGCAGGTCCGGCCGGCGGCGGCGCAGGGGGACCGCGTCGCACTGGAGCACGGTCATGATCTTCTGGTCGGGGCCGTCGGGGAAGTCGTGGACCTTCGACCCGGTCAGCAGGTAGTACAGGGTCGCCCCCAGCGCGTACTGGTCGACCGGCTGCCTGGCGTCGCGGAAGCTGAGGATCTGCTCCGGCGGCATGTAGCCGAGCGTGCCGGCGTAGTCGCCCATGAGCGTCAGGCCGCTGACGACCGACGACTGGTACAGCCGGGCGAGGCCGAAGTCGGCGAGCTTGACGAGCGGCCGGCCGTCGGGCCCGTCGGCGATCAGGAGGTTCTGGGGCTTGATGTCGCGGTGGACGTAGCCCAGGCCGTGGGCGTAATCCATCGCCTCGAGCGCCTGCGAGGCGAGGTCGACGGCCTCGGCGACCGGCAGCGCGCCGCCGCGTCGGCGCAGGTAGTCGCAGGCGTCGACCCCCGGCACGTACTCCATCGCGAAGTAGAAGGCGCCGTGCGCCAGGCCGAGGTCGAGGAAGCGGACGATGCGCGGGTGGTCGAGCCGGCGCAGGATGCTCGCCTCGCGGAGCAGGCGTCCCAGCGCCCCGGAGCAGCAGGCGACGGCCGGCTCGATCATCTTCAGCGCCGCGGGGGTCCCGTCGGCCTGGCTGCGGGCGAGGTAGACGACCCCCATCCCCCCCCGGCCCAGCTCGCGCTCGATCCGGTAGGCCGGCAAGTCGGCCTCGTTCAGGGGGCGCCAGTCGAGCTCCCCTCCCCGGGTCGACATCACGGCCGTGCCGCTCTCCTCGACCTCGACGCGCAGGGTCGTCCGGCCCGCCTTGATCCGGTCGCCGTGCCGCAGGTCGATCGTGTAGACGCGCTCGCCGTTGACGTAGGTGCCGTTGGTGCTCGCCATGTCCATCAGGCGGCAGTGGGGCGGGTTGACCTCGACCAGGAAGTGGTAGCGCGAGAGGCTCGGGTCCTTCGCCGGCAGGCGGAACCGCGCCTGCTTCGCCCGGCCGACGAGGAAGGTGTCGTGCTCGCGGAACTCGAACTGCTGGCCCTGGTGCGGCCCCTCGGTCACGGCGAGCGTCACGCGCATGGCTCGATCGTCTCCCGGGATGCGGCGCGGGGGTTCGAGGCGCGGCCGCATCCACCCCAGTAATACCGCGGCGCCGCGACGCTTGTGACGCCGGCGCCGCCGGGAATCCGATTCGAACGGGTCACGCCTTGCGCAGCAGCCAGGCGGCCACGCCGGTCCAGAAGACGGCGAAGGGGATGACGACGGCCGGCCTCCACGGCAGCGCGTGGAACGCCGGGGAGAGGAAGGAGCCGACGTCCTGCCTGGCCCACAGGAAGGCCGAGCGGATCGCGTCGAACACGGGGGTGTGGATGGGCGCGATCGGGCCGCTCATGGCCCTCCATTCCGCCACGCAGAGCAGGCTCGCCTCGTAGAGGATCGGGGTCAGCAGCAAGCCCAGCGCGACCGGCAAGAGGTTGGAGTAGCGCCAGCGTCGGCGCGGTCGGTCGTCGAAGAGTGGATTGACCAGCTTGCGCATGAGGCGGCTCGCTACTTACCCATCATGGTCTTGGCGATCTGGATGCCGGCCGGTCCGACCAGCACGACGAAGACGCCGGGGAAGATGAAGAGGATCAGGGGGATCATGATCTTGACGGCGGTCTTGGCCGCCCGCTCCTCGGCGAGCTGCTTGCGCTTCATCCGCATGGCGTCGGACTGCACGCGCAGGGCCGAGCCGATGCTCGAGCCGAATTTCTCGGCCTGGATGATCACGGCGGCCAGGGCGCGCACGTCCTCGACGCCCGTCCGGACGCCCAGGTCGCGCAGCACGTCCTTGCGGGCGCGGCCCATCTGCACCTGGAAGTTGGCGATGGCGAACTCCTCGCAGAGGATCGGGCAGCTCGCCGCCAGCTCGCCGGTCACCCGCCGCATCGCGGTGTCCAGGCCCAGCCCCGCCTCGATGCAGACGACCATCAGGTCGAGCGCGTCGGGCAGGCCGAGGAAGATCGACTCGAAGCGCTTGTTCTTGAGGTGGCCGACGACGAAGTCGGGGACGTAGTAGCCCACGGCCGCGCCGAGCACGATGTAGGTCAGGCCGGTGGTGGTCACGCCGTAGCGCGACAGCACCAGCGGCACGGCGACCGCCAGGGCCGCCAGCAGGCCCAGGCCCTTCGAGCCGTAGTAGATCGCCACCGCCTGCTCGTTGCGGAAGCCGGCGTTCAGCAGCTTCAGCCGGATCTTGCCGAGCTCGGCCTCGCTGTTGGGCCGGAACGACCGGCCGAGCTTCGAGGCCGCGTCCTTCACCCGGGCCTGGATCCGGTCCTGCTGCCGCTCCATCACGACCTCGACGCGCCGGGTCGGGCTGAGCACGCGCTTCAGCCGGTCCTCGGCGCTGGCCGGGCGGTCGGCGACCGCCGACAGCACGGCCCAGGCGCCCAGCGTCATCGTGATGAAGACGGCGAAGACGATCCCGTTGTGCAGGGTCAACAGTGCGCTCATACCTTGATCGCCACGATCTTTTTGATCGCCAGCGCCCCGAGGAATTGCAGCCCGACGGTGATCAGCAGCATCTTGGTGCCGACGTCGGTCGTGAAGAGGACGCTCACGTAGCTGTAGTTCGAGAAGGTCAGGAAGGCGAGCAGGCCCGGCGGCAGCGCCAGCAGGACGATGCCCGAGAGCCGCCCCTCGGCGGTCAGCGCCTTGACGTGGCCGTGCAGCTCGAACCGCTGGCGGATCAGGCGGCCGATCTTGTCGAGGACCTCGGCCAGGTCGCCGCCGGTGGCGCGCTGGATGATCACCGCGATGACGAAGAAGCGCACGTCCATCACCGGGATGCGCTCGGCCATCCCGCGCAGCGCCGACTCGATCGGGATGCCGAGGTTCTGCTCCTCGAAGACGCGGCCGAACTCGTCGGCGATCGGCCCCTTCATCTCCTCGGCCACGAGGTTCAGGCCCGACGCCAGGCCGTGGCCGGCGCGCAGGGCCCGGCTGATCAGCTCGACGGCCTGGGGCATCGAATCGACGAATTTCTTGACGCGCGAGCGCTTCCGATGGACCAGCCACAGGAACGGCAGCACGGCCAGGAACGCCCCGCTGAGGGGGACCAGCAGCAGCGGCAGCTTGAAGACGACGCCGAGCGCCATCCCCGTCGCGGCCATGCCGGCGACGATCAGCATGAACCGCTTGAACGGCAGGTTCACGTCGGCCTGCTCGTACAGCAGGCTGAGGTTCTCGGCGTTGGGGACCCAGCGCGACCAGAAGTCCGACTGCGACAGGTCGATGGCGGGGGGCCGCAGCAGGATGCCGGAGGAGGGGTCGAGCTTGGCCTTGGCCTTGCCCGTGAGCCCCTGGAGCCGCTTCTCGGCCTCTTCGCTCAGGGTCCTCGAGAAGACGAACCCGAGGCCGCCGACGAGGACGATGACCCCGACGCCGACGACCATCGAGAAGAGCTGGAGCTGGTCCATGGGTTCCCTGGGAGCTGGGGAAGGGATGCGCGAGTCAGTCCTTCAGCAGGACGCGCTGGCGGAAGACGTCGGCCGTGAGCTGATAGCCGGCGTATTCCAGCCGGTCCATGAACGTGGGCCGGATGCCCGTGGCGATGAACTCGCCGAAGGCGCGGCCGTTGGCGTCCACGCCGAGCTGGCGGAAGGCGAAGATCTCCTGCATGATGATCGTGTCGCCCTCCATACCGACGACCTCGGAGACGCTCGTCACCTTGCGCGGGCCGCCCTGGAGGCGGCTCGCCTGGATGATGAGGTCGATGGCCGAGGCGAACTGCGCGCGCAAGGCGCGGATGGGCAGCTCCAGGCCCGCCATGCTGATCATGGTCTCCAGCCGGCTCAGGGCGTCGCGCGGGGTGTTGGCGTGGACCGTGGTCATCGAGCCCTCGTGGCCGGTGTTCATGGCCTGGATCATGTCGAGCGTCTCGGCGCCGCGGCACTCGCCGATGATGATCCGGTCGGGCCGCATGCGCAGGGCGTTCTTGACGAGGTCGGTGGCGGTGACCGCCCCGCGGCCCTCGATGTTGGGGGGGCGGGTCTCCAGGCGGACGACGTGCTCCTGCTGGAGCTGGAGCTCGGCGGCGTCCTCGATCGTGATGACGCGGTGGTCCGGCTGGATGAAGCTCGACAGGGTGTTCAGCAGCGTGGTTTTGCCCGAGCCGGTGCCGCCCGAGATGATGATGTTGAGCCGGGCCTTCATCGCCCCCTCCATCAGGGCGAGCATCTCGGGGGTGAACGCCTTGAAGCGGAGCAGGTCGTCCTTGTTGATCGGCCGCGAGCCGAACATGCGGATGGTGACCGCCGCGCCGTCGAGCGACAGCGGGGGGATGATGGCGTTGAAACGCGAGCCGTTGGGCAGCCGCGCGTCGACCATCGGGCTGGTCTCGTCGACGCGCCGGCCGACGCGGGAGACGATCCGGTCGATGATCTGGAGCAGGTGGTCGTTGTCGCGGAAGACGACCTCCGAGCGCTGGATGCGGCCCTCCTTCTCGACGAAGATGTGCTTCGGGCCGTTGATCATGATGTCGGCGATCTTCTCGTCCTTGAGCAGCAGCTCGAGCGGGCCGAAGCCGAAGGTCTCGTCGAGGATCTCGTTGACGAGCCGCTGGCGCTCGTTGCGGTTCAGCAGCGGGTTCTCGGTGTCGCAGAGGTGCTCGACGACCCCCCGGATCTCGTTCCGGAGGGTGTTGGGGTCCATCTCGCTGACCTTGTTCATGTCGAGGCGGTCAACGAGCCGCATGTGGATGTGGCGTTTGAGGGTTTCATACGCCTCGGCGGCGGGGTCGGGCTCCTTGGGGGCCTCGCGCTGCCTCGGCGCGCTCGGGGGAGGGGGGGGGCTGGGGATCGGCGGCG
>JADMIO011201778.1_pt1 | contig 13288 bp, 9 predicted proteins | sample 8958161 | NCBI WGS metagenome assembly JADMIO01 (sample SAMN16585339, study PRJNA669376) | soil metagenome | isolation source: Crop rotation soil | place: USA: Cullars Rotation, Alabama | collected 2011 | reverse complement strand
ATCGGCCAGGTCGAACAGCCCTTTCTTCGGGTAGAGCGCTCCGGTAAACGCGCCCTTGACGTGACCGAACAGCGTGGACTCCAACAGGTCCGGCGCGAGGTTCCCAGAGTTCACCGCGACAAATGACCGCTCAGAGCGCGATGAATTGGTGTGAATGGCCCGGGCGACCAGCTCCTTGCCGGTGCCGCTCTCGCCCTGGATGAGGATGGTCGAACGGCTGGGCGCCGCCTGAATGATCAGATCGAAGACCTGGCGCATCCGCGGACTGCGGCCGATGATGTTGGCGAACTTGTGGTAGCGCTCCTGGATGTTTTGCCGGAGATTTCGATTCTCGTGAACGAGGCGACGGCGCTCCATCGCATTGCGGACGACCACCAGCACTTCCTCGTTCTTGAACGGCTTGGTGATGTAGTCGAAGGCGCCGGTTTTCATCGCCGCGATCGCGCTCTCGACCGAAGCGTACGCGGTGATGATGATGACGGCGAGATCTTCATCAATGCGTTTGAGCTCGTCGAGCGTGGCAATGCCGTCGAGACCGGGCATCATGATGTCCACGATCGCCGCGTCGAAGGGAACGGCCCGCGCCAGCTCGAGCCCTTCTGCGCCTGACGCGGCCAGGCGAACTTGGTAGCCCTCGCGGGTCAACAACGTTTCGAGAATCTCGCGCATGATCTCCTCGTCGTCGACGACGAGGATCGTGCCGCTGCGGGTGTTTGGCATGGTGACGTTCGCGGACTAGACCCGCGCGCTGCTCCGTGCCGCAGGAGAGACCGCGACCGGCAGCGTCAGCGTAAAACGCGTGCCCTGGCCGACCGCGCTGTCGCAACGGATGGCGCCATCGTGCTCGCGAACGATGCCATAGGAAATCGAGAGACCGAGACCGGTGCCGCGACCGATCGCCTTGGTGGTGAAAAACGGATCGTAAATGCGCGCCAGATGCTCCGGCGGAATGCCCGAGCCGGTGTCGGCGACTTCGGCCATAGCCTGATCGCCATCGATCCTCGTGACAACCGTCAGCCAACCGCCGCTCGGCATGGCGTCTCGAGCGTTGAGGAAGAGATTCAGAAATACCTGCTGCAGCTGATGCTCGATTCCGAGCACCGTGACGGCAACCGGCGACAGCTCGCGTCGCACGCGGATCTTCCCCACAGCAAACTGATGTTCGAGCAGCGAAAAGACATCGGTAATAACGGTGTTGAGATCGACCGTCGTCCGCTCGCCGCCCGGTGTGCCCGGGCGGGACAGGGTGAGCAACCCGTTGACGATCTTGGCCGCCCTGAATGTCTGCCGTTCGATCTTCTCGAGGAGCATCGTGCGCGGATCGGTTGGGTCCGCCTTCTCAAGAAGCATCTGTGTGTAGCTGGAGATTCCGGTGAGAGGTGTGTTCACCTCGTGCGCCACCCCCGCCGCGAGCAGGCCGATTGACGCCATCTTTTCCGAGATCTGCAGCTGTTCTTCGAGCCGAACCCGGTCGGTGACGTTCTCGAGCAGCAGAATCGTGCCGGCGATGCCAATGTGGCCGGTCGCACTCTGCAGCGGCACCGCGGTCACGTTCAACAGCAAACGTTCGTCTTCGTCGTGGTCGGCCGCCGAACGTCTCGCCAGCGGTACCTTGAATAAGGTCGCGGCGCTCGGATTGTCGGCCCGCGCGGCGCGGACCGCTTCGACAAACGGCGTATCGAACAGATCAGCAAACGACCGGCCGACGGCATCGGTACGCTTTACCCCGTAAAAGCTTTCCAGCGCCCGGTTCCACCTGACGATCGTTTCTTCCTCGTCGAACACGACCAGCCCGTCGTCCAGCGATTCGAGAATGCTGTCGTTGAACTCGCGCATCCGGCCCAGTTCTTCGGCCTTGTTGTGGAGCTGTCGATACAGCCGCCCGTTTTCGATCGCCGTCGCGACCTGGCCGGCGACCGCCGTCAATAGGCCGAGATCTTCGCTGTTGAACGGTTCGTCCGTTTCCTTGCGTCCGAGCGCCAATACCGCAATCGCCGAGCCCTCGAACACGCAAGGCACGAAGTAGTAGATGCCATGATCGCGCCAGAACTCGACCTCTTCTGCCGAGAACCATGCGGCAGCGATGGGATCGTCGAGCGCAACGGTATGGCCCAGATCGAGCCGCGACACAAAAGAAGACGAGCGCGGCAGCCGCGGCACCGGCTGCAGGAATCCGAAATCGCCGATGGTGCGGAAATCACCGAGACGATCGTCGGCCAGCATGAGCGCCATTCTGTCGACGACCAGCGTCTCGACAATGCGGGTGACGAGGCGCTGGCTCAGACGCACCACGTCGAGGTCGCTGTTCAGATCACGCGCGAACCCGACCAGCGCGCGGCGATAGTCGTAGCGATCACGATAGAAAATCCGATCGAGCGCATTCTGCATCGCCTCGCGGACCGGCTGGGCGAGCAGCACAACGATGATCGTGGCAAGCAGGGCCACGATCCGTGTGTGAGAATCGGCATCGTTGTGAAACAGGAAGCCGACGCCTTTCTGCATGGCGAGAAATAGCGCACCGCTGGCCACCAGGAATGCGGTGTAGGCCATGCCGCGCTTGATGATCACTTCCACGTCGCGCAAGCGGTATCGCACGATCGCCGACGCGAAGGCGAGCGGGACGAGGCCGAGTGGAATCGCGGTGAGCTGCAGCGCCAGCGGCGGGTTCAATCCGAACGCCCAGGGCAAGGCATAGCCCAGTGCAAACGGGCCCACACCGAGGACCGTTCCCCACGCAATCCATCGCAGCTGCCGTCGGCCGGTAAGCGATGTGATCTCTCCAAAGGCGCGAACCAGCACGGCAACCGCCGCCACAGCACACAGGAACAAATACGCGGGCTCCGCGCGATCGAGAAGATCGAGCGCGCGCGACAAGAAGGCGCCATCGGCTGCGCCGCGCACAATCGCAAAGATCCGCGCGGCGCCCAGCACAATGGCGGGCAAATACATGACCGGGACGAGGACTCGCAGCGGCAGCGAGGCTCTCCACGGGGGCCGTTCCGGGAACACAAGCGTGAAGTGCAGCAACAGCGGCGGCAGAAGCGCCATCGCCATCGCGTCACCCCAATAGAACGTCCAGTCGAGCCGATCGAATGGTCCGTTGAAGGAAAACGTGAACGCGCCAAAAAACGCCACGCAGAGCCAGAAGAAATGCAGCGTCGCCTGATCGCGCGGCCGCCGGATTCTCACCCATGCGCCAACCAGAAGGGTGAACAGGCCGACGGCCGCCAGGACGAAGTACATCGAGGAGGTGCGATTGGCCGCAGCCAGCGACACTTGAAGCGCCTGCCGTGTCCCAAGGCGCACCAGCGAATAGGAAAGCGCCGTTCCCTCATGCTCGCGATGTTGGAAAGCGACGACATCGGCGGGCGACTGGACGGGCGCGCCGTTGACGGCGAGAAGGATGTCGCCGGGCCGCACCCCTGCCAGATCTGCAGCAGAGCCTGGGGCGACGTCGACGGCAGTGACGCCCTCAGCCCGGGCGCCCCAGAAAACGCCGTCTTCGACCTGATGCCACTGCGCACGGACGACGATGTTGGCAATGCCGAGCGCGATCAGTACCGCCACGACGACGACGGCGAAGATGGAACTGCCCCACGGACGGCGACCGGAATCGCCACCATCGTGCCGGTGTATCGCCGGTACGCGGCGAGGCTCACCGGTGCGGGCGGTCAGCTTCAAATCAGGCATGGCGGGGCCACTGGGCGACGCCCGTGGCGGGTTCGATGATGGCAGTCAAACCCCTGCAGATACAATGCTTTCCTAAGCATCATCCACCAAAACCCGCTGACTAGTCCAAATTTTCGGGCTTGGTTCCAGAAATTTGGATCGGACTGATCCGATGTGCTGGCGCTAGAAGCGGAGGGTGACGCCGCCGACCACTCGTTTCGGCGGACGGACGACCGCGCGTTCGTCGAGTACCGATTGTTCAGGTCCGGATTCGTGGAAGAAATTACGCACCGCGAGCAGCATTTCCCACTTGGCGCTCGTGAAGTTCATGAACGGCAGCGATTGCCGGACCTGCACGTCGAAACGGCTGTCGACGCCCGAGGTCGCCGAATCAGGCGCACCGGCAGGACGGGTGAAGCCATTGCCGACGCGGTAGAGCACGAGTACCCGCGTTGCCGTTTCCGGAACCTCGGTTTCAAGGCTGGTCGAGACGTCGTGAACACGCTCGTTCACCGGTTTGGCCATGAGCGGCGCGACGAGCAGCAGATAGCCCACGTGTCGATTCGGGGTGGTTTCAACCGTCGCCGTGGTGTATTCGACCGCCCCGGTGAGCCGGTTGCCCACGGCGGTTCTCACGGAGGTTGCGCATCCGCGAGCGTCCACTTCGCCCATATTGCCGACCGCGTAGTGACCCAGGCTGGCGGCGGGTTGCCCGGGCAGGTCGGATCCAAAAACGGTCACGAGCTGATCGTCGACGTGCTGGCGGAAGCCCCGGAATGCCACGGTTGTCGCGCCGAAGTCGTGCTCGACGCCGACACTCGTCTCGGTCGTTCCCTCGGCGGAAAGCCCTCCGCGCGGAGAGAGCGAAGAAAATGTGCGTTGCGGCGGCAGCCAGATGCCGGAATCGTTGGGCGGCACGAATTCCTCCGCACCCGGTGCCAATGCCCGGTGAGCGGCGGTTGCGGTAATGCGCACGCCGTCGATTGGCGTGACGGTCGTCGAGAGACGCGGACTAATCAGGCTGCGAATATTGAGGTAATCGTATCGGGCGTACGCGCCGCCGAATTCAACGGCGAGCATCGGCGTGACTTTGAAGGTGTCGTATCCGTAGACGCGGCCAACGTTGCGGCTCGTTTCAGACACGTCGCGCAACGTGAGAAAGTTGCCGCCGTCGTACCGCTGCGTGCTGTACGACATGCCGATGTCGTACTGATGCCGGTTCGCTGGCAACCGCGTCGTATACGAGCCGGCGACGATCCACGAAGACACGTCGGCCTGATTGACAGCACCGCGGGCCGTCCAGTTGCCGTCGCCAACGGGAGCGCCTACCCGAACATACGCGATGTTGCGCGAGAGGATGTCGGTCGAAAACAGATCCTGAGGCGTGTCGAACGACCCGGTCGTCAGGAGGTTCACCTGCCCGGTGAAGGCCGCGTCCGAAAAGATGCTGGTGGCAAAATGCGCGGGTGATTCGACGGCGCGTCCCAGCAATTCAACCGGCACGAAACCACCGCCCACTCGATCGCCGTCGTCGTCGACCAACAACTCCGCAGGAATGGTGACGTCCTTCAACACGCTTCGACGCGCGTGACGGATCCGCCAGACGGTTTCAGTCGGCTCCTCGCGGCTTGTGGTGTTCGCGGGCTCCGCCGCAGGTTCGGGTGGCGCGACGTCGTCGATGTTCGAAGGACTGTCGATGCCGATGCCCGCGGCCAGGATCGGCGTGGACGCAGAGCTGAGAGTGATCACTGACGTTGCCTGCGCACCGGCGTTCACCCGCACTGTCTGCCCGTGCGAGGACGTGAAGCCGGCGAGGTGCGCACGAACCAGGTACGGACCGGGCGCCAGCGGACCGAATTCGAATTTGCCGTCCTTGTCGGTGATCGCAACCGTCGTCGATCCGCTGAGCGCGGAGACAATCGCGTTGGCGATCGGCGTACCATGCTCGTCCTTGACGGTGCCGATGATGGCGCCACCGGAGGCGGTGGTTCTGACCACAGATTGCGCGGGACGCTGGGTCTCCGTGGTTTGCGCCATTGCGATCGGCGCGCCGAGAGCGATCAAAGTTCCGACCGTCGCCGACGCCACGAGCCTGGCTGGCCGTGCCATATGAACTCCGGGGGTCGTTCCCCGCTTGCCGAACTACGAGCCCGTAACGGAGAAATTCACGTCGCGGGTGAGCGTCTTGTTGGCGATTTTATCGGTGACCTTGATCTCGAGCCGATAGTCGCCTTCAGGGAACGAAGCGAGAGGGACCGCCTGTCCGCTCTGGAGCTGATGGCCCTGTGCTGCGTCCCATTCCTTGGGCAGCGTCTGTGCGTTCAGATTCTGCGGGTTGGTCTTGTTGAAGAACTTCTCGCTGCCGCCCTGCTTGGCGTAGAAGTTGTACTCGACGCTGACGTCGGGCTTGTTCGCCGCGTCCATCTTCGTGTTGTAGATCAGCAGAAAAGTTGAAAGCTCGGCCTTCTTCGAAAACTTGTTGCTCGTCGCCGGAACGATTTCCATCGTCCCCAACGCGTACGGCCGTTCGCCCTGCTGCTGTGGCGTGAGCGGCGTCGGGAGCGGATCGATCCGCTCGGCAACAATTACCGAGCTCGTATTCAGCTCGTCGTTCCACAGATTCGGGACGGTGACGCTCTGTTTGATCAGGCCAAGCTTCTGCGGCGGCGCGTTCTTCGGTGCTTTTTCCGGAGCCGTTTCCTTAGCCACCACGTAGATGTCGTAATCGCCCGCCGAAACCGTGAACGAGCGGCTGATGCGCATCGGACCACTCTGTCCTGCCGGAACCGGAATCGTGCTCAGGTCCTCGTATGCGTACTCAGGACGGCCGCCTTTCTTGTCGTCCTTCTTCGCGTCCTTGGCAGCAGGCGCAGCCGCCGGCGCCGCTGGCTCTTTGGAGACCACGCGCCAGTAGAACGTGACCTTGCCGCCGCTGATCTTGCTGGAATCGATGGACACGCTGAACGGAAGGTACTGCTTGTTGCCCTGCGCTTTGAGAAGGTCTTCGTGAAGCCACGTCAGGCCGACGTCGTTGGGTGCTGATTGACCGGTCGCCGAATCGTCGACGAGCTTTTGTACAACCTGAATTTCTTTCTTTTCGGCGTCCGTAAGCTTGCGCGGTTGCGGCGTGGTCTGCGCCAAAAGAGCCGCGGAAAAAATCAGAAGTACCACGGAAGCCAGCGCGAGAGAGCGACGCCGAATCACCATAACCAAACCCTTCTCCTAAGAAAGCGATAAGTCGAAACACCAAATAATACGCGGCTGTGAAACGGCAAGTCAAACCACTCAAACGACAGTACTTCCATCAAAAATCGACCCGAATCCACTGTGCTATCATCCCCGGTCCGTTCAGAGACCATGAAGCTCATCGACGTTTCGGTGCCGCTCGATTCCAACACGCCGACCTACCCCGGCAACACCCCTTTTCAGGTCGAAGCGATCAAAAGGTTGGCCAAGGGCGACAGTTCCAACGTGTCGACACTCCATCTGAGCGCCCACGCCGGCACGCATGTCGATGCACCGCGACATTTTTTTGACGATGGTATGGGCGCCGACCATTTGCCGCTTGAAATGCTGTGCGGACGGACGCGCCTTATCGAGTTGACGACGCGGAAAGGGATTACGGCTGAGGATCTGGCAGGATTCGATCTGACCGAAGACGTGCGCGTGCTGATCAAGACCCACAATTCCAAGTTGTGGGGGTCGCCGGTCTTCCACAACGATTACATCGGCGTGACCGAGTCAGCGGCCCGGCTTCTAGTCGAGCGCGGCGTGAAGCTGCTCGGGGTTGATTACGTGTCGGTTGAGGAGTTCAGAAAACCGGGAGCGCCAGCCCATCGAACGTTGCTCGGTGCGGGGACGATTGTCATCGAAGGGTTGAACCTCCGCGACGTCGACCCCGGAACCTACGAAATGTTTTGCCTGCCGCTCGCGGTCGTGGGTGCCGATGGGGCCCCCGCCCGCGTCGTGCTGCGCAGAAGCTGAAGGTCGCTGTGTCGTCCCTGCTCGACGACAGCCTGGTAATCGTGCTGGCGGGTGGCGCGGGTGAACGTCTCTTCCCGCTCACCAAAGACCGCGCCAAGCCAGCCGTGTACTTTGGCGGTCCCTACCGGATTATCGATTTCGTCTTGAGCAACTGCATCAACTCAGGACTGCGTCGCATCTTCATCGCCACGCAATACAAATCACTGTCGCTCAACCGCCATATCCGAATGGGTTGGGGCGTCGTGTCGGAGGAACTCGGCGAGTTCATTGAAATCCTGCCGCCGCAAAAGCGGGTCGGCGAGCAGTGGTACCAGGGCACCGCCGATGCGGTGTACCAGAACCTTTACTCCATCATTCGTGAAGATCCGCGATTCCTGGTGATCCTCTCAGGTGATCACGTTTACAAGATGGATTATTCGCGGATGCTGCGCTTCCACCAGGAACGCGGCGCTGCCGCGACGCTGGCCGCCATTGAAGTGCCGATTGCCGAAGCCTCCCGATTCGGAATTGTCGCCATCAATGAGCAGGAGCGCATCACCGGATTCGCCGAGAAGCCGGCCAATCCAAGCGCGATTCCCGGCTCGCCTGATCTGGCGCTGGCATCGATGGGCGTCTACATCTTCGATACCGACGTGGTCGTGCGGGCGCTCGAGTCCGACGCGAATCTCCCGACGAGCCACGACTTCGGCAAGGACATCATTCCGGCATTGATTCATCAGGCGCCGGTGTTCGCCTACCGGTTCACTGACGAAAACAAGAAAGAGGCGAAGTACTGGCGCGATATCGGGACGCTCGACGCGTATTACGAAGCGAACATGGATCTGTGCCATGTCAATCCCGACTTCAATCTGTATGATCCGGAGTGGCCCCTGCGCACCTACCAGCCGCAGGCGCCGCCGGCAAAATTCGTGTTTGCGGAAGAGGGACGCCGTTGCGGTCATGCCCTGGATTCCGTCATCTCGCCCGGCTGCATCATCTCGGGAAGCACCGTACAGGGCAGCGTGCTGTGCCCCAACGTCCGCGTCCACAGTTTTTGCCACATCGACGAGTGCATCCTGATGCCGGGCGTCCGCGTTGGCCGTCATGCGCGCATTCGGCGGGCCATCATCGATCGTGACGTTCTGATTCCACGCGCCGCACTCATTGGCTTCAACCCCGAAGAAGATCGCCGCCGCCACACCGTCACCGACTCCGGGGTCATCGTCGTCAAAACCGACGATGAACCGTTGATCGCCCCGCTCAGTGAGGAGGCGCTGCGCCTCGAAGCTGACGCGGATCGCGGCGGGTAGAATCGCGCGCGAGCGCAATTCGGATTCAAGAATTCGCCACTCAGAACAACGACACATGGCTTCCAGGCCGGAAGCCCCGGAGCCCGAAGCCCACTTCGTGCCAAGCCAATGAAAATTACGCGTGTTCATGGACGGGAAATTCTCGATTCTCGCGGCAATCCGACCGTTGAAGTTGACGTGGTGCTGGAAGGCGGCGCGCTCGGGCGTGCGGCCGTTCCGTCCGGTGCATCGACTGGCGAGCGCGAAGCCCTTGAACTGCGCGACGGCGACAAGGCGCGTTATGGCGGCAAAGGCGTCCGCAAAGCCGTCGCCAACGTGAACGGCGAAATCGCGCATGCCTTGCAGGGACACGCTTTCGATCAGAAATCGCTGGACCGGGCGATTCTCACGCTCGACGGCACGCCCACGAAGAGTCATCTCGGTGCCAACGCGCTGCTTGGCGTCTCGATGGCATTTCTTCGCGCGAGCGCCGTGGCGGCACACACGCCGCTCTACCGGCACATCGGGTCGCTGTATGGAACGGAGAAATTCACGCTGCCGGTGCCGATGATGAACATTCTCAACGGCGGCGCCCACGCGGACTCGAGCGTCGACTTTCAGGAGTTCATGGTGATGCCGGCGGGAGCGCACTCCTTCGCCGAGGCGCTGCAAACCGGCGCTGACATTTTTCATGCGCTTCGTTCGATTCTGAAACAGCGGGGTCAATCAACCGGGGTCGGCGACGAAGGTGGCTTCGCCCCGAACCTCAAATCGAACCGCGAAGCGGTGGAGGTCGTGCTCGAGGCCATCGGCAAGACCGGACGCAAAGCCGGCCAAGACATGTTCATCGCGCTGGACGTGGCGTCGAGTGAGCTGTGGGCTGGCGGCGGACGCTACACCTTCAAGAAATCCGGCGAGCCGGACCGCACGTCCGAGGAGATGGTGAGGCTGTACGAGGACTGGATCCGGCAGTACCCGATCGTGTCAATCGAGGACGGTGTCGCGGAGGGCGATTGGGACGGCTGGAAACTCTTGACGGCACATCTGGGCGACCGCGTCCAGCTTGTCGGCGACGACGTCTTTGTGACGAATCCGGAAATCCTGCAGCGCGGGATTGACGAACACGTGGGGAATGCCTTGCTCGTAAAACTCAATCAGATCGGAACCGTCACCGAAACACTCGATGCCGTGGCGATGGCGCATCACGCCCACTACGCGACGATCATCTCGCATCGATCCGGAGAAACCGAAGACACGACCATTGCCGATCTCGCCGTCGGAACGGCGGCCGGCCAGATCAAAACGGGATCGGCCAGTCGCACCGACCGCGTGTGCAAATACAACCAGTTGCTGCGCATCGAAGAAGAACTCGGGTCCGACGCCGCGTTCGCGGGACGCGGCGCCATCAAAGCGCTGCACAGGCGCTGAAGACGCCCATGCACAAGGTCGTACTCCTCAGACACGGATTCAGCACCTGGAACCAGGAGAACAGGTTCACGGGGTGGACCGACGTGGACCTCGCCGAACAAGGCCGGCACGAGGCCGCGGAGGCGGGCCGCCTGCTCAAGGACGGCGGCTATGCCTTCGACATGGCGTACACCTCCGTCCTCAAACGAGCGATTCGGACCTTATGGATTGCGCTGGACGTGCTCGACCAGATGTGGGTGCCCGTCGTCAAAGACTGGCGGCTCAACGAACGCCATTACGGTGCGCTTCAAGGGCTGAACAAGGCGGAAACGGCGGCGAAGTTCGGCGACGAACAGATCAAAATCTGGCGTCGCAGCTACAGCACGCCGCCACCGCCGCTGACCGCCGACGATCCACGGCATCCGTCGCACGACCCACGATATCGATCGCTCACGCCGAGTGAGCTGCCGTTGACGGAATCGCTGAAGGACACGGTCGCTCGTTTTCTTCCCTACTGGCATGAGGCGATCGCGCCGTCGATTCAGGCAGGCAAACGCGTGCTGATTGCCGCGCACGGCAACAGTCTCCGGGCACTGGTCAAGTATCTCGACAACATGTCAGAAGAGGCCATCGTCGAGTTGAATATTCCGACGGGTATTCCGCTGGTCTACGAACTGGATGATCACCTGAAGCCGATTCGGCACTACTACCTGGGTGACCCGGCCGCGGCGGCCGCCGCGGCTGCGAAGGTCGCCGCGCAAACGAAGGCGAAATAGAACGGTCCCGGGAGCCCGGCACCCGTCGCGGCACAAAAAAAGGCCGGCGCCTCGATGGCGCCGGCCTTTGCTGATCGCAGATTCGTAGAGCGGATCGTCCGATCCGTGTTCGTGCTATTCGACAGGTTCGGCCGTTTCGTCGGCCGCGATTCGCAGCGATCGAAGGAAGCGGCGATCGTTGGCCGTGACTTCGAGCGCTTTGCGCGGCTGCACGACTCGCGCCGGTGTGGTGACTTTCGCCAGTGTCTGTGACTGTGAGCGGTTCACAAATCCAACAACAGCTTCGAGCGTGACCTTCATCTCGAAGCCGGCGGCCCGCGCCTTTTCGCGGCACGCTTCGACCTGTGGGTTGTCCGCAACCGCCGCTGCGATTGCGTCGGCCAATTCCCGCGCGAACCGGTTGACGACGTCGTCCATCCTCGTTCCCTCCCTACGCCGCCGGGCCGGGTTCCGGGGCGCCTCCCGTCCGCACATCTGCTAGATGCACGGGTCACGGGCGCACGACTTGATAAGCGATGTGAGATTTCTGTCGGCGGTAAATCGAGTCTACGGTCAAATCATCGCACTGTCAAGCACTTACGGCGATCTTTTTGTGTCACCCGCGCTACAATCTCCTTCAATTTCGATGCGCGATCTGGGCTTTCCTGGTGAATTTCCGTACACCCGTGGCATCCAGCCGACGATGTATCGCGGCCGGCTGTGGACGATGCGGCAATACGCCGGGTTCGGAACCGCCGCCGAATCCAACGCGCGTTACCGGTATCTGCTCAACCAGGGGGTCAATGGGCTGAGCGTGGCGTTCGACCTGCCGACCCAGATGGGATACGACTCGGACCATCCGCTGGCGGAGGGTGAGGTGGGCCGCGTCGGCGTCGCCATCGACTCGATCGAAGACATGGCGGCGCTCTTCGACGCCATCCCGCTCGATCGCGTGTCGACGTCGATGACGATTAACGCCACCGCCGTCATCCTGCTGGCGTTATACATCGCCGTCGCCCGACGTCAGGGCGTTGAGACGAAAAAACTGTCGGGCACGATTCAGAACGACATTTTGAAGGAGTATGTCGCGCGCGGAACCTATATCTACCCGCCGCGTCAGTCGCTCAGAATCGTGACCGATATTTTTGGGTTCTGTGAGCAGCAACTGCCGGCGTGGAACACCATTTCGATCAGCGGCTACCATATTCGTGAGGCGGGCTCGACGGCGGTGCAGGAAGTGGCGTTTACTTTTGCCCACGCGATTGCCTACGTGCAGGCCGCCATTGACGCCCACCTGGACGTCAACCAGTTCGGCCAGCGCATTTCATTTTTTTTCAACGCCCATAACAACTTCCTCGAGGAGATTGCCAAGTTCCGTGCGGCGCGGCGATTGTGGGCGTTCATCATGCGCGACCGCTTCGGTGCGACCAATCCGCGCGCGCAGCAGCTTCGCTTCCACACGCAGACGGCCGGCAGCACGCTGACGGCCCAGCAGCCCGACAACAACGTCGTTCGCGTCGCCGTTCAGGCGATGGCGGCGGTGCTTGGTGGAACGCAGTCGCTGCATTGCAACGGTCGCGACGAGGCGCTCGGCTTGCCGACGGAGGAAGCCGCGCGACTGGCGCTGAGAACCCAGCAGATCATCGCCGCCGAAACAGGAGTCGCCAATACGGTGGACCCGTTTGGCGGCTCGTATGTCATCGAAGAGCTGACCGATCGGATTGAAGGCCAGGCGCGGGCAGTGCTCGATCGCATTGACCAGATCGGCGGAACGCTGTCCGCGATCGAGAGCGGCTTCATCCAGCGGGAAATCCAGGAGTCAGCCTACCGGGCGCAGGTGGCCATCGATGCCGGCGAATCCGTGGTCGTCGGGGTCAACCGCTTTGTCGAGGAGGCTGCCGAGGGCCGTTCGGGACCGCCGGTGTTTCGGATCGATCCGGCGATCGAGCGGGAACAAGCCGAACGGGTCCGGGCACTGCGTGCTGGTCGTGATCCAGAAGCCTGGCAGCGCACCATCGAAGCGATCGCGTCCGCCTCACGCGACGGATCGAATCTGGTGCCGCGCATCATCGACGCCGTCGAAGCGAAAGCGACGGTGGGCGAAATTGCCGACGCGATGCGAACGGTGTTCGGCGAGTATCGAGAAACCGCGGCACTCTAGATGACGGAAACCAAGAGCATCGGCGCAGCGCCGTTGCTTGAAAT
>JADMIO011113638.1_pt1 | contig 13288 bp, 10 predicted proteins | sample 8958161 | NCBI WGS metagenome assembly JADMIO01 (sample SAMN16585339, study PRJNA669376) | soil metagenome | isolation source: Crop rotation soil | place: USA: Cullars Rotation, Alabama | collected 2011 | reverse complement strand
GTGTTAACGCCCGGTGGTCGCGTTGGCCTTGGCGTTGGCCGCCTGCATCCTGGCCCAGTAGTCCTCGACGAAGGTCTTGAAGTCGCCGTGGCCCCAGGAGGTGTAGAAGTCGTACTTCTTCATCTCGGCATAGACCTGGTCGAAGTTCCAGTGGTATTTGGTGAAGCGGTAGACCGCGCCCATCGCGCCCGTGCGGTGACGCCCGCCCGCGCAATGGACGTAGAACTTGCCGGTCGAGGGGTCGTCAACGAGCTTCAGGAACGCCTGCACGGCCTCTTCGGTCGGGTACTCTTTGCCGACCATCGGGATGTTGACGTAGTGCATCCCGAGAGCTTCAACCATTCGCTTCTCGTACTCTTTCGGCTCGGATTGCAGGTCAACCACCGTGTGGATGCCGAGCGCCTTCAGCGACTCGTAATCCTTCTCCTTGGGCTGCGCTCCGCGGTAGAACCGCTCGTCCATCTGCCCGAAATTTTTGATTTTAATGTTAGAGAAATCGGCCTGCGGCGCGCTAGCAGATTGCGCGGCGGCCATGACGGCGAAGATTAGGAGAGAGGCGAAAGCACCAAGCACGCGGCGTAAGCCGTTCCGATTTGAAGTCATTCCAAAAACCTCCAGAAGTCAGCACACGAAGGGAATCCGCCCAGGGGATTCGATTAAATTTTAGGGAAAGCTTTGGGGGTTTAGCAGCACACTCTACCCGAGGTGCCAGATACGTTCGATAAACTCAAAAAGTTTACGCGCGAGGTATTCATATCTTAATGAATCCCCGCCCGGTCTGGCAAGCATTCGGGTTGTCAAAGTGACTGCATCGCGTCGGTCCACGCACTCGCCGATTCAACTGTCTCGGACTCGCGCCTCAACCGACGCGGGATTAAGATTCATGAACGGTCGCCGCGGTTGCTACTCCTCCTCTGCGGTAAAGGGGGAAAGTTGACCGTTCGCTTAATGTACTTAAAGGGGCGATAATACGACCCTGCCCGGAGTCGTCTTGGGCGACGGGCGGGGCGCGGGAATTTTGCCGAAGATTTTCAGGACGGCCGCAAAAAAAGCCCCGGCAGGTCCGCAATCTGCCGGGGCGTCGCTTCAGAGCCGTGGCGGGGTTCGGAGCAGCCGCGGCGCGCTCGCTCGTCGCGCGCCGGGTATCGGTGGGGGGGCAGCCTTAAGATAAAGGCCGGCTGCTAAGAAAAGGTTAAGGCCAAATTAAATCTTGGTGAAGAGACGGAAGGGACCGCTCAGGCGTCCGCGGCCTCTGCGCCCTCTGCGCCTTCGCCTTCTTCCTGTTCGAGCAGCTCCTTGGCCTTGAGCAATTCCTGCCGGTGCTCCTCGCCGACGGTCGGGTAGCTCAGGTTCATAGACTGCAACTTATTAATAATCACGTCGGCCACGGCCGCGCGCATGAACCACTTGTGATCGGCCGGCATGATGTGCCAGGGCGCCCACTCCGTGCTCGTGTGGTTGAAGCAGTCCTCGTAGGCCGCCATGTAGTCTTCCCAGTGGCGGCGCTCCTTCACGTCGTTGATGGAAAACTTCCAGTTCTTCTCGGGCGTGTTGATGCGCTTCAAAAACCGCTCGCGCTGCTCGTCCTTCGAGACGTTGAGGAAGAATTTGAGGACGGCGATACCGTTGCGGGTCAGGTAGCGCTCGAAGTCGTTGATCTCCTCGAAGCGCCGCTCCCAGATGTCCGGCCCCTTCGACTCGGGCGGGAGCTGCTGCGCTTCGAGAATCTCCCGGTGGACGCGCACGACCAGCACCTCCTCGTAGTAGGAGCGGTTGAAGATGCCTATGCGGCCGCGCTCGGGCAGCGCCTTCATGCTGCGCCAGAGGTAGTCATGGTCCAGTTCCTCGGCCGACGGCGACTTGAAAGTGAAGACCTGGCACCCTTGCGGGTCAACGCCCGACATGACGTGCTTGATCGTGCTGTCTTTGCCCGAGGCGTCCATCGCCTGAAAAATTATCAGGAGCGCGTAGGTGTTCTGCGCGTAGAGCACGTCCTGGAATTTCGCCAGCCGCTCCACGTCACCGCTCAGCTTCGTCTCGGCCTGCTGCTTGTTCTCGAACTCGCCCGTGTGGCCCGGGTCGTAATCCGTGAGCCGGATTTTCTTCCCCGGCGGCACCAGAAAATAGTCGCGGTTTATCACTCGGCATGCCCCCAAAGGTTCATGAGGTCTCGAAAAACTCTTTAGGAGAATGCCAGTTATACGCCAGTTGTCAAGCCGCTCCGCTAAAAGCGGAAGAACGTGTCGAATTGCAGGCGCGTCGTCGGGCGGTTCAGAGAGCCGACGGGCGTGGTGCCGAAGACGCCGAGCAGGCCGTTGGGGCGTTGCGAGAAGAAGGCCGTCATCGTCAGCCTGACGGTGCGGTTGTGCTGGCGGTTGCGCTCCCCGAAGGCCATGTAGTCGAAGGTCAGGCGGTGCACGCGCACGTCCGAGGGCTGGGCTATGTCGGAGGCGTTGAACGGCGTCAGCACCGCGTCCTTCTCGATGCGCATGAACGTGTAGTCGAAGTTCATGTCGCCCGTCACGCGGTCGCGGCTGTCCACGGCTTTGCCCAACTGTAGCTCGGCCCAGTAGCCGTTGTTCTCGTTGTTGGGCAGGAAGCGGGTCGTGCCGCCCGGCCCCGCGACCGACACGTCGTGCGTCTGCGTGTTGTGGACGAAGTCGAAGAGCAAGGCGACGGGGATGCGCTTGTTGTGCGTCAGGTCGAGGCGGCCGATGAGGTCTACGAGGTTGTAGCCGGAGGCGAGCCGCCCGTCGCGGCCCGTTGCGTTGTTGCTGGCGACGGAGAGGCCGAGGTTGGCGTTGCCCGAGACGAGCAGGTCGCGCGGGATGGAGACCTGCGTGGTGATGGTCTGCGCTGGTGTGGTGGCCGTCGCGGGGATGGTGAACGTGACGGGCAGTTGCAGGTTCGAGCCGAAGACCTGTATGGGCGAGATGAACTGCGTGCCGTTGAAGTAGAGGTCGGCGGCCGAGAGCGTGAGCCTCACGTCGGGCGAGAAGTCGTAGCGCGTTTGCAATTGAGCGCCGTAGAGCGCGAGGTCGCGGCCCGCCCTCGCTGATTCGTCAACGTTGACGGTGCCGTCGGCGTTGCGCACGAAGCCGGAGTTGCGCTCGAACATGGGCAATTGCCACGCGACGAACGTCAGGTTCCTGAAGCCGGATTTGTCCTTGAAGCCGAACTTCTTGGGGTCGTCAACGCAGCCGAAGTCGTGCGAGTAGGTCTCGCTGAAGCCTTCGGGGTAGAGGTCGTTGTCAATCGTCAGCTCCGTGCGCGTCCAGGGCACCTCGAACTTGCCGCCCTGTAGGCGCAAGCCCCGCTCGTCGCCTTCCCTGCAAGCCCTCTCCCGCACGGGCTTCCACGCGACGTAGGCATTGTCCAGGCTAAACGGCTTGCGGTTGTAGAAGTCCGTCAGCGTCTGGTTGTTCGAGACGGTGTCGGCGTAGCTGCCGGAGCCCAGGCGCAGGCCCCACTCGAACGCGCGGCTGAGCTGTCCGCGGATGTTCAGGCGCACGCGGATGCGGAAGCGCTGGCGCGCCGAAAGCTCGTTGCCGAGGATGGCGGGGTTCTCTGCGTTCGCGAGCGAGTTCAACTGCCCGTAGATAGACTCGTAACGCAGCCGCAAATCGCCGCTCAAAGAAATCGTCCCGAGCTGCCTCATGAGGGCGTCGTTCGTCCTCTTCGCCTGCTCCTCGACCTTGCCGAGCCGCTCGTCCGCGTTCGCCTGCGCCGCGGGAGGCTGGGCGGCGCTCGTGCTGTCGCTGACGGGAATGGCGCTCGTGTTGACGGCCGCGGGCTGACGAGCCGTCTCCTCCACGCGCTGCCGCAGCTCGCCTATGACCTGCGACTGCTCGTCGATGACGGCGCGCATGCGCTTGATCTCCTCCTGCTGCTCCCGGAGCGCGCGCCGCACCTCTTCCAGGTCCGCGTTGCCGGACGCGGGCGCGGCCTCAGTCGTCGCCGCAGTAGTCGTGGGGCTGAGTCCTGCGGCGGTCGTGCGTGGCGATTGCGCGCGGGCCGCAAGGCCCAGGCCGAGGCAGACGACGCACGCCAGGAGCGCGCGAGATACAGTGAGTCGTGACATAAACAAATCCCTTCCCGAGAAGATTTTTGACCAAGCTGAGATTGCGGTAAACGCGCGCCCCGTCAAACCGCGCGCGCGAACGGACGTTCGGTGTCGTAAGGCTGAAGATTCTATGAACCCTGTATTACGCCGGTGTTACGGAAAGCAGAATCCAGGAGCCAGAATCCAGAATCCAGAATGAGAGGCTGAAACCCTCTTTCTTTTATTCTGACTCCTGGATTCTGGATTCTGGATTCCGCTTTTCTAATTCCTCCGTTTGACTGTAAAATCGAGCGTCACTCCGAGCAGGCGAGGAACTTCAACGGTAATCTTTATGGCTTTGCTGAAAATCACAGACGCGAGCGGCCGCCAGTGGCAGTACAACCTGTCGCAAGTCCCCTGCACCATCGGGCGCGCGCCGGACAACTCGGTCGTGCTCGACGACCCGCGCGCCTCGCGCCACCACGCGCACATACGCTTCGACGACCCGGGCCACACCATCGTGGACGGCGTCATCATGAACGGCCAGGTGCGCCGCAGCGCCAACAAGGTCTTCGTCAACGGTGAGGCGCGCTACGAGCACACGCTCAAGGACGGCGACCGCGTGACCATCGGCGCGAGCACGCTCCGCTTCGAGCAGCCGCAGGCCGAGCGGAACACGGACGTGCGCTACGACGACAAGCCGCTCGGCCACACGCAGCTCCTCATCTCGGCCAACGACGTGATGACGACCGTGCTCCGCACGAGCAAGCCGCCGACCTCGGCCGTGCCGACGACCGCGCCCTCGGCGCGCGACAAGGAGATCGAGGCTTTGCAGCGCAAGGCCAACATCCTCGCAGAGCTTTACGAGATGAGCAAGACGCTCGGCTCCGTCTTCGATCTGAACGCCATCTTCGCCAAGGCGACAGACATCATCTTCCGCTCCACGCCCGCCGACCGCGTCGTCGCGCTCCTCGCCGAAGGCAACAACGAGGACGGCGACGTTGAGCTGGTGCCTGTCGCCACGCGCGCGCGCGACGAAAAGCTTGACGCGCACGCCAAGAAGCTGACCATCGGCCGCACCATCACGCGCAAGGTGATGAAGGACCGCGTCGCGCTCCTTTCGCAGGACGCCGCAGCCGAGGCCATGTTCGCCGGCGTCGAGTCCATCGTCTCCCAAGGAGTGCGCTCGACCATCTGCGCCCCGCTCGTCGCGGAATCGGGGGTCCACGGCGCGCTCTACGCCGACCGCCTCGACCCCTTCGCGGCCTTCAAGCCTGACGACCTCGAATTGATTACGGCGGTGGCGGCACAGACGGCCGTCGCGGTCGAGAACGCGCGCGCGCACGAGCGGCTCGCGCGCGAGGAGGTCGCGCGCGCCAATTACAGCCGGTTCCTCCCCGAGTACGTCGTCAAGCAGATGCTCGAAAACCCCGAAAGTTTCAAGCTCGGCGGCGTTAATCAAACCATCACGGTCCTCTTCGCAGACATACGCGGCTTCACGCGCCTCTCGGAGCACGCCAACCCGGAAAAGGTCGTGCAGCTCCTGAACAAATATTTCTCGGCGATGACCGACATCATCTTCGCGCACGGGGGGACGCTCGACAAGTACCTCGGCGACGGCCTGATGGCGCTCTTCGGCGCGCCGACCGCGACGCCGCAGGACGCGACCAACGCGCTCAACGCGGCCGTCGCCATGCAGCGGCGCATTCTCGGCATCAACCAGGAGCTGCGCGCCGAGGGCTTAAACGAGATAGGCGTCGGCATCGGCCTGCACACGGGCGAGGCCGTCGTCGGCTACATAGGCTCCGAGCGCCGCTCCGAGTACACGGCCATCGGCGACACGGTCAACACGGCCTCGCGCCTGGAGTCGAACTCCAAGGGCGGGCAAATCCTCTTGAGCGACGCGACGGCGCGCGCCGCCACGAGCCGCTATCCCCTCAAGCAGCACGACCCCATCTACGTCAAGAACCGCGCCCAGCCCGTCCCCCTCTTCGAGGTCGAATGGGAGACCGGCAAGTCGCAGGGCGACCCCCTCATCGCCTCTATCGACAACCGGGCGTAAAAGCGGTGATGAGTGATAAGACTAGAGCCATTACTTATCACTCGTCGCTTCACTCCGAGGTAGTACAAAATGTCTTCCCTTGAAGTAAAGCTGGACTTACCGGACAGCCTGGCTCGTGAGGCTGAAGCCAACGGCCTGCTCACGCCCGAAGCGATTGAGTCCCTGCTGCGGGCGGAAATACGCCGCCGCCGCGTCAATAAATTGTTTGAGGCAGCGGATCGTTTGGCGACTTTCGACGCGCCGTTGACGGAGGCTGAAGTAGAGGCCGAAATTGCCGCCGTTCGCCAGGCGCGGCGCTCGTCCGATGCGGGTAGTAGCTGACACGAACGTAGTCGTCTCCGGCTTGCTCTGGCGGGGCAAGCCGCGTCGCGTGTTGGAGGCCGCGCGCGACGGTTCGATAGACCTGTTCACCAGCGCCGCCCTGCTGGCAGAGTTGGAGGATGTTCTGGGCCGCGAGAAGTTCGCCGAGCGCCTCAAGTCTGCCGGCGTCTCGCCCCGGGAATTAGTCTTAGGCTATGCCGCTCTCGCGTCCGTCACCCAACCGGCCGTCATTGAACCCGTCATCCTTGCCGACCCCGACGACGATGCCGTTTTAGCTTGTGCCATTTCTGCTCAGTGCGAAATTATAGTTTCCGGAGACGGCCACCTGTTAGATTTGAAGCGGCATCAAAATATTCGCATACTTACGGCTGCTCAACTGTTGACAGAAATTTGATGGTCAAGAGTGCCGGCGTTGATTTTTACGGCCCTCTATATTTGCTCATAGGCGTGCATGAACATCGGCAAGCTCATACACAGGCAGATTTCGGTGGCGCGGGTTTACGGCATCCCGGTGCGGATAGACTACCGTTGGTTCGTGGTCTTCGGCGTCAGCGTGTGGCTGGTCTCTCTGAATTTGCAGCGGGGGATACGGGGCTTGCCGCCGGTCGAGCCCGTGGTCGCGTGGGTGCTCGGCGTCATCACGACGCTCGCGCTCTTCCTCTCGGTCTTCGGCCACGAGCTGTCGCACGCGCTCGTCGGCCGAATGGAGGGGATCGAAATTGAGGAGATAGTGCTCCACCCGTTCGGCGGGCTGGCGCGGCTCAAGAGCCAGCCGGAGACGCCGGGCGCGGAGTTCCGCATCGCGGTCGCCGGCCCCGCGGCCAGCTTTATTTTTGCTGTCCTGACCTTCGGCGCGTACCAGGTCGCGCTCGTCGGCGGCTACCGCACGGCCGCCGCGATTCTCTTCTTCATCGGCGCGGGGAACCTCCTGCTGGCCGTCTTCAACCTCTTCCCAGGCTACCCACTGGACGGCGGGCGCGTGCTCCGCGCGCTGCTCTGGCAGAGGCGCGGCAACATCACGGAGGCCACGCGCATCGCGGGCTTGTGCGGCGTCCTCATTGCCGTCACGCTCATCTTAACGGGGCTCTACATGGCCTTCTCGCCAAAGTGGCAGGGGACGCTCTCGGGCCTTTGGTCCGTGCTGGTCGGCCTCTTCCTCTTCGACGCGGCGGCGAGCGTCGTGCGCCACGCGCGCAACATGAAGCAGGCGACCGTGGGCGAAGCGATGAGCGCGCCCGTAGCTATCGAGCCCGACGTGACGATCCTGCACTTCGTTGACTCGATCCTGCCGCTGCACCGCCGGACCAGTTTCCCCGTGGCGCAGCGCGGCAAGCTGCACGGCATCCTCACGCTCGAAGACTTGAAGGGGCTGCCGCGCGAGCGCTGGCGCGAGACGCGCGCGCGCGACGTGATGCGCCCCGTGGACCCCACGCTCTTCGTCGAGGCGTCTGCCACGATGGACCGCGCCGACGCCATCATGCGGCGCAACGGCCTCGGCGCGCTCGCCGTCATAGACCCCGCCGGCCAACTCGTCGGCTACCTCCAGCGCGGAAGACTCAAGAAGGTAAAAGGAAAAAGGTAAAAGGGAGGATGAAAGACAGGCTCTTTGTCTTCACTTTTTCCTTTCAACTTTTACCTTTTGCCTTATACTTAATTTTCCCCCATAATCGAGAGGGCGTCCCCGTTTCCAGTCCGTAGGAGACTTATCAACGTGGGTGGTGCTCGGAGCACTCGTGGCTAATGGTCTAACTAATGTGCTCCCTTCTGACCCCTGAAGTTGGACGAAAATGCTTTTGGCGTTGCCAGCGAGCGAATACCTTGGGAGGCTGCGCGAGCCGCGTAACATCGCGGACATCGTGCTGGTCTTTCTCATCGTGTACGCCGTCCTGAAGCTGGTCCGAGGCACGCGCGCCGCGCCGATGGCCGCGGGGCTGGCCTTCATCCTGCTGCTCTACGGGCTGGCCGTCAGCCAGGATTTAGCGACGCTCGAATTCATCCTGCGCGGCGGGCTCATCTACATCGGCGTCGCCATCATCGTGCTCTTTCAGAGCGAGATTCGTCAGGCGCTCATCTCCTTCGGCAACAGCGTGCGGATGCCTTTCACGCGCCGCCACCACGGGCAGTTCGGCGAGGGCGTTTACGACGAGATCGTGCTGGCCGCGACGACACTCGCCTCGACGAAGACGGGCGCGCTCATCGTCATCGAGCGCAACGTCGGCTTGAAGAACGTCACGGACGGGGGCGTTAAGTTAGAGGCCGAGCTTTCTTACGACCTGCTCGTCACCATCTTCAACCCGACGACGCCGCTGCACGACGGCGCGGTCGTCGTGCGCCGCCACCGCATCGCAGCCGCGGCCTGCTTCCTGCCGCTCACACTGAACCCGCGCCTCTCGAAAGACCTCGGCACGCGCCACCGCGCGGCCATCGGCATCACGGAGGACTCGGACGCCGTGGCGGTCGTCATCTCCGAGGAGACAGGGCTCATCTCCTTCGTCGAAGGCGGGCAGATCAGGCGCGGGCTCGACGCGACCAAGCTGCGCGCCGCCATCTTCCACGCCCTCGAAGCCCCCGCCGCCAAGTCTGCGCGCGAAAAAGGCAACAAGCCGGCGGAGACGGAAGCCGAAGAAGCGATAACCACGTAAAGCAGAATCCAGGAGTCAGAATTCAGAATCCAGAATGAAAGGCACGGGCTGCTTTTCTTCTGATTTTCTTTTATTCTGGATTCTGGCTCCTGGATTCTGAATTCTGCCCTTGAGTATGTCTTTCCGCGAGATCAACGAGGACGCGAAACGGCCGGCGCCGGAGAGGCCGCACTGGGCGCGGCGCTGGCTGCGCGTCGTCTTCGTCGAGGACTGGGGCCTCAAACTGCTGGCGTTCGTCATCGCGCTCGGGCTCTGGTACGGCGTGACGGGGCAGCGCAAGCCGACCACTGTGCGCGTCTCGCGCGTCCCACTCAACTTCCGCCTGCCCGGCGACACCGAGATCAGCAACGAGCCGCGCACGGAGGTTGAGCTGACGCTGACGGGCAGCAAGCGCGCGCTCGACACGATCAACGTGCGCGACCTGATCGCCAACGTGGACGTGAGCGATCTCCGGCCGGGCGAGCACAACGTGCCGCTCACCCCCGAGCGCGTCACGATGGGCCTGCCCGACGGCGTGCGCTTCGGCGACCTACAGCCGGGCAGCCTGACTCTCAAGCTGGAGCCGCGCGTCGAGCGCGAGCTGGAGGTGGAGGTCAAGTACTCCGGCAGCGTCGCCGACGGTTACGAGCTGCGGCGCGTCACGGCCTCGCCCGACAAAGTAAAGGTGCGCGGGCCAGAGAGCCACGTCAACGCTTTGCAGAAGGCCCCAACTGAGACGGTCCTCCTTGACGGTCACAGCGAGACGTTCACGGTGCAGGAGGCGGACATTCAAATCGCCGACCACCACGTTGACCTCATGGACGACGACGTGAGCCTCACTTTCGAGATCGGCGAGCAGCGCGTCGAGAAGACTTTCGGCGGCGTCGCGGTCGCAGCCGCCGACGGAGCTGGCGTCAGTCCGGCGACGACCAGCGTCACCGTTTACGGCCCACGCTCGGCCCTGGACCAACTGGCCGCGGAGAAAATGAGACTCGTTTTGGACGTGGCGGAGGACGGCTCGTACAGGCCGCGGCTTGAGTTGCCCGCGGACTTACAGGACCGCGTTGAGCTGCGCGCGACGAACCCTTCGGTCTTCACCAGGAGGGCGTTTTTCTAACTCGCATTCAAGGGGAACCACAGACGGATGGCGAAACTTTTTGGCACAGACGGGATGCGCGGCGAGGCCGGCATCTTCCCGCTCGACGCGGCGACGGTGCGCGAGGCGGGCCGCTCGCTCGCCCGGCACCTGGCCACGCGCGTGGACCGAGGCGAGGAGGCGCGCCCGCCGCGCATCGTGACGGGGCGCGACACGCGCGAGTCCGGCGCGTGGATCGAGCGCGCGTTTCTGGCCGGGGCGAGCGAGGGCGGCGCGCAGGCGGAATCGGCGGGCGTCATCACGACGCCGGGCGTGGCCTATTTGGCGCGCACGCTGCCGGCGGACGCGGGCGTCGTCATCAGCGCCTCGCACAATCCGTATCAGGACAACGGCATCAAGATTTTCGCCCCCTCGGGCCGCAAGATGGACGACGGGACCGAGCGGCTGATAGAGGCGGACATCGAAGCCCGGAAGGGAAGCGGGGAAGCGAGGGCAACAGAGGAGGCCGCCCCTGCGGACGAAAATGGCACAGCCCGCGCCGCGGACCTGCGGGCGCGTTACCTCTCTTTCCTGGCCCAGGAAATCGGCCGCGACCTTCCGCTCGGCGGCCTGCGCTTGGTGATTGACTGTGCCAACGGCGCGGCCTCAGAGCTTGCGCCCTCGCTCTTTGAGCGCCTGGGCGCGCGCGTGACCAGTATCAACAACGAGCCCGACGGGCGCAACATCAACCGCGACTGCGGCTCGCTGCACATAGAGGGCTTGCAGCAGCAAGTTCTGGACGAGGGCGCGGACCTCGGCGTCGCGTTCGACGGCGACGCCGACCGCGCGCTCTTCGTAGACGCGCGCGGCCAGTTCATTGACGGCGACGCGACGCTCTGGGCGCTGGCCCAATACCTGGACGCGCGCGGGCGGCTCGACGGGCGCACGGTCGTCGCCACCGTCATGAGCAACATCGGCCTGGAAAAGGCGCTCGGCTCGAAGGGCATTAAACTGCTGCGGACGGACGTGGGCGACAAGTACGTGCTCGAAGAGTTGCTGCGCACCGACTGCTCGCTCGGCGGCGAGCAGTCGGGCCACATCATCTTCCCGCGCCTGAGCCTCGCGGGCGACGGGATGCTGACGACCGTTTGCCTGCTGCGCGCCATGACAGAGTCGGGCGCGCCGCTCGTTGACTTGACGGCCGGCTTCACGCGCTACCCGCAGGTGCTTGTCAACGTGCGCGTGCGCGAGAAGCGCCCGTTCGACGAGGTCCCGGAAGTGGCGCGCGCGGCCCGCGCGTTGGAAGAGAGATTGGGCGAGACGGGCCGGCTGCTGCTCAGATATTCTGGCACAGAACCTTTGGCGCGGGTCATGATCGAGGGCGAGCGGCAGGAGGTTATCGAAAGGGAAGCAAACGACCTGGCCTCGGTTATCAAGGCGGCACTTGGCTAGGAAAATTCTACGCGACCCCCGGTGTAAGTCTTACACTCTCGGCCCCGATTTACACCCGCGCTCAGAGCGCCGGAGCGCCTCGTCAAGGTAAAAGCCTAACAAAAATGAGGGCCATGAACGGTGGGGAAATTACTACTTGCATGGCACAAGCGTTGCGGTGTATATTGCGGGGCAAGAGAGACGGTTGGTGGATCCTCCGTCTCAAGTGGTTGCTGGGGTGAGGACAGTAACCACGAATATGAACGGGCGCGGCACACTCCCACGTTGCCGCGCCCGTTCGCTTTTCCACACTTTTTCCATCTTTTCTGGCCCAAAAGTTCTCTTCTATCCTGCCGTCATCGTGCTACAATCCAGCCCGGCCGCTTAATTCCCCCACTACTTTCGATTTTGGCCCAGACAGACGAAAGTTGAGCCGTGCCTCACGATGAATATTAGCGACTACCGCCGCGACTTCGCCGCGTACTGCTCGGCCGTCGAACTGGCACACTACCAGTATCGCGCCGGACACGAGAGAGAACTCCACCTCGAACCCATTTACGATCGCTACGGCGACCTCTTCACGCTCGACGCGATAGACTCCCTGCGCCGGGCATGGGAGGACGCGCCCGCGCACCTTGAGACGGAGCGCGCAGGGCTCCTCCTGCTCCTGGGCTCCGCGCGCGCGGGCTTGCTCGAAGCGCAAGGGCGTGAGCTGACCGACGAAATCTCGCGCTGCGAGGCCGCCGCGGGTGTCGAGTGGGCCGGCGAGCGCGTGCCCTTAAATAACGTCCCCAAGATCATCGCGAACGAGCCTCTGCCCGTGCGCCGCCGCGAACTGGCCGCCCGCTGGCTTGACGCCCAGCGCTCCTGCAACGACCTGCGCGCGGCACTCATGGAATCCTTCCACGAGTCCGCGCTCGCGCTCGGCTTCGACTCCTACCGCGCGCTCTTCGCCGACATCATGGCGACTGACTTCGAGCGCCTCTCCAACTCGGCGGACCAGTTTCTGGAACGGACCGAAGGCCCTTACACGTCCGCGCTCCGCGGGGCGGTCGCGCGCGACCTGTCGGGCGTGGCCTTCGAAGACTTAGAGCACGCGGACCTCTTCTACTTCCAACGCGCGCCGCTCCTCGACCCGTTCTTCCCCGCGAAAGATTTGATGGCGACTTATTCGGACGGCGTAGCCGGCTTAGGGATACGCGTCGAGCGCCAGCCGAACATACACATCGACGCCGAGCCGCGCCCCTTCAAGAACCCGCGCGCAGCCTGCTTCCGCATCAACCCGCCCGACGACGTGCGCCTCCTGATCGCCCCCGTCGGCGGCGCTTACGACTACACGGTGCTCTTCCACGAGGCGGGCCACGCGCAGCACTTCGGCTGGTCCTCGCGCGACCTCGTCAGCAGACACCCGGAGTTTCTCTACGCGCCGGACCACGCGACCTCCGAGGGCTACGCCTTCCTCTTCAGCCTCCTCTTTCAGGACGCCGGCTGGCTCGTCGAGCACCGCCACGTCGCGCCGGCGCAAGCGCGCCAGATCGTGCGCGACCTCTCCTTGCAGACTTGCGCTAACATACGACGGCGCTGCGCCTCGCTCGCCTACGAGATAGAGCTGCACGGGAGCACGCGCCTGCACACCGAGAATTTGGCCCAAAACTACTCGGACAGGTTGACGGAGGCCACCGGCTTCCGGCGCAGTCCCGCTCTTTACCTGGCGGACGTTGACGACGGCAGATCGG
>JADMIO011054813.1_pt1 | contig 13288 bp, 11 predicted proteins | sample 8958161 | NCBI WGS metagenome assembly JADMIO01 (sample SAMN16585339, study PRJNA669376) | soil metagenome | isolation source: Crop rotation soil | place: USA: Cullars Rotation, Alabama | collected 2011 | reverse complement strand
GCGCCCGGAAAACTCGAGATGGAAGGAGGCGATGTTCGGGTCGGTGTTGCCGGCCATCGACATCACTGGCGTCTCCACTTCCAGCACGCCGCGCGCGTGGAAGAACTCGCGAACGTGCGCGTTGAGCCGCGCGCGCAGGCGGATGGCATCGAAGGATGCCGAGGGCCGCCAATCAGCCATGTGCGGCGAGGAACGCCAGCAGCGCGGCCTCGTCCCAGATTTCGATGCCGAGCTCCTGCGCCTTCGCCAGCTTGGAACCCGCGGCTTCGCCGGCGATCACGATGCTGGTCTTCTTCGACACGCTGCCGGCCACTTTCGCACCCAGCGCTTCCAGTTTCGCGCCCGCCTCGTCGCGGCTCATCGCCGCAAGGCCGCCGGTCAGGACCACGGTCTTGCCGGACAGCGGGCCCATGTCCTGCTCGCTGCGCTCGGGCAGTCGCGCGCGCAGTTCCGCTTGCGCCTGCGTGCTGCGCAGCAGCAGGGCGGCGTTGCCTTCGTCTTCCAGCCAGGCGACCAGGGCGTTCGCGCTGTCGTTCGGCAACCCGGCGGTCACCAGGTTGTGCGCGGGCGCGTCCAGCAGCGCCTGCGCATCGGCGAATGCGGCGCCGAGCTGCGCGGCGCGCACCGGCGTGATCTTCGGAATATCCAGATCGGCCAGCAGTGCGGTCAGGCCCAGCGATTCGCCCAGTTCCGGATTCGGCGCGCGGGTGTCGCCGATGCGCACGCCGCGTTCCAGCAGGCGGTCGATCGCCTGCTGGTTGCCGGGCTGGTCGAGGAAATGGCCGATTGCGCGCGCCACTTCGCCGCCGATGTCGGGCACCCGCTTGAACAGCGGCCACGGCAGGCGACGGATCAGTTCAAGATCGCCGAACCACTGCGCCAAGGCCTTGGCCGTGCTCTCGCCGACATGTTCGATGCCGAGCGCGTACAGGAAGCGCGCCAGCGTGGTGTCGCGGCTGCGGTCGATGGCCTCGATCAGGTTGTCCGCCCATTTGGTGGCGACCTTGCCTGCCTTCACGGTTTCCGGCGTGGTGCCATCGCGTTCGTCCGCACGGCGCTTCATCTCCAGCAAGTCGTCGAGGCCCAGTCGGTAAAGATCGGACACGTCGCGCAGGTAGCCGAAGTCGGCCAACGATTCGATGTAGCGTTCGCCGAGGCCGTCGATGTCCATCGCGCGGCGCGACGCGAAATGGAACACCGATTGCACCAGTTGGGCGGGACAGCTCAGCTCGCCCGAGCAGCGCCACACCGCCGCGCCTTCCTCGCGCACGACTTCGGAACCGCAGACCGGGCATGCCGCTGGCATCGACCACGGCACCGTGCCGGATGGCCGCTGTTCCAATACCACCTGCACCACTTCCGGAATCACGTCGCCGGCGCGGCGCACGATCACCGTGTCGCCGTTGCGCACGTCGAGGCGCGCCACATGGTCGGCGTTGTGCAGGGTGGCGCGGGTCACGGTCACGCCGCCCACCTGCACCGGCTGCATCAGCGCCCACGGCGTGACCGCGCCGGTGCGACCGACGTTGACCTCGATGGATTCGATCACCGTCGGCTGTTCCTGCGCCGGGAACTTGTGCGCGATGGCCCAGCGCGGCGCGCGCGAGACGAAGCCCATCTCGCGCTGGCCGGCGATGTCGTCCAGCTTGTAGACCACGCCGTCGATGTCGAACGGCAGGCCGTCGCGCGCTGCGCCGATGCGGCGGTAGTACGCAAGCAAACCGTCGACGCCGCGCACCACGTCGGCAAGCTCGCTGACCGGGAAGCCCCAGCCGCGCAGCTTCGCCAGCGTGGCCGAATGCGTGCCCGGCAACGCGCCGCCTTCGACCTGGCCGATGCCGTAGGCATAGAAGCTCAGGGGGCGTTGCGCGGTGACGTTCGCATCGAGCTGGCGAAGCGAACCCGCCGCGCCGTTGCGCGGATTCGCCAGCACCTTGCCGCCGTGCAGGCGCGCGCGTTCGTTCCAGCGTTCGAAATCGGCGCGGGCCATGTACACCTCGCCGCGCACTTCCAGCACGGGCGGCCAGCCCTCGCCTTCCAACCGGTTCGGGATGACGCCGATCGTGCGCAGGTTGGCGGTCACGTCTTCGCCGGTGGCGCCGTCGCCGCGCGTCGCGCCCCGCACGAACACGCCGTTTTCGTAGCGCAGGCTGATGGCAAGGCCATCGAGTTTCGGTTCGGCGGAAAACAGGAGCGCGCCATCGTCGCGATCCAGCCGTTCGCGGATGCGGCGGACGAAATCGGCCACTTCCTCGTCGCTGAAGGCATTGCCCAGCGACAGCATCGGCACCGCGTGTTCCACCGGCGCGAAGCGCCCCGACGGCGCCGAGCCGACCTTGCGCGTGGGCGAATCGGCGGCGGCCAGCGCCGGGTGCTCGCGCTCCAGCGCTTCCAGTTCGCGCACCAGGGCGTCGTACTGGGCATCGGTGATGTCGGGCGCGTCCAGTTCGTGGTAGCGCCGGTTGGCGTCCTCGATCCGGCGCCGGAGCTCGGCGATGCGGGCGGCGATGTCCATGCTCATGCGCTACTTCCGTGTCACCCGGCCGATGCGGAATCCGCGAGCAACCTCACCAGCGCGTCGGCTTGCTCAGCGGCGGCGCCAGATTCTGGCGATCGTAGGCGCGCAGTTCGTCGCGGATGTGCTGGATGCGCTGGCGACCGAGCGCATTGCGCTCCTCGTCCAGCACCACGCCGTCCAGCAGCACGGCCATGCGCTGCGCGGCGGGTTCCATCATTTCCCAGGCGTCCAGCGCAGGCACCGGTGCGGGCAAGGTCAGGAAAAAGGCGATCGCCGGGGTTTCGATCTCGCCGATTCTGGCCATTTCGAAACTGCCGGGCTTGATGATGTTGGCCACGCTGAAGATCGGGCCGAGTTCCGGCTTGCCGTCGACCAGGCGATGGAAGACGTCCATGTGGCCGAAGGTGAGGCCGGCTTTCTCCGCCGCCACCACGATGTCCTGCCCGCGCAGCTTGCTGCCGGCCTTCGCGGCGACGTAGAGCGAGACGATGCGGTCGAACTGGTCGGACACGCGCTTGCCGAGTTCGCTCTGCGCGGCGGGCGCGTCGAGCGCCAATTCCTCCTGGCGGGCGGGCGCTTCGCCCCAACTGTCTTCGAGCTGCTCGCCCAGCGTGGGTTCCCTGCGGCCGTCGCCCTGCGCGGCGTCGCGCGGCAGCCGGCGGCCCTGCCCCGACTTGCGGCCACGGCCGAAGAAGATGATCGCGCCGAACAGCAGCGAAAGCGCCACCGCGATACCGATGCGCAACAGGACGGTGTCCGACATCAACGTTCTCCTTCAATCCCTGCGGGTTACTCCGCGCCGGCCAGGCGCGCGGCTTCGGCGAGGTCCACGGTGACCAGGCGCGACACGCCCGGCTCGCGCATGGTCACGCCGGACAACTGCCGGGCGGCTTCCATGGTCACCTTGTTGTGGGTGACGAACAGGAACTGTACCTGCTCGCTCATCTCGCTGACCATCGTGGTGAAGCGGCCCACGTTGGCCTCGTCCAGCGGCGCGTCCACTTCGTCCAGCAGGCAGAACGGCGCGGGATTGAGGCGGAAGATGGCGAACACCAGCGCCACCGCGGTCATCGCCTTCTCGCCGCCCGAGAGCAGCGAGATGTTGGACACGCGCTTGCCCGGCGGGCGCGCCATGATCGACACGCCGGTATCCAGCAAGTCCTCGCCGGTGAGTTCCAGATAGGCGTGGCCGCCGCCGAACAGGCGCGGATACAGCTCCTGCACGCCGCTGTTCACGCGGTCGAAGGTGTCCTTGAAGCGGCCGCGGGTTTCGCGGTCGATCTTGCGGATCGCTTCTTCCAGGGTTTCCAGCGCGGTGGTGAGGTCGGCGTCCTGCGCATCCAGGTAGTCCTTGCGCTGCGCGGCCTCGGCGTGCTCCGCGATCGCCGCGAGGTTGACCGGCTCCAGCCGGCGCAGCTTGCCGTCGAGTTCGGCGACGGTGCGTTCCCAGGCGCCGCGGTCGGCATCGTCGGCCAGCGTGTTCAGCACTTCGTCCATCCCGAAGCCGGCTTCGGCGACCACCGCGGAGAATTGCTCCGCCTTCAGCGCCAGCGCCTGCTGGTCCAGCTTGCGCTGGCCGATGGCTTCGCGTTGCTCCAGCGCCTGCGCGTCGCGCTGCTGGCGCACCTGTTCGTATTGGCGCAGGTCGTTGTCGATGCCTTCCAGCATCGAACGCGCCTCGGCCAGTTCGCGGTCCACCCGCACGCGTTCGCCCAGCGCGGCCTGGCGCTCGTCTTCCAGCAATTGCACCGGCGCATCGCCGTCGGCCAGTTGCGCGGCCAGTTCGCCCAGGCGCGTATCCAGTTGCCCGCGCTGGCCGCCCATGCGTTCGAGCGCCTGCGCCAGCGCCACCACCTGCACGCGCTGCGACTCCAGGGTCAGCGCCAGCGCGTGCGCGGCATCGCGCGATTCGCGCGCGGCGTTGCGCGCGCCGTCGCGGGCTTCGGCGAGTTGGCGGCGTTCGCTTTCCAGCGCCTGCCGCGCGGTTTCCAGATCGCCCATCCTGGAGACGGCGTCTTCGACCCGCTGGCGCGCCTCGCGCGCCTGTTCCTGCCCGCTGGCGAGCGTCGTGGCCAGTTGCGCGAGTTCGGCGTCGATGCGTTCGATGCGGCTGCGCGCGGATTCCATCCGGCCCTGCTGGCTCTGCAACTGGCCGGCCAGTTCCGATACGCCGCGATGCGCCAGGTATAGGGCGCGCTGCGCGTCCTCGCGCTGCTGTTCCGAGGCCAGCAACTGGTCGCGCAACTGGGTGAGCAGCGATTCCAGTTCGCGCTCGCGCAGCACGTGCTGTTCGATGTCGCCGCGCAGCGACTGGATGTCCTTCTCGCGCAGCAACGCGCCCTGCTTGGCCGCGCCGGAACGCGCGATGCGCACCCAGCCTTCGCCCAGGCGCTCGCCGTTGCGGGTGATGACGGATTCGCCCTCGCCGAGGCGGGACTGCAGTGCGCGCGCCTCGGCCAGCGAATCGGCGGCGTGCAGGCGCGCCAGCAGGCGGCGGATCGCGCGCGGGCCCTGCACCTTCGCCGCCAGCGACGTCGCGGCGTAGTGCGCGTCGTCGGCGTCGGACGAGACCAGCGCCAGGCGGCCTTCGCCGAGTTCGCCCAGCGCATCCACCAGTTGTTCCGGCGCATCCACCAGCACCGCTTCGATCAACTGGCCCAGCGCCGCTTCCACCGCGTTTTCCCAGCCGGCTTCCACGCTGAGGCGTTCGCCCACGCGCGCCGCGCTGTCCAGCCCATGCGCCTTCAACCACTCGCTGGCGGCGCCTTGTTCCTGCCCGAGCGCCGCGTGCTGCAGGGTTTCCAGCGAGGCCAGCCGGCCACGCGCGGCCTGCGCCTGCTTGCGCAGTTCGGCGAGTTCGGCCTGCGTGCCGCGCTGGCGTTCCTGCACGTCGCCGCTGGCCTGCTTGCGCTGTTCGACCTGTTCGTTCAGCGCCTCCAGCGATTCCTTCTGGGTCTCGTGCTGGACCTGCAATTGCTCGAAGGCATCGGCCAGCGTCTCGAGGTCGAGGCCGGCGCGTTCGCCCTGCAATTGCTCGCGGCGGCGATCGGCGTCGAGGATCTGCCGATCGAGGTGTTCGATGCGGGTGCGTTCCACGTCGCCGGCGCGCGCGGCCTCGGCCTGCTCGCGGCTGTGCGCGTCCCAGCGCTGCTGCCAGTCGGCCAGCCGGCTTTCGGCTTCGCGCAATGCGTCCTGCCGCAGCAGGTCTTCCTCCTGCAGCAATTCCAGCTTCGGTTCGGACTCGGCCATCGCTTCGCGCAGCACGTCGAGCTTCTGCTGGTCGCCGCTGATGTGGCTGCCGAGTTCGGCCAGCGCGGTCTGCGCTTCCTCGCGGGCGCGCTGCAGGCGCACCGACAGTTCGCGCTGATGGGCGATCTGCTGTTCGACGCGGGCCAGCGTGCTGCCGACCTGGTACACCGCGCCTTGCGCCGCGTTCAGCGCTTCGCTGGCAGTTTCGCGGCGGGCGCGACCGGTTTCCAGTTCGCGCTCGGCTTCGCGCTGTTCGGCGATGAGTTGCTCGAGGCGGGTTTCCTCGCGCGCCAGTTTCTCGCGCAGACCTTGCAGGCGACCGTCCAGCGCGCGGAATTCGAGCGCCTTCCATTCGGCATCCTTCACCTTGCGCTCGGCCTGGATCGCGGTGTATTGCTCGGCCTGCCGCGCCTGCCGCTTGAGGTGTTCGAGCTGCTTGCCGACTTCCTCGCGCAGGTCGTTGAGTCGGTCGAGGTTCTCGCGGGTGTGGCGGATGCGGGTTTCGGTTTCCTTGCGGCGTTCCTTGTACTTGGAGATGCCGGCGGCTTCCTCCAGGTAGACGCGCAGCTCTTCCGGCTTGGCGTCGATCACCTGCGAGATCATGCCCTGCTCGATGATCGAGTAGCTGCGCGGGCCGAGGCCGGTGCCGAGGAACAGGTCGGTGATGTCGCGGCGGCGGCATTTGCCGCCGTTGAGGTAGTAGGCGCTCTGGCCGTCGCGGCTGACCGTGCGCTTCACCGAGATTTCGTTGAACGCGGCGTATTCGCCGGTGATGGTGTGGTCGGCGTTGTCGAAGATCAGCTCGACGCTGGCCTGCGACACCGGCTTGCGCGCGGAGCTGCCGGAGAAGATCACGTCGGTCAGCGAATCGCCGCGCAGGCGGCTGGCCGCGGATTCGCCCATCACCCAGCGGATGGCGTCGATGATGTTGGACTTGCCGCAACCGTTGGGACCGACGATGCCGGTCATGTTGGTGGGCAGGTGCAGCGTGGTCGGGTCCACGAAGGACTTGAAACCGGACAGCTTGATGGTGGACAGGCGCATGCGGCGTCGGCGTTCCCGCAGCGGCGTGCCGCTGCTTGCAAATCTGGATTAAGTTAATCGCCTAATTTATTGATTTAATTAAGCGCATTTGGCCGCTGATCGCAGCCGGACTGGCGAGTATAGCGGTCTAGGCGGCCTCTTCCGGGCTGCGTGCGCGGATCGCCAGCGCATGGATGTCGGTCTGCATCATGTCGCCCAGCGCGGCATACACCAGCCGATGCCGGGCCAGCGGCAGTTTGCCGGCGAAGGCGGCGCTCACCAGGTCCACGCTGAAATGCCCCTGCCCGCCGCGCGCCCCGGCATGGCCGGCGTGCTTGTGGCTGTCATCGGTCACTTCGATGAAGCTCGGGTGCAGGGCTTCGGCAAGCAGGGCGCGGATGCGCCGGACCCGCTCCGGGTTCAGGCGCGGGAGATCGGCTTCGCTCCACTGGCTCATGGCAGCACGCGCTTGAAGGGACGCACGTCGACGCGCACGTACACCCCGGCGGCGATGTAGGGATCGGCATCGGCCCAGGCCTGCGCATCCTCCAGCGAGGCGAACTCGGCGATCACGATGCTGCCGGAAAACCCCGCCGGGCCCGGATCCTCGGCATCGATGGCCGGGCACGGGCCGGCCAGCAGCAGCCGGCCTTCGTCGCGCAGTGCGGTGAGCCGGGCCAGGTGGTCGGCGCGCGCGGCCAGCCGTTTCGCCAGGACATCCGGGCCGTCATGGCCTTCGATCGCGTACCACATGGGCATGTTCCTTCGTGAACCGGGGCCGGCATTGTAGAAGGCGATGGCTGGACATCGCCGCTCCGCCCCCGTAACCTTCGCCCATCGCTCTCTGGCCTGATCCTGCGGCCCCGCGCGAACTCCGGCCCAGGGCCGCACCGCGCACGCCGATCAGGCATTTCAACGCCACCCCGTACCCGCTACCGCCCCACGGCGCGGCACCGGCATGGCGAATGCAAGACGCAACACGACCCGGCCGCCCTGCGGTCCCAAGCGACATGGTGTGGCCCGGAGGGGGCCGCCAACCGATGACATCCGAAACCAGCAACGGCACTAGCGCCGACGCCACGCCCAATCCGCCGGACCCGCACCGGGGCACGCATCCAGAGCAGCAGGCGGCTCCCAGGCAGGGAGAGTTCGCGCTGGCGACGGTGCTTGGCCAGCCCGTGCTGGAAATCCCCAAGGACCTGTACATCCCGCCGGATGCGCTGGAAGTCATCCTCGACGCCTTCGAGGGCCCGCTCGACCTGCTGCTGTACCTGATCCGCCGGCAGAACCTGGACATCCTCGACATCCCGGTGGCGGAGATCACCCGCCAGTACGTCGACTACATCCAGGCCATGCACGAGATGCGCTTCGAGCTGGCCGCCGAATACCTGGTGATGGCCGCGATCCTGGCCGAGATCAAGTCGCGCATGCTGCTGCCGCGCCCGCCCAGCGAGGAAGGCCTGGAAGACGACCCGCGCGCGGATCTCGTCCGCCGCCTGCAGGAATACGAGCGTTACAAGAAGGCCGCCGAGGACCTGGACGCATTGCCGCGGCAGGATCGCGACACCACCAGCGCCAGCGTGCACGTCCCGGAACGGGCCGAAGTGCGCCTGCCGCCGCCGGTGGACCTCAAGGAAATGCTGCTGGCCCTGCACGATGTGTTCAAGCGTGCCGAGCTGTACACCCAGCACGCGATCAAGCGCGATGCGCTCAGCGTGCGCCAGCGCATGGGCGAACTGCTGGAACGCCTGCGCGACGGCGCCTTCCACCGCTTCGAATCGCTGTTCACGGTGGAGGAAGGCAAGCTGGGCGTGGTGGTCACCTTCCTTGGCCTGCTCACCCTGGCGAAGGAACAACTGATCGACATCGTGCAGGACGCGCCACAGGCCCCGATCTACGTGAAATCGCTCGGCACCGAGGGCGACACGCCATCGGTCGCGGAGCTGTCCAGCGAATTCGACGACCCCGACGGTACGAACGCATGACCGAGATCGACCAAACCCTTGTCACCCGCGTCGTGGAAGCGGCGCTGCTGGCCTCCGGCCAGCCACTGCCCCTGGTGCAACTGAAGGGCCTGTTCCCGCTGGACGAACCCGCGCCCGACAACAGCGTGGAAACCGCCCTGCTGGAACTGCAAGCCGCCTGCGAAGCGCGCGGCGTGGAACTGGTGGAAGTGGCCAGCGGCTGGCGCTTCCAGGTCAAGGCCGACGTGCACCCGTGGGTGTCGCGGCTGAGCGCCGAACGGCAGACCAGGTACACCCGCGCCACCCTCGAGACGCTGGCGCTGATCGCCTACCGCCAGCCGATCACCCGCGGCGAGATCGAACAGATCCGCGGCGTCACCGTGAACAGCAGCATCATCAAGGCGCTGGAAGAACGCGACTGGATCCGCGTGGTCGGCCATCGCGACGTGCCTGGCAAGCCGGAACTGCTGGCCACCACCAAGACCTTCCTCGACTACTTCGGGCTGAAGCGGCTGGACGAACTGCCGCCGCTGTCGGAACTGAAGGACATCGGCGAACTGGAACCGCAACTGCCGTTCGAACCGGCGCTGCCGGCGCTCATCGCCACCGGCGACGAACCGGCTGCCGGACACACTGTTGAAAGCGAGGCTGTCGAAAGCGGCAACGACGCGGACGACGACACCCCACCCGAAACCGATGCGGGCGCCGAAGCGGCTTCCGATGCCGACGCAGGCATCGAGCACGCCGGTGACGACACCGAACCCAACGAAGACACCACTGGAGACGACGCGGACGCCGCATCGTCGGAGCAAAACTGAAATGAGCAACAAGAAAGAAGAATCCACCCGCCGCCCGCTGAGCCTGAAGGCGAAGGCCGCGCCGGACACCGCCGCCGAAGCGCCGCGCATCGAGGAACGCCTGCACAAGGTGCTGGCGCAGGCCGGGCTCGGTTCGCGCCGCGCGCTGGAACAGCGCATCGCCGACGGCCTGATCAAGGTCAACGGGGAAGTCGCGCGCACCGGCATGAGCGTGACCGGCGGCGACAAGATCGAACTCGACGGCAAGACCTTCGTCGCCAGCGCGCTGACCGATCCCTCGCGCGTGCTGATGTACAACAAGCCCGAGAACGAAGTCACCACCCGCGAAGACCCCGAAGGCCGCCCGACCATCTTCGACGCCCTGCCCAACCTCAAGGGCGCGCGCTGGATCGCGATCGGCCGCCTCGACATCAACACCACCGGCCTGCTGCTGCTCACCACCGACGGCGAGCTGGCGAACGCGATGATGCATCCGAGCTTCGAAGTCGAACGCGAATACGTCTGCCGCGTGCGCGCGCCGGAAGGCGAGGACGTGGTGAGCGAGAAGATCGTCGATCGCCTCGCCCGCGGCGTGGCGCTGGACGACGGCCCGGCCAAGTTCGACGAGATTGAGCGCATCGGCGGCACCGATTCGCACGACTGGTTCCGCGTGCTGCTGAAGGAAGGCCGCAACCGCGAAGTGCGCCGGCTGTGGGAATCCCAGGGCTGCCAGGTCAGCCGCCTGAAGCGCATCCGCTACGGCGAGGTGCGCCTGCCGCAGCCGCTGCTGCGCGGGCAGTCGCAGGAATTGCCGCAGGCCGAGGTCGATGCGCTGCGCAAGGCGGTGGGCCTGGAAGACGGCGCGCCATCCGCACTGACGCTGATGCCGGTGCTGGGCCAGCGCAAGGCCGCGAAGACCGTGGTGACCGGCAATGCGCGCGGCCCCGGCTACGTGGGCGGCCATACCACCGCCGACGAAGGCCGCGAACTGCGCCGCTTCGACCAGTTCCGCGAAGACCGCGGCCGCCGCGGTGGCAAGAAACCGCATGGCGGCCTGACCGTGAGCGGCGAACAGGCCGCCAAGCAGGCCGACAGGCGCATGAAGATCAAGGGCCCGCGCCAGCCCGGCCAGCGCATGAAGCCCGGCGAGCAGCGTGGCGACAACCCGGCGGCGATGCGCACCTGGTACGTGCCGGACGGCGTGGATACCGGCCCTAGCGGCCATCGCAATCCGGATGGCCCGCGCGGTCCGCGCAAGCCTTACGGCAACAAGCCGGCAGGTGGCCGAGGCCCGGGCGGTCCGCGCCAAGGCAGTCCGTATGGCGGTGGCGACAATCGCGGCCCGCGCCCGCAAGGCGAACGTGGTCCGGGCGGCCCGCGTCGTGAAGGCGGTTTCGGTGCCGGTGGCGAAGGCCGCCCGCAACGCGCGGCCAAGCCGTACGGACATCCGGGCAACGCGCCCAGTTTTCCGTCCGACCATGCCAATCCGGGAGGCTTCAATCCCTACGGCGACCAGCGCGGCCCACGCGGCCCGCGTCCGGCTGGCGGCAAGCCCGGCGGCGGTCGTCCGTCCAATGCCAATGGCCCGCGTGGCCCGCGTCCGGGCGGCGGCAACCGCGGCCCGCGTGGCGGCGGCGGTGGGCACCACGGCGGCAATCGCTGATCGGGATCGAACGGAATGGGCACCTTCGGGTGCCCTTTCCATTTACGGCAGTGGCGGCGCGCGCATCGAGCCATTAATGCCATTTATAGAACAATACAATATCGATTGACCTACTAGATACACTGATGGTCGTAATCTAACGTGCATGCCTGTGAACCCGGCAGTCCGCCGGCATGAAATTGGAGAGCACCATGAAGAAGATCCTGAACGTCACCGGCGCCCCCGGCCGGCATTGGGTCGGCGACGGCTTCCCGGTGCACGGCATGTTCGGCTACAGCGGTCCCGACGTGCCGCAGCGCAGCCCGTTCCTGATGCTGGACTACGCGGCGCCGACCACCTTCGAGCCCACCAGCCATCGCCGCGGCGTCGGCCAGCATCCGCATCGCGGGTTCGAGACCGTCACCATCGTCTACGATGGCGAGGTCGAGCACCGCGATTCCACCGGCAACGGTGGTGTCATCGGCAAGGGCGACGTGCAGTGGATGACCGCGGGCAGCGGCATCCTCCACGAGGAATTCCATTCGACGGAATACGCCAAGCGCGGCGGCCCGTTCGAGATGGTGCAGTTGTGGGTCAACCTGCCGAAGAAGGACAAGATGACCGCGCCCGGCTACCAGGGCATCGTCGATGCGCAGATTCCCGCGATCGCATTGCCGGACGATGCCGGCACGCTGCGCGTGATCGCCGGCGACTACGCCGGCAACGCCGGGCCCGCGCACACCTTCAGCCCGATGAACGTCTGGGACGTGCGCCTGGCCTCCGGCAAGTCGGTCGCGCTGCCGCAGCCGGAAGGCTGGACCGCGATGCTGGTGGTGCTGGCTGGCACGGTGATGCTCAACGGCGAATCCGTGCTGCGCGAGAAGCAGATGGCCACGCTATCCACCGAAGGCAGCGTCATCACCATCGAAGCCAACAGCGATGCCAAGCTGCTGCTGCTCGCCGGTGAGCCGATCGACGAGCCGGTGGTCGGCTACGGGCCGTTCGTGATGAACAGCCAGCAGGAGATCATCCAGGCCATCGCCGATTTCAACAGCGGCAAGTTCGGCCGCATGGCCTGAAGCACATCATTTGGAATCGCGGAGAACGCAATGGGCATCTCGATCGTCCACGCCAGCATCGGTTCGACGCCTTACACAGTCGAACTTTCCGACGACCTCGGCCATCGCTGGCTGGGCGACGAACCCGAGGACATGGGCGGGGCCAACGCCGGCCCCAGCCCGGAACGCCTGCTGCTGTCCGCGCTCGGCACCTGCACCGCGGTGACGGTGACGATGTACGCGCAGCGCAAGCAATGGCCGCTCACCGGCGTGAAGGTGGAACTCGCCTTCAACCCCGAGGGCAAGCCGGCGGCGGGTACCGACATCACCCGTCGCCTGGAACTGCTGGGCGACCTCGACGATGCGCAGCGCGAACGCCTGCTGATGGCGGCGAACGCCTGCCCGATCCACAAGGTCCTCACCGGCGAAGTGAGAATCTCGACCGCGCTCGCCACCGAAACCGGAGTCGTCGCATGACCCGCATCCTCGGCATTTCCGGCAGCCTGCGCGCCGGTTCGTACAACACCGCCCTACTCCGCGCCGCGCGACAAGTGGCGGGCGACGGCATCGACCTCGAGGCGGCGACGCTGCACGGCATCCCGCTGTACGACGGCGATGCCGAAGCGCGCGACGGGATCCCCGCTGCGGTGGCCGCACTGAAGGACCAGATCGTCGCCAGCGACGGCGTGCTGCTGGTCACGCCCGAATACAACAACGGCATCCCCGGCGTGTTCAAGAACGCCATCGACTGGCTGTCGCGCCCGGTTGCCGACATCCCGCGGATCTTCGGCGAGCGCCCGTTCGCCCTGATCGGCGCCTCGCCGGGCGGCTTCGGCACGGTCATGTCGCAGGCCCACTGGTTGCCGGTGCTGAAGAAGCTCGGCGTCCATTTGTGGCCGGACGGCACGCTGATGGTGTCGCGCGCCGGCGGCGTGTTCGATGCCGAAGGCAACCTGGTGGACGAGAAGGTGCGCGGGCAGTTGGCCGGTTTCGTGCAGGGCTTCGCCGGTTACGCATCGCGCAACGCGTAGAGGCGG
>JADMIO010879527.1_pt1 | contig 13288 bp, 12 predicted proteins | sample 8958161 | NCBI WGS metagenome assembly JADMIO01 (sample SAMN16585339, study PRJNA669376) | soil metagenome | isolation source: Crop rotation soil | place: USA: Cullars Rotation, Alabama | collected 2011 | reverse complement strand
ACCAAAACCTTGTCGGCGGGAATGCCGCTAGCTTTGAACTCGCCCCAGGCGTCGGTCTTGGTGACGATGGTTTTGGCGCCACCCGGCGTTTGGAGAGTCACGTAGGCATCCGGTACGGGGCTGCCGCCGTTCAACGTCACCTTGTAATTCAGGTCGGCGCCCCAGGCGGCTGGGATCGCCAAGGCGCTCAGGACGAGCCAATGCAATCTACGGCACGGCGAGAAATTCTTTAACGGCTGCATCGCTTGCCTCCATTTTCGGTTGTATCCTCGGCTCACTGGCTGTAGTGGGAAGCTGGTTGTCGAAAACATCCAGATTCGCTTCCTTCCCATTTACTTTGAGGTATTTTTCATTGAGCACTTTCCCGTTGACGACATACTCGGCGCGATAGGTCAGATCGGGCAGAAAAGGGATGGATGTCGAAAAGGGGCCGGAATTCTGTTGCGTGTACTGAAACTGCGGAATGCCAACAATATACATGGTCACGGGATCTTTTGAGTTGATCTCGCCGGTCACCTTGAGGGTATCCCGCTGTGTATGATTCACCCCATAAATCAGCAACCCAGCGCCCAAGAGAGCAATCGCCACAACCGGTGACTGCGTCCTTACCTTGCCGATCAACGGCAACTCGAATTCGATGGGATTCTTGGTTTGCGCGTCGATGTAACTGGTGCGGAAAAGGAAGATAATCGCCGTCGCGACCACAAGGAAGGCGCCTGAAAACATCAAAATATATACAGGCATCGTTGCACCTCGCTGTACTTTATCGGGATTATTCCACAGATTCGGAATATTAGCAAATACTTTTAGGGTATTTTCGGAACGCGCGAGGCTGGCTCCGGATCACTTCCGGCCCCGGCGCGGGCCCGAGCCCTGGCCTACTTCGCTTTTTCCCGTTGCCGTAAGATGCTACTTCTTGGGAGTCAGGCGTAGCAGACCGCCGCTGGTGAGAAGGTAGACGGCTCCGTCAGGGCCTTGGCGAACGTCGCGGATACGCTGTTTGAGATCGAGCAGCAATTTTTCTTCGGCGACGACGCGTTCGCCGTTCAAGACCAAGCGCACTAATTGCTGGCCAGCTAGGGCTCCTACGAACAGATTCCCCTTCCAGCCGGGGAATAGATCGCCGGTGTAAAACATCATGCCGGACGGTGCGATAGAGGGGACCCAGAAATAGACGGGCTGCTCGACGCCTTCCATGGCGGTGGTTCCGTTGCCTACGGGGACGTTCTTGCGGCCGTCGGTGCGGCGCACATCATATTGCACGCCGTAGGAGACGTCGGGCCAGCCATAATCTTTGCGGGCGCGGATGATGTTGATCTCATCGCCGCCTTGCGGGCCGTGATCGGTAGCCCATAACTCTCCGGTCGCGGGGTTGATGGCGGCGCCTTCGGGGTCGCGGAGGCCGTGGGCGAACGTATCCGGCGCAACGGTCGCTCGATTGAGCCAGGGGTTGTCCTTGGGGATGGAGCCGTCGCGATTAATACGGCTGACGCGTCCGGAGAAATTGCGGCGGATGTCGGGGTTCTCGGTGAAGTCGTGCTCGACACCGTCGAGGTCGGAGTCGTAAAAGCGGAAGCGGTCAGCGCCGGTGACATAGAGCGTGCCGTCGGGGGCCCAGACCAAGCGGCGTTCGCCACCGCCGTTGAGAATCACTTGCACGTTTTCGAGTCTCTTGTTGTCATCGCTCAAGCGAGCGCGGGCTACGCGCTCCATTCCCAGGTTCATGGTGCGGCGCTCGGCGAGCGATTTGGTCCAGACTTTTTCGTAGAAGAATTCGGTGGGCCAAAGCGCGGCATCTTCGCCCGGCGGCGGCGCGAAATAGGTAAAGTAGAGCAGGCGATTCTGGGCGAAGGCGGGATCGAGCACCACGTCGTGCAGGCCTTGCGCCGCGATTACTTTCACGGGCGGCACTCCGGCGAGGGGCGCTGATACCACGCCATCGGGGCGGACGATGCGCATAGTGCCGATGCCTTCGGTGACCAGAAAGTTGCCGTCGGGCAGAAACGCCAGGGACCACGCGCCGCCGATTCTACCGGTGATGGTCTCGACCGTGAACGCGGGCGACGGTTTCGCGGGCGCCGGCGCTTTGGTCTGGCCGGGGAAGGCTGGCTTGGGCTGGGGAGTCTCCGCGCGCAACGCTGGAAGCAGTGACGCGACTAGGATAACGGTTGTCAGCTTCATGGATTTGTGCATGGTATCGGGAATAGCGGGATTCGTCAACCGAGTGTATACTGCGGACAGATGAACCGCGCTCGCCACGTCATTGCGCTTGCGCTGATCCTGTTGTTTGGACCGGCGCCGGTGATGTCGCTGCTGGCGCAGGCCGGCGAACCGCAGTGCGAGATGGCTTGCTGCAAGCGCGCCGGCTTTGCGCGGTCCTGCGCTTTGCATCGGCCGGCGGGCTCCGCAGCCTCCGGGTTCCATGCGGCTCCCAATTGTCCGACCGGGTGTTCACAAGTGGCCGGGGCACCGTCGGCGTTTACGGCTGGATTTTCACAGTCGAGCGCCGGGATTTTCCTTCCGCAGATCGCAACCCGCATTAACGCGGAACGAGCTTCCGGTATTCGCTGGATCCTTGATTCCTTCCTGCATCAACGACCTCCGCCAAACTTCACCGCCTAGGTTGAGTGGATTCGCGGGTGCGCGCGGTGCGCACGTTTTCCTGTGGAGTTTGCAGCGTGAAACGTTTTTCTATATTTGTCTCTATTGTTTTTCTATTTCCTGTGGCGATGTGGGCCGCGGTGTTGGGTTCGGTGCGCGGCGTGGTGCATGATCCGGATCATCGTCCGGTGAAGGGAGCGACGGTGCTGGTGAAATCCAGCACTGCGGACTATTCGCAGAACGCAACGACCGGGGCGGACGGAGATTTCGAAGTGACGTCGCTCCCGGTGGGAGCGTACCGGGTGACGGTTACGCACGACGGCTTTGGCGCGTCCGAGCAGCAGGCGGTGGTGGATTCGGGAAGCTCACCGATCCTGCATTTTCAACTAGCGATCGGCACTGTGAAGGAGTCCGTGAGCGTGGCGGAGGCGGCTTTGGCGGTGAATGCGGAGCAGATGACGCCTTCGACTATGATCAGCCGCAGTGAAATCGCCACCACGCCGGGCGCGAACTTGACCAACAGTTTGAATGTGATCACGGATTACGTTCCGGGCGCTTGGATCACACACAATCAACTGCACGTACGCGGCGGACATCAGGTGACGTGGGCCATCGACGGTGTGCCGATTCCCAACACCAATATCGCCAGCAACGTGGGGCCGCAGATCGATCCCAAGGACATCGATTACCTGGAGGCGCAGCGCGGCGGATATTCGCCGGCTTACGGGGACCGGACCTATGGCGTGTTCAATGCGGTCCCGCGGACGGGGTTTGAGCGCAATCAGGAGGGCGAATTGTTTGCCACGTTTGGCACGTTTCACCAAACCAACGATCAGGTGAACTTCGGAAGCCACACCGAGAAGTTCGCCTATTACGCGAGTTTGAATGGCAACCGCAGCGATTACGGGCTCTCGACTCCTGGTCCCGAGGTCTTACACGACCGGGTGTGGGGATTGGGCGGGATGGCTACCTTAATCTACAATCGCGATGCCAGCGATCAATTTCGTTTGACGTCGTTGTTGCGGCGCGACGATTATCAGATTCCCAACGATCCTGACGCGCAGGCGGCGGGCGTACGCGATCAGGAAAACGAACGCGATGCGATGGCGAGTTTGTCCTGGGTGCACACGTTTCGCCGCGGGCTGACGCTCACGACTTCGCCTTTTTATCACTTCAATCGCGCGAATTACGATGGTGCGCCCAGTGACACTCCGGTTAGTGCGACGCAGCATCGTGCTTCGCAATACGGTGGGGCGCAGATGTCGTTGAATGTGCTGACGCCAAAGCATAATGCGAGCGCCGGGGTTTACGGATTCGCACAGCGCGACGAGGAGTCCGTCAACCTGATCGCGAACGACGGCTCGGGTCTGGCGCTCGCGAACCGGCAGTTGACTACCGGGCACATGGAGGCATTGTTTCTGGAAGATCAATACAAAGCGCTGTCGTGGCTGACGCTGACGGCGGGCGTACGGCTGACGCACTTCACCGGCGCGCTTTCTGAAAACGCGGCGAGCCCGCGGCTGGGCGGGGCGATCCGCATTCCACATCTGAACTGGGTGCTGCGTGGGTTTTGGGGTGAGTATTACCAGGCGCCTCCGCTGTCGACGGTGACGGGTCCGGTGCTCGACTTCGCTGTGGAGCAGGGGCTGGGATTCATTCCGCTGCACGGGGAACGCGATCAGGAGCATCAGTTCGGCCTTACCATTCCCCTGCGCGGGTGGGCCTTCGAGGTGAACAATTATCATCAGCGCGCGCGAAACTATTTCGATCACAACGCGATTGGGAATTCGAATCTATTTTTCCCATTGACCATTGACAACGCGCGGCTGTATGGGTGGGAGGCGACGGTCCGCTCACCGCGTCTGTGGCATCGGGGCGAAGTGTATTTTAGTTACGCCTACGCGCATGCTGAGGGGAGTGGAACAGTGAGTGGGGGCCTGACTGATTTCTCGCCTCCCGAGAACGGCTATTTTCTTCTGGACCACGATCAGCGGCACACGCTGCACGCCGGGTTTAACTTCGACCTTCCACATCGCGTGGTTGCCGGTGGGAATCTGTATTACGGTTCCGGATTCACCGACGGATCGAGCGATGCAGCGGCTCACTTGCCGGGTCACACGACCTTCGATCTGACGGTGGGTAAAGCCGTGTCGGAGAATCTGATGATTTCTGTGACGGCGCTGAATTTGATGAACCGGCGGTTCTTGCTCGACAACAGCGAAACCTTTGGCGGGACCCATTATGCAGACCCGCGGCAGGTGTACTTGCAGGTGAAGTACCGGTTTCATTATTAACAAAGCCGCTAGCGGCGGGCTTTGGGATAATGAATAGCTGCATGGACGCTCCGGAATCTTTCACATTGCAGGTGGCTCGCTGGCTAGCGTTCGCGTCATCCGCGGCGATTGTAGTGGGGATCGCGCCGTCGCAGATTCTGCTGGGATTGGCTCTCCTGGCGCTGCTACTATCCCGTGAAAAATGGCGGCTGCCTCCGATTACATTGCCGCTGGGATTGTTTCTTTTGGGAACGCTGATCGCGATTGCGTTTTCCGGCAATCCGGCGGCGGGGTGGCCGCAGATCAAAAAGATCTACGTGTTTTTCCAATTGCTGATCGTGTTTTCGCTGCTGCGGAATATGGCGATGATTCGCTGGCTGTTTCTGAGTTGGGCGGCGTTTGGCAGCGTCAGCGCGGGGCTCAGCTTTGTGCAGTTCGCGCGCAAAGTGCAACAGGCGCACGCGGCGGGCGGCGACGTGTATACCTACTACGTGGGCGAGCGCATCACTGGGTTTATGAGCCACTGGTACACGTTTTCGGCCGAGGAAATGTTTGTGCTGATCATGCTGGGGTCCTTCTTATTCTTCGCTCCCGAGGCGCGGAAACGGATGTGGGTTTGGATTCTAATTGCGGCAGTGAGTTCGTTGGGGCTTCTGCTGGCGGAGACGCGCGGCGTATGGATCGCAACGGCCGCGGCGGGGATCTACCTGCTCTGGTTCTGGCGGCGATGGCTGGTCCTGGTGATGCCCGTCGTAATTGTCGCGGGCCTTTTGCTTTCGCCTAACGTAATCCGCGAACGCTTCACCTCTATCTTGCAGCCCAAAAGTCTGGATTCGAACGATTTCCGTAAGGTGGTTTGGCGTACGGGGCTAGTGATGATCGAACGGCATCCGTTGCTGGGTCTCGGGCCGGAGATGCCGCGTATTCACTTCAACGAGTACGTTCCCGCCGACATTCCGCGGCCGCTACCGGTGGGGTCGTATATGCACTTGCACAACATCTATCTGCATTACGCGGCCGAGCGCGGCATCCCCACGCTGCTGGTGTTTCTATGGCTGATGGGGCGCATCCTGTGGGATTTCTGGCGAGGGCTGCGGACGCTGCCGCCGGGGCGAGACGATCGGCGGTTTCTGCTGCATGGCGGGATCGCGGTGGTGATCGCGACGCTGGTGGACGGCGTCGCGAACATGAACCTGGGCGATAGCGAAGTGCTGACGATGTTCCTGGTGGTGGTGGCCTGCGGATATCTGGCGCTCGAAAAAGATGTGGCGCGCGAAGCCCCCAAGAGCCGCGAAGAACTGCCGGTTGCGGCTTGAGTCGCAACTAGCGCAGTTGCGGAACGATTTTCGCGTTCCATTCGGCGGGCGATAACACCGTGTGCGGCACTAGCGCCCGGCGCAGTTTAAAGCGCATCTTGCGGAGTCCCTTCACCTGACGCCCTTCGGTGACGAACGGGATCAGCTTGGCGGCGCTGCGGGCTAGTTGTTCGCGCGTGGCGCGGAAGCGGGCGCCGTCCGTGGGACGATATTGCGCCCAGGCGATAGTGTGAAAGAACGCGGCGGGGCCGAAGCGGTTGGATCGCAGAATATCTTCGACGTAGACGCGGATGGGGCCTTCGAATTCGTGGAGAGTGTCGTGGAATGCCACGATCGCGCCGTCCGCGAGATAGGGCGAGAACAGATCGAAGTCTTCTTTGGCGCCGGCATAGGTGTGGTCGCCGTCGATCCAGAGCAGGCGGATTTGACGGTTCCAGCCCTTCGCCACATCCCGCGATGGCGCGCGGTGCACTTCGACGTGCTGCTCGATTCCGGCGCCGCGGATGTTCGCGATGAATTCATCGAAAGACGACGCTTTCCCGCCCAGCATGGGATCGGTAACGGACGGAGCGGTGTGCGGATCGATGCTCACTACGGGACCGAATCCATAACGCGCGGCGAGCGATGCCAGTCCCACCATGGACTTGCCCTTGAAGCTGCCGATCTCGACGACCACGCCGGGGCCGGGCGCACCGGCGGCCAGCAAGCCCAGGGCGCGAAATTCGAGTTCGCCGATGTAGCCCGGAACCGCATGGGCGCGTTGCCAGGCGGCGTCGATCACGGCTTCGAAATCGGCGGGCAGAGTAAGGTCAGACACCAAACAATTGTACTGTACGCATTGTTGGCGGCTGGGAATCCGGCTCACGCGACTTACGAATGGTTTCTCCTGCGATGGCTGCTGAGGTTAGCGCTCACATCCGGAGCGTCCGCGAAATTCTGGAGGCCGCGTGAAGTACCAGCGTCTCGCGCGTCCACCACCATAGCCGAGCCCGCCCAGCAGGGCGGTATCACGTAGGCGACGAAAGGGGGCCAATGAAAACAAGTTTGCTCATCATGTGTCTGACACTCTTGCCGCTCACAGCTAAAAACAACGCTGAACTAAAAGAACTGACGGTTGGAGGGAATTTGAAGGGCCTCCAATTGGTGCCGAAGGTCCACCTCGCCGCTAAGAACATCCAGCAAAACGCGGGGACCGTCCACCTCAAGGGAAACGTTGAGATCAAGTTCGTGTCATACACGCTCCTAGCAGACGAAGCTGAATACGACCAGCAGAGTGGAGAAATCCACGCGCATGGCCATGTGCTAATGAAGATCGCGCTGTCCGATCCGCGTGGCGCGCGCCAGTTTGGCATAAAGTAGGCGATCAACCAACATTTATCCGACTACCGTTCAAGTCCTAGAGACACAGACTGAGCGCATCACAGGGAATCCGCTATCATGAATACGGGACCTTACGGGCAGCAATGAAGTTGATTTTGTATCTTGTCTTGGTAACGGTCGCAGCGCTGCTGGCTTCTTCCCTTGATGCTGTCCCCGATCCTCCCGCCGTCAATCCGCACGCCTTAGATGTCAAAATCGCGAGTCTGCGTGAGTTGCCGAATGGCGTCGATGAACAGAGCCTGCAGTTTGCCTGGGCCTGCGTAGCCCCGCACATCCCGATCCGGGGCGCCGGTTTAACGGAAATCGCCGGGCCGTACCGCCCCAGCGAAGAGTTGGCTGTGGTGGCCTGCGGGGCCGATTCTTCTCCTCCTCACTCCCTTTAATTCACGCGTTTAAGAAACGAATGAAGGCGCCGCCGTCGGCGTCGATGGGAAGACCGTCCTCGCTTGAGGAGAAGGACCACAGTGAAAGTCACGGAAGTTATTAGCGCATGGCGCAAGATTTTAAAAGGAGAGCGGCCGTCGCTTTCGATCGAGATTACGCGGGAGTGTCCCTTGCAGTGTCCCGGATGCTACGCCTACGACGATGCGCATCTGGGAGGCGGGGCGACTCTGCGCAGTTTGGCCGACCGCAAGGGTCAAGAACTCATCGATGGGGTGCTCGCTTTAGTCGACCGGATCCGGCCCTTGCATTTGTCCATTGTGGGGGGCGATCCGCTGGTCCGTTATCGCGAACTGGAATCCATGGTGCCGCTGCTGCTGGAGAGGGGAATCCACGTACAAGTGGTCACCAGCGCGTTCCGGCCTCTGGCGGCGAGCTGGGCGGGGTTGCCGCACATGAACGTGGTGGTTTCGATAGATGGGCTGCAGCCGGAACATGATATCCGGCGGGCGCCGGCCACCTACGACCGTATCCTTAAAAACATCGCGGGCCAGAATATCACGATTCACTGCACGGTCACGGGGCAGATGATGAAGCGGCCGGGATATTTGCGGGAATTTCTGGAGTTCTGGAGTCCCCGGCCGGAGATCCGCAAGGTATGGTTCAGCTTGTTCACCCCGCAACGCGGCGATCAATTGCCGGAAATGCTGGAACCCGAGGAGCGAATGCGAGCTATCGCGGATATGCTGGCGCTGCGTCAGGAGTTTCCCAAGCTGGACATGCCGGAGGGTTTAATCCGGCAGTTCGCGATCCCTCCCGCGAGCCCTAAGGATTGCGTGTTCGCGCTCACCACGCAGACTTTGTCGGCGGATCTCAAGACCAAAATCGCGCCCTGTCAATTCGGCGGTGACCCGGATTGCAGTTCGTGCGGCTGCATCGCATCCATGGGTCTGGCGGCAGTGGCGGCGCACCGCTTGGGCGGCATCATCCCCGTGGGAGCGATCTTCAAGGCTTCGATCAAGATCGGACAAGCCCGGGCGAAGCGGGAGCCACCGCCGGTCGAGGCGCCACTACGGGTGTTGGGCTAGGAAGGGAGTTGGAGGGACGTATGAGAAGCGATACGCCAGTAACCACACAAGTTGCATTGAAAGCGCTGCTGGAACTCACAGAACGCGTAGGAAGCAATCCTCTACTCACGCAAGCGAGCACCGGCAATACTTCCATGAAGCTGGATGGTGTTCTATGGATTAAAGCATCGGGGAAATGGATGGCCGATGCCATGCACGAGGAAATCCTGACGCCTCTCCTCCTAGCGGACGTGCAGGGGGAGTGCTTGGAGCGGAACCTCGATCCTGCCGGGCGTTATCCGGAGGCATCGCTCGAGACCGCCATGCATGCGATGCTGCCGCAGAGCGTCGTGGTGCATGTACATTGCGTCAACACGATTGCCTGGGCCGTGCGCAGCGATGCCCGGACGCACTTGCAGGAACGGCTGGCCGGTTTGCGCTGGCACTGGATTTCGTACATGGCGTCGGGCCTGCCACTGGCGCGGGAGATCCAAGGCGCTCTCTCCGCCCGCGGCGCGGAAGTATTTGTTTTGGGCAATCATGGCTTGGTGATCGCGGGGGAAGACTGTAAAGAGGTGGAAAATCTGTTGGGTGAAGTGGGGCGGCGGCTGGGGATTCGTCCGCGGCAGGCGCATCCCGCGGATTACACCGCGCTGGCGGAGATTTCCGAAGGGTCACCGTGGGATTTGCCTGACGACGACGCGGTGCATGGCCTGGGTACGGATAAGTTGTCGCAAGCCGTGCTCTCCGGAGGGTTGCTGTATCCCTGTCAGGCGATTTTTTCAAATTCGAATACACCGGCGCCCTTCCGTGCGATACCGTGTCCCGATTTTCCGGGACAGGGGGAGGCGCAGTATCGCGACCGGCCCTTCTTGATCATCGAGGGGCGCGGCGTGCTGGTTCACAAATCCATGATGCCAGCGGAGCGCGCGATGCTCAGCGGGTTGGCGCAGGTGGTGCAGCGGATTCCGGCCTCCGCGCCCCTGCGTTATCTGACGGACGCCGAAATTGCGAATAGTGCAAGCACGGCCGCTTACCGCTATCGGGAACTCGCCAATGAGCGGCTGGGTAGTGGGGCGGGAGTAAGGGCGCTGTCCAGACAGGCGCCGGGGGAGTCCTTAGCGAGTTGAAGCTGTGGGCTGAAGACTCGTGCGCAGCGCTAGAAGGTAGCGAGCCAGCCTTCGAGAATGTGGCGCGCCAAAGGTTCGGTGGCGGCGGCGTGGGGATCGATGGGCTCTGTTAGGGTGTCGATGTCGCCACAGTTGACGGGCTGGGCAGACCAATCGACGATCATCTCAGGCGTGATTTCGGGATGGAACTGGATGCCGTAAACCGAGTCGCGGTAACGAAAGGCCTGCTGACGGCATTTATCGGAGTAGGCGAGCAATTCGGTTCCCGGGGGTTGTGTGAAAGTTTCGCTGTGCCAGTGAAAAAACGTCGTGGGCGAATCGAGGCCGCCGAGCACCGGATCGCTCAGTGCGCCCTCGGTGAAATAAACCGGCGCCCAGCCAATCTCTTTTTCGCGATTGCGATACACGTGGGAGCCGAGAGCTTTGGCGATCAACTGCGCGCCCAGGCAAATGCCCAGGACGGGATATTTTTCATCGATCACCTGTTGGATGAAATGCATTTCGGCTGACATGTCAGGGTCGTTGGCCGATTGGGGGCCTCCCATGACGATCAGGCCCTGATGAGGTCCGAGGTCGAGCTTGTCGTCCAAATCGCTATAAACAAAAGGAATGTGCAGATGGTTGAGGATTTCCGCAAAGTAGCCCAAGTGTTCAAAACGCTCATGGCGCAGAACCAGGACAGAACGCGGGGCTGCGGGAGCCGGCTCCGGCATGTTTTAAGCCTAACAAGAACCTGACTATTTGTCTGAATACAGCCGATATACCAGGGTGGGGAACTGGAGGGTTCCGCCCGTATAATTAAAGGGCGCGCATGAAAATCTTGATTGCAGACGATAGCATCGTTTCGCGGCACCTGCTGGACGCTACCTTGCGCCGGTGGGGCTACGAAGTGATGGTGGCCTGCGACGGGAACGAAGCCTGGCAGATCCTGCAATCCGAGGACGCGCCGAAGATCGCCATTCTGGATTGGATGATGCCGGGACTGACGGGCCCGGAGGTTTGCCGGCGAGTACGCGCCACTGCCAAGGACAAGGACATCTACACCTACATCCTGTTGCTGAGTTCCAAGAGCCAGCGCGAGGATTTGATTGAAGGCATGGAATCCGGGGCGGACGACTACTTGACCAAGCCGTTCGATCAGCACGAGTTGCAAGTGCGTCTGCGGCCGGGAGTGCGCATTCTGGAGTTGCAGCACGAATTGATTTCCGCGCGCGAAGAACTGCGCGATCAGGCAACCAAAGACTTCCTGACGCGGATCTGGAACCGGTCCTCCATTTTGGATATTTTGAGCCGTGAATTGCAGCGCGGGGGACGCGAGAGCCGGCCGGTGGGCCTGGTCCTGGCGGACCTGGATAAGTTTAAGGCGGTCAACGACACCTACGGACACTTCGCGGGTGACGCGGTGCTGCGGGAATTTGTGCGGCGCATGACAGGTTCGATCCGGCCGTATGATGGCATCGGGCGCTACGGCGGCGAGGAATTCCTGATCGTGTTGCCGGGCTGCGATGTGAACGCCACTGAGAAACAGGCGGAGCGGATGCGCGAGGCACTGGCCAACGATCCCATGTGGTTCAACGAAGAGGCGCAGTTGGTCACGTGCAGTTTCGGAGCCACGGCTTGGATGCCGGGCATCACTGCCACCGAAGAGGCGCTGATCCGGGTGGCTGACGATGCGCTCTACGCCGCCAAGCGGCAGGGGCGGAACCGGGTGGTGTTTCTACCCTTCACGGGCGCGGCGCTGGAGCCGGTGCCGGTGGGTCCACGGAACTCGGGTACAAAGTGATAAGCTGAAAGTCCCCGATGAGAAGGGGACCAAGAAGTCACGATTCCAGAGTCATACCAGAACGACGCGGCGAAGGGGAACGGTTACACGTTCCCCTTCTCGCTTTTTTAGGGGTCGTTGCTTTAGACCACGCCGCGGACGCGAAGGGCTTCGTCGATCAGGGCGAGCAGTTGCTGGCGTGTGACTTCCAGTTTTTCGCCGGGATCGGGCATGTCTTCGGCGGCCATGGGGCTGCCGGGCTCGAAGTGGTTGGGAACGGTCACGCCGTAGCGGGCGCGGGCTTCGAATAACTTTTCGATTTCGGCGCGCGGCAGGACGCGGGGGCCGCCTAACATTTCGGCGACCAGCGCGATGCGAGCCAGGTGTTCTAACGTCTCCATGCGGGCGTAGGCTTGAGCGACATTTTCGCCGTAACAAACGGCGCCGTGGTTGGCCAGCAGGATGGCGTTGAATTTCCCGACGTAGGGCAGCATCCCGTCGACCAGCGCGGGCGTCCCCGGCAGACCGTATTCGGCCAGCGGCACCGATCCCATGGAGACAATCAGCTCCGGCATCAGTCCCAAGTTGAGCGCGCGGCCGGCTACCGCGAACCCGGTTGAAATCGGCGGATGGGCGTGGACCACGGAATGAATATCAGGCCGGTTATCGTAGATCGCCACGTGCATGGCCATTTCGGTAGTGCGCTCGCCCGCGCCTGCGATCTTATTGCCGGCGGTATCGCACACGATGAGATCCTCGGGACGCATGCGGCCTTTGCACACGCCGGCAGGGGTGGCGAGGATGCGCTCGCGATCCAGGCGGACCGTAAGGTTGCCGTCATTGGCCGCGATCCAACCGCGTTCGTACATCATCCGGCCCGTAGAGACGATGTCTTCGCGGAGCTGTTGCTCGCCGGAGGGCATAAACCTTTATAGTCTATCAAGCGGGGCGGCGGGATGCGGCCCGCCCCTTTCGTTTTCCAGGTCAAGTTTGATATCTTCAAAGCCGGCATGAAAATCAACCTCACCATCAACGGCAAAAAATATTCTGACGATGTCGAACCCAGGCTGCTGCTGATCCACTATTTGCGGGATGTGGCCGGGCTCACGGGCTCGCACGTGGGGTGCGAAACGTCGCTGTGCGGGGCCTGCACCATTGAGCTCGACGGCAAGGCCGTGAAGAGTTGCAGCATGTTCGCGGTACAGGCGGACGGCGCGAACCTGACTACCATCGAGGGCCTGGCGCAGGATGGGAAGCTGCATGGGATGCAGGAAGCTTTCTGGAACCAGCATGGCGCGCAATGCGGTTTCTGTACGCCGGGTATGATCATGGCGTCCAAGCAGATTCTGGATCGCAATGCAAATCCGACGGACGCGGA
>JADMIO010814647.1_pt1 | contig 13288 bp, 8 predicted proteins | sample 8958161 | NCBI WGS metagenome assembly JADMIO01 (sample SAMN16585339, study PRJNA669376) | soil metagenome | isolation source: Crop rotation soil | place: USA: Cullars Rotation, Alabama | collected 2011 | reverse complement strand
GACAACTTGTCCACGTGGAATTCTAAGCTTAGGATCCCAATGTGCTGGAAAGGCAGCTCACCGAAATGCACGGTGGCTCGGTGTCCGTCAGCAGTCAGGGTGAAGGGGAAGGAACGACGTTTACACTTCTGCTTCCGTTGTCATTGGCTCACACGCATGGGCGCGCGCACGAAGATGAACGGCTCGCCCACGCGGCGATGACTTACGACGCCGATCTCGATCTGGCGGGAGTCAAAGTGCTGGTGATTGACGACGAGGCCGACTCGTACGACGTGGCCCGGCGAATCCTGGAGAGCTGCAGCGCCGAAGTATTCACTGCCGGCTCAGTCGACGAAGGGTTAACGCTGTTCAAGACGAACCGTCCGCACGTCGTCGTCAGTGACATCGGCATGCCGGGCAAGGATGGTTATCAACTGATCCGCGCCATCCGATCGCTGCCGAGCGAACAAGGGGGCCAAACTCCCGCCGCCGCGCTGACAGCGTTTGCCCGCAGCGAGGACCGCCGCCGGGCACTGCTGGCCGGCTATCAATCGCACGTGGTGAAGCCGGTCGAGCCGGCCGAGCTAATCACCGTGGTCGCCAGCCTGGCAGGGCGCACCGGGCGATTTTCTGCAGGCCACTGATCGCCGTTGATATTGACCCCGCCGGCTCGATCGCGGTATTTGTCGCCGCGGATTCTCAGGATCAAGTCTAGCGATGGAGCGCGCTATGCAATCGAAGCTGCTTTTTGCCGTTGTGCTTTTTGTTGTCACGATTTCAAAACTGCAGGCGCACGACCCTCTCCCTGAACGATTTCCCACTGCAGTTCCCGCTGCCGGTCGCGCATTCGAGGTTCCCTCCGACGACGCGTCCTCGAATCCATCGCCCCAGTCCGTGAAACCAGCGTATGCAGACGCTTTGGTTAACGCGCCGGCCCCTCCACGAACCGAGAGTGCCGACCGGCTGCAGGCACAGCTCGCGAAACTCGACGAGTTGCAACGAGAGATTGACGAGTTACGACGCGAGCTCACCGGGCGAGAGAATCCCGCGCGGCAGATCCTTGTATCGCTTCGGTGTATTGAGATCAATCAGACAAAGCAAGCGGATTCCGGCTTCGAACATTCCCCTATAAAACGCGCAAAAACTGTCAACATTGCGACACTCGATCAGGAAACCGCCGACGACATTTCCGCACTGTTGGAGCACAAGATCGCCAAGGTTATTGCCGAACCCACATTGATCGTCTACGACGGGCGTGAGGCATCGTTTCTCTCAGGCGGCGAAATCCCCGTACCTGGCGAGTCCGGTCGGATCGATTACAAGCCCTACGGAACTCGCGTGAAGCTGCGCGCTCTGGTGACCTCAGAGGACCGAATTCGGATCGAGCTCCGCATGGAAAACTCACAGATTGATCCGCTGACGGAAGCGACGATCGACGGCAAGAAATATCCTGCCATAAACCGGCACACGATTGATACCGGCGTCGAATACACTCCGGGCGAAACGTACGTCTTACGAGGCGTGACCGAAACCAGAGCGCAGAAAACAGTGCAGGGTGACAGAGATGCCGAGCAATCCAGCACGCAGATCGAACATCTCTGGGTAATCAAAGCCGATTTCGTCTCGGATGGCGCCGCTACCGCACGCAAGGAACAAGAGCAATCTGCACGGTAAATTGTCTGCTCTTGAGCCCTTGCCAGCATTCTGTTAAGAGTTGCCCCTCTTTTTCGCACACTGCACGTCTACGCCGTCGGGCAAGGATGCTTCGGATGGGCAAGGTCGTCCCGCTGGGCCTGGCAATTGGTTTCTTTCTTGCGACGGCATCGCTGCGCGCAGCAGACGACGTTCCCTATAAGGCGACCATTACGGCTGGCGAAGTCTACGTTCGAAGTGGCCCCGGCAAGGATTACTATCCCACCGATAAGCTCAAAAAGGGCGAGCGAGTCGAGGTCTATCGGCACGATCCGGGGGGCTGGTGCGCCATTCGACCGCCGGCCGGCAGCTTTAGCTGGGTCTCTGCCCGGCAGGTCGAGCAGATAGGCGACGGCCTGGCCCGTTCGACAGGTGACCGCGTGGTCTCGCGCGTAGGTAGCTCATTCAGCGAGATTCGCGATGTGATTCAGATCCGCCTCAAGAAAGGGGAGACGGTCGAGCTGGTCAGCGATCATCCCCCGGAGGACGCCAAGTGGGTTAAAATCCATCCGCCGTCAGGCGAGTTCCGCTGGATCTCCGCTCGCTTCATCGAACCGGTCGATCCCTCCCGCGGGCGCAAGACCGTGCAGGTCGAACCGGATGACGAACAGGACGTCGACCTGGCCGGCGAGGATGAGCCGCGCCGACTGCACGAATTCGATGAGCGCAACTCCGACCAGCGCAATCTCGATGAGCATTACAACGCGCGACGGGGCAGCCATGATATCGAGCTCGCCAGTCGCCAGGAGCCGGTCGGCGAAACTTCCGACTGGCAGCTCCGCAAACGTCGGAGCATCGATTCATTGAGCAAATCGGGCAGCGGCGAGCTGCTTTACCCGCTGTCCAAGGAGATCGATTCGATCGAGCTGGAGCTCTCGGCCATGGTGACCGAAGAGATCACCGCCTGGAGTTTCCAGCGTGTAAGACAGCGCGCCGAACGAGCATTGGACGCCTCGGCCACGGCGATTGAGCGTGGCCGTGTGCGCAATGTACTGGCCAAGATCGACCGGTTTGCCGAGCTCAAGCAAAGACACGATGCCGTTTCCACTGCGCGGATCGACACCGACCGTCGCGACCGCATGCTAGCTTCGCCTGCGCCGGCAACTCGCAGCGACGACGCGCCCAAGTTCGACGGGTCTGGTCGATTGACGCCCGTGGTTTCGAGCAAAGTCGGTGCGCCACAGTTCGCTTTGGTCGACGAGCGCGGCGCCGTCACCGTCTTTCTGAGCGCTGCGCCTGGCGTGAACCTGCGGAGTTACGTCGACAAGCAGATTGGCGTCAATGGACCGCGGGGCTTTATTCCCGATCTGCAAAAGCAGCACATCAACGTGCAGCGTGTGACGCAAACTGATACCGCGCGTTAAGGCACTTCGTCGGTGCACAGATAATACCTGTGCATGGCCTCGCCGCGTCGGCATGTCTGAATGGCCACTTGGACGAGGCCATGACGCCCGCCCGCAATAAGCAGCACAAGCTCTTGTGGGCGTCGCCAAGCGCAAACACAACGCCATCACTTCCAGCAAGCCGATTCTTACACGGTTTGTAAATTTGTACACTGCCAGTAGTGTACAGATTTCCTGCCTGCAAATCGACGTAAGCGGTTGGCTGAATATAGCTTTCGACATTCTTGTAATTGCCGCGCGGCGCTTGGCACGCACCCTGCATTATGCCACCAACGTTCACGTCTGACGGCAAAAAGCAAACGCAAAGGAGTGTGGCTCATGTTGGTCCTGACTCGCAAAACGAAGCAACAAATCCATATCGGCTCGAATATCACGATCACGATTCTCCACGTGAAAGGGCAGGCGGTGCGGGTCGGCATCGAAGCCCCGCGTGACGTCTCTGTGCTGCGTAGCGAGGTCGCCGAGCGGTCGGCAGAGCAACACGACCGTTCGGTGGCCGAGCGAAAGCAGACCGCAGCGCAGGACGACAAGAACCGAGCAACGTCGAGTGTTGTCGGCCGGTTTGAGCCTCGCAACCGGCTGAGCGATCTGGTCCGATGCCGCGCCACGCGCGAATCATCTCTTAGTCCTGCACCTGTGGACGGCGCGGGCGCGGCATCGGCCTTGGAAGTGGTCCGCAGCTTGGTACAGGGCCAACTGATGCCGACGACGTAACGCTCGACCGACGGACGCAACGCAATGACGCCGATGATCCTGAATCGGCGTCATTGCTCACTGTCGATTCGCCCGGCGCGGAGGTAACAACTGACCAGCACTAGGATCGCCGGGGGCGAACCTACTTTATTTTTTGGCTGAATGGCGCAAGTGCAGTCCGTCCCTTGCGTGACTCAAGCCCACTCACCAAAAGCGCCGCGGCCGCGATCCCTGTGCCGGCTGGAGTCGCATCATCCGCCGGTTCGGCCGTATCGGAATTCGGCTCAACCAAAGTTTCTTCGACCGGCAACTCTTTCGACTTTTCGACGCCATCTTCGGCCGGGGACGAGGCCATTTCAAAGTCGCGGAAAAACGCGACGCGAGCATCGAGTGCGATCACTTCACGTTCGATTGGCGCCGCACTTGACGGCTTGATTACAGACTGCTGACGATCCGATTCGCTCGATGCAACCAATTCGACCATTCCGCCTTCAGCGCTCTCGCTGACAACGATCTTGCTGGAGTCGACTTGCTCGTCATCGCCGCTGTCGGAATGAACGCCGTTGGAATCGGCGTCGCGTACATCCTCATCCTTGGTCGTCTCGACATCGCGCAGTAGCTCCCAAACCAGCCGGTCCAAGCTCCGCTGCTGCTCCTCGCGACGACTGGACGACTGCTGAGTTGCCTCCTCATCAACCTTATTGCGACTGCGCTCCTTCTTCGCCGCCCCCAGCTCAATGCTCCCCCCTTCCGCTTCGTTCAAATTCTCGGCGTGGGAGCTCGACGCGGAGTCATCAATCAACGGGGCTGCGTCAAGCGAGTTTCGAGCATCGCTGCGCACGGTTTGCCTAGAGGCGAAGGACGCGGTCATTGTCGCATCGCCGGCAGCCGAACGGCCATTGGCAACTTCGTTGGTGATTTCCTGGGGATTGATGTACGCCCAGACATTGTTGGCAGCCAGTGTGCTCCCCAACGAAGTTGCTTGCGCCGTCGCCGAAGTTGCGACTTCCGAAACATCGCGAACAAAGTTTACTGGCAGAGTAGGCGGTCTTTCGGCCTGACGATTCGAGGGAGGTGTCGATTCGATCCTTGGCGGCGCCGCCGGACGGTCGAGCACTTCGATGATGAAGATTTGCGTCGTCACCGGCTGCATGTGACCGCGGTCGAGCTCGATCCAACCTGCCGCTACGGGTGGTCGCGCGACTGGCAACGGGCGAAATGAGTCAAACCCGCCGGAACCGCCAAGCGACAGCCCAGCGAATCCTGGTGAATGAAGAACGGGTCCGGGCTCGCCCCAGCGCATGTCCATGCCGCCGTTACGGTCGCCGAACGACATTCGACGATCGCCGAACGAAGGGTCGATACGGAAGTCGGATCGACGATCGGTCGTAAAACCGCTTTCAAAACCGGGACCGCCGGAAATTTGCTGTTCGCCCCCGCCGAACGAACTCCGCTCAACATCGTGCATTTTCGCGGTTGGCGCATCGGCATCCTGCCAAAAGTCGATTTGACCGCCGTCGTGCATCGCCGTCGGATCGAGTCCGGCGGCGGAGAGTACGACGCGCGCATCGAGTGGTTCGACCATGAGCCGGCGCCGCTGGTGCCGCCGAGCTGGCTGCTGAGCGTCGAACAGTTTCCAGGAGAATCGAAACATGGTGCGTTTCCGATTTATTCGTGAAAAAGTGCAGTAAAAGCAGGGTTATTTTGCAGCGCCGTGAAACTTTTGTCATGGGCCACGTTCGAGTCCAGCACGTGTCCGGCCGCGGCGGCTTCTTGCAAAGTCGAAATCGCAAGCTGCGCGCACTGACTGGCCACCGCTCTTCGCTGCGGCAGAGCGGCAAGCGATTCACTTGCCAGCGCCAACTCTTCGGCAACCGAATACAGTCGATCCGGATCTCCGGTCCAGAGCTTTTTGCGCTCCATGGCCGCGCTGGCGGCCTCGCCGCCACGCTTGAGCTGACGCAAGACGCGACCTTGATTGAAATAGTGCTTGCTCAAGAACTCCCGGTAACGGACAACACTCGGCGCCCGCTCGAAGGCGGTCCGCTGATGCGCGACCGCTTGTTGAAATTGTTCTGCAGCCGCCGGCAATCTTCCCGCGCCTTCCAGCAAAATGCCGAGATTGTTGTAGATGCCGCCGAGACTGCTTTGCGTTTCGGCGTCTCCAGCGTCTTCCGCCACCAGTTCTTGCTGCAATCGTAACGCCTCGTGGAACGAGTCTTCCGCCTCGCCAGCTCGCTGCAGCTTCGAATAGGTCAGCCCGAGATTGTTGCAGCTAACGGCCAGGTCCCTGCGTAATACTCGATTGCGCGGAGACAACTGGGTGAGTTGACGCTGGAGCTCGATCGCGCGAGTGTAAGACATAGCTGCTTCGTCCTGCAGCTTTAGCCGAGCCTGAACCGCGCCGAGATTGTTCAGTGTCAGAGCCAGAGTGCTCTGGTACTTCTGATCACCGGGGCGCAAGACCGCCGCTTTCGCCTGATAAGCGAACGCTGTTTGGAACAGACGCAAGGCCTCCGCCGGCTGGCTTTCCGAATTCATCGACGCCAGATTGGTATAGGACGTTGCCAGGCTTCCCAGCGCCTCAGGATCGCTGGCACTGGCATCGGATGACCGATCCTGTAGTGCGATTGCCTCTCGGAACGCGGCCTCGGCTTGCGCCTTCTGGTCCAGCTCGCTGGCAAGACGGCCCGAATTGTTGAGCGTCTTCGCCAGATCGATTCTAAGATCAGCACGATCGGGATCCACCCCAGCGAGCTTTTTCTGCATGGCGATCGCATCTTGGAACGAACCACTCGCCCCGTCGATGTCACCGGCGCGCTGCAGCGCCAAGGCGAGATTGTTCTGTGTAATTCCCAGCCGGCGGCGGTATTCGACGACGTCGCTTTGCGATTTGCTCAACTGCTGATAAAGCGCAAGCGCTTCTCGATGTGCGGCAATCGCCTCATCTGCATTTCCAATTTCGTCCAGCAGCGAACCGATCTTGCTGTAAGTTTGCGCGAGATCGGCTTGTAGCGATGGGTCTTCCTTGGCCTGGGCCGCGAAGCGTCGGTAATACCCAAGCGTCTCGCGAAGCAGATCGCTGCGGACCTGTTCAGCTCCTGGCAGTCCGGCCAGCCGCTCGGACAACTGCGAACCGAACTGGTCGACTGTTTCGCGCGCTTGGCGAAAGTTGCGATCGGCGCGAGAGAAGCCGTCCTGGGCCTTGATTTTCTCGCGGTTGATGAAAAACGTGCTTGCCGCCAGACCGCCGATCACGAAGATGCTCAGCAGAACCGCCGCCGCTACTGTGCGTGCGTGCCGGCGCGTCCAGCGTGTCACTCGATCGGCCAGGCTTGGCGGCCTGGCGACTGTCGGTTTGCCTTCGACCACGCGGCGCAAATCATCGGCCAGGTGCTGCGCAGTCGCATAGCGCTCATCGCGCAGCTTCGACATCGCCTTCAGCACCACCGTTTCCAGGTCCTTTGGCAGTGTCGGCTCCAATAGCGTCGGGCGGATCGGATCATGCCGGTCGATTTGCCGAAGCAGCTCCGCCGCATCCTCGGCCGGAAATGCTTGCCGTAGCGTGAGCAGCTCGTACAGCGTGACGCCCAGGGAGTAGACGTCGCTGCGCTCGTCGACGAGGGCGCCACCACCAGCAGCCTGCTCGGGGCTCATGTAACGACGCGTGCCGACCACGTCGCCGGTTCTGGTGAGCGTCGCATCAGTTTGACAGCGCGCGAGTCCAAAGTCGGTGACCCACAACTTGCCGGTCTCATCGAGCAGCAAGTTCGACGGTTTCACGTCCCGATGAACGACGCCATAGCTGTGCGCCGCGTGCAAGGCCTCGGCCGCTTGAATGCCAAGCCGGGTAGCGCTGAAAAAATAGTTGCGGCGATCCGCGCGCCCCGTCCGCAACACCGAACGTCGCGATCCGACGTCGTCACCGTCAGCCCAGGTTACCGCTGATTGGGCGGGCTCTGTCGAGGCACGTTTGCCACGAGCCCCGCTGCTGGCTCTCAGCTCCGCGATCGCCTGATCGAGCGACTGTCCTTCGATAAACTGCATGGCGTAATAGTGAACGCCGCGATCCGCTCCCACAGCATAGACCGGAACGATGTTCGGGTGATGCAACTGTGCGGCGGCCTGGGCTTCGTTCTTGAAGCGCGCGATCTGCTGCGAATCGAGCACGGCCGCGAAAGGGAGAATCTTTAGCGCCACGCGTCGGCCGAGCGAAAGCTGCTCCGCCTCGTAGACAACCCCCATGCCACCGCGACCGACTTCGCGAACCAGCCGGAAGTCGCCAAGACACCGTCCCAACGGCGTTAAGTCTTCCGCATCCTCTCGTTCCACGGCGCGTAGGTCAGTGACCGGCGCTGCAAAACCACCTGCCGCGTCGTGCAGCGACCGCAGATGCCCCAAATATTCCTTGAGCGTTCCGGCAAGATCCGGGTGTCGCCCAGCAAGCTCCTCAAAATCCGGTGCGAGCCCCGCCTCCAAACCTTGCAGGTATTCGTCCAGAATGCCGCTCAGCCGCGACTGCTGCTCGCTCGTCAAGCCGCGCAAGACCGACGGATCGCCGCTCAAGTCGCAAAGGCGTGGCAAACTGGCGCTGCTCATTGACGATGCTCGTTGTCCGCTTGCTGTTACTCTTGCACCGGCATGTAAACCTGCTTGAGCTTGCTGATCGCACGCAGCCACAGCATCCGCACTGTCCCCGCATTGCGATTCATTTGCGCCGCGATCTCGTCGAATGACATTCCCTTGAGATTGCGCAGTACGATCACCTCCCGGTATTGCGGCTGCAGCTTGGCGAGCTGATTGGCGAATTCCACCGCCCGCTCGCGGCGTCGCACGGGGGCGCTGGGCGACGGCCCCGGATCGGCCAGAAACTGCCCAAAGTCGACCACCGAGTGATCGAGCGTGGCGTTGACCTGCTCGATCGACACTTCGCAGCGCACGTCGCGCCGCTTGGTCTTGAGATGCGCCTCGATCGCGTGGTGCAAGCAGTTAATCAAGATCTGCCGGAGCCAGGCGAGAAACTGCCGCTCGCTTTGGCCGTTAAACTGGCCAAAGTCTCGGTGCGCAGCCAGCATCGCCTCTTGCACCAGATCAGACGGACTTAGCCGGCGGCGCAGACGGCGATCGAATTGCGTCGTCGCCAGAATCGTGAGATAGCTGCGATAAAGCTGCAGCAGTTGTCCCAGCGAATCGGCCTGGCCGATTCGCGCCTCTTCGAGCAACTGCTCGACGTTCATTTCAGACATGTTTTGTCGCGCGAGCGACGTGCTCAGACAGGTCGCGGTGCTCATGCCCCTTGTGTGTCATCTCTGACACGTGACACCGCGCAGCAGCGTCTTCCGCCACGCTCCTCTTGTTCCTGCGTTTATCATACCCGCGGTCTCTGACAATGAAACACGGGGCGCGCGAAAAAGTTGCACGCGATATATGTACGCAAGCACCGCAGTTCTGTTTGTCATTTTGAGTGACCTAAAACATGCTTTGGCGGGGACCCGCAAAGCCGGGGCGAGGCGTGTGACAATCGACCTAGCGGTCCGCCCTTAGTGATTGGAGCCCTTCTTAATTGAATCGCACGCTTGGTAGGTGGCGCGATGGCTTCAACGGTCGAAGGCTGCATGTGCGGCGCATCGGCGGCTTGCGTCGAGCGGTGAGAGGCTTTCGTGTCCGCCGTCGAGGCAGCCGCGCTGCAGCCGTTCGATCGTTATTTCACGGCAACAGCGGCTGCCTCCGTGGCATCGGCGCCGACTGCACCGGCGTCTTCACTCCCAGGCGCCGACAACTCGGCACGGATAAATTCCGCTCAATCGAATCGCAATTCGGGCGGCACTTCGCCGTCCGCGTTTCTTTCCTGGCGCGCGGGGACGTAGACTTGTCTAAGTTCCTTCGTTTCTGCATGTAGGGGCACTGTCATGCGCAGCCTTCATCTTCGAACCAGTCTGTCGTTTTTGCTTGGCGGCGCGTTGAGCCTGGCACTAAGTTGGCCGCTCCTCCACGCCCAAACAGACGCCCGCCCCGGTAGCGATTTGCCGGTCGATTATGCCCGCGCGCAGCTCGCCTTGGCCGAGACCAATTTGCAGCAGGCCGAAGGGATGAATCGCCGGGTGCGAGGCGCAGTCTCCGGCAACGTCGTCAGCGAGTATCAGCGCGACGTCCAAGTCGCCCGGCGTCATCTGGAAAGCCTGCAGAGCGAGCGCGTGGAGAATGAGTTTCAGCACTGGCTGATTCGGGCAGAAGCAAACTATCTGGCGGCCGAAACACAATGGAAGAGCGCCAAGGCCGCCAGCGCCAAAGCGCGCGGCGCGTTTGAGCCTCTGGAAATTCGTCGCCTGGAGTTGCAAGCAAAAGTCGATCGGCTGCTGGTCGCACAAGGCAAGTCGCTGGTTGCTGCTCCGCGCGATCAACAAGCCGCTTGGCAACTCGAAGTCCTGGCCAACGAAACCCAGCGGCTGAATGAGGAAGTCCGCCGTCAACAGCAACCGAGCGGGTACTATCCGTATTACTACTGAGCGGATCGTCGACGAGCGCGTTGCGCGCTGCCGACAAGTCCGCAGCGGCTTTGCGATGCCCTGCGGATCGGAGTAAACTATTTACGGCCTCTGAGTTGACGCTACTGCCCGAATTCCTGCCTGCCGGTTTGCGGAGCCCACCCCATGCTTGACGGCGCTCGCCTTCGCTTTTGCTTGGGGCCGATTTACAATCTTCTCGTTGCAGCGCTCTTCGCGGCGACCTGGCTCGTGGGCTCTATAACGGCAGCCGAGCCCTCTGCCGTTGACCTCAGCAAGCTCCCCGCACCGGTCGAGCGCAAGGTCGACTTCGTCAAAGAAGTAAAGCCGATCCTGCTCGAGCACTGCGCAAAGTGTCACGGACCGAAGCAGCACGAGTCGGGCTTGCGGTTACATAATAAGCACGACTTCTTTGCAGGCGGCGATGGCGGCGCGACGGTTGTCGTCGGCAAAAGCGCCGAAAGCCGCCTGATTCATTTCGTCTCCGGCGCGGATCCTGACACGCGCATGCCACCTGAGGACGAAGGAGAGCTGCTCTCCGCCGATCAAGTTGCGCTGCTCCGCGGTTGGATCGATCAAGGGGCCGAGTGGCCCGACTCGGCCGACGAGGATTCGCCCCGCGGCGGCAGCGACCATTGGGCGTACAAGGCGCCGGTGAAACATGAACTGCCCTCCGTCCAAAACCCGGCCTGGTGTAAATCGGCGATTGATCGTTTCATTCTCGCGCGGCTCGACGCCGAGAAGCTCGCCCCTTCAGCCGAAGCAGAGCGCGGCAGCTTGCTTCGCCGCGTCAGTTTGGACCTGATCGGCCTTCCGCCGACCGTCGAAGAGCTTGACGCCTTTGTGAACGATTCGTCGCCCGACGCCTATGAGCAGGCGGTCGATCGGCTTTTGGCGTCGCCGCACTTTGGCGAGCGCTGGGCGCGGGTCTGGCTTGACCTGGCGCGCTACGCCGATACCCATGGCTATGAAAAAGACCCCCCGCGCGTGATGTGGCCCTATCGCGACTGGGTCATTGATGCCTTCAACCGCGACCTGCCGTTCGACGAGTTCACGATCGATCAGATCGCCGGTGATTTACTCCCGAATGCGACGATCGACCAGAAGGTCGCCACGGGGTTTCATCGCAACACGATGATCAACACCGAAGGGGGAACCGACGATGAGGAGTTCCGCGTCGCCGCGCTGGTCGATCGTGTAAACACTACGGCCACGGTTTGGCTCGGCACGACGATGGCCTGCTGCCAGTGCCATAGCCATAAGTACGACCCGTTCAAGCAAAAGGAATACTACGGCCTGATGGCCTTCTACAACGGCACTGCCGATCCCGGCCGCAGCGAAGGCCCCCAGCTTGACGTGCCGACGAAAGTGTTCGGCCCAGCCGCTGCCGAGGTCGCCGAGCTTGAGCGGCAATTGAACACGACGACGCCAGAATTGGCCGCGGCACAAGCCGAGTGGGAACGCGATCAGGCGAGCCGCGTCGTGAATTGGCAAGTTGTCGAACAAGTCGAGTTCGCCTCAGCAGCCGGAGCATCGGCGGACCAGCAAGCCGACGGCTCGCTACTGGTTACAGGTGAACGCCCTGCGGTCGATACCTACACGATTACTACGACCGCCGTCGACGGTCCGATAACGGGACTGCGGCTCGAAGCGCTCGACGATTCGAGCCTGGGCGGACACGGGCCCGGCCGCACCGATCACGGCAACTTCGTACTTTCGGAGGTTCGCGTCACCGTTACGGCGCCCGGTGGCGAGCCTCAAACGATCGATTTGCAAAACGCCACGGCCGATTTTGCCCAAAACACGTTCACGCCCGATAAGACCCTCGACGGCGATCTGAAAACTGGCTGGGCAGTCGCGCCGCAATTCGGCAAGCCGCACGAGATCTTTTGGGAGCCCACGGGCGACGTGGCGCTTGCGGCCGGCTCAAAGCTGGCCGTCATTCTCGATCAGCAGCATGGCTCCGAGCATACGATTGGCAAACTCCGGGTGTCGATCACCAAGAGCGCGCGGCCGCTCAAACAAAGCCCACTGCCGGCGAAAATTACAGCCGCGCTGGCCATCAGTCCAGATCAGCGCAGCGAAGCGCAACAGACCAAGCTGGCGGCGTACTACCGCTCGATCGCGCCAAGCTTACAGCCGGCCCGCGAACGGTTGGCCCAGCTCCGGCCGGTGCCCGTCGGCAAGTCGTTGGTGATGCAGGAGCTGCCAAAACTGCGCGATACCTTCGTCCACGTCCGCGGCAACTTCATGGCGCATGGCGACCAGGTTACGCCAGGCGTCCCGGCGATTTTGAATCCCATTCCCGCCGATCAGCCGCTGAATCGCCTGACGCTGGCCAGGTGGCTGGTCAGCCGCGACAACCCGCTCGCGGCACGCGTGCAGGTGAATCGACTTTGGGAACACCTTTTCGGTCGAGGGCTGGTGCTGACGAGCGAGGACTTTGGCACACAAGGCGAACGGCCGACGCATCCTGAGCTGCTCGACTGGCTGGCCGTCGAGTTCATGGAACAAGGCTGGAGCACGAAAAAGTTGCTCCGCGAGATGGTTCTCTCGAACACCTATCGGCAGTCGTCCAAAGTCACTCCGGAGCTGCTCGAAGCCGACCCGGCAAATCGCTGGCTTGCCCGCGGACCACGGGCACGTCTCGATGCCGAGCTGATCCGTGACCAGGCGCTGACTATTTCCGGCCTGCTCAGCCACAAGATGGGTGGACCAAGCGTGATGCCGCCACAGCCGGATGGTGTCTGGTCGTCGCCGTATAGCGGCGAGAAGTGGGTGACCAGCGCCGGCGAGGACCGCTACCGGCGCGGGCTGTACACCTATTGGAAGCGCACGGCGCCCTACCCGGCATTCATGAGCTTCGATGCACCGAGCCGGGAGTTTTGCGTCGTCCGCCGCCCCAGGACCAACACGCCATTGCAAGCACTGACGGTTCTCAACGATCCGGTTTACGTCGAAGCGGCCCAGGCGCTCGCGCGCAAGATAATCAATAGCGGCGGGTCACCGCCGGGAAAG
>JADMIO011694203.1_pt1 | contig 13290 bp, 13 predicted proteins | sample 8958161 | NCBI WGS metagenome assembly JADMIO01 (sample SAMN16585339, study PRJNA669376) | soil metagenome | isolation source: Crop rotation soil | place: USA: Cullars Rotation, Alabama | collected 2011 | reverse complement strand
AAGTGCCGGCTCTGGGTGACGATCTGGGCATTGGCGCCGAACAGCTCGCCGAGGCGGGTCTTCGAGCCCCAGAGTGCGGGCGACTTCACGCCGGCCGCGGGCGGAATGTACTTGCCCATGGTCTTGAACAGCTGGCCGATCAGGCTCTCCGGGGTCCAGTTGGCGAGGCCGATCTTGCCGCCGGGCTTGCAGACCCGCATGAGCTCAGCTGCCGCCTGCTCCTGGTTCGGGGTGAACATGACGCCGAAGGTCGACAGAACCACGTCGAAGCTCGCATCCTCGAACGGCAGCGCCTCGGCGTCGGCTTCGCGGAAGGTGACCGGCAGGCGGTCGGCCTTGGCACGCTCCTGGCCACGCTCGAGCAGCGCCGGCACATAATCGGTCGAGACAACCTCGGCGAAGCGCCTTGCGGCGGCGAGCGTCGCGTTGCCGTTGCCGGCGGCGACGTCGAGCACGCGCTGATTGCTGCGGAGATCGACCGCCTCGCACAGCATCTCGCCGACGATCTGCAGGGTGGTGCCGACGATGGCGTAGTCGCCGGAGCCCCAGGCCATCTGCTGGCGGTTCTTGACGGCGGTGAGATCGACCGCGGCGGGCGCGGCGGCGGACATGTTCATGGTCGGATCCTTTCCTGCACAAAAATAGAGCGGGCGCCGGAGGGGATTCCGGCGCCCGCGTCGACGGGCAATCGCCTATTCGGCGACCATTTCGCCCGAACCGCCGAATTCCTTCGGGAAGTCCTTGAGCTTCGGCAGGCCGTCCTTCATGCGCAGCACGGTCTCCTGGTAGTTGACGTGGACGCCGGGTTTGAAGGTGACGCTCGGCAGCGTGGCGGCGTAGACGTCGGTGAGGCCCAGTCCCGGGTGATCGGTCATCAGGTGGCCGCCGCACTTCTTGCAGTACTGGCGGTCGCTGTTGTCGGTCTTCTTGAACTTGCCGAGGAACTCCGCACCTTTCGTGACCTTTACGTGACCGGGCTTCCACAGGGTGAAGGCGTTGACCGGCCCGGCCGACCACGAGCGGCAGGAGGCGCAATGGCAATAGCCCATGGCTTCCGGAGCCCCGGTGACCTCGATGTGGATCGCCCCGCAAAAGCAGGATCCGCTATGTTTATCAGTCATTTCCAGTCCTCTGAACGGGTTCTGCCGCCCCTGACGATTCCGTGATCGGCGTCATAGCGGCGGGTTCGGTGCGGGGAATATGGTCGGTTGTGGAACTTACAACAATACCTGGGACACCGGTTCTCATGACCGAAACGCCGAAGCCCTTCGAAATCGTCACTTCTCCCGCCGCCGACCTGCTCTCGGACCTGCTGCGCGTGGTCCGGCTGACCGGCTCGGTCTTCTGGAAACAGCAGTTCGGCGCGCCGTTCGCCGTCGGCAGCTGCGGCGGCGCCGGCATTCCGGGGCTGCTGGGCGGCAGCCGGCCCAAGCATGCGACCGCCTTCCACCTGGTGGCCGAGGGCCGTTGCTGGCTGGACGTGCCGGGCCGCGGGCGGGTGGAACTGGTCCAGGGCGACGTCATGATGCTGCCCTTCGGCGACTATCACGAGCTCGGCAACGGCGAAGCGCCGGTGGTCCCGTCCAAGGAGCTGGTGGCGGCGCAGTCCCGGGAAGGCGTGTGCTCGGCGGGCCGGCATGGCGGCGCCGGCGAGACGACGACCATCGTCTGCGGTTTCGTGCAGTCGGGCGATCTCTTCTTCAATCCGGTGTTCAAGGACTTGCCGCCTTTGCTGGTCGAGCACAGCGCCGGCGAGCCGATGACCTCGTTGCTGGCCTCGACCGTGCGGCTGCTGCTGACCGAAGTCGATTCGCTCCAGCCGGGCAGCCGCGAAATGCTGGGGCGGATGATGGAGCTGCTGTTCTTCGAGATGCTGCGGCGCCATGTCGGGCGCCTGCCCGCGGGCTCCGGCGGTTGGCTCGGCGCCATCGCTGACCCGATCACCAGCCGGGCGCTCCAGCGCCTGCACGCCGACCCGATGCGCGACTGGACGGTCGAGCAACTCGCGGCCGCGGCCGGCACCTCGCGCAGCGTGCTCGCCGAGCGGTTCAAGGCCATCCTCGGCCAGCCGCCGATGCAATACCTCGCCGCCTGGCGCCTGCAGCTGGCCAGCAGCCTGCTGCGCGAGGGCTCGCGCTCGCTGGCGGAGGTCGCCTGCGAGGTCGGTTACGAGTCGGAAGCGGCGTTCAGCCGGGCGTTCAAGCGCCACATTGGCGCGCCGCCCGGCGTGTGGCGCCAGAACCACGCCATGGCCCGCGCCAGCTAGACCGTCATGCCCGGACTTGATCCGGGCATCTGGCTCCAATTTGCGCGAGATTGCCGGGACAAGCCCGGCAATGACGCTTATCTGAAAGCCCGCTCTCGCCGCTGCTGTAGTAAACTCCTCGTTAACCAAAGCGCGCTAGGCTGGGCGCTGGCGAGTCCGGATTCGCCTGGGGACGAACGGAGGGGAACATGTCGTTGCAAAACTGGCACGATGTCATCGGCGTCCTGGGATTGGCGCTGCTCGCGGCATCCTATCTGTCGTCGGACATGAAACAGTTCCGGCTCTTGTCGATCGGCGCCTTCGCGGTGGGTGCGATCTATTTCATCCTGGTGCCGGAAGGCAGCAACTGGGTCGGGGTTCTCGCCATGGCGGTCTACGGCGCGATCAACCTGGTGCTGTTCACCCGCGCTCGGCGTCGCAGCGACGCCGAGAAGGCGGCCAAGGCCGCGCAGCCGCAGTAGCTCAACACTCGGACTGGCGATAGGGGCTGTACTCCGACAGTCCCGCGATCTCGTTCCGCATCACCCGCGTCTCGCGCTCCAGGAACTCCGCGACCGCCTCGCGGAAGCTGCGCTCGGCGATCCAATGCGCCGAATGGGTGGTGACTGGCAGGTAGCCGCGCTGGATCTTGTGCTCGCCCTGGGCGCCGGCTTCGACCCGCGCCAGGCCGTGCGCGATCGCGTAGTCGATCGCCTGGTAGTAGCAAAGCTCGAAGTGCAGGAACTTGAACTCCTCGAGGCAGCCCCAGTTGCGCCCGTAGAGGCAGTCCGTGCCCCGGAAATTGAGCGCGCCGGCGACCGGCCGCCCATCCTGCTCGGCGAACATCAGCACCACGTTCTCCGGCATGCTGCCGCCGACGAGATCGAAGAATTTGCGCGTGAGGTAGGGGCGGCCCCATTTGCGGCCGCCGGTATCCATGTAGAAGGCGAAGAACGCATCCCAATGCCGCGGCGTGATCTCGGCGCCGGAAAGCGCCTGGATCGTCAGACGATACTGCTTAACCGCCTCGCGCTCCTTGCGGATTGCCTTGCGCTTCCTCGAGGCAAGTGCGCCCAGGAAATCGTCGAAGCTGCCGTAGTTGTTGTTGTGCCAGTGGTATTGCAGGCCGATGCGGTGCAGGAAGCCCGCTTGCCGCAACGCCGCCGCCTCTTCCTCGCTGCAGAAGGTGACATGCAGGGATGAGAGCTGCGACTGTTCCGCGACCGACCTGAGGGCGTCGATCAACGCTCCACGCACCGTGTCGTCGTGGGCCAGCAGGCGCGGGCCTGGCACCGGCGTGAACGGCACCGCGACCTGGAGCTTCGGATAGTAGCGGCCGCCGGCGCGCTCATAGGCGTCGGCCCAGCCATGGTCGAACACGTATTCGCCCTGGGAGTGGCTCTTCACATACATCGGCGCGGCGGCCTGGAGCGCGCCGCCCTCGTCGCTGATGGTGAGATGCTGCGGCAGCCAGCCGGTCTTGCGGCCGACCGAGCCCGAGTCCTCCAGCGCCTTCAGGAAGGCATGGCGCAGGAACGGATTGTCACGGCCAGCGCAGATGTCCCATTGCGCGGCGGGAACTTCGTCGATCCGGTCGAGAACCCGGGCGGTGAACTGGCGGGCGCTTTCGGGGGCGTGCATGCAAGCCTCAATGTGGGCCGGCATTTCCCCCGTTGCAAGCCGGCCAATCTCACTTGAACCGTCACCCGCGGACTTGATCCGCGGGTCTCTCTCCGATTCCAAACTGTTCGAGATGCCCGGATCAAGTCCGGGCATGACGGCGGAGTTTGCGTCAAGCCAGTTCGAAGATCGCTTCCACCTCGACCGCGACGTTCAGCGGCAGCACGTTGACGCCGACCGCGGAGCGGGCGTGCTTGCCGGCATCGCCGAACACCTCGACCATCAGGTCGGAGACGCCGTTGGCGACCTTCGGCTGCTCGGTGAAGTCGGATTGGGAGTTGATGAAGCAGGTGAGCTTGCAGACCCGCTTCACCTGGTCGAGATCGCCGATCGCGGCCTTCAGCTGCGCGATCACGTTGAGGCCGCAGAGCCTTGCGGCCTTCTGCCCGTCCTCGACCGTGAACTCCTTGCCGAGCTTGCCGATATATTTGAACTCGCCGTTGAACACGGTGACCTGGCCGGAGGTGAAGGCCATCTTGCCGGCGATCACGACGGGGACGTAATTGGCGACGGGGGCGGCGGCCTTCGGGAGCTCGATCTTCAGTTCCGCGAGGCGCGCGTCGATCTTGCCGGGCATGGAAGTCTCCTGGATGGGGATGAAAGCGGCCGGCAGCATAACCGCCCGCTCCCGCCAAATCCAAGCCGATTACGCCGGATTTGCCAGCGCCCGCGACCGCGCGCCGAGCGCGATATTGGCGAGGACCGCGCCGAGGACCAGGACGCCGCCGACGATCGTGTTCCGCCCCGGCGTCTCGGAGAAGGCCAGCCAGACCCAGACCGGCGCCAGCGGCGCATCGAGCGCGCCGATCAAGGCGGTTTCGACTGCGGGAATCAGCCGCGCGCCCAGCGTGAAGAGCGCGATCCCCACCGCCGAATTGACCAGGCCGAACAGCGCCAACTGGAACAGCTCGCCGGTCGGCGGGATCGCGTGCTGTGCCAACGGCCAGCAGGCGGCCGCGCTGACCAGCGCGGAGAGGCCGGCCGCCGCCAGGATCGGGATGTCGTGATGCCGACGGGAGATCACCATCATGACCGCCATCCCGAGCGTCATGACGAAAGCGAGGAGGTCGCCGGCCAGCGAGCCCTCGCCGCCGCCGAGGCCGACCATCACCGCGACGCCGCCCAGTGCCACGACACTGGCGGCAATCGAGACCGACGAGGGCCGCTCACGCATGGTGAGGAAAGCGAGGCCGGCGGCGACGAAGGGCACGATGCAATAGATGACCGCCACATGCGCAACCGTCGTCAGCGTCAGCGAGGTGATGTAGACGATCATGCCGCCGCCGGAAATGATCGTGAACAGCCAGCCCGGCACGCGCAGCTGCCCGAACTGGCGCCACGCGCCGCGACCGTCCTTCACCAGCATGAACAGGAAGATGCCGATCGCCGCAAACACTCCGCGCCAGAACAGCAAGGTCCAATTGTCGAGCGGGATCAGCCGGGTGAAATAGCCCGCGGTGCTCCAGGCGAGCGCGGAGCCGGTGACCAGGATGAGGCCGAGACGGTATTGGGACTGCGGAGTCACGGGATCTCACCAAAAGTCGGGAATGGATCGCCACTATAGCGGATCATCTGACAGTAGTATGTCAGGAGTGATTCAAGCGTTAGAGCGCCGGACGCTCACCTAGTCGTCATGCCCGGACTTGATCCGGGCATCTGGCTCCAATCCGCGCGAGATTGCCGGGTCAAGCCCGGCAATGACGCTTCACATGAAGATTCGCCACCTCAACGCCGCGCCTCGGTCGTGCCGCCGCTGGAGTAGAAGAAGGCGATCGCCTGCGCCCGGCTGTTGACGCCGAGCTTGTCGTAGAGATTGCGCAAGTGGAACTTCACGGTGTTGACCGAGATGCCGAGCTCGGTCGCGAGATCCTTGTTGGCGAGGCCGCGCGCCAGGGACGACAGCAGGGCGCGCTCGCGGGTCGTCAATTCCTCGGTCGGGTCGACTTTCAGCGCGCGCACGTCGATGAACGGGAACACCATCTGGCCCTGGGCGACGGCGTGGGCAACATCGATCATCTGCTGCGGCAGGTTGCTGCGCGCGCAGAACCCCGCTGCGCCGGCCGCCATCGCCTTGCGCACGAGGTCGAGATCGCCTTCGGGTCCGTAGACCAGCATGCGCGGCGCGTTGGCGCGCCCGCGCAACGCCTCCAGCAGGCGTTCGGCGCCGAGCGTCGGCAGGGCCCAATCGACGATGCCGATCTTGGTCGGCATCCGCCCCATCATCTCCACGAAGGCCTCGGCGCTGGAAAGCGTCGCCACCAGCGTGAAGCGCGAATCGCGCTCGAACAGGTCGGAGATGGCCGAAAGCATCAGTGGGTTGCTGTCGGCCAGGGCGACGCTGATCGGGACCAGATTCCGGGTTTCGCCCGCCATGTGCGGAAATCTCCACCTCTTTGGGTAGGAGCATAATTCATCCCAACGGAGGAAACAATCCTTAAGGGTGGTAAATCCACTACCCATTCAGGTCATGAAGGATAGGGCGTTGGAGTGTTGTGGGGAACGACCTACCCGTCCAGACTCGCGCAAAATAAACAGGTCAGCCTCGCTCTTTGCGGGTCGGCCGATCGGGAGAAGGAGGAACGTCATGGCCGGCATCCGCGGTCTCTTCATTCCAGGGCCCACCAATGTTCCCGAGCGCGTGCGCCGCGCCATGGACATCGCCATGGAGGACCAGCGCGCCCCGGACCTGCCGGACTTCACCCTGCCGCTGTTCCAGGACCTGAAGCGCGTGTTCCAGAGCCAGGAGGGCCAGGTTTTCCTGTTCCCGTCCTCGGGCACCGGTGGCTGGGAAGCCGCGATCACCAACACGCTCTCCCCCGGAGACAAGGTGCTGGCGGCGCGCTTCGGCCAGTTCTCGCATCTCTGGATCGATCTCTGCCAGCGCCAGGGCCTGGAGGTCGAGGTGGTCGATGTCGATTGGGGCGAGGGCGTTCCGGTCGAGATCTTCGCCGAGAAGCTGAAGGCCGACCGCAAGCACGAGATCAAGGCGGTGCTGGTCTGCCAGAACGAGACCGCGACCGGCGTCACCAGCGACGTCGGCGGGGTTCGCAATGCGCTCGACGCCACCCGGCATCCGGCGCTGCTGTTCGTTGACGGCGTGAGCTCGATCGCCAGCATCGACTTCCGCATGGACGAGTGGGGCGTCGATATCGCGGTCGCCGGTTCGCAGAAGGGCTTCATGCTGCCGGCCGGCCTCGCCATCCTCTGCGTCAGCCCGAAGGCGCTCGATGCGGCGAAGACCGCGCAGTGCCGGCGCTGCTACTTCGACTTCGCCGACATGATCCGCATGAACAAGGACGGCTACTTCCCCTATACGCCGCCGATGCAGCTGATCCGCGGCCTGCGCGCCTCGACCGACATGCTGCTGGAGGAGGGGCTGGAGAACGTGTTCGCCCGGCACCATCGCCTGGCCGAAGGTGTCCGCCGCGCGGTCTCGGCCTGGGGCCTGAAGCTTTGCGCCAAGGAGAAGCGCTGGCAGTCCGACACGGTGAGCGCGATCCAGATCGGCGACGCCTTCGATTCCAACGCCCTCACGCGCCACGCCTATCGCCGCTACGGCCTCTCGCTCGGCCTCGGCCTTGCGCGCCTCAACGGCAAGGTGTTCCGCATCGGCCATCTCGGCGACTTGAACGAGTTGATGGTGCTGAGCGCTCTTGGCGGCGTCGAGCTGGCGCTGCGCGACGTCGGCGTGCCGATCAAGGCCGGCAGCGGCGTCGGCGCCGCGGTCGAGTACTTCCATCAGAGCGGTGCCTCGTTCGTCGCCGCCGCCGCGGAGTAGGGGAGCAACATGGATATCCACGAGTACCAGGCGAAGGAAATCCTCGCCGGTTTCGGCGTGCCGGTGCCGCGCGGCGGTCTCGCCTACAGCCCGGAACAGGCGGCCTATCGCGCCAGAGAGATCGGCGGCCAGAAGTGGGTGGTGAAGGCCCAGGTGCACACCGGAGGCCGCGGCAAGGCCGGCGGCGTCAAGCTCTGCGGCAACGAGCACGAGGTCTATGACGCGGCCGACGAGATGTTCGGCAAGCGCTTGGTCACGCACCAGACCGGGCCCGAGGGCAAGATCGTCTACCGCGTCTATGTCGAGGGCGCGGTGCCGATCCTCAGGGAGATCTATCTCGGCTTCGTGCTGGACCGGAAGACCGAGCGGGTGATGGTGGTCGCGTCCGCGGCCGGCGGCATGGAGATCGAGGAGATCGCCGCCTCGAAGCCGGAATCGATCATCCGCACCGTGGTCGAGCCCGCGGTCGGCATGCAGGCGTTCCAGGCGCGCGAGATCGCCTTCGGCCTCGGCATCGCTCCGGACCACGTGCAGAAGACCGTCTCCACCATTATGGGCTGCTACAAGGCGCTGGAGACGCTGGATGCCAGCATGGTCGAGATCAACCCGCTGGTGATCACCGAGGAAGGCGTCGTGGCGCTCGACGCCAAGATGACCTTCGACGACAACGCCCTCTTCCGGCATCCGAGCGTCGCCGAGCTCCGCGACAAGAGCCAAGAGGATTCGCGCGAGACCCGCGCCGCCGACCGCGGCCTCTCCTATGTGGGCCTGACCGGCAACATCGGCTGCATCGTCAACGGCGCCGGCCTCGCCATGGCGACCATGGACATGATCAAGCTCGCCGGCGGCGAGCCCGCAAACTTCCTCGACATCGGCGGCGGCGCCACGCCGGATCGGGTCGCCAAGGCCTTCCGCCTGGTCATGTCCGACGACAAGGTGCAAGCGATCCTGGTCAACATCTTCGCCGGCATCAACCGCTGCGACTGGGTGGCCGAAGGCATCGTCCAGGCGCTGGAGAAGAACCCGGTGCACGTGCCGCTGGTCGTGCGCCTCGCCGGTACCCATGTCGAGGAGGGCCGGCGGATCCTGGCAAGGAGCGGCCTCCCCATCATCCGCGCCAACACCCTGGCCGAGGCGGCGGATCGCGCCGTGCAGGCGTGGCGCAACGACGTCGCCCTGAAACAGCCGAAAGCGGTGGCCTGACATGAGCGTGCTTCTGGATCGCGACACCAAGGTGATCGTGCAGGGGATCACCGGGCGGATCGGCGGCTTCCACACCAAGGAAATGCGCGAGTACGGCACCAACGTGGTCGGCGGCGTCACACCCGGCAAGGGCGGCACCAGCGTCGAGGGCGTGCCGGTCTTCAACACGGTGAAGGAAGCGGTCGAGAAGACCGGCGCCAGCGCATCGATCGTCTTCGTGCCGCCGCCGTTCGCCGCGGATTCGATCATGGAGGCGGCGGATGCCGGGATCCGGCTCTGCGTCGCCATCACCGACGGGATTCCGTCACAGGACATGATCCAGGTGAAGCGCTACATGCGCCGCTATCGCGCCGAGAACCGCATGACTCTGGTCGGACCGAACTGCGCCGGCGTGATCAGCCCCGGCAAGGCGCTCCTCGGCATCATGCCGGGCCACATCTACCAGCCCGGCAACATCGGCATCGTCGGCCGATCCGGCACCTTGGGCTACGAGGCGGCGGCGCAGATGAAGGAGCTCGGCATCGGCGTCTCCACCAGCGTCGGCATCGGCGGCGACCCGATCAACGGCTCGTCGTTCCGCGACATCCTGGAGCTGTTCGAGAACGATCGCGAGACCCATGCCGTCGTCATGATCGGCGAGATCGGTGGCCCGCAGGAAGCCGAGGCCGCCGAGTTCGTGCGCGACCACATGTCGAAGCCGGTGATCGCCTACATCGCCGGCCTCTCCGCGCCGAAAGGCCGCAAGATGGGCCATGCCGGCGCCATCATCTCGGCCTTCGGCGAGAGCGCCAACGAGAAGGTGGAGATTCTGCGCGAAGTCGGCGTCGCCATCTCGCCGACCCCGGCGGAAATCGGGTCGACCGTAGCGACGATTCTCAGGAAAGCGGCGTAGGGGGCTACGTTCGCTGAAGGCCCTCGTCCCGTTCCCTGCCTTCCGGAGGGGGATCGGGGCGGGGGCCGTTTTTTATTGGCGCGTCCGCTTTCGCGACCATGGCGCGCGTCTCAACCGGGCAAGTGACCTGCTGACGAATTCGGACACTCATGAGATATCGACAGAAGACGTCCGCGCGCTTGCTTTGGAACGAAGAATGAACTAGAATCCCCTGCTCGCGATAACGCCGCGCCTGGTTCTTCCAGCACCGCGGTGCCGCGCTCCCAGTCATTACGATTTGACCAGCAACCGACGCCGCGCGCGTCGTGCGTTCATGGAGCCGAAATGCCGCGAACCCCGACCGGACCTTTACAGAATCGACTTTTCGAAGTCTCAACCCCAACTCACGCGACGGGACAAAGGCGTTCATCGCCAGAGGTTTGGCAAGCTTTACCGTCGCCAGAACCGGCGGAGGGCGTAAAGGTTACCGACCTCTTCCCGCCGCAATGGTCGCGCGCACCAGGTCGGGGTCGGTGACCGTGACGCTGTATTCACGATCGAGCTCCGTGCCGCCCATGCCGACCCGCGGGTTCCTGTAGGTCATGGCGCTCGGGACCGTCGACAAGCCGGCGAAGTGGAACTCCGTGCCGCCGGTTTCGCGGACGACGCGCGCGATGGTGTCCGGGGCGAGGCCGCCGCAGGCCATGACGATGATCCGGCCGGCGGACTGTTCATTGAGCTTCTTCAGGAGAGGAATCGCCTCGATGGCCGTTGCACGTTGCCCGCTCGTGAGGACGCGATGAACGCCGCAGCGGACCAGCGCCTCCAGCGCTTCTGCGGGATCGCGGGTCATGTCGAAGGCGCGGTGGCAGGTGACGCTGAGAGGCTGTGCCGCTTCAACCAGCGCCTTCATGCGCGGCTCGTCGATGCGGCCGTCCTCGGTCAGGCAGCCGATGACGATGCCGGCGGCGTTGAGCTTCCGCAGTTCGGCCGCGTCGTCGAGCATGGTGGCGAACTCAGCGTCGGAATAGAGGAAGTCCCCGCCGCGCGGACGCAGGATCACATGTATCGGCAGATAGCTGAGCTTCAGCGCCGCGCGGATCGTGCCGAAACTCGGCGTGATCCCGCCTTCCAGCAGGCTGGCGCAAAGCTCGACCCGGTCGCCGCCGCCCTCTTGCGCCGCGACGACGCCGTCGACGCCCTCGACGCAGATCTCGAAGACCGGTTTGGAGCTTGTCATGCGTTGTGACTGCCCCTCACCTGACCTCTCCCCGTTGGGGAGAGGAACCCGACCGAGTCGCCGCTTCTTCTCCCTCTCTCGAGCGGAGAGCAACCGGCCTCGTCCCCCTCTCCCCAGCGGGGAGAGGGACGGGGTGAGGGGCCGCGACTTGGACTGGGAAGCTTCATTCCACGTCGAACTTGACGCCCTGGGCGAGCGGCAGCTGCTTGCCGTAGTTGATGGTGTTGGTGGCGCGGCGCATGTAGGCCTTCCAGGAATCCGAGCCCGCCTCGCGGCCGCCGCCGGTCTCCTTCTCGCCGCCGAAGGCGCCGCCGATCTCGGCGCCCGAGGGACCGATGTTGACATTGGCGATGCCGCAATCCGAGCCGCCGGCGGAAATGAAACGCTCGGCCTCGCCGAGGTCGCGGGTGAAGATGGAGGAGGAGAGGCCCTGGGCGACCGCGTTGTGCTGCGCCAGGACGGCATCGAAGTCGCTGTACTTCATGACATAGAGAATCGGCGCGAAGGTCTCGTGCTCCACCGGCCCGGTCTGCTTCGGCATCTCCACCAGTGCCGGATGGACGTAATAGGCGTTCGGGAAATTGTCCGCACCCCAGCGGGCGCCGCCGTGCACCTTGCCGCCGGCGGCCTTGGCCTCGCCGAGCGCCCGCTCCATGCCTTGGTACGCACGCTGGTCGATCAGCGGCCCAACGAGGGTGCCGTGCTGCAGCGGGTTGCCGATCGTGACCGAGCCGTAGGCCTTCACCAGGCGCGGCACCAGCTGGTCGTAGACGCTCTCGTGCACGAACAGGCGCCGCAGGCTGGTGCAGCGCTGACCGGCAGTGCCCATGGCGGCGAAGGCGACCGCGCGAAGCGTGAGGTCGAGATCGGCCGAGGGGCAGACGATGCCGGCATTGTTACCGCCGAGTTCCAGGATCGCGCGGGCGAAGCGCTGCGCGAGCTTCGGTCCGACCACCTTGCCCATGGCGGTGGAGCCGGTGGCCGAGAGGACCGCGACCTTCGGATGGTCGACCAGCACCTCGCCAATCTCGCGGCCGCCTATCAGCAGCGCCATCAGGTGGTCGGGCGCCTTGTTGCCTTCCTCGGTAAAGCGCGTGACGGCGCGCTCGAACAACGCGGTGGTCGCGAGTGCCGTCAGCGGCGTCTTCTCCGAGGGTTTCCAGATGCAGCTGTTGCCGCAGACGAGGGCGATCGCCGCATTCCACGACCAGACCGCGACCGGGAAGTTGAAGGCGGTGACGATGCCGGTGACGCCGAGCGGATGCCAAGTCTCCATCATCCGGTGGTTCGGGCGCTCGGTGGCGATGGTGAGGCCGAAGATCTGGCGCGAGAGACCGACCGCGTAGTCGCAGATGTCGATCATCTCCTGGACCTCACCCAGGCCCTCGCTCTCGATCTTGCCGACCTCGATCGAGACCAGGCGGCCGAGGGTGGCCTTGTGCGCGCGGAGCTCTTCGCCCAGCACACGGACCAGCTCGCCGCGCTTCGGCGCCGGCACCTCGCGCCAGGCGAGGAAGGCCTTGTGCGCGGCCTGGACGGTTTTAGAGGTCTCAGCGGCGCTCGCGGCATGAACCTTGGCGATTTCCTCGCCGGTGATCGGCGAATGCACCGCCATGTTGCCGCCGGTGTAGTGCTCGCGGGCGATGCCGAGTTTCTGGAGCAGAGCGTCGGTCTCGGCAGCGATCTTCGGGGCGGTCATCTGGGCGGCCATGGCGGGTATCCTCGGGAAGGGGAGATTTGGCCGTTCTCTAGCCCATTTCGTAGCCTTCCGCCAACGCCCCTCCGGCGTCATGCCAAGGCTTGGCCTTGGCATCCACGAGTTTTGCGTGGCAGAACAAGGAACTCGTGGACCCCAAGGCCAAGCCTTGGGCTGACGACCGAGAGTGGGGCGAGCGTTGCGCGTCGTCCCGGAGCGACGGAGAACGCCCTTGCTTTTCATGGTGATCGAGCACTTCCGGAACCAGGACGCGAAGGCGGTCTATCGCCGGTTCCGCGAGAAGGGGCGGATGATGCCGGATGGTCTCGGCTTCGTCGCCAGCTGGGTCGCCGCCGATCTCGGGCGCTGCTTCCAGGTGATGGAATGCGACGACGTGACCCTGCTGCAGCGCTGGGTCGCGGAATGGAGCGAGGTGACGGAGTTCGAGATCGTGCCGGTGGCCGAGGGCAAGGCGACCGCTTCCGCGCTCGCCGCCCAGCTCTAGGCGACCAGCGCCGCCAGCCAGTAGAACAGGGCGCCGACAAACGCCGCCGCCGGCAGGGTGACCACCCAGGCG
>JADMIO011121756.1_pt1 | contig 13290 bp, 9 predicted proteins | sample 8958161 | NCBI WGS metagenome assembly JADMIO01 (sample SAMN16585339, study PRJNA669376) | soil metagenome | isolation source: Crop rotation soil | place: USA: Cullars Rotation, Alabama | collected 2011 | reverse complement strand
GGCGGGGTTTACCCCCGCCGGGGCCACACGGCGGGGGTAAACCTCGCCGCCCAAAGGTTAGACGAACGGGTTTCTGACCATGCACGAATTCAACCTGTGGTTGACGCTGCTGACCATCCTCGTGGTGTTCGGCGGCTTGCAGGGGACGGCCGGCTTCCTGGTGTACGTCGAGCGCAAGATCTGCGCGTACATGCAGGACCGCATCGGTCCCAACCGCGTCGGCCCCTACGGTCTGCTCCAGGTCCTCGCCGACGGACTCAAGTTCATCCTCAAGGAAGAGTTCATCCCCAAGTATGCCGACAAGGCCCTGTTCATCCTGGCTCCCTGCATCGCGATCACCACGGCCATGCTGTCGTTCGCCGTCGTGCCCTTCGGTCCGACCGAAGCCGCCCCGCTGCCCCCCGCGCCCCTGAGCGCCAATGTTACGGCGGCCCAGACGCAAGCGCATGAACGGGCTGCGGTAGATTACGACAAGAAGGTCGCCGACTATCGCTCCTCTTATCAATTCATGATCGCGCCGAATATCGATATCGGCATCTTGTTTGTCTTCGCCGTCTCGAGCCTGGCGGTGTACGGCATTATCCTGGGCGGCTGGGCCTCGAACAACAAGTACAGCATGCTGGGCGGCCTGCGCTCCAGTGCCCAGATCATCAGCTACGAAATCCCGCTCGGACTGTCGATTGTGGGCGTCGTGCTGATGACCGGGTCGCTCAACCTCGAACGCATCATCGGGCGGCAAGCCGAGGGAGGCATCCTGAGCTGGAACATCTGGTTTCAGCCGCTCGCCTTCTTGCTGTTCATGGCCAGCTCGTTTGCCGAATGCAATCGTCTCCCCTTCGACTTGCCTGAATCCGAGCAGGAGCTGATCGGCGGCTATCACACCGAGTACAACGCCTTCAAGCTGGCCTTCTTCTTTATCGGTGAATACACGCACATGATCACCACCAGCTTCCTGATGGTGATCCTGTTCTTCGGCGGCTGGCATTTTCCGCTGATCGCCAGCCCCGAATCTTTCTGGCTCCTCAAGCTGATTGTCTTCGCCGGCAAGGTCACGCTTTTCATTCTGCTGTACATGCTTGTGCGCTGGACCTTGCCGCGTTTTCGCTTCGACCAGCTTATGGGACTGGCCTGGCGCGTGTTTATTCCCCTGGCGTTGATTAACCTGGTGCTGGTGATGATTGTCAAGCAACTCGAGCTGAGCCCGTGGTGGCTTTTGCCGGCGTCGGTGGCTGCGCTGCTGGGCTACGGCCTGGCCACGCTTTTACCCGGCAGCGAAGTGCAGCCGCCACGGCCGTACGATTTACAGGTAGATGCGTCGCTATGGCACGTTGGCAACGTGCCGCCACAAAGCTAATTCGAGGACAGGGACATGCCAATCGCGGAAGCCGACGTCAAGTGGGTAGAGCCGCCCCGCATGGGGCTCATGGAAAAGCTGTATCTGCCGGCGATCATGCAGGGATTCCAGACCACGCTCAAGCACATGTTCGCTCCCAAGGTGACGCAGCAGTTTCCCGAGGAACGGCCGAACTTGCCGCCCAACTATCGCGGCGTGCATCGCCTCAATCGCGATGAACATGGCCGGGTGAAATGTGTCGCCTGCTACATGTGCTCGACCGCCTGTCCGGCTCGCTGTATCGACATCGTGGCTGCGCCCTCCCCCTGGCCGGATCGCGAAAAATATCCGGAGGTCTTCGTTATTGACGAGCTGCGCTGCATTTACTGCGGCATGTGCGAGCAGGCCTGTCCTTGCGATGCCATCGAGCTCACTCAGCTCTTCGACCTGACGGGCCTGAGCCGCGAGGAGATGATGTTTGACAAGGAAAAGTTGCTCAGCGTGTTCGACAAGACTGTGAAGGACGGCACCGACCCGGTTCGCACCCGCTCCGGCCGGCTCAGTATCGCCTCCGAACCGAACACCTAGTTTGGCGTTGACGTTTCGCGCTCGCTGCGCCCCGGCAATGCACTCCGTGTAAACTTTGGAAAAAGCATGCCCCCTCGTATCCCCTGGCCACTCTTGGTGCCGGTGCTGCTCGCCTTCGCCGGCGTGTATTTCATGCTGCCGCGTGCGCGCCGCTCCAAGCCGGTGCTGGGCGCCGTGTTGGCCGGCCTGGGACTGATCGTGGGCGGCGCGACCATGATCCGCATCGAGACCGTGCTGCCCGAACGCTTTCTGTTCTATGCCTTCGCGGGCAGCGCTATCACGGGAGGCGTCCTGCTGATCACGCAGCGCAACCCGGTGCATGCCGCCCTGTCCTTCGCCCTGGTCGTCTTGAGCACCTGTGGGCTGTTCCTGCTTCTGGGAGCGCCGTTCCTGATGGCGGCGACGGCCATTGTTTACGCCGGCGCCATCGTGGTGACGTTTCTCTTCGTGATCATGCTCGCCCAGCAAGCCGGCACGTCAGACGCCGATCGCCGATCGCGCGAGCCGTTCCTGTCGACGCTGGCCGGCTTCGTGCTTATCGGCGCCACGGTATGCGTGCTCGATCGCGACTACCTCAGCTTCGACCGGGCACTCGATCAGGTCAGCCGCGTCGCCAGTGCCCAGTCGGTGGATGAGGTGATCGCGGTGCTCGGCGATCCGGCACTACGTGGTCCCGAGAACCCGACGCATCCTCTCGTCGACACGCTGGCCGAGTTCTTGCCGGACGAGGCGGCGTTGACAAACCTCGAGGTCGCCTGGCAGGGGATCCGTCAGCCCAATAATCTGGCCAATATCCAGGTCAACAGTCAGCGCATCCTGGAGCTGGCCAAAAAGCCCCGTGCCACGCTGGGCATGGTGGTGCCGCCCGCGACTCTGCCGCTGTCGGAGCTGAGCGGGACGCCGTCCACGCGCACGCCACGCGGCGATGCCGGGACCTTCGCCAATCGCTTGCCGGCCCGCAATGTTGCCGCCCTGGGTACGTCTCTGTTCACCGATTACCTGGTCGCCGTGGAGCTGGCCGGCGTGCTCCTACTTGTGGCGACGATCGGTGCCATTGCAATTGCCAACCGGCGCGCGGAGGGCCTGCGATGACGCCCGTAACACTCGAAAGTTATCTCATCGTCGGCGCCGTGCTCTTCGGCCTGGGCATGATCGGCTTTTTGACGCGACGCAACATGATCATCATGATCCTGTCGGCCGAGATGATGCTCCAGGGGGTCGCCATCAACCTGGTGGCCTTCTCGCGCTACCGGGGCAACCTGGGCGGCCAGGTACTGACGCTGTTCATCGTCGCGGTCGCGGCCTGCGAGGCCGCCATCGCGCTGGTGCTGATCTTGATGCTGTTTCGCCGGCACCGCTCACTCGACGTCAGCATCTGGCAAGAGCTGCGCGAACCGGACCTGGAACCGATCGTCGACGAACAGCCATTGCCGCCCTTGCCGGAGCCCGAGCCGCAACCGCATTTGCCGCCAGCCGGGCTGGAGCCGGTTCACCGTTCCCAAGAGATCAGCCATGCTCGATGATCCGCGCGGCTACCTCTGGCTGATCCCGGCCTTGCCCCTCATGGCCAGCGTGCTCATCGCCGCGCTTGGTTATGGCGTGCTACGCCAGCGCAGCCACTGGGTGTGCATCGCGGCAGCGCTTGCCGCCTGTTTCTTCTCGGTCCTCACACTGATTGCCGTGGCGCGCGGCTTCGACGGACCGGCCGAGGTCTACTACACCTTATTCAACGTCGGTGGTGTCGAGGTTAACTTCGGACTCCAGGCGGACGGCCTCAGCGCGGTGATGCTGGTCACGGTGACATCGATCGGCTCGCTCATTGCCATCTATTCGTCCGGCTACATGCACGGGGATCCGGGCTACCCGCGGTTCTTTGCCGAAGTCAGTCTGTTCCTGTTTGCCATGACCGGCCTGGTGCTGGCGAGCAACTTCATCCTGCTCTACGTGTTCTGGGAAGGGGTAGGCCTGTGCAGCTACTTGTTGATCGGCTTCTGGTTCACCAGGCCTTCGGCGGCCGCCGCTGCCCGCAAGGCGTTCCTGGTCACCCGACTAGGTGATATCGGTCTGTTTCTCGGCATCTTGCTCTTGTGGGCGAACTGCGACCACCAGCTGGAATTCAACAAGGTGTTCCAGTACGCGCGTACGCTGCCCAACCACATGGTCCTGGTGGCGGCGTGCTTGCTGCTGTTCATGGGGGCGGTCGGCAAGTCGGCCCAGTTTCCACTGCACGTCTGGCTGCCCGATGCCATGGAAGGGCCCTCCCCGGTCAGTGCGCTCATCCACGCCGCCACCATGGTCACGGCCGGCGTCTATCTGTTGGCCCGCTCGATGCCGCTCTTTGGTCTGGCTCCCGAGGCCCAGCTCGTGGTCGCGATCATCGGCGCGTTCACGGCGTTTTTGGCCGGTGTCATCGCCCTCACTCAGACGGACCTGAAGCGCGTCCTGGCGTACTCGACCGTCAGCCAGCTCGGCTACATGTTTCTGGCGCTGGGCAGCGGCACCAGCAACGAACGGCTGGCCACATTTGCCGTCGTGGCGGCCATCTTCCACCTGGTCACCCATGCGTTCTTCAAGGCGCTGCTCTTCCTGGGTGCCGGCAGTGTCATGCACGCGATGGGCAACGTCATCGACATGCGCAAATTCGGCGGCCTGCGCCGCGTGTTGCCGGTGACGCACTGGACGTTCCTGTGCGGGTCGGCGGCTCTTGCAGGCGTACCGCTCCTATCGGGGTTCTGGAGCAAGGACGAGATTCTGGCGGTGACCCACTCGGCCGGGCACCATGATTCGTTCGCCGCCTCGACGTATCAGATCCTGTTCTACAGTGCGCTGATCACCGCTGGACTGACCGCGTTCTATACATTCCGCGCTTACTTCAAGACTTTTTGGGGCGTGGAAAAGATCCCGCCCGAAGCGTATCAGTCGCATGGCCACGCTCATGCCGATCATGGCGATAAACACGGACATGACACGCACGCGGCGCACGCACATGGCCAGCATGAAGAGAAAGACGCGCCGGCACCGGCTCATGCCGCCAACTACAGCCTCGAATCGCCGCCGGTGATGACGTGGCCGCTGCGCATCCTGGCGGTCGGCGCTCTCATTGTCGGCGTGGTGCTCGGACCCACGGGGTTACTGGCCCACTTCCTCCAGGACACCTGGACCTCCCTCCGCTTTCCGCCGGAACTGCGCGGTGAGGGACATGGCCATAACTACCTGCTCATGGTGGTGAGCAGCCTGGTTGCGCTGGGTAGCATCGCGCTGGCCTACGTGTTTTACGTCGCCCGACCGACGTTGCCCGTGGCTCTGGCCTACAAGCTGCGCTCGCTGTACGAGCTGTCGCGCAACAAGCTGTATATCGACGAGCTGTACGTTGCCTTCATCGTCAAGCCGATCGAGGGGCTGGCATGGATCGCGCGGGTGATCGATCAGTACATCATTGACGGCTTGGTCGACCTCGTCGCCCAGATTCCGGCGTTCGTGGGCTATCTGTTTCGTCCGGTCCAGAACGGGCTGGTGCAGTTTTATGCACTCTTGATGGCGCTGGGGCTGGGTGGATTCTTGCTGTCGGTGTTGTTGCGGTGATGCTGGCCAAGTGCGTCGCTAGCGCCAAGCCGCAAGCGGCAGAAAGGTACGCTGGAATACATGGATGCCAATCGGATGATGCTGGTGGCCCTTCTGGCTTTGCCGGCGCTGGCGGCCATCGTGGTGGCGCTGCTCGGTTCCAGCCGGGCGGCATTGATTCGCTGGCTATGCCTGGGCGTCACCATCATCGATCTGGTGCTGGCCTTCCTCTTGGCTCTTGAGTTCATGGGGCCCGACATACGTGTCAACATGCCGGCTGCCTCGACACCGCACGGTCAGGCGCCGACCTTTCAGCCGGAAATGGTACCGGGGGCCGACCCAACCAATCGCCATCGGACGACGTGGAAGCTCATCGACTTCGGCGAGCTGGGGGCGGTGCAGTTTTTCATCGGCATCGACGGCGTCAATCTCTGGCTCGTTCTGCTAACGGCGGTGCTGATGGTGCCGTCGGTACTGATCTCGTGGCATGCGATCACCGAACGAGCCAATGAATACTATGCCTGGCTTTTGCTGCTGGGTACCGGGATGCTGGGCGTATTCTTGTCGTTCGACGTCATCCTGTTTTACATATTCTTCGAGCTGACACTGGTGCCCCTGTTCTTCCTGATCGGCATCTGGGGCGGGCCGGAACGGCGGCACGCGGCCCGCAAGTTCTTCATTTATACACTTACCGGTAGCGTCATGTTCTTCTTGGGACTCCTGGCTGTCGTCCTGGCCTGTTATCACCATCCGCTCGGCGGGGTCGAGGGCAGTCCGCGCGTGCTGACGTTCTCGATCCCGGAACTGGTGCGCATCGTCAACGAGAACCTGCGTGTCAGCCAGCCAGGCGACACGTTCTGGAAGGAATTCCAGTTCTGGGTGTTCCTGGCGATGTTCGCCGGCTTCGCCATCAAGGTGCCGCTGTTTCCGCTGCACACCTGGCTGCCTCTGGCCCACGTCGAGGCGCCAACCGCGGGGAGCGTGCTCCTGGCCGGCGTGCTGCTCAAGATGGGCACGTACGGCTTTCTGCGGCTGGCGTTGCCGCTGACACCAGACGCCTGTCTGAGCATCGGCATCCCGCTGGTGGGGACGCTGGCGGTCGTGGGTATCCTTTATGGGGCGTTTTGCGCCATGGCCCAGGATGACATCAAGAAGCTGGTCGCCTATAGCTCGGTCAGCCACCTTGGCTTCTGCATGCTTGGCATGTTCGCCCTCAATTCCGCCGGGATGACCGGTGGCCTGCTTCAGATGGTCAACCACGGTCTCTCCACGGGCGGCCTGTTTCTCATCGTCGGCATGCTTTACGATCGCTACCACACAAGGCAAATTGCCGACTACGGCGGCATGGGCACGCGGCTGCCGCTGCTCACCTTCTGCATGGTGTTTGTTTGTCTTTCCAGCGTTGGGTTACCCGGTCTGAATGGCTTCGTCGGCGAGGCCCTGGTTTTTTTCGGCATGTTCGACGTCCGGCCGGTCTTCGCTATCATCGGCACGGCGGGCATCTTGCTGGGGGCCTGGTACCTGCTCACCATGCTGAAGAACGTTTTCTTCGGCAAGTTAAAGGAACCGGAGCATGAAGGGCACGGACACGTGTCCGACCTGGACAGCCGTGAGGTTGCCGCGCTGGCCCCGATCATGGCGTTGTGTTTGTTCCTGGGCGTTTATCCGCAGCCGGTGATCGACGCCGCCCGGCAGGACATGGACATCATTCGCGATATCATCGCGCTTCGCCGCAACGCATGAGTACCGTATGAACGATTTGCACAGCGTGGCCCTGGCCGGTGTCTTCCGCCATCTCGTACCCGAGACGGTGCTTATTGCGTTCGCCTGCCTGGTCTTTTTCGGCGGAACCTTCAAGGCGTGCCGTCACTGCTGGGCCATGACGAGTCTCCTCGGCCTGCTTGCTGCTTTTCTGGCACTGACGCTGATGCCCGTGGAGCCCCCAGCGACGGCCCGCGAGGGGCTTGCCATCACCTATGGCAATCCACTTATCTTTGACACGCTTGCCGATCTGATCCGCCTCATCGCCCTGGGCAGCGGCGCCCTGCTCGTCCTCTTTAGCTGGAACGAATTGCCCGACAGGCACGCGTCGGACCATCACGCCTGCCTGCTCGTCATCAGCGCCGGTGTGTGCCTTACCGCGGCGGCCAACGACCTGGTCACGCTGTTCTTGGCGCTGGAACTTGTCAGCATTCCGACCTATGTGCTTCTGTATCTGCCCCGCCATGACGACGCCGCCCAGGAAGCCGCCCTCAAGTATTTCCTCTTGAGCGTGTTCGCCTCCGGTTTGGTCCTGTTTGGCTTCAGCTACCTGTACGGCCTGGTGGGCACGACGAACATCTCGGCCATCGTGCACACGCTCAACAGTCCGGAGAGCACCCTCTACGACATGCCCGCCCTTGCCCAGGTGGCGCTGATTATGGTTGTGGCCGGCCTGGGCTTTCGCATCACCGCGGCGCCGTTCCACTTTTACGCCCCCGATGTCTATCAAGGAGCGCCGACGATCGGCGCCGCCCTTCTGGCGTTTGTGCCGAAGGTTGCCGGCTTCGTTGCGCTTCTGCGCGTCCTCGGCTTCGTGTTGCCCGAGGGGGTGACGGCACGCAACGGACTCATCGGCATGGGCCTGAGCGACCAGGTTCCCATTTTGTTTTGGTTCCTCGCCGTGATCACCATGTTCGTGGGCAACATCCTTGCGCTCTTGCAGGACAACATCCGCCGGCTGCTCGCCTATTCCAGCGTCGCCCATGCCGGCTACATGCTGGTCGCCCTGGCCTCGGCACCCTACCTGGCAGCGGCCCGGCTCGGCCCCGATGGTATCCCCCGGCTCGGCCCCGATGGCATCCAGGCGATTCTCTATTACCTGGTAGCCTACGGCGGCATGACCGTCGGCGCCTTCGCAGTGATCAGCTACCTGAGCACGCGCGACCGGCCCCTCGAAACGGTCGACGATCTCGCCGGCCTGTCCAGGACCCATCCCGGTATTGCCCTGACCATGGCCATCTTTCTTTTCAGCTTGATTGGCATACCGCTGACGGCCGGCTTCACGGGCAAGTTCCTTGTCTTCTTCGGCGCCATGGCCGTGCCTGGCGAACCGATGTCGCTGTTCACCGTTCTCGCCGTACTCGGCATGATCAACGCGGCCATCGGCGGCTGGTATTACCTGCGTGTAGTCGCCGTCATGTACTTGCGCAATGCCGTACGTCCTATCGAGGCACCCCGCAACGTACCCATCCTGGTAACGCTCGGCTTGTGCCTGGTGGTCACCATTGGACTGAGCATTCCCCCCGGCGCCAACTGGCTCTTGCAAGCCGCCAAGGCGGCGACGCAGCGCTGAGTTGGCGCGTGTCGGTGAGCAGACAATGCAACAGGAAGAAAACCTTCACGGCATTATCCAAACGACCCTCCACGCCGAAGAGGTGGCCGCACTATATCGGTGTGCCGGCTGGCATGTTCGACAGGTGGACGAGTGGGTAGCCCACGAAGTTTCGAACGGCAACTGTGCTGTCACGATTGAGTCTTTTCCGCGTGATATGCCGCTTTACATGCATGGTGTCATCCATGGAACGGCGGAGGACATGCTCAAACATACCGATGAAATGCTAAGCCATCTGCGGCAAGCCGGCTTGTCTTTCGGCGCCTGGTGCTACCCTGTTCCGAGTTTTGAACCGCAAGAGTTCCTGCACAACTATGAAGGCCCGCCATACATCGAGTAGGCGTGAAACCGACCATCCAGGCCGTCGGGAGGGGTTGGAAGCCAGGATGAAAGCCCGTCCCAGAAAAATGCGCACGTTCAACTAAATTAGTCTCTGCGATCGATGGAGAAGCGCGGGCTTTGGAACAGGATCCACAGCGTTGTGCCGGCGCCGACGAGCATGTCCATATCGGTGCTGCTCGAGAGTTCCTTCAAATTGGTGCCGTCGGCGTCGATGACGCAGAGCGTGAAGCGCCCGAGGCGACGGTTTTGCCCGGACACCCGCGTGAAATAAATGCGGCGGCCATCTCGAGACCAGCGCGGATTGACGTCGCCCGCCGTGTCGGGCCGAGTCAGGCGCCGGGAATTCTTGCCGTCGGCGTCGGCGCTGTAGATGCACGGGGCCAGGCGCGGGCCATCCGGATAGTCCATGTAGACGATCCGCTTGCCGTCGCGCGCGTAAGCTCCCGTCAAGGCGTGGCCCTTGACCAGTGATGTCTGATTAGTGCCATCGCCGTCCATCAGGTGAATGCTCTTTTCGCCGGAGCGACTGATGGCCGTATACAGAATGTGCTTGCCATCGGGCGACCAGTCCGCCAGCATGCCGCCCCCCAGCACGCGGGCGTTTTTACCATTGGCGTCAATGACCACGACGCCGTCGCTGGGTATAGAGTAGGCGATTTTCTTGCCATCGGGCGACCAGGCCGGGAGCATCGCGAAGCGGTTCGCTTCGCCCCGCACAAGGATTTGCCGTCCCGAGCCGTCGCTGTTCATCAGGCACACATCCGAATGGCGGTCATCTTTTCTGAAAGCCACGAACACGATTCGGTTGCCGTCGGGTGACAGGGCCGGATCGGCCTCCATGTCGTCTCCGTGTGTCAAGGTCAGGCGCTTGGAGCCATCCGCGTTCATGGCGACGATGGTAAATCGCTTGGTTTCCAGGCTGAGTGAGGTGAAGTACAACCGTTCGCCGTCCTGCTGAGCGAAGGCGCAAGCAATGACCCCGGCCAGGCCAACCAGTGTGAACGCAATCCGCTTGTCGTACAGGACGTTTCTCATCGGCGCAAACCGTAAGGAACGTTGAGCCAGAAGGCAGCGGCGCCGGCGACTGTACAACCACCGCGTGCCGGTAGTTTCACAGTCGCTGGCGCCGCTGGCTCCGGGCTCAACGAACTTTACTGATATCCCGCTTCCTGGCTCGTCAGGGCCTTTTGGCGAAAATGATCGAGCACGGTACGCAACGGCCCTTGCAGACGCTCGATGCTGGTGTTGACTTCGCCGATGCTCGGGCGATTGGCGACCTCCAAACGGGCACCCTGCTCGAACGCGTAATAGGCGGCGTCGCGCTTAACGGTCCCCTTCTGGCCAAGCATGGCCAGCCCCAGATAATAGTGATACCGGGCATCATCCTTGTAGAAGCGCAGCGCCTGCTTGAATTCCGTTTCGGCCTCCACATACTTGCGTCCCCAATAGAGGTGCAGGCCCTTGCCGAAGAACTGCTCGGCCAGCACCGGATTGGCGCGGGGCGCAGCGTCCGGCTGCTGGAATGCCGGGTGCTCGGCCAGCATCTTGGCGATGTCTTTTGTCGACTGGCCCGGATCGAGCAGCTCCAGCCCCTTGACATACTCTTGAATGCCTTCGGTACGCATCCCTTGCCTGGACAACGCCTGGCCGAGGAGCATGTGCCCCTGCGCCCGAACCTTGGGATTGGTTGACTGCAGCAGCTTTTTGGCCAAGTCGATGCTTTCCTGCATGCGGACCCCCGATGCTGCATTCTCTGGTACGCCTTCGCCCGGCAACTGCACGCCGATCAGAACTGCGGCCAGCAGCGTGCGGACCCTGGCCTCGTCGTTGTTGTCTGCCTCCTTCTTGGAGGCATCCTTCTTCGGCTCGGCGTCCTTCTTGCGCTCTGCATCCTTGTTGGGTTCGGCATCATCCTTGAGCTTGATTTCGGGCGCATCCTCGGCGGCCGGCGTGGCGAGATCGCGTTGCAATAGGCGCGCCAGCGCAATGATGTAGCGGGCGGCGCTGTCGTTGTCACCCTGGTGCAGCTTGATGGCCTTGCGGTATTCGTCTTCCGCCTTGTTGAAATGGCCCAGCTCCTCTTCGAGCCGCCCGAGAAGAAACGCGGCCTCAGCGGCGGCGTTCTCATCTTTTGCCGCCCTCTCGATGTCCGCGCGAATCTCTTTTTCCGCGGAGGCTAGCTTCGCCCGGTTGCCCTGGACTTCCTCCACCTGGGCGCTGCCGCGTAGCGCCAGCAGCCTCGGATTGTCGGGCATTGCCTTCAGGCCGGCGGCGAGCACCTTCCGGGCAGCCTTCATGTTGCCTTCGGCCATCAGCGTCTTGGCTTGCGGCAGATAATAGGCCTCCGGGTCGGTCAGCTCCTTGAGCGACGCTTTCGCCTCCTCGAGCCAGTCCGCATCCTTGGCTTCCGAGCCGGTCTTGATGGCTGCCTCTATGTTGGTGCGGGCGCTTTCGAATTGCTGAAGATTGCGGGCGGCCAGACCGGCGACATACAGTGCCTTGGCGCGTTGCTCCGGAGAATAAGCGGCTTCCTTGGACAGCACCCAGGCCGCCTCTTTCGACGCCAGTGCCAGCTCCGCGGGGTCAGTCCGCCCCCTGTCCTTGAGCAGCACTCTGTACGTATCCATCTTCCGCTCCGGCGTCTCGATCAGCGGCTCACGCAGGCGGTAAAAGCTCAGCTCCGCCAGAAGCGAGGCCTCGTCGAAACCCTTCTTGAGGAGGTCGCCGGCGCCGGTCGCCAGGCCGCTCATCGACCGTGCGAGCTGCACGAGCGGCTGGGCCAGCGGCGATTCGGCCCTGTTCAGGGCCGCCTTGACTGCGTCAACGATCTTGGTCCGCGGATCCTTGCCGTCTACGGGAATGCCGCCGTCGGTCAGCACTTTGAGCGCCGACCGAATCGACTTGTCGAGCAGGTCGCGCTCTTCCGCCAGCTTTTTCCGCCGGGCGACCAGCTCTTCGAGGCCCTTGTCCGCTTTGCCGACCTTCTCGCTTTCGAGCACCTTGTCGATGGCTTCCAGGCGGTCGCTGAGCTCCTTCTTGTCGGCCACGAGCTTGTCCACGCCTTTGGGGCCCTCGTCCACCTTGGCATTCTTGAGGGCCTTGTTAATTTCGTCGAGTCCGCCGCGCTGGTCGGTCAAGCTCTTGAGGTTGCTCGCCAGCACCTTGGCATCGAACTTGTCCTTGTTTTCGATGAGCTTCTGGCTGGCCAAAGCGTCGGTGATGACGTCGATGCGCTGCTCGGCTTCCTTGCGTGCCTTCTCGGCCGCGTCTACGGCCGCCTTCTGTTCATTGAGCTGCTTGTTTTTGGCGGTCAGTTCCGCGCTTGCCTTGCTTTCCCTGAGGACCTTGTCGACCTGAGTCAAGAGCAGCGGGTTGTTGGCTTCCTTGAGGTCGGCCAGCACCTGCTTGACTTCGGCATCGTCTGCGCTGAGCGGTTTGTTGGCCGCTGTCTGATCCTGCAAATATTTGAGCCAGCGTGCCTCGGCGCGCGTCGACAGGTTGACGGGTGACTTGTCTGCTTCCGGCAACAGCTCCAGGGCGCGGTCGAACTGGCGATCGTCCATCTGCGCGCGGGCCAGCACCGACGGCGGATCGACCTTGTCCACCCTGGGCGGCTCCTTCTTGGGGGCCACATAGTTGGGTGAGGCCTTGTAGGCATCTTCGAGCAGTCCGGGCTGGAGGTACCAGACTGCCGCCGCGCCGCCGCCGAGCAGGAGAATTCCCAGGAATAGGCCCAGGAACAGACCGCGGCCGCGGCCGCCGCCGGCCAGCGCCGGCTCGGCCTTCTTCCCCTTCTTCTTTTTGGTCGCCGGCCCTTCGTCTTCGATCTCCGCGGCTTCCGCCTCCGCCAGTGGCGACTTCTTCTTGGCAGGCTTGTCGTCGTCTTCGAGCAGGGCCGCCGCCAAATCATTGTCGCTGCGCTTGACGGCCAGGTCGTCATCGAACTCGACCTCCTCGGCCGCGGCGGCTTTCCTGGGCTTCTTGACGGACTCCTCATCATCGTCGGCAGCAAACAGGGCGGCTGCTTCGTCATCCGCAGAGCGGGCGGCCGCCAGCTCGCCGCTGCCGTCGTCCAGGACAGTGTCTTCCTTTC
>JADMIO011606091.1_pt1 | contig 13291 bp, 11 predicted proteins | sample 8958161 | NCBI WGS metagenome assembly JADMIO01 (sample SAMN16585339, study PRJNA669376) | soil metagenome | isolation source: Crop rotation soil | place: USA: Cullars Rotation, Alabama | collected 2011 | reverse complement strand
CTCCTAACGGAGCGAAATCCAGTTCCGCAATAGATTTTCAGCGCCGCCAGGCGCGGGTGTTCAGCGCCGTTAGGCGCGCAATGTTTATAGAAACGGGGTGTATACAATTTTGTTAGCTCCTATTAGGAGCGAGATTGTTCCGCTCCTAAAGGGGTGGACTGGGGAGATTCTGGTCCTATAAACATCTCGCTCCTAACGGAGCGAAACCAGTTCCGCAATAGATTTTCACCGCCGCCAGGCGCGCAATGTTTATAGAAACAATGTCCCAATAATCTGGGCTATGCCCAGAATTATGGGCGAAGCCCAGATGCGCAAATGTGTCATCGGAAGCGCGGAACGCTTCCGCACATCGGGCGGCATGCCGCATTAAGACGAGTCTTCGTGTGATGGTAATCACCGCGCGGGCTCGCGCGCGGGTCTAAGCTTTCCACGGGACTCAACCCATGAAAAGAGTGATGCGATGCGACACCATGCCGCGCTAATTCTGGTTCTCTCCGGCCTGTCGATCCTCCTCATTGTTTTTTCTGCCGCGGCCCAATCGAACCAACCCTCATCGTCCCCAACTGTTCAGCCTAACGAAGGTGCCGTGATCGGCGGTCCTAACGCTCAGGCGTCACCTGTTCCTTCACCTGCTCTTCAATGTCAGGGATGTCACGGTACCGGGAAGCAACTGCCTTATCTCGCCGGATCGTTATTCCACACGACACAGCACACCGGCTACAGCCACAGCTTTCACGCCCAGGCACTACAAAACGGGGCCAAAGCGGCGAGTTGTCTGGATTGCCACGCGCGCAATCACGACATGACGACGATGTTGCCGTCGAGCGATCCGGCTTCAACTGTCAATCGCGCAAACATCGCGGCGACCTGCGGCCGTTGTCACGGCGATCAGTCGGTGATGAAGGGCAGCGGCATCAGCAGTCAAGTATTTCTTTCTTACCGCGAGAGCGTGCACGCGAAGGCGATTGCGCGTGGAAATTCCAGTGCGGCGGTGTGCACTGACTGTCACACCGCGCACGAGATTCTGCCGGCGTCGAACGCGCAATCGACAATTGCGAAGGTGAACATTCCGAACACCTGCGGCAAGTGTCACAGTGCCGAAGCAAACGAATTCATGCAGAGCGTGCACGGCCAGGCGGTTGCCCGCGGTGTTTCGCGTGCGCCTGTCTGCACCGACTGCCACGGCATACACAACATCACGCAGCCGTTTGATGGCGATCGAAATCTGGCGTCTGCGGCGGTGGCCACTGAAAGCTGCGCGAAGTGTCATGAAGGAGTGGCGCTCACTCAGGAGTTCGGCGTCGCGAGCGGACGTGTTGCCAGTTACAAAGACAGTTATCACGGGCTCGCTTCGCAGCTCGGATCGAAAGTCGTTGCGAACTGCGCCAGTTGTCATGGCGTCCACAACATCCTGCCTTCTTCCGATCCGCGTTCGATGATTAACCCGGGCAATCTCCAACAGACCTGCGGTCAATGTCACATCGGCGCCAGCGCTAACTTCACGAAAGGAAAGATCCATCTCACCGCAGGGCCCGTTTCCAACGTTGCGACGCGCGATGCGGGTACGCGCGGGATCAAAATCGTGCGCTGGATTTACCTGCCGCTAATCTTCTTGACGATTGGTGGAATGGCGCTGCACAACGTGCTCGTCTGGCGTCGTAAAGTCGCCGTCCGGCGGCGCGAGCGGCGAACGATTGTGCGCCTCACGGCCAATCAGAGACTTCAGCACTGGCTGTTGTTGTCGAGTTTTATCGTACTTGTCCTGAGCGGCTTTGCGTTGCAGTATCCCGATTCCATGTTGGCGTGGCTGCTCGGATCGAATGAGTATGTGCGCCGCATCATTCACCGTGCTGCGGCAGTGATCATGCTCTTCGTCGGCGTCTATCACCTCGCATATCTCGCATTGACAAAGGACGGGCGCCGCTGGGTGAAAGACATGTGCCCGCGCATGAAGGACGTGAAAGACCTCCTGGGAAACTTTGCTTACTATCTCGGAGCCGGTCGCATCAAACCGAAGATCGCGCGATTCGGTTACGCCGAAAAAGCGGAGTATTGGGCCGTAATTTGGGGCACTTTTATCATGGGCCTGACGGGCATGATGATTTGGTTCAAGATTGGCGTATTCGGTTTTCTCGCGCGTTGGTGGATCGACATTGCGTTGGCGATTCACTTTTACGAAGCGGTTTTAGCGACGCTCGCGATTATCGTCTGGCACTTTTATCACGTGATTTTCGATCCAGACGTTTATCCGGTAAACTTCGCGCTCATCGATGGGCGAATTTCCGAAGAGCTTTTTCGGGAAGAGCACGAGTTAGCGTTCGAACAGATGATCGAACAACCCCTGACGAAAGATAGGCCCGCCCCCAGCGAAACGTCACCCGCAACAGCCGAGTAGATGAGCAACGACACGCTGCACATCAATGAGGCCCCGGATGACGGAGGCCATGCCCAGCCAGCGGCCAAGCCGCCCAGCTTGTTCCGCAATTACATCAGCATGGTCGGCGGCGCGATCGTCATCGCCAGCTTCGTCAGCATTGTTCTGCTCTTTCTGATCGAAATCACTTCCAAAGCTGAGAATCCTTACCTCGGCATTCTTACTTACATCATCTTTCCGTCGATTCTGATCTTCGGAATATTCGTAACGATTCTTGGACGTATACTTGAACGTCGTCGTCGCCATCGTGCCGCGCCTGGCGCGCAACCGGCTTATCCAAAACTCGATTTGAACGATCCCCGTTCGCGCAAGGCGTTCTTTGTTTTCTTAATCGTGACGTTCGTCTTTGTTTCGGCGAGCGCGTTTGGCAGTTACCGCGGTTACGAATACACAGAGTCGGTGAGCTTCTGTGGCACCACCTGTCACACGGTGATGAAGCCTGAGTACACCGCGTATCTCGCCGGCGCTCACGCGCGCGTAGGTTGCGTGGGCTGTCACGTTGGTCCGGGAGCAAGCTGGTACGTGCGCTCGAAACTCTCCGGCGCATACCAACTGTATTCGGTCACTTTCAAAAAGTATTCGAGACCGATCGGATCGCCGGTCCACAACCTGCGCCCCGCGCAGGAGACCTGTGAACAATGTCACTGGCCCGAAAAGTTTTTCGGTGCGCAGCTCAAAGTGTTCAATCGCTATGGCTATGATGAGCACAACACGCTGCGTCAGCGGCGCATGCTCATTAATGTCGGCGGCGGGAGTCCACAGACGGGGCTCGTCACCGGCATTCACTGGCACATGAACATCGCCAACGAAATCACCTACATTTCGACCGACGATCGCCGTCAGGTAATTCCGTGGGTACGCATTAAGGACCGCAAAGGCAACGTGACCGAGTATTTCGATCGCAATCGCCCGCTAACCGCCGACCAAATCGCAAACGGAAGCCGACGAAAGATGGACTGTGTCGATTGTCACAATCGTCCCGCACACGTCTATCAGCCGCCGGACGTCGCAGTCGATCTCGCATTCGTCGCCGGAAGATTGGATCCGTCGCTGCCGTTTCTGAAAAAGAAGGCCGTCGAAATGTTGAGCCGGCCATACGAGACGACGCCACAGGCGGTCGCTGACATTTCCGCCGGCCTTACCGAGTTCTACAGCAAAAACTATGCGGACGTTTACGCGACGAAACGGCAGTCCGTCGATGCCGCCATCGCCGAAGTTCAGCGTATCTTTCAGACTTACTTCTTTCCCGAGATGAAGACGGATTGGCAGACGCATCCGAACAACATCGGGCATCTCTATTTCTCAGGCTGCTTCCGCTGTCACGACGGCGACCACGTCAGCAAAGAAGGAAAGGTCATCACGAATAACTGCAACGTTTGTCACACGATGATTTATGACTCGGCCAATCCGGAAGCGTCGGTGAAGACAGGGCCGTTTATCCATCCCGTTGATTTGGGCTCGCTCGCCGACCGCAAATGCGAGTTCTGCCATAAGCCGAACCAGCCATTCCAGCATCCAATCAATCTCGGTGACATCTCGATGTTCCAGTGCGCTGAGTGCCATCGGAAAGACGAGCCGCAGGCGAAGAAGTAACTCCAGCAAGAATCCGCACTTCCCCGCAAAAACCCGCAGTAGTTCAACTTATTACGGCGATTTCCACCGTGTTTCTACAACGAGCGACCCGGCATGTCAGTTGCCGAGACATGTTGAAATGTCTACGCAGTTCACTGGCTGCGAAAAAGGAAATCAACCGTGGGCGAGCACAACGTCGAACAATACGACGAAACAAAATACCAGCGTTTCATGAAGGCGCTGCTTGACGAGCTCCGCGCGCTCGCGTTCATGCTCGAGGAAGGTCGCGTGGAAAGCGGCGTGCGGCGCATTGGTGCGGAGCAGGAGATGTTCCTGGTCGATCAGGCGATGTATCCCGCGCCGATATCCGTTGAAGTACTGCAAACCGCAAATGATCCTCGGCTGACGACGGAAATTGCCCGGTTCAATCTTGAAGCGAACATGACTCCGCGTCTGCTAACGGGCAGTTGCTTTCAGCAGATGGAAGCCGAGTTGCGCGAAATAATTGCCAAAGCGCGCGCCGCTGCGAAGGAATTTGACGCCGAAGTATTGCTTTCCGGAATTCTGCCGACGCTTACGCCGGCGGACCTGACGCTCAATAATCTGACGCCGTCACCCCGCTACGAACAATTAAATCGCGAAGTCATTCACTCGCGCGGCGGTCCGTTGTCGATTTACATCAAAGGTCTCGACGAGCTCCATCTGTCGCACGACAGCATCATGATGGAATCGTGCAACACCAGTTTTCAGATTCACTTTCAGACTAATCCAGCCGATTTCGTGCGGGATTACAACCTCGCGCAGGCGATTACAGCACCGGTGTTGGCGGTGGCCGTCAACTCGCCGCTCCTGTTTGGAAAGCGACTATGGCGCGAAACACGGGTCGCGCTGTTCCAGCATTCGACGGATGCCAGGTCGCGCCCGCAGCTCGCTCGTAGTCAACCGGCGCGCGTTAGCTTTGGCGACAAGTGGCTGGAGCACTCGGTGATTGCGCTCTTCCACGATCAAATTTCGCGCTTTCGCCCGATTATGATCTCGCAGCCGGACGAAGATCCGTTCCAACTGCTGGCGCGCGGCGAAACGCCGAAGCTTTCCGCTTTGTGCATGCACAACGGCACAGTCTGGCGATGGAACCGCGCGTGTTATGGGGTTCATGACGGCAAGCCGCACCTGAGAATTGAGAATCGCGCGTTGCCGTCGGGACCGACCATCGTCGACGAAATCGCGAACACAGCTTTCTTCGCCGGGCTCATGCTGGCTTTGCCGGAAGAGTACGGCGACGTGGCGAAGCGGATGTCGTTTGACGACGCGAAAGGAAACTTTTTCCGCGCCGCGCGACATGGGTTGGACGCTCAGTTCAACTGGATTGATGGGGAGACTTATTCGGCGTCGGCATTGATTCTCGATCATTTACTGCCGTTGGCGCGCGCCGGACTGAAGAACGCGGAAGTGGCGGCGCAAGATACGGACAAGTATCTCGACATCATTGAGGAGCGCGCGCGCAAGCGACAAACCGGGGCGCGCTGGATTCTTCATTCGTTTGACGCGCTGGCCGGCATTCCCAACGAGCTGCGACAGCGACGACTCGCGGCGACGATGCTGGAGTGTCAAAAGAAAGAGCGGCCCGTTCACCAATGGCCGACTGCGAAGATCGCCGCAGAAGACAATTGGGGAAATGGCTATCGGACGATTGGCCAGTTCATGACGACAGACCTTTTCACCGTGCGGCCGGACGACTTGATCGATCTTGCCGCAAGCTTGATGGACTGGCGGCACATTCGGCATGTGCCGGTTGAAGACGAGAACGGCCATTTGGTCGGTCTCGTCACTCATCGCAACTTGCTGCACTTGCTGAGCAACGGCGTGCGCAAGGAAAACGTCACGGTGCGTGATGTGATGGTCCCGAATCCAGTGACCGTCACGTCGTTAATACCGACACTCGACGCAATTCAAACGATGCGCGAACGGCGCATCGGCTGTCTGCCGGTCGTTGATGCTGATCAACTGGTCGGCATTGTCACTTCTTACGATTTTCTTGAAGCTTCGGCGCGGCTGTTTCGTGAACACCTGGAACGGCCGAGAGTGGCGGCGAACGGCCGCGCGCTGGCGCACACTGCATAACTCCAACTCGGCTGTGGAACGGAGGCGGTTATGTCGAAAGACGAACGCGACATGCTCGATTTGTTGAAAACGGAATTGGACTTTATCGAGAAGGGCGGTTATGGCCGCGATGTGCGTACGCCGTGGCGCGAGCGCTCCGTCTTTCGTGATTCATTGTCGTGCGTCAATTATGCGCTGCCGGAAAAGGCGCATCCCTGCGATGAATGCCACTTGATCGACTTTGTTCCCGGGGACAAGCGGGATGAGTTGGTCCCTTGCCACTCCATTCCGCTGACTGAAGCAGGCGATACGGTTGAAACGCTGGACGCCAATCAATCCGTGATAGAAGACGTGTTGAAGCATTGGCTGCGCAGGAAGATTAGCGAGATTGAAACGGCGCGAGCCGTCGATGCTTAGGACAAACGGGGACCAGATAACGAGAGGAGGTTAACGCATCATGATGACCGGAATTTACTTGATCGTCGCGGCGCTAATCATCGTGGCAACTTACTTCGGCATTCGATATTTTGTGCGGACCTCACAAGAGTTCGGAGGCGAACGAGTAATCATCTGTCCCGAAACCGGCAAACAAGCAATGGTCGAAGTTGATGTGCAACACGCTGCGTTGACTTCGCTGGTTGGTCAGACGGATTTGCGGCTCGAGCATTGTACTCGTTGGCCAATCAAGCAGGAGTGCGGACAGGATTGTCTGCTGCAATTGGATTGTGCGTCTGAGGAATGCCTGGTGCGCAGCGTGCTGGAGAAGTGGTATCGAGAGAAGACGTGCGCGTTCTGTAAGCGCCCCTTCGACGAGCCGCACATGATCGATCACAAGCCGGCATTGCTGAATCCGGAAGGTCTAACCGTTACCTGGACACAGATTCCGTTAGCCGGCGCCAACAAGGCCATGGCCAATTGTCTACCCGTTTGCTGGAACTGCCACGTCGCACAGACATTTCGTCGCGACCATTCGGAGTTGGTAGTGGAGAGATACGTTCATTGAGGTTTCTGCGCATGCTGATTCCTCCCCTATAATGTGCCGGCCGTCAACGGACGGCTGGCGATGAAAGTCGAGAAGGTAACCCTGAAAAAACCAAAGATCCTCGTTGTCGATGACGAGAAGATGATTCGCTGGTCACTCGGCGAGGCGTTGCGTGGCTGGGGCTTTGACCCGGTCGAAGCCGACACGGCCGGAGCTGCGTTGACTGCGTTTGATGCTGAGCCGCCCGCGGCGATCCTGCTTGATATCAACCTGCCGGATGCATCAGGCATTGATGTGTTGCGCCGTATTCGTCAGCGCCAGTCAGATGCCGTAGTTATCATGATTACCGCGAATGTGCTGGTCGATGAAACGATCGCGGCGCTGCGCGGTGGCGCCTACGATTTCATCGGCAAACCGATCAACCTTGAAGAGCTTCACGTCGCCATTCGCAACGGCATCGAAGCCGGCCGCCTGCGCAAGGAAGTCAACCTGCTTCGCCGTGAGCGCGCACAGCAGTTCAGTTTCGACCAAATCATCGGCAACTCTCCCGCCATGCGCGAGATGCTCACAATCGCGCGCAAGGTTGCGGAAAGTGAAGTCTCATCCGTCCTGCTGCAAGGTCCCTCGGGAACGGGAAAAGACCTGGTCGCGAAGGCGGTTCATTATCAATCGCACCGCGGCGATGGTCCGTTCGTAGCGATCAATTGCGCAGCGCTGCCGGGGACGCTGATCGAGAGTGAGCTGTTCGGTTATGAGAAGGGCGCGTTTACCGATGCGAAAGCGCGCAAGGAAGGTCTATTCGAACAAGCTGAGGGCGGCACGCTGTTCCTCGACGAAATTGGCGAGCTCGAATTGAGTTTGCAAGCCAAGCTTCTGCGCGTGTTGGAAGAAGGCGCGTTTCGCCGCGTCGGAGGATTGCGCGACATCCCCTTCGACGCTCGCATCATCGCGGCTTCAAATCGCGATTTGAAGGCCGAGAGCGAAGCAAATCGTTTTCGCCTCGATCTCTATTACCGGCTATCGGTGATCCAGATCGATATCCCATCTTTGCATGAGCGCGGCGAGGACGTACTGCTGCTGACTGAACACTACATCGATTCGTTCAGCAAGCGCTTGCGCAAACAGGTGCAGGGTATTTCGCCTGAAGTCGCAGCCGCGTTTCGGCGTTACGAATGGCCGGGTAACGTCCGCGAGCTGCGCAATGTGATAGAGCGCGCTTTGATTCTCGAGGATGAGGAAGTCATCACGATGAAGTACATCCCACGAGCCGTCGCCGATGGCGCAAGAACTGTTTTGAGCGATGGTCGCAGCGCCGGAGTCTCCGCTTCGCAATTTCGATTGCCGACGGAAGGCGTGGCGCTCGAAGATGTCGAAATGTCTCTCGTGCGCCAGGCGATTGAACGGAGCGGCGGCAACCAGACGAAAGCGGCCGAGCTGCTGGGAATCTCTCGCGATCAACTGCGGTACAGGTTGAAGAAACTGGAAGAGGCCGCTGGCGCTGCTGGCTAGTGCGTTGAGTTTGCGAGACTTCCGCTGTTCCGCCTTCCCAAAACCCGAGCGCGGTCGAGGAAACCAAACTTTCACCTCCAACTTTTTGCTGGAGGTGTGCCGTCTAAGAGTGGTATAAGAAATTAATCCTTTAGTTCATCTCCCCGGGTTTATTTAATAGGCTTCCCCCAAGTTCAGAGCCGAAGTTCACCTCTCTCCGGTTTTCCCCGACCCACGACAATCGAGGGCTCCATGTCATTGGCGCGCGTTTTCGCCACCCTGTTATTCCTGTCCTGGCTTCCGTCTGCCTATCTCCGCGCGCAGTCCGATGGTTCGGTACGACCGAGGCGCACTCAGACACCGGCCGCAGCAACTAATTCAATTGACGGCCCTCCGATATCCGCTGAAGCAAACGCCGAAGCCAAGCGTTTGTACAAAGAGGGCGTGAAGCACGGTGTCGCCGGACGCTACAAAGAAGCAGCCGGCGATTTCGAGCAGGCAATCGATTTAAATCCTGGTTACGCCGATGCGTATCTCAGCTTAGGCCACGCTTATTCCGATCTGCAGCAGTGGCAGCAGGCGATCGAAAGTTTGCAACGCGGTCTGGCGCTGAAACCTAAGGACAAGGACAGCATTGATCGCCTCGCCCATGCGAAATTGATGCTGGCACGCGCGTCGGGCATAGCCGATCAAAGTTCGCTTGAGGCGAATGCCTCAGGAGTCCAGAATCGTGCCAAGTCATCCTCGACTCGGAATAGCCGGCCCGCGACAAGCTCTTCGAAAGAAGTAGATCTCACGACCGTTTATCGCGTTGGGCCGGGCGATGTCCTGGACGTGCGCTTGAGTGATGACGCAGCCGCCGCCTTCTCTCTGTTCACAATAACGTCCGCAGGTTTGCTTGAACATCCGAATCTTACTCCGCCGCTTTTGTGTGTCGGGCGCACGACCGAAGAGATTGTCGCGCTCATCCAGCAACGTCTGAAGCAGGACTCATCAACTACTAACCCTAACGTTGCAGTAACAGTCAACGAATATGTCAGTCACACGATTCTCGTCAGTGGCCTGGTAAAAGAGCCCGGGCCCAAGATTCTGCGGCGCGAAGCAATTCCGCTTTACGTTATCGCTGCGGACTCGCAACTGTTGCCTGAAGCAGAAAGCGTCAGCGTAGTGCGTCACGAACCAAACGAGAGTTTCGTGATCGATTCAGTTGAGCCTGCTCAGATGTCCATGCTTGTTCACCCTGGCGACGTCGTCACGTTTCAGGCCGCCGCCGCTCAGTTCATTTATGTCGGTGGCGAAGTGCAACATCCGGGCGAGCGAAAGTTTCATCGCGGCTTAACGCTCACGCAAGCGATCATCGCCGCGGGAGGTGTGCCGCGGAAGTTGAAAGAAGCACAACTCGCTCGCGACAACGGCAAAGGATTTCTGGCGGTGAGTCGCTACAAACTTAAGGACATCGATTCCGGGAAAATGCCTGATCCGCTGATGCGGCCGGGTGATCGCGTCACGGTCATAAAGTAGGAGTGAACAACATGTCGGAACTAGGCAAGGCAAAACCGAATGTGGCGACTCGCGATCTCTGGCAGCTCGCGGTAGCCGGTGATGCAAGTCAATTGGAAGAAGTGTTGAGTCGCGGCGCGGACATCGATGCCGCTAACGCGGCCGGCTTCACACCGCTCATGCTGGCGTCGTACCACGGTCATCAGGAAATGACAGAAGCTCTGATTAAGCAAGGAGCCGACGTGAATGCGGGCAGCGGGCGGATCACCGCCCTAAAACTTGCTGAGGACGCGGGTCACGAGGAAATCGTGCGCCTTCTGATTGCACATGGCGCACAGAAGAATCAGAAAAGTCGGCCGAAGTTGAAAGCACCAGTGCGGTTGATGCAGGAAGATGCGGTGGAAGAAATTCCTGAGGCTGTCATTCCGGAAACCACTGCGTCACCCGTTACAGCAGTCGAAGAAATCCCGGCGCATGCGATGAAGCCAAGAGCCTCTGCGCCGCAAGTCCGAACACTTCAAGAACCACCGGAGATCTGGGACATCGTTCACGAAACTCCCTCGCATTTTGACTCTCGATCTGCTCTGCTTGGACACCTTGCTTCGCCAAAGTCCCTCATGCTGGCTGCCGTCGTGTTCGTCGTTGGCGGAGGCGTCGTGCTGGGCTTTCTTAACTTAGGCGACTTGTCGTGGAGTCCCGCCACTGTGTCTCAATCGAATGACAATGCAAAGCCGATTGCGCACGCAAAGCCGATCACATCGCGATTGAGCGCAACGCCGGCTCAAACTAAGCGGAGTACGCTGGAAGTTGCCACGAGTACAACCAACGCGATCGCTTCGCGAGTGCAGCCGGATTCGGCAAACCAGGTTACTTCGAAATTTATCAAACAGCGTAACGACTCATCGTCTAATGCGCCCGTCGGCGTGCCGGTTGCTTCTGCGGTGGGTGCAAAGACCAAGACTCGACATGAGGATTCCGTGGGCTCAGCCGTTGCCGACCGCGCAGCTTTGCGCCGTTCGGACAAGTCCACGCGGTCCAAATCAAATTCATCGGCCGACAACACGGCGAATATTTCTCGAACCGACAAGAAAGAAACAACGCAAACATCGCAGTCGTCTGATTCCAAGAGCGACACTGGCAAGGAAGGGGACGGTTCACTCCGCCGAGCCCCGAGTGCGCGCGCGAAAGAACCTGATCGCACTTCCAATTCTGAAGTTATCAGTCCACCGAAGGCCAGCTCATCACCAAAACCGAAAGTAATCCCGTGGCCCTAAGGGAGAACTGGCGGGCGAGGTTTAGTCGCCGCGGGCGGCCAGCGTTCCATTTTATAAACGCGTTGGCGGGCAGGCTTGTCTGCGGTAGCGGGAAAAATAATTATTGCAGTCCAGACGTCTTTGGACTCGCGTCGCCAGATAAATGAGTTTCGTGCTTTCGTGACCGGCGCAAAGGTAATCGAATTGTCGTCGATGGCCGTGGCGACCCAACGCGAGCCTTCACTACCGCCGCCAAACTCACCATCTTTAAGTTCAAAGAGTGTGGTGTCGCTAACCTTGTCGACTTTTTCATTCTCAAAGCTATCAGAGGCGAGTGTGGTCGCGTCCACGAAGCTATAACGCTCAAAGAAAGGCTTGTCCGTGTCGCCCGTGCCGCGCCAGGTGCCTTCGATCCAGCGCAACTTTTGCAGGTCAGCGGCAGTCAATTTCGCCCCTGTTGGTTTGGATTGCTCCTGGTTTCCTACAGCCTTTCCGCCGCAAGCTATGACAATGAGCAAACCACAGAGTATGAGGGCGACAGTTAGGAGTTGTTCCCGTTGACTCACCGGGTCATCGTAGATCGCTGGCGCAATGAAAGCAAAATGCAAAACGAGGAGCATTTCGCGCATTCGCGAGCCAGACGCGTGATAAACTTTGCGGACTAACTTGGACCCATGCCGGCACGCACTGAACAAGCGCTCAAGGAATCCTTAAAAGAGCTGGCAGACATTAAGTTTGCGCTCGATCAATCCACCATCGTCGCGATCACCGATCAGCGCGGCATCATCAATTACGTCAACGAGGAGTTCTGCCGCATCTCGAAATATTCGCGCGAAGAATTGCTGGGGCAGGATCATCGCCTGATCAATTCCGGCTATCACCCGAAAGAGTTCATTCGCAACTTGTGGACAACAATTGCGAGCGGACAAGTGTGGAAGGGCGAGCTGCGCAATCGCGCGAAAGACGGCAGCATCTACTGGGTTGATACGACGATCGTGCCTTTCCTCGACGAAGACGGGAAGCCATATCAGTACGTCGCCATTCGGCACGACATTACGGAACTGAAACTGGCGGAAGAGCAGATTCGCCAACAGACGATCGAGCTGCAACGGGCAGCGCAGCTTTCGTTCACCGGAGAACTCGCGGCTGGTTTGGCGCATGAAATAAAGAACCCGCTGGCCGGAATTCAAGGCGCGGTCGATATCCTGATCCGGCGTCGCGAAGCGAACGATCCTGAGCGCGAGGCTCTGGAAGGCGTGCGGCATCAGGTCCAGCGCATCGACCAGACAGTCCGCGGATTACTTGATCGCGCCCGCCCGCGCACTTTGAAGTTGGCTTCGACGTCACTCATAAACCTGATGCAGGCGACGGTCGACGTGGCGCGCGCGCAACTGAGCGGGCGCGGCAAAGCGGGCGCGCAGATTGAATTCGTTCCGCCGGAAGAAGACATTCTCCTGGTCGTCGACTCGGCGCAAATCGAGGATGCGGTGCTGAACCTGATCATCAATGCGATTGAAGCGGTGGCCGAAGATGGCCAGGTTAGCCTGCGAATCTCTCGCGTTCATCCTGAGGAAGAAGAGTTATCGGAGAGAGTTTTGATCGAAGTGTCTGACAACGGCCGCGGCATCAACGAACAAGATTTAGCGAACGTCTTCAGTCCCTTCTTTACCACGAGCAAAGGCGGCACGGGTCTCGGCCTGCCCGCGGTGCGGCGCATCGCACGCGTTCACGGCGGCAGCGTCGACGTTAAGTCCGTCGTGGGCGAAGGATCGACTTTCAGGATCAGCCTTCCGATCATTGAGTAGTGGTACGTGCGTCCAGCCAGTGAAATCACGCGCAAGATGCGCGGCCACTCAATCAAACCGTGCGCAAAGTTGCTCAGCTTGCGCGAAACCTCGCAGCCATCGCTTTCCAGCACATTGGGATCCTAAGCTTAGAATTCCACGTGGACAAGTTGTCGCG
>JADMIO010690527.1_pt1 | contig 13291 bp, 5 predicted proteins | sample 8958161 | NCBI WGS metagenome assembly JADMIO01 (sample SAMN16585339, study PRJNA669376) | soil metagenome | isolation source: Crop rotation soil | place: USA: Cullars Rotation, Alabama | collected 2011 | reverse complement strand
GTTAGCGCAGTGGATAAGGTTTGCGCATCCGAATCGGGAGGCCTGGGTTCAAATCCCAGGTCAATCAGCAAAGAATAACTCCAGGGTGTCAGCAAGATTAATCTTAAATCTGCGATTGCTGTATTGTGCACTATCTACGGCAACTAATTGTGGTTAATCACGGAGTGAGTAAAAAATACAAAAACAGAAACAAAAAGCAAGGCAACTCTGTAAACATGTGCGTCTCTAATATGTGGAATAAAAAGAAAAAGAAAAATAATAGAATAAGTAAATAACTAACATATGTAGATAAATGAATATTACAAAAGCTAGTGTTTTAGCTGTGAATGATTTCACAGGGTTCTAGTAATTCGCAGTCCAAAGCCTCATTACTTAACTAAATCGACTCTCTTTCGCAAGAGAGCGCGAGGTAGACCGTGCTGGGAGTGATTTTTTTTAACTCTCAGAAGGTCAGAGATTCATTAATTTGAGTTATCAACGTCTGGCTTTTAGTTTCATCAATGATTACTTTCTGTCTCATTTTTCTTTCATACTTTCTAGTGAATTCAATATCCGTAACGTTTCAAGCGATTTATAAGTGTAGATGATACAACGACTGCTTCTACTTATTTTGTCATTCCTATTTCTTTCGTTATTTGATATCGATTAATTTGAATACGTACAAGCTTGAATTCACCACCGATTCTATTGAACGTCTAATTAGACGACAGAAACCGAGCGGAATCCAATGCTACCGGGTACGAAAAAAGCGGAATTCTGTCCGCAATATTGTTCAAGAGTTCGGAACGCATTGATGTTACAGATTTAAAGATCTGATTAATTAACTTTTACAATTTTTGTAGGGTAAATTTGATAGCATTAACCGATTTTTAAAACAAAATTGACAAATATAGTGACCCAGAATTTTTGAAAATCTTATTATAGTTTCACTATAATTTGAAGCTCAGCTTTATATAGACTTTTCCCGTACTTTAGCTGATAAACAGCAGCCAACGCTAAACTTCTAAAGTTCTAACTTAAATTGGAATGAGTTGAAAGATTTTCAAGAATTTTCTTGTTAGATTAATATTTTGGATAATGATCAATTCAATCAAATACCCGTTATAAAATGAGCCAAATTATCATAACATTACGTAACAGTTTCAGGGTCAGGAAGCTTCAGATGCTTGTTTAGGAATTACATCAACCAATGCAAACTACCCATTGAAATTTCAACCAATTTTGCTTAACTAAATTAATATATTTACAACATTACTCTGACACTTCTATTGCATATTATTTTGCTACACAATACTCCAAACAAAATCATAAAAAATCCATTCTTAACTGACTTTTACCTTAAACCACCTGCATATATCTATCATACCTATTTTTAAAAGCATTAACTGACTCCGCCTCAACAACTTCACTCGAAAGGCTAATCCAAGCATTGACAACTAGAATTTATTTTCTTACAGCCAATCTACTTCTAAATTTAATACGTTTATAGCTAAAATCTCTTGTTCTACTGTTTGCAGATAATTCAAACCAAGTTTTATAATTTACTATACTAATACCCTTAAGTATTCCAAAGACTTCTATCATGTCACCCCCAATTTTTCTCTCCTTAAGAGTTGTTGATCCTGTATACTTCAAACTAATTTTGCCGACTTCATCCAAGTGGGTCGCTAATCTCACTTTTGTTAATTTTATATTTTCTTTTAATTTTCTCTAACTTTCGTTTAATTTTCTTTTTATCAATTGTAAATTTTTTCATTAATTTTGTTAAATAGACCAGTATTTCTCAAACTGTGGGTCACGACACACAAGTGGCTAGCCGAAGTCTCAATAGTAAAAAAAACTTTAGTCATTTCATTGGCTACATTTGCGTGACATCCAAAACGTAAGTGTAACCAATGTTTGGTTGGTATGATTCACAAAGTGACTGACAGACTTCATAGGCAAGAAAATTAGACTTTCATAGGAAATCGATATAAAAATATAGTAAGGCTTATAAGCTCATACATATTATGTCACGATTCAAGGTGGGTTGCCGCCTAGAATTATGTTTTTTAGTGGGTCGTGATTCCGTGGAGTTTGGGAAACGCTGATATAGACAGTAGTGGCCGATTTTACTATAGATATTTGCCAAAAATTTAAATTCATAAAAGTTAGGAAAAATTATACGACACCGACTGCAGAAAATGCTCCAAGAATGTGCACCAACACAGAAAATGCTAAACTGAATTTCAAATCTTAATGGAACCAGTCATAATTAAGACAAAGTGCATTATACAAAGGACCTTTCGTCGTGTTAAAGAATTGCTTCTATATGCCATTTTCTAGTACTCGGCGCTTGATATTATCATGAAAGTTGGTATCATTTCAACGTCATGACCTAGTCGGTAGCAAACTTACTTTGTAAAGGCCCGCGCGCGCTGTCGAACCTTCAACTAATATCATCAAATAAGAATATATCAGTCGCGCACCACAGCCGGTTCAAAAAAGTACATTTTCCATTTGACTTTAAAATTAACATTTTGTCTGTAACCTGTGCATCCACAAAGTTGAGCACCGCTATCGAATTAGATCCTTCATCGATGAAATGTCAGAAGTAATTTTGCTCTGCAGATCACAGCGCTAAATGTAGCAATAAACAGCTCAAGTTCAATAATCGCTCCATGGTTAGATCATGATTTCATAAATGCTTAGACTTTATTAAGTGCCCTTTCATTTTTGAATAGGCCATTTAAAATTTCTGCTAGTGTTTTAGTAAATATGGAAGTTGCTAGCTTGCTGATCAACAATCGATCAATCAATCACACAAGCCATTGATAAATTCGTCATTCGTTCAATCAATCTATAAACTATAACGTTAATTGGTATTGTATAAGTCCGTATCCTCATCGATAGATGATGTCGGAGACAGTAGTGGTATAACACATAAAAGTAGTCTCGAAGATCGGTTCCGATCATGACACTGCTAAATCCTCGTAACCAAAAAAGTTCTTGCTTACTCAAGTACGGAGCATTGATGCAGGAAAGCTAAATCATCTTAGCCCAGCGGCTTAAGCTATTGGACTGCATTCAGTAGGTGCGCGATTCGTGCTCACCCTCGACCCGTCGTTGATTGTTTCTTAACAAAGCAAAACCCACTGTTAAAATCGCCTTGAAGCCTTAGGGCCGGTTTTCGAAGTAGCTGTTGCTTTCATTTAATCCCGCGCTGTTATGTCATAACATATTTTCTCTATACAATATTTTTTATTTATATATTTATTTTATCATCGGACGGACCTTTCACAATAAAACAGAGCCCATTAAAAGCAGCTTCTCGCGGCATGATTGACAAGAGTCTTCAGGCTTTGCAGCGTATGACAACCCCGACAGCGTCTTCGGATGAAGAACCGGACGTTAAATCCTCATTGATTGACTTGCGAGGCACTCAAAAGCCGAAAGTTGTACGTTGTTGTACACAAACATGGTGGTATACAATTTACAGATTAGATTAAAAGCATCGTATACAAATAAAATACGAATATCGTATCATATTAAAACAGTTAAAATTTACATAAAGTAGAGTCTAAGCTAACTCTAACGTCGGTTTTCATACCGCAAGGATACTCTCGGGGACGGTCTGGCTGAGATTCGAACCCGTGGCCTCCTGCTTATCACACAAGTTCGATACCAACTGGGATATCCAACCGGTACCGGTACCTAAATATGAACATGTCACTTTCAGCACCACTAAGGTCTTCGGTGTATACACATGTACATACTGTATACTTTAGCATGGCTAGCATTACATTTGTACTGCTTCCCATATTAAGTATCTGAAGTTTTATAGTATCTCTGTAACTGTGTGAATACGAACGTAGTCAATCTATTCAGGCATTTACAGAGGCCTTCAGAACGATTGAGGCCAAGTCTATAGAGTTGGGATTTTGATTAAACGAGGACAGGTCGTTTGAGCATGCTATATTTTGCGGCAGTAGATTTCAAACGTTTGTGCAACGATTTCTAAAAATATAGAGTTCCAGACTGCAGTTAAATTTTTCTTTATACAGAGTTAGAGGATTATTCCGAGTACGAACGCTGTGGATCTGAAAAAATGTATTAAGAGCAATATCTACAAATTCATACGACATTTGAATGTACATATGTAGGTTACACTAAATTCTTCTCATTTTAAATACTCAGCTTTAAGACATTTGGGTCAATCAAGGTATGGCATGCCTTTCAGGCCGCCCAGGTTTTTGGTGAAATGGCGTTGTTCAGATTCTATCTTTGAATATCAGATAACCTCTAACGTGAACAAACGTTGTAACGGTACTCTAAGATTGGCTTTACGTGTACCATGAAAGCCATAAATTAAAGCACTTTATCTCTAGAAGGAATTTTTTTAGAATCATGGCCGACCTACATTGAGCTTAACTGAATAGTTTAAAAATTTGCTTAGAGAAGGAAAGATCAGAGGAAAGGATCACACCTAACTCTGTCGTACTATCAACAGATGGCAGTGTATAATTAAGTATGGCATATTGAAAATTAATATGAGCATATCTACCACAGAAAGACACTACTTTACATTTGTTCAAATAGTTAGATTAATTCCCAATTAATAGACCAATTTTCTATAGCAGCCAGAGTGGACTGAAGTATCTCACAATCTTGATAAGATTTAACGCAAAAAAAACATTCAACATCATCGGCAAATTTTTTACAACTATTATTAAAGCAGAATTCAATTAAATCATTAATAAACAAAATAAAATGTAGAGGACCAGAAACAGAGCCCTATGGCACTCCAATAAAACAGTAGACCAATCAGAATAGCAGCTCCCTACTTTGACTGAGAAAAACCTCTCAGTCAAAAAAGACCCCGTCCAATCCATAAAATTTCCACTTAAACTAAATGACTTAAGCTTATGCGAAAGTTTGCTATGCACTGCGCTAACAAATGTTGCTTTGAAATATAAACAAACTGGTTCAATCCGATAGCCTTTAGAGCAGTTTTTCGCGAATACTGTAAAAGCTACATATAATTGAGACAACCTTTGGTGACGCCACCGCTGCCTAGCAGCTAAAGTAGCCTAGCTTTCGTAAATCATATAAACGGATCCCTCTTCGTTCGTAAAGCCTCAGAAGCGGGTTCCTTTCAAAATCGTCTAATAAGCACACCGGTAGGATGACGTAACGAATATATCCTAGATGCTTAAGTCCTATTGACGTCTCGCCTGAAGTATCCCTCCATCTCGATCACTCTTCATTGATTAAGAACCGATGTAGCTCACTCGCTAATATGATCGATAGCTTCCTAGTTTACCATCTGATCCAAAACTTGCGATATACACGTACTATAGTAATACTGTCTCGGTAAATGGACTTGTGCTGGTGCTCTAGAACTCACTTTCCTCTCGGAATATGCATCTGCAGGTGTTTTTGCGGCAGCGAACTGCTTATAGCTTTATAATCCGCTCGATACGTCCCTGACATCGTCCCTGATAAAACGGACGTTAGCTACATCTTCGTTAATTGTATTGCATTGCCAAATTACAGTAACCACATATAGCTTTATGACCGCATGTGGACCGACCAAGTCCTCGATCCCTTCTTGGATCGGTCAATTCCAAGAAATTAGTATGCCTAGACAGCGGGTGACTGCTACCAAAGATTGTGAATGTAAATGCATGTCTGTCGTATGATTGCAATTGATCTAGAGTGGGACTGGCGGCCTCGCAGTTAGATTAGTGACAATTATCACCCGTGTGCTGAAAGCTCTTCGAAACGGGATCAGCTCCAAATAGAAAGGTCAGTAGTGACTCAGAAGAAACTTTACATTTGCACTTCTCATAGCTTTATATGACTAAGCTATGTTAGAAAAACGCTTGAACTTGAATAATTCCGATTGTTTTCCATACGTGCGCCCTTCTATTTTCACTCTCGTCTTGTCGTTGACTGTTCCTTTGGGTAGCAAAACTGGCGTTAAATCGGCTTCAGCTAACAGACCTTCAGGACACTTTCCCACAGAATACGCTATATCGTAATGCCAAAAATTACAATGAGGATTTAACGTTCGTTGTCTCAACCGAAAGCGGTGTCATATTATTTCTTTCGTTTTGCCTGTACAGAACCAAGCGACACATCGATAAAGCGTCTCGACTGCAGTCCAATAGATCCGCGGTTCGAATTTCTGATTGTTTGTCGCTGATGGTGCCATTGGACGGCGAAACGGTCTAAAATTTAGGTTTTAACCTTTTACAAAATTGCTTTTATTTTCAACTTCTTGTTTTTCCAACATCACAGAAGTGAATTCACGGGTAGTTGATGCTTATCAATTGAGACCTCCTTCCAGTGTCGATTCGACATTGGGGCCGGGGAGTCGGTGGGCCGGGGGGGGGGGGGGACATGGCCTCTCTGATTTTATCTGGACCCCCAGAATTATTCAGAACACTTATATTCAACAACTTCGGCGTACAAAATATTGGCCTCATTGTAAGGTCCTTGAAGTGACTCAAACTTTAAGTCATATGGGGCATCGACAAAATGCCGTGTCTTCGAATCAAAAGGAACACATTTCTAATCCCTAACTCGTCGTCGCCGATGTGCGTTCGGGCTGCGGAATCGGCTTTAAACTCGGATTTAACCCTTTCGGTATAAAACTGCATTTCCTGGAATTTTCAGTCCGCAATCGCCACAGGATTCTTCTTTTTCCACGCCTTCAATCTCGTCGTCTATCTTCAGTGCATGTCGCCCAGGACCTGCAGCGAGAAGGATGGGAGATTTCACCCCCGACCGTCATCAATTGGCTCAACTAGCGAATTAACGTCCTTTTGTCATCTGGCACCGACCGATATAATAACTCAGATAGTAAAACTGGAAAACTTTTATAGAGCGCATTTTAATAAAGTCTCAGAAGCGCTTTCAAATTGAACGATGAGGAAAAAGTAGCCTAGCCAGCCATAGGTCAAAACGAGAAGAGATCGAGCGAGAGAGAGAGAGAGAGAGAGAGAGAAACTATGTTTTATTGTTGAGACGTATTCACGCTGATAAGCAGAAAGGCATATATATCAGGCATACAAACGGGAAAATCACAGTAAACGTACAATCATGCAGGAAAAAATCAAAGTGCAAACGATCACACACACAATCAAACATTAGGCCGTCAGTGAGGATACAACGTACTATCCTATACCAATACCTATTCCTATACAAACCTATATCCTATCTAGCTGACCACCATCATATTTGTGACAACTATCATTTATGCATTCCATCTTCAATTAGTCATTATGCACACACAATACGGGCCCAAAACAATAAACACTGTCAATCATAACGTTTAAACTAAATCAGAGAAATTACAAACAAGAGATATCTAGACTAATCAGTTTGGAGTTCGGACAAGAAATAATGATATTATCGTGCATTACTCAGGTAATTTTTATAATGTTTAAAGATCAGTTTCAAAGATTGAGAATTACGTATGGCTGTGGGAATTTGATTCCAGTCTGACACGCAATCGTAAATGTAAGATTTAAAAAGAGACCGGATCAGTATTATAATATTTATAATTAATATTAGAAAGTCTCGTAGGGCACGAATGACTGGATTGTAGAGACTTGAAATTGTCTCTGACAGCTGTTGACACTAAAATTCATCATAGTTAAGGCATTTATATACTATTTCCAAGCAGAAAATTTATAAAGTTGATGTATGGATAAAATGTTATAATGTATATATAACTGTTTCGCATTGCAAAATCTGAAACGAGGTGCAAGTACATTTATCTATTAAACATTTTCAACGTTGCAATCTCAGCCCTCCTTATTTGGCGTCACAGTTTCTCCACGCCTTCAATCTCGCTGTCCATCGCCCAGCACGTCCCTGAGGACCGGCAGTCAATCACACGACTACTGTACTATAGAGATTTCAAACCTATTAGTTTTCAGTCGCTGCTGAGTGAACTGATTAGTCTACAATTTCGATAGATTTAAAACTAAGATCCCTGCAGGCATATTTGACAAATGTCCCACCTTCCGCAATAGTTTATATAGGTTAATGTTTATCCGACCAAGCTGCATTTTGAACAGGCCTATCAATCTTAGACATCTTCGTGGCTCATTGCATAAGCGCGTTGGTATTTATGCTGACAGTTTTGCGCCTAAGATCCGTGTTCGATTCCAGGGCGAATCAATCATAGAGTTACATCTCGGATATGCACGGGCTAGCCAAGCCCTTCATCCCTATTGGATCGGTAAATTGAAAGGAAGTACGTAGTGGGTGACTGCTTCAGAAGCTTGCGAAGGTAAAGACGCGTCTGGCTTAAGTGAGGCTGGCGATCTTGCCGCTAGGTTAATGACAATTAATTGTCACCTGTGTGTTGAAAGCTCTAAGAGACGGGATCAGCTCCGAAACCTAGGAGTCAGCATTGACTCATGGTGTGCCTTTACTTTCACCATTATCAATCATTATTGAACCAAGTTTGCTATTTTAATTACCGTACGCTGTTACCTAAACACTCCTATTTTTTGATTCGTACATTGCCAATAAACTCGCCGATAACTGAGCGTGTGTTTGAGAGGCGACAAGTATATATATTAAAGAGACAGCAAAAGACAAGTAGAAGCCACCTCAGAGTTCTAATTTTCTTGCTCGAACTATTGAGCAGGCCCGTCCTATGGGTTTTTTCTTTGATAATTATTGTAATCCGTTCGCTCTTACATTAATATTGTCTGTTTTGGGCTTAGTTCTTTTTTGTAACTTCCTTCATTTATTAAAATAGTCACACAAATGCACTTGCAGATATGTAAAATCAAAAAAGCTATCACCAACAGAGAGCTAAACAAGTCGTTAGTATACAAAATGGAAATAAATTACGTAATGCATTTATAACGCTTTATAACGCGTTGAGTTATTTTAACCAGTGGTGTTAAGTCATTTACAAAAAAGTCATGTGCGGGAGAAACTAGTGCATAGTATGGCATAATTAAATGGAAATATTTTAAAGATAATAAATTCTGTAAACATTTCTACATTATATAGGCAACGTACAACTTGTGCGTAGCCTATGTAATGTAGATATGTTGATACGTTTATCATTACTGCTTGTGGGATAAAAGCAGTAATTTACGATGCAAATTATCAATCCTTATTTTACATGAATAAGTAATTGAAGGTGTTTTATACAAATAGCATATTTATGCGTGTGTGTATATATATGAGTGTGTGTATGTATATGTAGATATATATATCAATTGTATTTTTTTTGGAGCCGCTCTTAATATGATTTATATATATAGGCGGGGCATATGTCAGTGCTTTCGGGCCTTTATGTCCCTTTTCACGTTCTCTGTTGATTGTGTGTGAGTGCAAATTTGACTATCGTGAAATAAATATTCTATTCTATTCTATGAAATGCGCCGGAGCTAAGCTAGTAATGCATTATGCCATATAACAAAGTGAGCATTAAATGTATCAGCAATAAATCCCCAATTATATCCTAATGTTTAATGCTAAATTATGAAATTTAATTAACTCGAAGAAGTTATTAAGTAAAGAACCATAAATAGTCAATTGCAAAATAGTATGATTGATCAGAAGGAGAAACTACAAACAAAATAATAATAATAATAATACAAACACGAAATAAAGAAGGAAACTGCAAGCATGTGCGTAAGTCATGTGTGAAATTAAACGAAAAAACCAACAAATTAAATATATAAATAAAATAATATAAGAGACATACTATTTGGTTTGCAGTTAATGAGAGTTTAAATTGCTTTATGAAGGTAAACAAAACATACTTTAGCGATTTTCATGTTACCAGGAAAAATTGCTTTTGATATGCATAAGTTTAAAATTTCAGCCCGATGATCATGAATACTCTCAAATCCGCTTTTAGTGACAAGAATATTTGTGACGTGGGACTATACGTTAATTGGGTTTTCACTTAGATACGCAAGAACTCTGACGACAGTTAACCTCGATTATTATTTCTGAGAAAAATGGTGTTTTATTATTTTAGGTTTCTCATGGTATTTCTGTGTCTACTGCTCAGTGTTTTTTCAACAATAGAGCAATACGAAGAGGTAGCCGAAGCCACACTCTATCACTTGGTAAGCTTCAATACTAAAAATGTCTACTTTATAAATAGTAATGAAAATATTTGACAATTTTCTTACAATAAAATACAAACAAGACCAGTTCATCATCTGAGAACGATATCAGGGACCTCTCAGACAGCATACTGTAGGTCATGCTAGCTGGTCCAAGGTTCACCCAAACGCAATTTTTAAATTATGATCTGAATGTATTACAAGCTTTATAAGATTACAGAAGTAAATTTATGCCAATTTAAGTCAATCTATGCATTATTTAACTTTCTTAATTATTTAGCTCTATAACGCACAATTATTTCTGATGCTGTTTCTCTTGTTGTTCATGATGCCCATTAGGCTCGACGTTAGCAGGGACGACGGTAGCACTATAACGATTGTTGTTGTTGCTCGCAGGAGATGTTCATGGTGATATGGTTTGTAAGTGAGTTTATAGTACGAGTTTGGTCCGCAGGCTGTAGGTCACGTTATCGACAACTGGGTGGCAGACTTCAGTTCATGAGGAGACCTCTATGTATTGTAGGTAAGTCTGGTGAGTGAGTGAGTGTGTGAGTGAATCAAACAATCAATAATTCAAATTAATCAATCAATTAATAAATCACGAACTAAAATTTAATTTATTTTGCTGAGTTGATCAATGAGATACTGTTAATCTGAGCATTTGACAAATTTTCTAAACTTAGAATTTGACAGCATTCGTCGAGTTTAATAAAAATTAGCCCAGATTATATAGAATTTTCAAAAATTCCTGTTCCGCTTTATTTTAAGTTAGAACTCAGTTTAATATTGCATTGTGAGGTCCACGAGGCAGAATATAGATGAGACCACTTAGCGTTACAAGGATTCTCTCTTCCATTTATTATCTCGTGAAAACTTTTGTTCTTTCCAGCCTAAATAATGAACCTGTTCACATTAATCCTGCGGGTAGTGGCGTTTCAGATTAATATCTGTGGGGCGGGGGCAGATGACAATTTCGAGAAAAAAAATCCGCTGGAGTTTTTTCAATTTCATGATGAAAATAGCATATCAAAATATAAATATAAAATTGATTTAATATAAGCAAAAACAAAATTCCCAGACGAAAATCTCTCAGACTGGAGCCGAACCAAAATGCCTCCTCCCTCCCTCGCCCATCCGACCCCAACCTAAACCCGGCAATGGGGCCGGTAGTCAATTTTCCACCGTTGAGATCAACAGACTGCTGTAATCTCATGAAAAATTCACGTTTGAAGCGGACTAGGATAACTAGGTAGGTCTATCTCTTCCCGCCGTAGGTCTGCTTGAACAGACGGTCTAGCTTAGGATAACGGACCTGCACTGTTTTGGATCTCGCTCTCTCTTCGGTCTATGTATATGCCGGTGCTTTCTGGTGATGTGAAAATACCTGTAGTTGTATAGTCCGCTTGAGATGTCCCTGACATCGCCTTCGGGTGAGAACCAGACGCTAAATCTTCATTGATTGATCGAACTAGCAAGATTTATATTTTTGTTATAATGAAGCATAGTGAGTACGAAAACATTTTCTAAAATGAAATTAGATAATGCGGAATGATAGATAAAGCAGAATGATAGATAAAGCGGAATGATAGATAAAGCGGAATGATAGATAAAGCGGAATGATAGATAATGTGGAATGATAGATAGTGCGGAATGATAGATAAAGCGGAATGATAGATAAAGCGGAATGATAGATAATGCGGAATGTAGAAATTAAGGTCCTAAATGTCCTTAATGTAAAAGTGGACCAACTCACACTAATGAAAATAGTTTTATCCTTTTTTAAATCTTAACTCAAAACGAAATGTATTTTAGTAAAGACTATAATATCGTTAGAAAACGTAGGACTTTTTAGTGCTACGACTGTATAAATTTTTTATAAAATAAAATAAATACAAGTTGGGTATAAGAAATAGTAATATTTCACGTGTTGGGTGAGGAAAATTGAGATTAGTCCAAACGAAAACTGCACGTGTTACGTAAGAATCGACTAACGCAGATACTGAGGAAGCAACAGGAAACCACCTCAGAAGCCATATTTTCGCAAGCTGAAAGCTACATTTTAGATGCGGTAATTTAAGGCATAGCCTTTGTATTGAGATCAACTTGATGATCGATGGGGTGCTCATTAGTGAGCGTGATAGAAGACTATGAGTATAAATACACATTGGACTAGCCATTGGGCAGTACACAAGAGAGAGAGAGGAGAGAATTACAGAAAGTGAGAGAGAGACATTATTAGACCATCATCGGTCTTTTTTAAACAGAATTTTGTAAAAAAAATAATCAGGGGCTTGGTAGTCTTTTCTGCTTAATCTATTTATCCTGGTTTAGAATTTTATTACGGATCTATTATAATAGATCAGTAATGAAATTCTGGTAGACTAATTAGACTACCAGATTAACACCATGCAAATCGTTTTCAGCCGAAACTTGAGAATGAGCACACGATTTTGAAAACCTTTTAGCACTGCAACAATTAAAGCGCTACAGACATATTTGCTTATATGCACGCACGGCAAAACTTGGTGTTTTACCGCGACAGATCTGTAGGTGAAAGTCCGGCTGTACGCTATCTAGCGGGTTGAATTGTGAAAATTGTCGATAATTTCATTTTAGTGACTCTCGCTGGATTTCGTTCTGGGCTAGTTAGCTCACAAATCAGACTCGATGAAGCGATATAGCCCTTCCATATATCCCACTTTTACGACACGGACCGTCCCGGAAAAAGAGCAATAAAGTGCAAAGTGGTAACGTTCGCTATCAGTGAGAGCTTCCGTTTCGGGCTTATGGCCGACTAGACGATCAAATCTCTTTAAAGATTAGCAAAATAGACAGTGACGGGATGGAAAATTTTATTAAATAAATAGCAGGATATATATGTTTCAAGTACTAACTCTACTACGTTTAAGTAGTAGGCGCTTAATAAGTTAGTAAATATCCAAATTGAAGTCGTACATCAATTAAAGTCCCTGAAATAATAATTAGAAAACAGAACACGCTAACAAATACTATGTATGAATCTTTTATTAATTTTTGAAATTAAGCAATAACTTTAGATCTCGGCTGTTTTACTCCTTTGTACATCGCAATGCAAGCAACAATTGCAAGCAACAATTGCAAGCAACAATTGCAAGCGATATTACTTTCCAGCACATTGGGATCCTAAGCTTAGAATTCCACGTGGACAAGTTGTCGCG
>JADMIO011421330.1_pt1 | contig 13294 bp, 16 predicted proteins | sample 8958161 | NCBI WGS metagenome assembly JADMIO01 (sample SAMN16585339, study PRJNA669376) | soil metagenome | isolation source: Crop rotation soil | place: USA: Cullars Rotation, Alabama | collected 2011 | reverse complement strand
GCCGCTCGCCGTTAGACTCGTAGACCGTGGCGTGCGCGCACAGCCATTCGGAATGCGCGGAGCCGCTGGCGAAGCTCCAGTCACCGGTAAAGCGGTAACCGCCATCGCAGGCGACGGCGGTGGACTTGTAGTTGTTCGGCGGCGAGGCCACCACTGCGCGCGGCCCGCCGAATACGGTGCGCGCCACGTCCGGCTTGAGGTAGGCGGCACACATGGACACGCCGGATGCCTGTCCGACGCACCAGGCAGCGCTGGCGTCCCCCTGGGCGAGCTGCTCCATGACCTGGAAGTGCGTCGCGGGCTCGATCTCCTCGCCGTCATAGGTCCGCGGGATCAGCAGACGGAACAGCCGGGCGTCGTGGAGGGCGTCCAGCACATCAGCCGGCAGGCAGCGTTCGCGTTCAATGCGGTCGCCGGCGCGGTCGAGCAACGGGATCAGCTCGCGGGCCCGGCCGATCAGCTCGGCCGCCCGCTGCTCGCGCCGCGCGGCATCCGGTTCGCTTGGCGTTCTGTCCAGCATGTTTCTGACGGCTCCACCGCGAGGCTAACGCATCGTCTCGCCGCTTGTCACGACCGCAGGCTTTGGCCCATTCTTCGGCCGCACTGTCGATGGAGTATCCCATGGCCGAACTGGTCGCCGCGGTCGGCGTTCCGCACTCGCCGCATTACCCGAAGCAATTTCCGAAAGATGGAACAGCGGACACGCCGCGGACCTTTCGCGCCGTCAAGGCGGAGCTCGACGCGGCGCGGCCGGACGTCATCATCGCGATCGCCAACGACCATTTCAACACGTTCTTCCTGAACAACTTCCCGACCTTTGCGATCGGAGTCGCGGAGTCATCCCACGGTCCGAACGACGGCTGCGAGATGCCGCGCTACGACTTTGCCGTGGATTTCGAGTTCGCCACACACCTTCACCGTTCCGGCGTCAATGGCGGGTTCGATTTCACGCTGGCGCAGGAGTTCGACGTCGACCACGCCATGCTGGTGCCGCTGCATTATCTCACCGACGGCGTGAAGATTCCGGTGGTGCCGCTCTGGGTGAATGCGTTCGTCAAGCCGTGGCCGGCGGCAAAGCGCTGCTACGCGCTCGGCCAGATGATCAGAAAAGCGATTTCCAGCCTGCCGGGAAGCGCACGCGTTGCCATCATCGCCACGGGCAGCTTTTCGCTCGAGATCGCCGGTCCGCAGATCGACCCCGGCTCGCGCCACGGCGTGCCTGACATCGGCTGGTCGAAGCACGTTCATGCCCGGCTCAAGAATGGTGAGATCGATGCGCTGGTGACCGAGGCGACGCCGGAGCGGATGTGGAAGGCCGGCAATATCGGCGGCGAGCTGTTGAACTGGATCGTCATGCTCGGTGCCGTCGGCAACACCAGGCCTTGCTACATTGCCGACCACGACGACATCGACGCTCACGCTTACGCAGCGTGGCGCTGGAATTAGCCAAGAGAAGCTCGGGTGGATTTAAGAGCGAGCGGAATTCGATGAGCGCGTATCAGATCAACAAGCTCTGTCATCGGGCCTATCACGACCACGCCTTTCGCGAGGCGGTGAAGGCCGATCCTGCCAAAGCCATCGCCGGATGGCCGCTGACGGATGCCCAACGCAAGGCTTTGCTGGAAGGCGACATCAAGCGCCTCTACGAATGGGGCGCGCATCCTTTCCTGCTCGGACACATTACGCGCTGGAATCTGTTCGGCGTGACGGCTGCAAGCTATGCCGAACGGATCAGGGGAGCGAAAGATCCGGTGTGATTCGGCCGCGCCTTGCCGGCGCTTGCGTCCATTTGCTGCCTTGTGCGCCACGCTGACGGCTCTAATGTTCAAATCAAACGGATGAATGAAATCCGCGCTGGGAGGAAGACAAATGATCCGGACGCCGGTCTGTGAGCTGTTGGACATCGAGCACCCGATCGCGCTTGGCGGCATGGGCTCGGCATCGTCGCCAGCGATGACCGCGGCAGTGTCGCGCGCAGGCGGGCTCGGCGCGATGGGCTGCCACTATCTCACCCCGGAGCAGGTGCGCGAACGCGCCGAGGCAGCGCGCAAGGAAACCAACAAGCCGTTCGGCCTTAATTTCCTTTTGTTCGACGTACGCGAGGACGCGTTTGCTGAAGCGCTCAAGTTTCGTCCCGCCGTCATGCAGTTCGCCTGGGCGCGGCAGGACCAGGAGCTGAAGCCGTATTTCGATCGCTCCCATGAGGCGGGCTGCAAGGTCACCTATATGGCCGGCGCGGTGAAGGAGGCCGAGCGCGCGGTGGAGGCCGGCGCCGACGTCATCATCGCGCAAGGCAGCGAGGGCGGCGGCCATGTCGGATGGATGGGCTCGATGCCGCTTATCCCGATGGTGGTCGATGCGGTCGGCGACGTCCCGGTGCTGGCTGCCGGCGGCTTTGCCGATGGCCGCGGCCTGGTCGCCGCGCTCTCGCTCGGCGCGCAAGGTATCCTGCTTGGCACGCGATTCCTGGCAAGCAACGAATCGCCGCTGCACCCGAACTTCAAGCAGGCGATCGTCGACAGCGATGGGCACGACACCCAGCTTTCCGAGATTCCCGACATTGCAGCGGGACAGGTTTGGCCCGGCGCGATGACGCGGTCGCGACGCAACAAGTTCATCGAGCGTTGGGCCGGCCGCGAGTGGTATCTGCGGCAGAACCGCGCCGAGGCGATCGCGCGGCTGCGCGCCGCGCGCGAGGCGGGCGATGTCGAAGAAGGGCCATTGTCGATGGGCCAGGACGCGGGTCTGATCCATGACATTCTGCCGGCCGGCGAACTGGTCCGCCGCATTGCCGAAGAAGCCGAGGAGATTTTGTCGCGTCGCTTGCCGAAGCTGCTGGCGTCCTAGGGCCGGTCGGCACCGGCGCGCTGGCGGAACACGACGAAATTCGACAGCGAGAAGTTGACCAGGAAGCTTGCGCCGATGGCGAGCAGCTTGCCCAGCAGGACTGGCATGAAATAGGAGGCGAACAACACCGTCGCGGTGTTGGCGATGAGGCCTGCCGCTTGCGATAGCGCGAATCCCAGATACGCCTTGATTCGCAGCGAGCGGCCGGATTCGTGGGCGAAGGTGGTCAGCGAATTGACGACATAGGAACACGTCACGGCGATGCACCAAGCGATCACGTTGGCCGTCACGATACGCAATCCCAGACCGTAATAGCCGAAGGAGAACACGCTGAAATCGATCGCCGTGTTGATCACGCCGACAGCGGCGAAACTCATGGCCTTGAGCGACACGGCGCGCTGGTGCCAAGCCTGGATCAGGCGCTCGGAAAGGCGGGGGAGCGAAGTCATTGGCGACCGCTTAGACCTTTTTGCCACCGCGCGCTATTGTCTCACGGGCAGATCATCATTCGGTTCGACATGGCTCCGATGCCGTCTCCAGCGCAGCGCAAATCGCAGGCCGAGGCTGGCCTTTCGATCGTCGTGCCGCTTTTCAACGAAGGCGCCGGCCTTGCGCGGTTCCATTCCGACCTCGCCGAGGCCGCACGGCAGCTTCGCCAGACCCGCGGGCTCGCGGTCGAGGTGATCTATATCGACGACGGCAGCAAGGATGACAGCCTGGCGGTTGCCCAGGGCCTGCCGGCCGAGGCGCTCGACGTCCAGGTGATTTCGCTGTCACGCAATTTCGGCAAGGAGGCGGCGCTGATGGCAGGCCTCGACCACGCCCGCCTGGGTGCGTTGCTGTTCATGGACGGCGACGGCCAGCATCCTCCCTCGCTGATCCCTACTTTGGTCGCGCACTGGCTCGACGGCGGTTACGACGTGGTGTTCACGGCGAAGGCGCACCGCGCCAATGAATCGGCGCTGCGCCGAACCGGCGTCCATGTGTTCTACCAGTTGATCAATTTTCACAGCCGGCAGCCGATCCCCGAGGACGCCGGCGATTTCCGGCTGCTGTCGCCCCGCGCGGTCAATGCGCTGCGCCGCATGCCGGAGCGCAACCGCTTCTTCAAGGGATTGGCGAGTTGGATCGGCTTCAGGCAGATCCGCGTCGACTATGAGCCGGCGGAGCGGGCAGCGGGCCGGACGAGCTGGAACTTCCATCGCCTGATCGGGCTGTCGATCGAGGGGCTAACGTCGTTCTCGGTGGCCCCGCTGCGGGTCGCGAGCCTGCTTGGGTTGCTGCTTGCGGTCGCGGCGTTGTGCTTCGGCGCTTCGATCCTGTGGGAGACGCTGTTCCAGGGCCAGTCGGTGCCGGGCTATCCGTCGCTGGTGGTCGGCCTGATGGTGCTGGGCGGCGTTCAGCTCATCATGATCGGCATCATGGGCGAGTACATCGGCAAGATCCTGTCGGAGATCAAAGCGCGGCCGGTGTATTTCGTCGCCGACCACAGCTTGCGCACGGCGCAAGGCCAGACCGACATCCCGCCGGCGCGTGCCGCGGCGGAATGACGGCTGCCATGGTGGACCCGGCGGCACCGCCGCTTCGCCCGATCTGGCTGTGCGCCGATGACTACGGCATCTCGAAATCGGTGAGCCGGGGAATTCGCGAGCTCGTTCTGCGAGGCCGCCTCAACGCCACCTCGGTGATGGTGCTGGCGCCGACCTTCGATCGCGCCGAGGCTGCATCGCTTTCGATGCTCAACGCGGATTCGCGGCGGGTTGCGATCGGGTTGCACGTGACGCTGACCGGATTGTTCAAGCCGATGACTGCCGATTTCCGGCCGACGCGCGGTGGCACCTTCGTCTCGCTCGCCGAAATGATGGTGCGTGGCAGGTTTCATCTGCTCAGTCGCGAACGTCTCAGAGCGGAAATCTCCGCCCAGATCGCCGCTTTTGTTGCGCTGTTTGGCCGCACGCCGGATTTCATCGACGGCCATCAGCATGTCCATCTGTTTCCGCAGGTGCGCGATGCGTTGTTCGACGCGCTGCTCGCGCACGCGCCGAACGCCTGGGTGCGCCAGTGTGGCCGCGCGTCGGCGTTGGGAACGGGCCGCGATACCAAGACGCGTATCCTCGATGCGCTGAGCCGCAGCTTCCGCGAGCGCGCCGCCGCGCGCGGCGTGATGACCAACCCGGCGTTCGCCGGGGCATACGATTTTGCGTCGGCAGGCGAGGATGATTTCGCGCGGCTGTTTCCGGATTTCCTGCGGGCGCTGCCGGCGCAGAGCGTGGTGATGTGTCATCCGGGCTTCGTCGACGCCGAATTGCGCCGGCTCGATCCGCTGACCACGCAGCGCGAACGCGAGTATGGCTATTTTGCCGGGGACACCTTTCCCGGCGTAATGCGCGCGCATGGCGTCACGCTGGCGTGACGGAACCGCAGGCTGGGACAAGAGGTTAGGTCGCGGCAGGAATATTTGTTGCGGGCCATTCCGGGCGGCCACGCCACGCCCTACATCATCCGCGAAGTTCGACCGGCGACAGGGAGGATCGCATGACACCCCAGGAAGCCAAGCTGATCGATGAATTGTTCGACCGTGTGGCGTCGCTTGAAAACGCCCCGCGTGACGCTGGCGCAGTCAATGCCATCAACGAGGGCCTTCGGCGCGCGCCGAACGCTCTCTACCCGCTGGTGCAGACGGTGTTGGTGCAGGACGAGGCCCTGAAGCGCGCCAACGCGCGCATCCAGGAGCTCGAGAATGAACTCGGTGTCGAGCCGAGCCAGCCGGCAAAGGAGCCAGGTTTTCTCGACAGTATGCGCGATGCGCTGATGGGCAAGCCGCACGGCTCGGTGCCGTCGGTGCGGTCTGGCGCGACGACAAGTCCGTGGGGCAACACCGGCCAGCAGCCCGGTTATGGCCAACAGACCGGATACGCGCCGCAGGCGCCGACGCAGCCGTCGCCAGGAGGTTCTTTTCTCGGCACAGCGGCGGCGACTGCGGCCGGCGTGGTTGGCGGCGCGCTCCTGATGAACAGCCTGCGCGGCCTATTCGGCGGTCACGGCCAAGCACATGGTGCGTTCGATCCGGGCTTGAGCGGTAGCGGCACGCCGTGGGCACCGCCGGCAAGCGACAGCAGCCTTGCGCGCGAGGCGGGCATCGAAAGTATCGGTCGTGGTGGCGGTGCCGGGGATTATGGCGAGACGCAGCGAGCCGGGTTGTTCGACGCGCCGTCCGACTATTCCGCCAACGACAGCGATACGGACGACAGCTTCGATGTTGGCGGAGGCGACATCGACGGGGGTGACAGCGACAACGCTTGATCTAGCTGTGCCAAAAACGAAAGGCCGCCCGGCAGGGCGGCCTTCTTTGTTGTGCAATGAGCGGCGGTCAGATCACGATGACGCGGGTGCCGACCTTGACCCTTTCGTAGAGGTCCGTGACGTCCTCGTTGCGCATGCGGATGCAGCCCGACGATACGGCTTGGCCGATGGTCCAGGGCTCGTTGGAGCCGTGGATGCGGTACAGCGATGAGCCGAGATACATCGCGCGCGCGCCGAGCGGATTTTCCGGTCCGCCAGCCATGAAGTGCGGCAAGTCGGGACGGCGCTCCAGCATCTCTGGCGGCGGCGTCCAGTCCGGCCATTCCTTCTTGGCGGAGATTTTCTTTTCGCCAGCCCAGGTGAAGCCCGGCTTGCCGACGCCGATCCCGTAGCGGATCGCCGTGCCGTCGCCTTGCACAAGGAACAGGAAACGCTGCGGGGTGTCGATCACGATCGTGCCGGGCGCTTCGGCACCACGGTATGGCACGACCTGCTTGAGGAACTTCGGATCGGGCTGTTGCAGCCGCGGATCGGAGACCTCGGCCGGCTCCGCGCGCGCCATCATTTCGGATGGCGGCCGCGGCGGGGCCGAGCGGCCACCGTTGAACAGGAACTCGATGAAGCCGCCGCCGAGGTTGGTGTTGTTCGAGGCGTAGCGCACAGGCGCGGCTGCGGGCGCCGCCACAGGCGCCGGCGGTTGCGGTGCTGCATAGGCAGGCGATGCTGATCGGGAGTAACGGTCGGACTGGAGGGACAGCGGATCGGCCGCGGCCGAAACGATTCCAATGGCGCCGACAAGCAGCGCCGCACACACATGACGATACATTGACGTACTCTGTACTGGTTGCGTCACGGGGTTCGCGCCCCGCGCGGCCACTACATGGTGAAAATTGTACTGATCGGTAAAAAGCGCCGCGCGCTTTGTCGCAAACGGCTGTTGCGGCTTCTGTTCGTCGGATCACGGTTTATTTTGAGTCAATTCCCCAGCGTCATGGTTAATCGCAGGTTGCACAAAGCCGCACGCTGCGCCGAAACCCGTTTTTAAGTTACGGCGTCCTAAGAAGCCTTGGGGAAGGGATGGCGATGCCGGTTCAGCGGAAAGTCTTTCGTATCGAAGAGCATTCGCGCCCGCGCGCAATGGCGAGAGCGCGCGCCGAACAACAGGGCGACCTGAGCCAACACGATTTCATGGCCGAGCTACAATCGCTGCGCGCCTTGATTCAGCCCGGCGCCGAAGCCGATCGGGAAGAGATGGAGCGGGCACGGGCGCAGATCGCCGAAGCGCAAGCCTACAAGCGCGAGCTTGCAGCGATTCACGCGGCCGTCGAGCAGACGGGAAGCCACATGGCTTCGCTGGCAAGTGACGCGGAGCGTGATGAGCGCACCGCGCGGGCAAGCCGCGAACTGGCCGCCATCGTCGCCAGCACCGAGAATGCCACCAAGACGGTCTTGCAGGCGGCCGAGGAAATCGATCAGGCGGCTGCGATCCTGTCCGCTGCGGTCAAAAATCCGCAAGATGCGGCTCTCGCACACGATATCCAGGATCGTGTGCTGCAGGTCTTCGAAGCTTGCAATTTCCAGGACCTCACCGGCCAGCGGGTCGCGCACGTGGTGGAGACGCTGAAGTTCATTGAGGAACGCACGGCGCGGCTACTCGAAATCTGGCGCGCTATTGAACAGTTTGCGCCGACGGTGCGGGCTGAGGCCGAAGGCGATGGCCGTTTCCTCAACGGGCCGAAACTGCCGGGCGACCGCGGGCACGCCAGCCAGAACGACATCGATGGACTTTTTGTGGCCGGCCAGGCGCGCCGCTAGGCCGGCCGGCGGATTGCGGCAAAGCAGGCCAGTGCCAACATGACGAAGATTGCCGTGAAGGCGAGCGCGATGCCGTCCGAGCCTCGCTCGGCGACGAACGCCATCACCAGCGGTGCCGCCGATTGCATCGCCAGCCAGCAGCCGCTGATGCGGCCGATCAACGCGCCGTAGCCCTCGGCGCCGAACAAGGCGAGCGGCAGTGCGCCGCGCGCGATGGTGATGAGACCGTTGGCGGCGCCGAACATCACCGCGAAGGCTGCGGCGGTCGGCACCGAGATGCCGAACACGGCCAGCAGCACGAAGGCGAGCACCAACAACGACACGGCGGCCCGCGCCACGAGGAGCGGGTGCACGTTGCGGCCGAACGCCAGTTCCACCAGCCGCGCGGCGACCTGGGCCGGGCCGAACAGCGTGCCGATGAACACCACGGTCGCGGCGTCGATTCCGGTGCGGCCGAAGATCGCCAGCAAGTGCGCCGATAGCGCCGACGGCACGAAGGCGTAGGCGGTGAAGGCTGCAATTACGAGGATGAAAGCCGTGCCGTGTGGCGGCAGCAGTGCGGCCGGACGTGCCGTTGCTCCAGGAGCGGATGTGCCGGGCGCAGCACGGCTTCGCGGCAGCGCCAAGGCGTGCAGTGGTGCGCAGACCACGGCCATCAGCATGGCGTAGACGATGTAGGTGCCGCGCCAGCCAACCGCGTTGAGCAGCAGGTGCGTGGTCGGCCAGCCGACAGTGGAGGCAAAGCCGCCCGCGAGTGTCAGCAGCGTGATCGGGAGCCGCGCAGCCGCGCCAAAGATGCGGCCGAGCGTGGCGAATGCCGGGTCGTACAGCGAGCCGCCGAGGCCCGCGCCGAGCACGACCCATGCCGCGAGGTAGGCTGTCCAGTGATGGGCATGGGCGAGGCAGAGCAATCCCAGCGCGCTCACCAGCGAGCCCGCCGTCATCATCACATGCCCGCCGTAGCGGTCGATCGATCGTCCGACGAATGGAGAGACCAGACCCGCGACCAGCAGACCCAGCGAGAAGCCGCCCATGACAAACGACAACGACCATCCGGATTCCGCCACGATCAGCGGTGCGGTCAGAACCGGCGAATAAAAGATGGCACCCCAGGCGATGATCTGCGTGACGCCCAGCACGGAAACGGCGCGCCAGGGTCCGAACAGCATGTCGCGAGGCGAGGGCATTGGCCCGGCAGTATCCTCCGCCCGGCACGGGTTGTCAGGCGGCGACTTTGGTCTCCGCGAAGGCAGGCACCTTGGCGGCAAAGCGGTCGAGCCACGTGACCAGCTTCGGATGCGCGGCACGCCAGTCGCCACTGAAGCGCAGATCGCGATGGCCAAGGAAACAGGCGAGTGCAAGCTGGCCGACGTTCGGAATCGGATCGAGACCCGGCGGCTCGGCCTCCAGGGCGGTCAGCCCGCGCTTGATCTTGTCGGCCTGGTAGTCGGTCCACTTCTGCACGTGATGCTCGGGTGGCCGGAAGCGTCCTTCGTAGACAATCAGGATCTGCGCATCGGTCATGCCGTCGGCCAGTGCCTGCAGGCGAAGCGCGGCGAACCGCGCCTTGGGCTCGGCCGGGATGATCTTGCCGCCACCGGCGCGGTGGTCGAGGTATTCCACGATCACGCGAGAGTCGAACAGCGTCGCGCCATCCTCGAGAACCAGCGCGGGAATTTTTCCGAGTGGATTTTGTTTACGCAGTGTGTCGCCTGCGTCGTTGGTGTCCGCTTTCTCGATCTTGAGTTCGCCAAGCAGGCCAAGAACGCTCGCGGCGAGGTAGCATTTGCGAGCGAAAGGAGACGGCGGGACAGAGCGCAGGATCATCATGATGGGGGCTCTTGAGATCGAAGCTTCACCGGCGCGGTCGGCACGCGGCCGCGGAAGGCACTTAAGACCATCGTCACGCGCGATAAAAGCGAAATCGAATCCGCGCGTCTGCAGTGCAGATCGTCAGCCGGTAACGACCAGGTTCACGGCTTTTGGACCCTTGCCTTTTTTGTCGGGCTCGACCTCGAACTGGATGCGCTGCCCCTCGGCCAGCGACTTCAATCCGGCGTGCTCGACTGCGGTGATGTGTACGAACACATCGCGACCGCCGTCGTCCGGCTTGATGAAGCCGTATCCGCGCTCGCCGTTGAAGAACTTGACCGTACCACTCATGGCCATGTGACCACTCCTTCCCCCCAATGCTTCGCCACCGATCCCCACGGTGCGGTGGCTCGGCCGGACATTCACATCGGAAGAAGGCGTCAGCCCTAGAAGGCCTCAGTCACTCCGCCGACCCCCCAGTCGGGGCGGAACGTCTAAGCCAGTGGCGAGCGTAGCCACTCTGCTGAGCATGGGGAAGGAGGAGAATGCCCTCAGACTGCGGATTCCTGACTGAGCCAGTCGAGGGTCCAGTTTGGCGCTGCACCGCGGGAGAGCAGGGCACCGAGCATGGGCAGCATCACCTTCAACTCGTCATGCAGTGTCCACGGCGGGTTGACGACGATGAGTCCGCTGCCTCGCAAGCCCATGTCGCTGTTGGCGTTTGCAAGGATCAGTTCCACGCGCAACATTTTTGTCAGGCTTAGCCTGACAAGTTTTTGGGTGAAGGCGCGGACCTCGTTTTGATCCTTGACTGGATACCAGACGAGATAACCGCCGGTCGGCCATTTGCGGTGTGCGGCGGCGAGGCTCTGGACTATGTGGGGAAATTCGCCGGGCTGTTCGAATGGTGGATCGATCAGGACAAGGCCGCGCCGCTCCTTCGGAGGCACATAGGCTTGCAGCGCGGTCCAGCCGTCGATCGCGATCGCCTTGGTGCGGGCGTCACCGCGCAATGCGTGCTGCAGAGTTGCAGCGGCTTTCGGCTCGATCTCACATGCGGTCAAGCGGTCCTGCGGGCGCAGCAAGCGCTGCACGAGTTTCGGCGAGCCTGGATAAAGCGTGAGCCTGTCGCTGGGATTGAGCGCGGCGACCGCGTCGAGGTACGGCATCAGCAGTTCTTTGGTTCGTGGGTCGAGCGATGTGTCGCGAAGACGTCCGATGCCTTCGCGCCATTCCAACGTCTTGCCCGCCTCGGCACCGCTGAGATCGTAAATGCCGCTGCCGGCGTGGGTGTCGATGATGCGGAACGCTGCGGGCTTTGCGCGCAAATGCAGGAGAATGCGCACAAGGACGGCGTGCTTGATGACGTCGGCGAAGTTTCCGGCGTGATAGGCGTGACGATAGTTCATGATGGGCGGGCCCGGAGATGATCTTAACGAAAAAGATCTCCGCGGTGCGCCGGATAAGTTTGGAGAATTCCATGAGTTCTCCGCCACATTAAGGTTGAGCGCGGTTCCCTGTCAGTGCACCGGCCGCGATGGGATAGACAGCGGCGATGGGACGGCTGCTGCTGATCACGTTGCTGATTTACGGTTATGGCGATCCGGGTTTTGACGGCCATCGCCCGCGTTCGTTCGATCGCCCGCTCCGCGACTTTCATCGTGCTGTCGATACGGCGGCGCGCGACGCGCAATGGGCGCTTGTTTCGATCGACAGCGGACGGAGGGCGGTTCCGGCGCTGACCAAGCTTGGCGACAGGCTCCGCAGCATCGGCGAAGCGTTAGCGCCGGGTTCAGGTTAGCCGCCGCGCACCGGCGGCATCAGAAGCTTGTCGCGCGTGCAGGCCCGGCGATCGACCTCGCCGCAGTCGCGGAATTTCAAATCCTTGCTGAGGCAGATGCGGACTTCGCTAAGCCGGGTGCTGCCGCAGGTGACGGCGACACCGGCACGCGACAGGCCGGGATTGGCCTTGATGAATGCCTGCTCGACATCATCAGGCGACACCGTCAGCGCGGTCTTGGGCGCCGTATACGCTTCAGGAATGCTCACTGCCTGTCGTGCTTTGCGGACAAGGTCGAAGTACGCGTCCGCGGTGAGGCCGGAGCAGGTGCCATGGCTGTCCCATTCGTTGTAGACCAGCCGCGGCGCTGGCATCAGATCCAGCATCGACGTCATGGTGTTGCGGTTGAGCCGCGGCGCCGGCACTTGGCAATCACGCGGGAAGCCGCGTTCGTGCTGCGGCCACAACCCGTGCACGACGAACGAGTAGGGTCGGCCACGGCATTGCTCATTGGCTTCGCGCCCGCGCTCCTCGCTGTCCTTGCAGAACGATGGCGACCACGACAACGCCAGGACGTAGAAGTCGAACTTGCCCGGCTCGTTGCGCTGGTCGGTGCCGCGTTGCGCCAAGTTGCGCTGCTGGGCAAAGGCAGACCCGAAGGCAAGGGTGAGAGCGACGAATGCGACGACGGCAGTGCGGAGTATTCCGGCCATGACACGCCCCTCAACTGAACTGGACTAAACGGATGAGGGAACTTTAATGGGACATCTAGAACATTTCAAGAACAAAATGGCAATGAAAGAGAACGGCCGTTCAGGGCGAGGCCATCTTGCAGGCGGGGTTATAGGCCCAATTGCGGTCGAGCCCCACAACGCACCATTCAACTCCCCAATGAGCGCCAATCATCCCGCCATCCTCGATGATCGAATAGCGTAGCGTCCGCCAATGACCGTCCGAGATCAGCGCGCGGCCGCTGCACCAACGGCGGGGGATAGTGGCATCAGCCCAGGGCCGGAATGCCACCTCGCGGATGCGGTCGAAATTGACAATCTGGAGGGATGAATTCCAGTACGTGCCCTCCTTCTGGCCGAAGCGGGACTGAATGGTCGACAGTGCCCATCCATCGTCGCAGGCGGGTAGCACTGCATCGTAGCGGGGGCCGATCAGGTAGCCGAGCTTCTCAAAGATGTTGGCGGCCGGAGCAGGAGCGGTCGCCAGCGTCATCAGACAAGCAGCGCCGAACATCGCGCCGATCCGTCCGCGAAATGAGAGCCGATCGTTCACGTGAATCTCCCGCCACACCCGTCATCGGGGCCGCCAGTTTGCGTTGGCGCAACACATTTTGCCATAGGGTTTGTGTGCCCGTGCGGCCACAGATCACAATTTTACGGGCGAAGCCGCCTGTGGAAATACTGGTGCTTTTCCACAGGCACACCTAACGTCCCGGCGCTGATTCGCGCGGCCCCGTATTCGCTTACGCGCCCAACGAGCGATACGGAGCAATTGAACGAATGGCACTCCATGCGGTTCGCCTGACGCCGGTTGAGGACTTCTTCGGGATCGAAGCGGCCGGACGTCTGCTGGTCACCACGCTGCCACCCTGGATGCAGGATCTAGGGCTGTTGGTCGAGGCGATCGAGGGCAGCCGGCCCGCCGGCGCACCGGCCGATTGGCAGCCCGGCGCGGTCATCCGCTTGCCATTTTCCAACCAGGTCAGCCGCAACGGCGTGATGTGCC
>JADMIO011210384.1_pt1 | contig 13294 bp, 8 predicted proteins | sample 8958161 | NCBI WGS metagenome assembly JADMIO01 (sample SAMN16585339, study PRJNA669376) | soil metagenome | isolation source: Crop rotation soil | place: USA: Cullars Rotation, Alabama | collected 2011 | reverse complement strand
AATTATCGTCCGAGCCGCTCTCAATCAGCACCGAGGTTGAATCTCGAGCGTGGACCTCGCCCGCGGCTCGATCAATTCGAATGCCGTAGGAAAGGTTGTTCCTCAGGAATCGATTGCGCGAAGCGTGCCAAAGTTTTCCGCAGGTATTTGAGCAATGAGAAAAGTCGTTCTCTTCCGCAAGATTGTCGTCTGAATCAACTAAATGCAGCGCATCCCACACCCGGTTTGCTTTACTCTTTCGCACCACGCTTTGGTGCACACGTTCGAACAGGATTCCTCCCCGTGACGGCAGTTCGCCCCAGCCATGCTTTGGATTGTCGTAATTGTCTGAGAAATCGCACTCCTCAATCAGCACCGCCTTGCTCTCCCGCGCCACGAGTCCATTGGCAAAGCCGCGTGCTTTCAAATTTCGGATCATTACATTTTCGCAACCTGCAATGAGCACGCCGATCCCCGCCTGCTCGAGGGATTTCAGTTCGCCTGTGGTTCCCGTTCCTTGCAGCGTTGCGCCGTTTCCATCGATCGTAACATGGTTGGCGCGCACGATCAGCCTGGTTGAAAGCGTCTCCCCTTTTTCCAAAACCAGGTCGTTCGTTACGACGATGGTTTTTACCTCTGCCAGGCTCGGCAATGTCAGGGCTGCCATGGTCAACAGTCCCAGGACCGAATATGTGAAGCTCATGTGTCCCACTTCGGACGCATCAGGGCGGGGGAGCCTTCAAATCTTCAAGGTTCGCCAGGATTGTCTTCTGTACGATCGGATGCCCCAGGTTCCCAAGGTGGCCTCCCTGATCGAATACGGTCAAGCGATCAGGTGAGAAGGTCGATTGCAGCCACGCCAGGTCGGTGGGCGCCAGTAAAATATCGTTTCGATTCACGATCACGCGAACATTTTTATTCGCCTGCAGCGTTGTCTGGTACGCTCGCAAATCGCTGGCCTTTGCCTGTGCTTCCGGTGAGGACAAATCGATCCCGCGATTTTTGTAATATGGAATTACAAACTTTTCGAAATATTCACCATATGAATATTGAAGAATCTCTTCATAGACGGGTGCGCGGCGGTATTTTGCCAGCGGCCGTTGCAGCACGTGCATGTTATTTATCTTTTGGCTCGTGTAGATCGCATCCCTCAGGATGAAGCGAAATGCCAGGCCGATGATGAATTTGGATTCCACGCCGCTGAAGGGAGGGGGAGCGTTTGTCTGCAACGATTCGGAATCCCTTGCCACCGCTGCTACCTTCAGGAAAGTGTTGCGAAGCCGCGCGGTCCGCTCATCGGCAGGCCATTGGGCCGGTGCCTGATAAAACTCATCCAGCTTGGAGATGCCGTAAAGCAGGCGTACTGGCGTGTCGAGAGCCACAAATCGATCAAATGGAATCAGTCCTTGATTTTGGTCCGGGTTCGCCGTGGAGATGAACAGGGAATGAAAAGCTCCCATCGAATAACCCATCAAGGCTCTCGCTCCCAGTCGGTGCGGGTAAAGGGCGCGTAACTGCCGATCCACTCCCGTCAATGCCACGTGCAAATCATGCGCGTCACTCGGCGTATACGCTGGCATTGCCGTGGTGGATGCGTGCTCCATGAACTCGTAATTATAGGCGCTGCTCACACACACCGCCGAAAAGCCATCGTTGTAAACCAGTTCGGCCAGCGCCAGCACCGTGTCGGAAAACCGGTGTGATCCCAGTCCAGGGATTATATAAACGACCGGGGCTTTCTTTGGTTGCAGCCAATAGGTGTATTCCAATTCCTTGTGAGTGCTCGGAATTGTTACCGACCGCGTCGTGGAATGATTTGCGAATCGCGGGTCCTTGGGTTTCACCCTTATTGAGCCCAGCGTTTCCAGGGAGGCCTGGTCCTGCGCTTCAGTAAGCCGAAAATCAGGCTTTTGGGTGTCCCTCACGAACGTCCACGCATACTGGATCTTTGAGTAGGGATCCATTTCCGCTTCGCCCATATGCACGTATTCATCCACCGAATCCGTGAGGTTGTTGTACATCGTGCCAAAGGAGTAATACGTGTATGGGCTGATATAGGTGCGCGGGTCCGCCGCGGTGAAGCTGTAGGGGCTGATGTAAGTCATCGGATTTGCCAAAGTGTCTGTCACCAGGCCGACCGTGTCCCTCTCATTGCTTGGCCCATAAATCGGCAGCATGATGTAAAATCCCGGATACCATCCCCACTTCCCAAAAGTCTGGCCGAAGTCGGCATCCACTTTCGGAATCTTCAAGCGGGTAGCCACATCCACGAATCCCGCGCCGCCCAGGATCGTATTGCAAAAGAATCGATCTGTTTCCGCCCGCATCCCCGGCCAATTCCCTTGCAGGACTGTGTTTACGAAGCGCCCCGGGAACATCACGTTTCTTCCAAAGTTCGCGATCCCCTGGCGAATCGGCTTCCTCACGATGCATCGATAAACCTTTCCGCTCGGTTGCACCACGTGCAGCATCACTCCCTTGTTGAAGGCCCAAATGCCGCGATTGAACGGCTCCATCGGATCCGGCACCGAACTCGGCAGCACAATTCGCGATCCCGCCGTCATCCGCGGCATGGCTCCATCAAACTGGTTGGTAATGGTTGCCGCCGCCACGGCACAACGCGCCGCGTTCGGCCAGCCTAACGTGAGGGAGACGCAGAGCAGAATTCCAGGGTTAATTCGGGACAGTCGCTTCCTATCAGCCATAGTGCGGGCAAATGGGCTTGCCACGGGCGAACTCTGGCAAGTTTCACGGCGTTCTGCCAGCACAGACCTCTGGGGTAACTTCCCCGCCCGCCGCGCCAAAGCGTGTCCATCTTCCATCTTCTTCATTTGCCCAGACGCTGGACTCATCGCTCCGTCCAAATGAAGAACCTTCGCGCAGCTTCCGTCTTAGCTAAGTATTCACCAATTCAAACTTATGAAAATTTCTCGCCGTACCTTCGTGAAGGCTTCCGCATTGACCACCGGTGCCATGGCCATCGGTTCCGTCCGCTCATTTTCGGCCCTCAGCGCCAACGATCGTATCCGCATCGGGCTCATAGGGGTCGGTGGCATGGGCTCAGGTCACCTGGGTAGCCTCCTCAAGAAATCCGAGGCGGAAAACATCCAGGTCGTTGCTGTCTGTGATGTTTACCAGCGCCGCCTCAACCGTGCGAAGGATGCCTGCAAAGGTGACGGCTACACCGATTATCGTCGATTGCTCGATCGCAAAGACATCGACGCTGTTCTGATCGCTACTCCGGATCATTGGCATTCCAAGCTCTCAATTGAAGCCATGGAGGCTGGCAAGCACGTTTATTGCGAGAAACCGATGACGCACACGGTGGAGCAAGCCATCCAGGTGCGCAATGCTGTGAAGCGCTACAAAAAAGTCTTTCAGGTTGGCCCTAATGCCACAGCCAGTGATTCCTATTGGAAAGCTCGCAACGCCATTGCCGCCGGCCGCATCGGGAAAGTCACATGGGCTCACGCCAGCTATAACCGAAATGCCCGCACCTGCCTCTTCAATACTCATCAAAAAATCGATCCCACCGCGGGGCCAGATAAAACCGGAGACGACCATATCGACTGGGACATGTGGCTCGGTCATAAATGGGGACTCGCGCCGAGAATCCCCTGGAACCCGGAACACTTCTTCCGCTTCCGCAAATATTGGCCTTACAACGGCGGCGTTGCTACCGATCTGCTCTATCATAAACTCGCTCCGCTGCTCATCGCCATTGCCGGGCCCAACGGCGAATACCCAAAGCGCGTCAATGCCAATGGCGGCCTCTACATTGAGAAAGACGGGCGTGATATTCCCGACGTCTTCATGATGACCGTCGACTATCCAAGCGAGTGGTCCCTCTTCCTCGTGAGCACCCTCACAAATGATGCGGGCATCCCTGATCGAATTTACGGCAAGCACGGCACCATGGAACTCGGCGGCGAACCCAACCTGAAATGGAACGGAGATTTCAAAGACGAATTCAAGGCCAGGAACGACGGAAAGGAAGAAGTGAAAATTGCCCTCGATCCCAGGCGCGATCTCGAAAACAACTGGCTCGATGCCATGCGCGGCAAAGGAGAATTGCAATGCAATGCCGATCTCGGTTGCTCCACCATGGTCGCGATCAAGATGGCCGTCGAAAGCTACCGCCAGCGCAAAACAATGCTCTGGGACGCGAACAAGGAAAAGGTCATTGTGTCGTAACACTCCAACGCAACATTACGTCTAGGTCCAATCCTCCAGGCTCAATCCACGTACACGGCGGAAAGCCTGGTCTGCACTTACGAGCGTTAGGGCGTTCGCGCGAGCAATGGCGGCAATTTTAAGGTCGTTCGGCCCCATGAGCCAGCCTTGAACCTCCAGGTGATGTCGAATCTCTGCGTAGTGCCGCGCCGCGACATCGTCAAAGGGAAGCGATGCAAACGGCGCAAAGAGCATCTCCAAGGCGCGTTGGCGTTGCTCGCGATTGCCATATTTCTCCGCGCCATGCCACAACTCAGCCTTCACCACGGAACACAAGAGAATATCTGAGAGGGAGTGCGATCGTACCCGTGCATCCAGCTTGCTGGTCGGATTCTTAAGCAAGGAAATCCAGACATTGGTGTCCGGGAGGAAGGCCATTACCAATCCTCTCGCTTTTCGGATTCGCCTTGTGATGGACGTTCAAAAGGCGCGCCGCCGAACTCCCGGGCAATACGCCCAAAAAAATCCACAGGCAAACGGTCGGGTCGGGCATGGCCATTTTGAGCCTCCACAAGTTCCATCGCGTCGCGCACTAATTTCTCCAGGCAGGATGCCGCCTTGGCATCCAGTGTTTTCAACTTGGCATCCAACTGTTCGGCAATGCCCGACATGGCCTTAAACTTACAACTGCGAACTCCCGGTGGCAAGAATGTCTTTGAAATTCGCGCAACGGCGGTCACGAATATGATGACAGATGTTCCGCGTCAATCATCGCTTCCGTCGCTTTCAATTGATTATCCTGCGGCCTCATCACTAATCTCACTGCATGTACCTCAATCCCGCTTCCCGTGCACTACGGCCCACTCCCGTTTTCCTAACAGCGTTGCTCATTTCTCTCGGGGCTGGCCTGCGTGCTGATGAACCTGGCTTCACTCCCATCTTTGATGGCAAAACTCTCTCCGGCTGGCACGTGAGCGCAAAGACCGGCCACAGCGGGGCCAGTAAACATCAAACCGGTGGACGCTGGGTCGTTGAGGATGGCGTCATGATTGGTTCTCAGGATATCCCGGGCAACGGCGGCATTGTCATTACCGACGAACAGTTTGGGGATTTCGAAGTCGCTCTCGAGATGAAGAACGACTTCGGGCCGGACAGCGGGCTCTTCCTGCGCAGCACAGAGGACGGTAAAGCGTGGCAAGCGATGATCGATTATCACGCGAATGGCAATCTCATGGGCGTTTATGGTGAAGGGATCGGCGGGCAGCCGGATGTCTACAATTTCAAATTCCTCGACTCCGTCGAAAAAATCAGAGAAGTGGTCTCACCGGTTTCGCCTTCGCTCCCCGTCCGGCCTGAAATCTGGCCCCAATTCTGGCATCATGGTCAGTGGAACGAGTTGCGCGCTCGCATCGTCGGAAATCCCCCGCACATCACCACCTGGATCAATGGCGTGCGCTTTTGCGACTGGCAGGAAACGCAGCGTCGCCACCCGGACACTGGCGGTATCGCCCTTCAGGTCCATGGCGGGGGCGATACCACCAAACAATTCGTTCGTTACCGGAACATCCGCGTAAAAAAGTTGAGCCCCGTTCCAGACAACAAACTCAGCGCCGAGGAAAAAGCCGCCGGATGGCAACTGCTCTTTGATGGCAAATCGCTCTCCGGCTGGATGAACAGCGATTCCACTCCTTCCCGCAAGCCAGTCGAAGACGGTGCGCTCAATCCGCATCACGCTGGGCATTACATGCTTGTGCATACTCAACAATGGGGCAATTTCGTCCTCGCATGTGACTTCAAGATCACGCCCCACTGCAACAGTGGCATCTTCGTCCGCACCAGCCCTTTAACCCCTCGCCAGGGGAAAGACGTTGGCTTCAACGGCCTTGAAATAGCAATCGACGATACGCTCACGGCGGGATTCGTGGACACTGGCGCGCTCTACGACTTATCCAAACCCACCCGCAACGCCATGCGACCGGTTGGCGAATGGAACCACATCGAAATCACCTGCAACGGTGCAAAGATCGAAATCGTCCTCAACGACGAAAAAGTGAATTCGATCGATTTGGCGAAGTTCACCCAACCGAACAAACGTCCGGACGGCACTGCCCACAAGTTTGACATCGCCTACCGAGATCATCCCAGGGTCGGCTACATCGGCCTCCAGGATCACGGCAGCCCCTGCTGGTACAAGAATATTAAACTAAAGCCACTTCCCTGACACCCTGCAGCAGGAAAGGGAAATAAAATCTGGTGCGCGGCGTCCAATCCTCCGGCACAATCGACCCGTACACGAAGCATGCTTAAATTTGGACTTTCATTTTATTTTATCTGCACGATTGCACTGTTCGTCGGCCCCACGACGCATGCCGCAGAGAAAACTCCTGTCACGCCCCAATATTTTGATAAGAGTATTCGTCCCATCCTCAAGGAGTATTGCCTCAAGTGCCATTCCACCGAGAAGCAAAAGGGCGATCTCGATTTGGAGCAATTCTCCTCCCTCAAGGAGGTAATGAAGCATTCCAAAATTTGGCAGAACGTTGCCGAGCAACTTGCCAACAACGAGATGCCTCCGAAGGACAAGCCTCAGCCTCCCACAGTTGACCGCGAACGCCTCGCGAATTGGGTGAATAGCGCTCTCGACGAGATGGCGCTCGCTCGTGCCGGTGATCCAGGCCCCGTCGTGCTCCGTCGCCTCAGTAATGCGGAATACACCTACACTATTCGTGATCTTACCGGGGTCGATTCCCTGGATCCGGTGAAGGAGTTCCCAGTCGATGGCGCCGCAGGTGAAGGCTTCATGAACACTGGCGCTGCGCTGGTCATGTCCCCTTCGCTCATCACCAAATATCTCGACGCGGGCAAGAACATTGCCAGTCACGCGGTTCTCTTGCCCGATGGCTTTCGTTTTTCACCCGCGGCCACGCGTCGGGATTGGTCCGAGGAACTCCTGAGTCAAATCCGCGCATTCTATCGCGAGTACACGGATCCGCGCGGCGGAGACAAAGTCAATTTGCAGGGCATTGTTTTCGAAACGAACGAAGGCGGCCGTCTGCCGCTGGAAAAATATCTGGACGCTTCACTGGTGTTGCGCGATTCCGGGAAGACCAGTGATAAAGCGATTGCCGAACTCGCGCGTGAACGCAACCTGAGTCCGAAGTATCTGAAGATCCTTTTCAATTCGCTCACTGGCAAATCGCCCTCCGAGCTGTTGGATCGTGTTCGGCGAAGTTGGCTCGCCGCCAAACCCGCCGACATCCCAAGCCTCACTGCTGAAATTGCCCAATGGCAAAAAGTCCTTTGGAAGTTCGCCAGTGTTGGCCATATCGGCAAGGCGGGAGGGCCCAAAGGTTGGATGGAACCGGTCAGCCCGCTCTCCAATAAACAAGAGGTAAAACTCAAACTCGCCGCCCCGAAAGATGGAAAAGACATCACGCTTTATCTTGTCGCTGGAGATGCTGGCGATGGCAATGATCACGATTACGTCGTCTGGCAACAGCCCCGTCTCGTCGCCCCCGGCAAGCCCAACATTCTGCTGCGTGATTTGCGGGACCTGACGCAGGAACTTGCCCGGCAGCGCACCGCTACCTTCCAATCCACCTCGAGGGCGCTGGCCGCCGCAGCCGAAGCTTCATCGCTCGGTCTCCCCCCGGCCGGTGAGTCTCCGGAAAAGCAACTCGCTGAACTTGCCCGCAAACATGACATCGAGGTTTCGCAGCTGAAAGCCTGGCTCGACTACCTCGGCATCGGCACCAGCGGTGAACTCAAAATTACGGGACATTTTACCAAAACATTGGCCAAGGCCTCCAACTACGACTTTATCAAGGGGTGGGGCGTTTCCGAGACACCCCTGCTCGTGGCCAACTCTTCCACTCAGCACGTGCGTATTCCCGGGAACATGAAGGCGCATGGAGTGGCCGTTCATCCTTCTCCGAAATTGCAGGCCGCCGTCGGCTGGCAGAGCCCCGTTGCAGGTCCCTTCCGCATCTCCGCGAAAGTGACGCACGCTCACCCTGAATGCGGCAACGGCGTCACTTGGTCCCTCGAATTGCGCCGGGGCGCCACGCGTCAGCGCCTCGCTTCTGGGAACGCTCAGGGTGCGAAGGAAGCGAAAGTCGGTCCCTTTGAAAATGTTTCCATTCAAAAAGGCGATCTGGTCTCCTTGCTCATCGGTCCGCGCGGTGATCATTCCTGCGACCTCACGGACGTCGAACTCAGCCTCGCCTCTCTCTCCGAAAACCCCCGCGAGTGGAACTTGAACAAGGATGTCTCTGACGATGTCCTTGCCGGCAATCCTCATGCCGATAGCTTCGGCAACGAAGGCGTCTGGCACTTCTATACGGAGCCAATATCCGGTGCCGGCGAAGTCGGCCCTGTTATTCCGCCTGGTTCGTTGCTTACGAAGTGGCAGGCGGCACAGGAGCCCGCACAAAAAATCCAGCTTGCCGAGCAGGTGCAAAAACTCCTTCTCACTGGCCCCCCTGCAGCTAAAGATAGCCCTGATGCCGCCCTCTATCGCCAGCTCGCATCTCTTGGCGGTCCGCTCTTCGCTCGAGTCGATCTTTCCAATCTCAGGAAATCGAAATCCGAGAATGCTGATGCTTCGGCAGAGCAGTGGGGCCTCGACCCGAAAACCTTCGGTAAACATCCAAACGGAGGCAGCTTGGATTCCGCCAGTCTGTGCGTCCGTGCCCCTTCTGTGATTGAGGTGCGCCTGCCTGCCGATCTCGCTTCGGGCTATGAATTCGTAACCACCGGTGTTCTCGATAAGGAAACAGGCATGGAAGGGAGCGTTCAGATTCAAGTGCTCACGAGCAAACCGAGCGTTGAATCGGGCCTCTTGCCCAGCCAGACGGCTGTCACCGAAGCCGCCGGCGCGTGGACTTCAAATAATCGCCGCATCTCCTATAGTGCCCCGATCGTCGTCAACGAGGGCACTGCCGCCCAGAAGCGCATGGAGGCAGCGTTTGAGGAATTTCGCCAGCTTTTTCCCGCCGCGCTCTGCTACACCAAAATTGTCCCCGTGGATGAGGTCGTCACGCTAACCCTTTACTATCGGGAAGATCATCAGCTCTCCCGCCTTATGCTCGATGATGCGCAAAGCGCCCGGCTCGATCGACTTTGGGACGAACTTCACTATGTCAGCGGCGATGCGCTCACTTTGGTGGACGCCTTCGAGCAGATCTGGCAATTCGCCACCCAGGACGCCGACCCAAAAGTTTTCGAGCCCTTGCGCAAACCAATTCAGGACCGAGCTGCCGCATATAAGAAGCTGTTGGTCGATACGCAGCCAAAGCATGTCGAGGCGGTCCTGAAATTTGCCGAGCGCGCTTACCGCCGTCCTCTCACAGCTGCGGAGACAAAGGAGTTGCAGAATCTCTACCAGAAACTTCGCGCCGAGGAAATCAAGCATGAGGAAGCGCTTCGCCTCACGCTGGCTCGCGTCTTCGTTGCGCCGGCCTTTCTTTATCATCTGGAAAAAGCCGCTCCTGGCGAAAAATCCGGTCCCGTTTCCGATTGGGAACTGGCCAATCGCCTGAGTTACTTCCTCTGGTCCTCCATGCCGGATGCCGAGCTCACCTCGCTTGCGAAGTCCGGCAGGTTGCACAAGCCCGATGTCCTGGCTGCCCAGGCCCGCCGCATGTTGCGCGATGCCCGCACTCGCCGGCTCGCCACAGAGTTCGGCTGCCAATGGCTGCACATCCACGATTTCGATACGCTTGATGAAAAGAGCGAGCGCCATTTTCCCACTTTTGCCAAACTGCGCGGAGATATGTACGAGGAATCCATCCGCTTCTTCGCTGATCTCTTCCAGCGGGATGGTTCAGTGCTGAATATTCTGAACGCCGACTATACGTTCCTCAATGAACCGCTCGCGAATCATTACGGCATCCCCGGCGTCAAGGGAGCCGAGTGGCGGCGGGTTGACGGTGTCTCCAAATATGGTCGAGGCGGAATCCTCGCGCAGGCCACCACTCTCGCGAAACAATCCGGGGCTTCACGCACCAGCCCCATTCTTCGCGGCAATTGGGTCGCTGAAGCTCTGCTCGGCGATAAACTTCCGCGCCCTCCCAAGGATGTGCCGCGTTTGCCGGACGATGAAGCGGCTCTCGAAGGCCTCACTGTCCGTCAGCTCGTCGAGAAGCATAGCTCCGATCCCCGCTGTTATGGTTGTCATCGCCGTATCGATGCTTTTGGCTACTCGCTCGAAAGCTTTGATGCCATCGGTCGTCGACGGGAAAAGGACCTTGGCGATCGCCCCATCAATACTAGTGTTAAAGTGATGGACGGCTCCCAGTTCGAGGGCATGGACGGTTTGCGCAATTACCTCATCAACAAACGCGGCGATGTCTTCCTCAAGCAGTTTTGCCGGAAATTGCTCGGCTACTCACTGGGACGTGCCGTGCAACTCTCTGATGCTCCGCTTCTTGCGGAGATGCGCGACAAACTCAAGCGTAACGATTATCATATTTCAACCGCGGTGGAAACCATCGTTCGCAGCCGCCAGTTCAGGGAAATTCGTGGGCGCGACGGAGTATACGAAGATTAACTATTTGGAAAACGTCAAACCAGGACCATTGCTATGACTAAGCACAAACTCACTCGCCGAACGTTTCTCCGCGGCCTTGGCGTCACCATGGCGTTGCCCTGGTTTGAATCGGTTCCTGTCTGGGGCGATGAGCCCTCCGGCAATCAGCGCTCGAGCGAGGCTCCCGTCCGTTTTGCCGCCCTCTTTTCAGGCAATGGCTTTCATAGCAAGGAATGGTGGGCCAAAGGCGAAGGCAAAGACATGCAGCTTGGCAAAGTCCTTGCCCCACTTCAGGACTACCGGGAGAAAATGCTCTTTGTGCGTGGCCTTTACAATGTGGAGGCCACCAAGGGCAATATTCACAGCTCTCAAACCGGCAACCTTCTCTCCGGCGCACCGCTCGCTTCGGGTGGTGAGATTCGCTCCGGCACCAGCATCGATCAATTAATGGCCCAGCGCTATGGCCATTCCACAAAGGTGCCCAGCCTTGTCCTCGGTTGCGAAAAGTCCAATCCCTCGGTCCACAAAAATTACTCCATGCTTTACAGCTCCCACATTTCGTGGAGCTCGCCGACGACCCCGACGCCTCTTGAAATATATCCCGCCCTTGCCTTCGACCGTCTTTTCAAAGACGACGTCAGCCGCGGTGACAAAAGTGTTCTCGACGCCGTCTTGGCGGATGCCACTGACTTCCGGCGGCACATCAGCGCCAGCGATCAACACAAATTCGATGAGTACCTCGACTCCGTCCGCGATGTGGAACAGCGCATTGAGCAGGCTGGCAAGAAAGGCCAATTGCAGGGCTGGCGGCCAACCTTGAGCCTCCCCAACATTCCGCGCCCGGCGGATGGCATTCCTCAGGATATCGCCGAGCACATGAAATTGATGTGCGATATCCTTGTCCTCGGTTTTCAAACCGATACCACTCGAATCTGCACCCTGAAGCTGAACAACGATCACTCCTCCCTGCGTTTTCCGAATCTTGGTGTCGATTACATGATTCACCATCTGTTGTCGCACTCGGACACTGCTGATTGGTTGAAGGTAAACCAGTTCTTTCTCCAGCAGGTCGCCTACATTGCCGGCAAACTTCAGGCGATTCAGGAAGGAGAGCGCACCTTGCTCGATAACACCATGCTTCTCTACTGCTCCAGCATGCTCAACGGCAATCACGACAACAGCCAGCTCCCTGTCCTTGTTCTTGGTGGCGGAGGGGGGCGTCTCAAGGGCGGTCGCATCCTCGATTACAAAGACAAACCCAATCGCCAAATGTGCCGGCTCTATCTTTCGTTGATGGACAAGATGAATCTTCGGCTCCCAAAATTCGGCGACGCCACCGAGCCACTCGCCGAAGTCTAAGAGCGTGTCTGAAATCCCAGGGTCTGCCGTTTTCGCCAAAAAGGCTAATAAAAAAAGAACGGCAACCAGAGAGCCCTGAAACTGGTTGCCGTTCACCACTCCGCAAGCGTTTCCGCGCTCGGGAAAATTATTTTTCTTCTCGTTCTAAAAGAGCCCAGGCGATGACTTCATGAATCAATCCATGGTCACTTAACCGGCGCCAATTCAGGGAACCATCCAGATAACCCACGCATCGGCACCTTCTCGAAAGGACCATGACGTGAAAGCCCATGGGTGGCACGCTCTCCTGAACGAGGGTGTAACCATTCTCTTTCAACTGTTCAATCGTTTCGGCCATCGCGCGACTTTGCTTAGTTAGATCATCGGCACCACCTTAAAAGACTGAGATGGGGTAAATACCTACCGCCCGGCAATGTCTCTGTGGCTTAGGCAGTTACATCAAAATTAATAAACCAGGAATCTTTTTCGGATTTCCATCGCAAAGCGATATTTTCGCAGTGGCTTTTACCGGGCAACTAACGGCACCCAAAGCGCACTTGTCATCCACCGCATTTAAACCTAGCTTCGCCGCCAGATCGGAGACCATAAAAATGCCAACCATGCGTGTAGCTCAAGTTCCCAAACCGAACGCCCCTTTTGAAATCGTCCAGCGCGAGATTCCAGAGCCCGGTCCAGGCACTATCCGCATCAAAGTCGAAGCCTGCGGCGTTTGCCATAGCGATTCTCTCACGAAGGAAGGGACATATCCGGGAATCCAATACCCCCGTGTGCCGGGCCATGAAGTCGTTGGCACCGTGGATGCCACGGGGCAGGGCGTGTCTAACTGGTCGTCAGGTCAGCGAGTCGGTGTTGGGTGGCACGGCGGGTACTGTGGCCAGTGTGAGGCCTGCAGGCGCGGCGACTTCTTCGCCTGCGAAACGCATCAGGTCACCGGCATCACCTACGATGGCGGCTACGCCGAATATATAATCGCGCCAGCTTCCGCGGCCGCGCTTCTGCCACAGGGTCTGGCCGCTGTGGACGCCGCACCGTTAATGTGCGCCGGTGTCACCACCTTCAACGCTTTGCGCAATAGCGGCGCGAACCCTGGCGAGCTCGTGGCGGTGCTCGGGTTGGGCGGCTTGGGGCATCTCGGTGTGCAATATGCCCACAGGATGGGTTTCAAAACCGTGGCCATTGCTCGGGGCAAAGACAAAGAGGCTCTCGCTAAAAAACTCGGCGCATGGCAGTACATCGATAGCCAGGCTTCCGATC
>JADMIO011621171.1_pt1 | contig 13298 bp, 13 predicted proteins | sample 8958161 | NCBI WGS metagenome assembly JADMIO01 (sample SAMN16585339, study PRJNA669376) | soil metagenome | isolation source: Crop rotation soil | place: USA: Cullars Rotation, Alabama | collected 2011 | reverse complement strand
AACCCGCGCCGACCGTATCAACCGCCACGATATAACCACTTTGGTCAGTGCCGTCAAGGTTTATAGGCTTTACGATCAGAAGTTTTTTACCAATTAATCGTTCGTCTTTTTGCGAGGAAACAACTGTTCCCAAAATTCTTGCGATAATCATTTGTTATTAATCCTTCGTCATTTGTCCTTAGCTTTTTATTAAACATTAGAGTTCTTCGAAAATTATGCGAAGGACTGATAACAAAGGACAATGGACGAAAGTTTTATTTCATCCCGATCGGCATTACATCATCAACGCTTGAATGCGGACGCGGAATAACGTGAACTGAAACCAACTCACCAACCCGACGTGCTGCTGCTGCGCCTGCATCCGTTGCCGCTTTAACTGCTGCAACATCGCCGCGCACAATTGCGGTCACAAATCCTGCACCGATTTTTTCGTAGCCGACTAATTCAACATTTGCGGCTTTAACCATTGCGTCTGCCGCTTCGATCGTTGCTACAAGCCCTTTTGTTTCAACCATTCCTAATGCTTCTTGCATTTAGTTTCTCCTAAAAAATTAAATAAAATTGCGAAAGAAAAATAAGTTTAACCTACATTCGCCGCTTGCGCCAAAAGTTCGATCAATTCTTCTCTCGAAAGTGAAATTTTTTCATTGTTTGAATACCCATTCATTTCACACGAAATTCCGGCATCATCCAAATAACTGCACGACTGACAACGCGCTTTTTCCGTTAAATATCCGGCTTTTTCGCGGATATTTATAAGTTTTGAAATCGCATCTTTCGGCAAATCGTTTGGTCCGCCGAGTGCGCGTGAAAGAATCGAAATTTTTGCGGTATGTTCGAGCGTTTCTAGGCGGTCATATGCTTCCCACAAATCTCTTCCGTAAGCGACCGCGCCGTGATTTGCCATCAAAAGTGCATTGTGATGTTCAACAAAAGGAACCATCGCATCGGTCAATTCATTGGTCGAAGGCGTTCCGTAACCTGTCAAAGGAACGCAGCCGAGCGTCAAAATAACTTCCGACAAAATCGGAGCATCAATCGCTAAACCGGCAACGGCAAAAGCAGTTCCATGCGGAGGATGCGCGTGGCAAACGGCTTTGATGTCCGGTCGCATTTTGTAGATCAAAAGGTGCATCGCCAATTCCGAAGACGCTTTTTTGTCATTCAGCGGCTTTCCGTCCATATCCGTAATCGCCAGACAATCTTCGGTCATACGACCTTTGCAAGTCATGGTCGGCGTGGCAATTACCCGATTTTCGTCCAAACGAATACTGACATTGCCGTCCGAAGAAACCACATAGCTTCTTTCATACAGCAATTTACCGACTTCAATAATTAATTTTCGCGCTTGTGATTCTTCCATCAAAATTTAAAACTGTATTTTACTGGTTTAATTACTGTTTGAGGAATGCCGTCATTAGTTTGGGGATTAAATTTAATTTGATTTGCAGCAATTATTGCCTGATCCGTTAATCCATTAGGCAATCCACTTAATACTTGAATATGACCGATTTTTCCATCTGCTAAAAAAACAACTTCCAGAATAACCATGCCTTCAGTCTTATTTTGTCGAGCCATATCTGTATATAAGGCTGTTGGTGCTGAAGTAATTATCATTGGATTAATTATTTCACTAGATGATTTTACTAAAGCAGATTCTGGAGAGTCTTTTAATTCTTCATAAATAAAGCCTTTTTCCCAAATATTATGGAAAATCACCGATATAAAAATACCAACCAAAAAAGTCAACGCAAACGGCAAAATTGATTTCCAACCTTTACAGCACATAAATTTATCCTTTTTACCAAAAAGTTAAACCACAGATTAACACAAATGAACGTTCATACGAAAATGTTCATCTGTATTTATCTGTGGTCTTAAACTTTGGAAAAAATCTTATTTAGTTCTTTTTACAGCCATCGGCGGCGGCGGCGGAACGAGTTTATTAAAATCAACATCATTAAGTTTGGAAGGCGATACCGGAGCAGTAACGTAATCTAACCTATTCGTTTTCAACTGTTGATTTTCCAATTCCTGACGCAAACGCTGGTTTTCGTTTTTGTAATACTGAAGTTCCTGACATTGGCGCATGACGCGATTACGTCTGAATTGAAAACGCGGCATAGCGATTGTGACAAAAAAGCTGGCGATAAAAAGACCGACAGCGAAAGTTATAAGAAACGGAGCAAATCTTTTTAATAATCCTACAAGCATAAATTACCTCTTGAAAGTTTGGACTTTAGAAGTCCTAAATTAAAATTACCATTGCCAACAACGGAAAACAACATTTATTTTCAACTTTTTTAAGCTAACAGCAAAAATTTTAATATTCTGAAATCTGAAATTTATCGAAAACTAAACTCTTACTTTTGCCTTTCGCCTTTTTACTTTTACCTTATTATTGCTTTCCCTGTTTTTTTGACAAAACCTTTGTTTTTTTAGTTCGTTTACCGTTTGAACTGGGTTTCACATTTTCAGTTAAATTTATCGGCGGCTGAGCCAAAAAATACGACAAACTTTCCAGCGAAATTGTCAGATCAACCGATTTTAACTTAATATTTTCATCAATTTTCAAAGGTGTCGGCGCAAAATTCAGAACGGCTTTAATTCCCGTGTTTGTGACCTTTTCCAAAACATCCTGAGCATATTCAGCCGGAACGGCAATAATTACCACATCAATTCCCTTTTCGGCTACCACATTTTCAAGTTCGTTGATGGCATAAATCTGAACATTTCCAACGGTTTGACCGATTTTATCCACATCCGCATCAAAGAGCGCAAGTACGCTGAAATTGGATTGCGTGAAACCGTGATAATCTGCCAAAGCCATGCCCAAACGTCCCGCCCCGATGATTCCAACGCGATGCTCATTGTTAAGACCTAAGATCTTGGTCAGATGATCGCGCAGATCTTCAACGTAATAGCCAACGCCGCGCACGCCGAATTCCCCGAAATATGCCAGATCTTTGCGAATCTGCGCCGAATTAAGATGAAACCGTTTTGCTAAGCCGTCCGACGAAATAGTATTAATGCCTTTTGCCGAAAGCTCGTTCAGACAGCGCAAATAAATGCTCAAACGATTCGTAGTCAGTTCTGATATTTTTTCAACCTTCATTTGTTCTTTTAATTATAGCCGTAAAATCAAATGTGAAAAAGTTCCCAAACGCTAAAGATGAGTAAATTCTTGTGTTGCGTTGCCCTTAAAGCATTTATCATTTACAATTTATGTTTCATACTTGAAACATAAGTAAAGTTCTTATAATTGATAACATCAGTTTACATTTGAGATTAAAGGCTTTGAAGCTAAATGCTCGATAATGTTTTTGCTATTTCTATTATTAATATTGATCAAGACGGACAAAATTTATCGGCGTTTAAAATTATCCAAAATCTAAAATCCAAAATCCAAAATCGCTATGATTGCATATTTATCAGGAAAACTATTAGAAAAACAGGCAAATTCGGTCATCATCGATGTCAATGGTGTCGGTTACGAAGTAATAATTCCGCTTTCGACATTTTACGAACTCGGTGAAGAAGGCTCTGATGTTGCGCTCCGTATTTACACAAATGTCCGCGAAGATGCGATTCAGCTTTTCGGTTTTCGCACGACACGCGAGCGCGAACTTTATCTAAAACTCATCTCAGTTCAGGGAATCGGCGCAAAATCAGGTATTTCAATGCTTTCGGGTATGAGCGCGGACGAAATCGTCACGGCAATCCGCACCGATAATCTGGCGCGTCTGACCTCAATTCCGGGCGTTGGCAGAAAAACCGCTGAACGACTGGTTATCGAACTGCGCGATAAACTCAACGAATTTACGGCGCAAGCAACTGCCGAAAGAATCACATCCGGCGCACAAACCGCTGCTCCGGCGGATGCCGTTTTCGATGACGCACTTTCCGCACTAGTTAATCTCGGTTATCAACGAAATGCCGCCGAAAAAGCATTGAATCAAGCGATGAAAGAAGGAACAGAAATGAGCGTTCAGAAACTTCTGCGTAAGAGTTTACAGCTTTTGGCGAAAGGATAATTTTGAAAAGTGATTAATTTTTGAATGCGGAAATTATACGAAAACTTCAAAACTGATCTTTCTCAAGCAGATAAACATACTGCGTTTATAATGATCTATACAGCGATTGCGCTGACCTGTATATATTATCTGGGAAAACCGCAAATTATTGCCGAGCTATTGAAAAACATCCGATTATCGGAATTCGGTGATTTTTTAGTTTCAACCGAAAAGAATAATTTACCCGCGCTTTCCTATTGGATTTTTGTGCTGATGCTGTTTTATTTTATCATTCCGGCATTGATCATTAAATTCATATGGAAAAAACGTTTAAGCGATTACGGTTTAAATTTCAAAATTGAGAAAGATTTTTGGAAAATATATTTGCAATGCGCGGTGATTATGATTCCGCTGGTTTATGCAGTTTCATTGACCGAGGGGTTTTCAAGTAAATATCCTTTTTTCAGAGTGTTTGATAATCAGCCGTATTTTAGTTACACACTTTTAGTCTGGGAATTAATTTATTTCTTTCAATTCTTTGGTTTAGAATTTTTTTTCAGAGGCTTTTTAGTGCAAAGTCTGAAACCTGTTTTGGGAATTTATTCGATATTCATGATGACGATTCCGTATTGTATGATTCATTTCGGCAAACCGCCGCTGGAATCTTTTGCGGCTATTTTCGCGGGCGTGTTTTTGGGTTGGTTGAGTTACAAAAATAACAATATTTGGCTTGGTTTATTACTGCATTGCACGGTTGCCTTTGAAATGGATATTTTAGCGTTGCATCATAAAGGATTATTATTTTAGTTATTTGATAATTAGCGCAAGAAAGGACAAAAATCAGCGTTCAGAAACTGTTGTAAAACAGTTTCGATTTTTAGCTAAAGGTTAAAATAAGTATGCTTAAATTTACTTTATTTCTGATGCTCATTTTATTTGGACAATCATTCGCTCAAACTTTTCCAAAATCGGCGATAATTCTTGAAAGAAGAAAAGTTACGGGAATGCGTGAGATGGTTTTATGGATGGCTGATCCTGCCGAAAGACGGCGTGAACCGGCTGATGAAATATATACTTGTCCGGAGCAAACCAGAGGTCATTATTTTACGGGCATTACGAAAGTTTCGCTGGTTAACACTAAAACCAAGAAAATCATCCACGAGATTGAAATTATCAGCGATGGAATTGAGAGCGGTTTCAATACTTTAGATTTGCCGTATCTGATCCGCAGAGGTTATTACGATGTTCCTAAACTTGACCAAAATAAAGAAGGTAAGCCTGTTCTGATGAATTTAAAAGATTACAATAATGATGGAAAACCTTATGAATTTGCGCTGTTTGATGCAGTTGCCTGTATGGGATTGGAAACAGCGTTAATCGGTTACTGCGAAAAACACGATAAGATAATTCAGTATCAAACTGAGCTTAAAACAACCGAAGGAACTGCTAAAGAATATTGGGTTGATTATTTATTTGGTCACAAACCCAATAAACAAGGCGTTTGGAAGTATGAAATCGATTATCGCGGACGAGCAGGAAATTTGGAAAAATACGAAATTCGTTATGATAAGAAACGTGAAATATTTTACGGCAAGCGGACAAGTATTGCTGACCTAGGAAAAGAATAATTGGAATTTAAATAATTAAAGTTTATGAAAAATTTGGCGTGTTTATTTTTGATATTGTTCGCAGTAAATTTTGTTTTCGGACAAAAAACATTTGAAGTTCAAAATTTTTCTGCTGATTATTACGGAAAAGTTTATGTTGCACAACCGTCGGAGACTTTCAGTTCTGGTTGGATAGCGATTTTGGATAAGAAAACAAACAAAGAACTGATCAAAGTTAATTCCGAACAATTAGCTATAGAAGTTGAGAATGAAAAGGTTAAGGCAAACGTAAAAGAGCTTCCATACGGCGAACAGAGTGTTATTATTCACGATGATTTTAATTTTGACGGCATAAAAGATTTTGCCATCGAGGACGGGCAAAATAGTTGTTACGGCGGACCGTCTTTTCAGATTTATCTGGGAAGCCAGGTTAAAAGTAAATTTGTGTTAAACCCTTATTTCACAAAACTGGCGCAAGAGTATTGCGGAATGTTTGAAGTTGACAGCAAAGCCAAGAAGCTTTCGACCATGACCAAAAGCGGCTGCTGCTGGCACCAATTTTCCGAGTATATTGTCGTAAATAACAAACCTAAAGCCATTAAAATAGTTGAAGATGATGCAATGAACTTTCCCTTTAGCACTGTTACGACCGGAGTTTGGAACGGAACAAAGATGGTTAATACGACTAAGCGGTTAGTTGATTTTGAAAACGACAGCACAGAGATTTTATTTTCATTTAAAACTAAAAAAGATAATAAGGAAATAGTTTTATTCCGTAATGAAGACAGCTTGAATTATATAATTATCAACAACGAAAATGTAGAATTTGCATTTCCGAAGGACTCAAAACAAGAAGATCCAAAGTTTACACTTGATTCAAAGCAAAATCCGACATCGCTGACTTTTACCAATAATCTTGTTACTTACAAAATTTATGAAGAAAACGGAAAGATCGGAATTCAAGTAAATGTCAAAGACAGCATTTCCGATATTGAAGGCGATGTGACATCTAAAAAAGGAACTCTTGGTAAACTAATCGAAGCAAAGTTAGGAAATATCACTTTCAAATAATGACCGAAAATCTGGAAAATTTAGATAACCGTGAAGGGTCTCTGATGGATGACGATAAACAGTTTGAACTCTCTCTGCGACCGACGCGGCTTGGCGAATATATCGGACAGCACAAGGCAAAAGATAATCTGCGGATCTTTATGAAAGCCGCGCTATCGCGCCGTGAAGCACTCGATCATGTTCTTCTTTTTGGTCCACCGGGAGTTGGTAAAACTACCCTGAGCCTAATAATTGCCAATGAAATGGGTTCGGAATTGAAATCGACCGCCGGACCGATTATCGAAAAATCCGGCGATCTGGCAGCAATTTTGACCAATTTAAACGAAGGCGATGTGCTTTTTATTGACGAAATTCACCGTTTAAATCCGGCTATCGAAGAAATTCTCTATCCGGCGATGGAAGATTACAGTCTCGATCTGATGATTGGACAAGGAACAGCGGCGCGTTCGATAAAATTGGAGCTTCCGAAATTTACATTGGTTGGCGCAACGACTCGTCCGGGACTTATTACTGCACCTTTACGCGGACGTTTCGGCATTGTTTTTCATCTTGATTTTTATAATATCGAAGATTTGCAGACGATCATTATGCGTTCGGCAGAGATTTTAAATGTTGTCATCGAACCGAACGGCGCAATCGAAATTGCGCGGCGTTCACGCGGAACGCCACGCATTTCCAATCGTCTGCTCCGCCGTGTGCGTGATTATGCCGAAGTTGATTACGACGGAATAATTACTGAAGAAGTAGCTAAAGACGCGCTTAATCGTATGGAAGTTGACACGTTCGGATTAGATGAAATCGACCGCAAATTGCTGATAACCATCATCGAAAAATTCGATGGCGGTCCGGTCGGACTCGGAACAATCTCCGCTTCGATTCACGAAGAAAAAGATTCGATCGAGGAAATTATCGAACCGTATCTAATTCAAATCGGTTTCCTCAACCGCACTCCGCGCGGACGTATGGTCACGCGACTAGCTTATCAGCATTTCGGTTTGGAATCACTTTTAAAACCAACTTTAACGCCAAGTTTATTTGAATAAATTCGCGATAAAAAAGCCGATGAGAATTAAAACTCTCATCGGCTTTTTTATTTTAAAGTTTCGCCTTTGCTCACACTCAGACTTCTGCTTTATTCTTCGATAGTCGTTTCGGCATCCGTCACAACCTCAGCAGTATCTTCCGAATCGCCCATATCGATCAGCGATGCACTGGTAACAATGTCATCACCGCCCGTGCGAATAAGCATTACGCCCTGTGCGCTTCTGCCCGTTTCGCGAATCTTATCAACGCCTAAACGAATTAATTTCGCTTGTTGGGTAATAATCATCACTTCACGGTCTTCCTCGACAGGAAATGCCGCCACAACTTTTCCGGTTTTGGCAGTCGTTTTCATATTGATAACGCCTTTACCGCCGCGCTTGGTCAGACGATAAACACCGACCTGTGTTTGTTTACCAAATCCCTGCTCGGAAATCGAAAGAATTTTTTCCGTGCCTTCTTTGGAAACGGCGCAAACTGCGACCACAAAATCGCCGTCACGCAGATCAACGCCGCGCACACCGCGTGCCACGCGACCCATCGGGCGAACATCGGTTTCGTTAAAGCGAACCGCCATTCCGTCATGCGTGGCGAGTAGAATTTGTTTGTTGCCGTCCGTTTGGATAACGTTGAGCAATTCGTCGCCTTCGTCAATGTTGATGGCATTGATTCCGGTGATGCGGATATTTTGATAATCCGACAAAGATGATTTTTTGATGACACCTTGTTTGGTGACCATCGTTAAATACATTTCTTCCGAAAAATCACGAATCGCCATTACGGCAACTAATTTTCTTTCCGATGAAAGCTGGATCAGATTAACGACCGCTTTTCCGCGCGAAGAAGTTTCGCCTTCGGGAATTTCGTGGACTTTAATTTTATAAACCTGTCCGTCATCCGTGAAGATCATTAGATGAGCGTGGGTCGAAGCAGTGAAAAGATGCTCTACGAAGTCATCATTTTTCGCTTTTGCGCCAAACCGACCTTTACCGCCGCGAATCTGTTTTGAATATGCGGAAACGGGCGTTCGTTTGATGTAACCTGCTTTGGTAACAGTAATTGCAACTTCTTCATCAGGAATTAAATCCTCAATTTTGAGTTCGATGCCCGCATCAACAATTTCCGTCCGCCGCGCATCACCGAAGTTTTTTCTAACGTCTTTCAATTCATCGACAATAATCTGACGAAGCAGATGGTCATTTGCCAAAATTGCTTCGAGTTCCGAAATATATTTCAGAATCGCTTCGAGTTCATCAATAATTTTCTGACGTTCCAAAGCCGAAAGACGGCGAAGCTGTAAATCGAGAATCGCCTGCGCCTGAATATCCGAAAACTGAAGACCGCCGACAACTTTTTCCAGATCTTTCAAAAATCCGGCTAAAGGTTTGTCGGAAGCGACACCTCTCCAGTTTTTAACTTCGTTAAGCGTGGCAAAATTTCCCGTCAACCAGCCTTTCGCTTCATCGACCGATCGAGAATTGCGAATCAAAGGAATAAGATAATCAAGCGCGTCGATCGCTTTGTTCAATCCTTCCAAAATATGCGCTCTGGCGCGCGCTTTTCGGAGATCGTATTCGGTTCGGCGGCGAACAACTTCGCGGCGGAAATCAACAAAGGCTTCGAGCACTTGTTTGATATTCATTACTTTCGGCTGACCGTTGATGATCGCCAGCATAATGATACCGAAAGAACTCTGCATCGGCGTAAGCTTATAAAGTTTGTTCAGAACGACTTGCGGAACGGCATCGCGTTTCATTTCAATCACGATACGCATTCCTTCGCGGTTCGATTCATCACGCAATTCCGAAATACCGTCAAGTCTTTTTTCGTTGACAAGCTCGGCAATTTTTTCGATTAATCTCGCTTTATTAACCTGATACGGAATTTCCGTAACAACGATCGCATCTTTTTCGCGGTCGCCGCGCCCGATGCGGTCAATTCCGGCTTTAGCACGAAGCTGCAAAATCCCGCGTCCTTCACGATATGCGCGGTGAATTTCTTCACGTCCGTAGATAAATCCGCCGGTCGGAAAATCAGGTCCCGGAATAACTTTGATGAGTTCATTAACCGTAATTTCAGGATTTTTAACGAGTTCGATAGTCGCGTCAACAATTTCGCCTAAATTATGCGGCGGAATTTTCGTCGCCATACCGACCGCAATTCCTTCCGAACCGTTAACCAAAAGATTTGGGAAACGTGTCGGCATTACCACCGGTTCCGACAAAGATTCATCATAGTTCGGCTGAAAATCGACGGTTTCTTTTTCAATATCGGCTAAAAGCTCACTCGTCAGCTTTGCCATACGGACTTCGGTATAACGCATCGCCGCCGCATTGTCGCCGTCAATCGAACCGAAATTCCCTTGACCGTCTGCCAGCATATAACGCATCGAAAACTCTTGCGCCAGACGCACTAACGCGTCATAAACGGCGGTGTCACCATGCGGATGATACTTGCCGATGGTGTCCCCGACGACACGAGCCGATTTTTTATACGGTCGGTTATAGGTGTTGCCTAGTTCGTGCATCGCCCACAAAACGCGGCGGTGAACCGGTTTTAAACCGTCACGGACATCAGGCAGAGCGCGTCCGACAATAACGCTCATTGCATAATCAAGATACGAACGCCGCATCTCGTCTTCAATATTTATTTGATTACGTTCTAAAATTATATCCATTTAATTAAACCTTTTTAAATCTGTCTTCTATAAGTTTGTAAGCTAGTTTGAATTTTAAAATGAGACCGGCAAAAGGTGTGTTACATAAAATAAATTCTGGAAATTCATGCCCTTTATTTCTTTATTAATTTTACAGGGAAAATGCTTTTTTAGCAACTACCCAAACCTTTGTAAAACACAGGGTTCATCACATTTTCTTAACAAAATCTTTACTAATTTTTTAAGTTGGTTTCCACAAAAACAATTTGAATAATTAACTCCCGTGAGGATTAAAAATATGTCCACAATAAATGCAAGAGATAACCGCAGGCTCCATCGAATTGGTCTATCACTGCCTGTCAGGATTGAACACAAATTAAATAAAGAAACTTCTTTTAATGAGATTACGCGCTTGATCGATGTTTCGGCTTTCGGAGCCGGGTTTAACCTGCAACACCCTATCAAAAGAGGGCGTTTGATATTTATGACGATGCCATTGTCCAGGCAGCTCAGAAATTATGACTATATGGAACCGCAATATAAAGTTTGGGGATTAGTCCGGCATTGTATTCCGATCCGTCAAAAAACAACCGAAACTTATGCTATCGGTACGGCATTTATCGGAAAACGACCGCCAACCAGTTATACCGAAAACCCGGCTAAACTTTACGATATTACCACCCGCGAAGGCGATGGTTTTTGGAGTGTTGAGGAAGCTCCGGATAATCCTGACGAAAGCAATCTGCCGAAAGTAGACAGACGGCACACCCGTCATCAAATTCCGGTCAACATTATGCTCGAAGTTTTGGATGATATGGGCAAAGTGATAAAGACTGAAACAACCGTAACGGAAAACGTAAGTCTTGGCGGCGCATCGGTTTTTACTTCCATAGATGCTGAAGTCGGTTCATTTTTGCGCCTGACCAGCGAGCAATATAATACAAAGATCACTTCGATCGTTCGCGGTAAACGAAAAGGAAAAGACGGCATCCCGCGTCTTCATCTCGAATTTTTTGACCGCTATTTTCCGCTTGAAGGAATCGAATAAAAGTCGAGAGTCAAGGGTCGTGAGTCAAACTGAGGGTCTGAGCCATAAGTTTTATGCTTTGAGTCTTAAACCGTCTCTATCTCTCGACACTTGACTTTCGACTCTCGACTCTCGACTTTTCCCCCTTGTCTTGGTAACTTGATGTTACCAATGGACAAGAAAAAAACCGAGCAAAAATACCCTTCACCTCTGGTTATCGAAGCAATTCGATATTTCGGGCTTGCCGTCAGTAAAATATTTTGGCGCATCAAATATTACGGAACGGAAAATATTCCAAATGATCTAGCCGGCGGTTTAATAATTGCGGGAAATCATCAAACATATTTTGATCCGTTTTGGATCGCTTTTCAGATAAAACGCAAATTTCGGTTCATGGCGTGGGATAAGGCGTTCGATTGGTTCATTGTTGGCGATGTAATTCGATATTTAGGCGCATTTCCCGTTAGTTTAGAGCGCGGCGGAACACGCAAAGCCATGGTGGAATCTTTAAGAGCTCTGCGCGGCGGCGCAACTCTTTTTATTTTTCCCGAAGGCTCACGCGAATTTTCAGACGGGAAACTGCTTGAATTCAAAACCGGAACGGTTAGAATCGCTATGGAAGCCGGAGTACCGATTTTGCCCGTAACGATTCGCGGGGCAAATAAAGTTTGGGCACAAGACGAAAAATATCCGCATTTCGGGAAAGTAGAAATCTTCTTTCACCCCCTTATGGAAGTTTCCAAACCCACTGAAACAGACGACGAGCATACATACGCTGAAGAACTTACCGAAAAACTCAAGACAATTATTGAAAGCAAATTGTAGTTTCAAATTACAGAGAAAATTTAAAAAGCCAACATAAATATTTTACGTTGGCTTTTTATTAATTTATTGACTATGGCTGATCATCCGGCGGAGTTGGCGGCGGATTCTGCCGCCTCATTATCCTTAAAACTTTTTGTCGTTGCTCAGGCGTAAGATCTTTCAGGTCAGGCATCTGCGGTCTTTTTATAGACGGTCGTTTCCCGTTTTTCCAAATTATACGCCCGTTATCAATAATCACATCTTTTGTTTCAATACGGTTGGCATTCATTTTAACTTCTTCGCCATCGTCATCTATCACTGTCATTGTTTCAGGATTTCTTTTAGTAGAAGAAGTTTCGGGAGTTTCCGGCTTAGTATTATTTTTTTCAGCCGTAGAAGTTTCGGCAACTGCTGTTTTTCCGTTTTTTTGCGGATTATCTTTCTTAGTTATAATGGTATTAATGGTCGCTTTTTCAGCAGAATTTACGGAGGAATTTGTATTGACAGAATTTGCTGTATCAGTTGAATTACTTTGACTGTCCGCTGAATATTCCTGCTTTTCGATCACGGTGTTGGAATTTTGATCACTTTGTTGAAAAACTTCAGGTTTGAAAACATATAAAGCCCCCGCCGCGCTTCCGAGCAGAAGAAAACCACCAAGTGCAGTTGCCGCCAGAGCTTTACCACGTTTTGAAGACTTCGGATCATTAACCTCAGCATACTTTTGAGTTTCGGTAGCCGGTTTGATCGAACCGACTTTTGTGACAACCGAGTTATCCTCATCATTTTCAAATAAACTGACTCTCGGCAATTCGGTTTGCGTTCTATTTACCGCTGCACCGTCCGAAACGGCTAACGGCATAATTTCCGTTTCGATCGTGCCTTGCTTTGTATTTCGTGACGGCGAATTCTCAAAGATTTCCGTATTTTGCATCAGCAAATTTGCCGAAGACGGTTTAGAAATAGATTGTTCCAAGCCTTCAACTACATCTTCTTTAGCTTCCGCAAGCATGACCTGCATCGCCGCTGCCGAGCTCGGACGATGATTGGCATTCAAAGCCATTGCCCGTGACAAAACT
>JADMIO011064050.1_pt1 | contig 13298 bp, 15 predicted proteins | sample 8958161 | NCBI WGS metagenome assembly JADMIO01 (sample SAMN16585339, study PRJNA669376) | soil metagenome | isolation source: Crop rotation soil | place: USA: Cullars Rotation, Alabama | collected 2011 | reverse complement strand
CACGGCCTCATATTCAACGACGGTGATGCCGGGCGATCCGCCGATCATGCCTGAGAGGCGCCGGCCCGGCGCGGGCCGGTACAAACAGATGGTGCGCTTGCCCCACTCGACAGCTCGACCAAGCTCGTAGCCGACGCCGAGGCTCGTGGTCGTCACTTCGGCGACGATGACGTCCGCTTCGCGGAGCCATTCGATGTCGCGATCGTGGATCTCGCGCGGACTGATGCTCTCACCCATGTTCGACAGCGCCGCGCTGCCAAAGTGCTCGGTCAGGACGTGACCGTAATTCTTCAACAAGGTGATGATCTGTTCGTAGACGGCCTGATCGCCACGTCCGCCACTGATCGACCCGCCAAAATAAATCTTCATGCGCGGAACATGAAGTACGCGGCGCCGCACAAGCAGAGGCCGGCCCACAGGTAATCGAGCTTCAACGGCTCGCGCATGTAGAAGAACGAGAACGGCACAAAGATCGACAGCGTGATCACTTCCTGCATGATCTTCAGTTGCGACACGGTGAGCTGCGTGTGACCGATGCGGTTTGCCGGAACTTGCAACAGATATTCGAACAGCGCCACTCCCCAACTCACGAGCGCGGCAACATACCAGGGCTTGGCGCTCAGCTCTTTGAGGTGGGCGTACCACGCGAACGTCATGAACACGTTCGAGGCCATCAGCAACAAGATCGATTGCGCGACAACGGGCACGAATCCTCCGGGGGCTTGGGTCTGGGGTCTTAGGGTCTTAGGGTCTTAAGGTCTTAAGGTCCGCCGTTGCCTCAGCACTTCGTAGACTGCGATACCGACGCTGGTCGACAGATTCAGCGATCGCACCAGCGGCGACGCAATCGGCATTGTAAGAAATCGATCGCGATATTTCTCGTGGATCTCCGGCGCAAGGCCGCCGGTCTCACGGCCGAACACGAGGACCACGTCCTCCGGCTCGCCGAGAGGCGCGTCCCATAACTGCCTGGTGGCCTTCGTTGAGAAGAAGTACGGCTCGCCAATCGACGGGATGCGGCGCTCGAATTCGTCCCAGCCTTTCCACACGCGCAGGTCGACATGCGGCCAGTAGTCGAGCCCGGCGCGCTTCACCTGCTTTTCGTCGAGTGAGAACCCGAGCGGCTCGATCAAGTGCAGCGACGCGCCGGTCGCAAGGCACGTGCGGCCGGCGTTGCCGGTATTCCAGTGGATCTCTGGCTGGACGAGGACGACGTGGATCGACACGCGGCATTCATCCTAATGCGACTACGCGCGAAGAATCTTCTCCATCGGCCGACCCTTGGCCAGTTCGTCGACGAGCTTGTCCATGTAGCGGATCTTGCGCATCAGCGGATGCTTGATGTCCTGGATCTTGACGCCGCAGATCGTGCCGGTGATCCTGGCGGCGTTCGGATGCATCGCGGGTGCCTCACCGAAGAACGACTCGACATCTTTATCCCGCTTGATCTGCACGGCCAGCGCCTTCGGGCTATAGCCGGTCAGCCAGCAGATGACTTCGTCGACTTCCCGTTTCGATCGTCCCTTCTTTTCCGCCTTTGCCACCAGGTGCGGATACACGCGGGCGAACGACATCTTGAAGATGCGATGGTTCTCCATTATTTGCTCGCGCCCAATGCCTTCTTCGCGACCGCAGCGGCAGTCACCGCGGTCCACGTCCCTTCCAGAATGACGAACGGCATGAAGCTGATCAGATACGAGGAATAGCACGCCAGGCCGGCACCGGCAACATTCAAGGCGAGATACGACCATCCGTCGGACCGCAACAGCTTCATCAGATTCAACAGGAATGCGATCAGCAACAAGGTCACGCCGGCCGAACCGACGAACGTCGCGTAGGAGGAGTGGTCAGCCATTCCGCAGTATTATCCCTGCTGCGGTTTTGAGGAGGAGTTGCATGAAACGTGCGTTGATCCTGGGAATCCTGATGGCGGCCGGCGGCGCGGTGATGTTCGCGGCCCAGCAGCCCGCGGCGGATGCGCCGAAAGTCGTTGAAGTCGAAAAGGTCAAAGACAACCTCTACGTGCTGCGCGGCGGCGGCGGCAATACCGCCGTGTTCATCATGGCCAACGGCGTCGCGGTGGTCGATGCGAAGAACCCCGGCTGGGGCAAGCCGATCCTCGACAAGATCAAGACGCTCACGCCGAAGCCGGTGACGATGTTGATCAACACGCATACGCATGGCGATCACGTCAGCGGCAACGTGGAGTTTCCCGCCTCGATCGACATCGTGGTGCAGGAAAACACCAAGACCAACATGGAGAAAATGCCGATCTTCAAGGAGCACAACGGTGTTGGCCTGCCGAAGCGCACCTTCAAGGACAAGATGACGATCGGCAAAGGCGCGGATCAGATCGATCTCTATTACTTCGGTCCTGGCCACACCAACGGTGATGCGTGGGTCGTCTTCCCGTCGCTGCGCGTCGTGCATTCCGGCGACATTTTCTCGGGCAAGTCGGTGCCGCTGATCGATACCGCGAATGGCGGCAGCCTGCTGCACATTTCGGAGTCGCTGACGAAGGCGCATGCCGGCATCAAGAACGTCGACACGATCATCAACGGCCACACGCCGGCGAACACGACCTGGGCGGATCTCGCGGAGTACGCCACCTTCACCAAGGATCTCGAGGCGTACGGCGAGGCCGGACTCAAGGCCGGCAAGACGCCTGAACAGCTCGCAGCGGAATGGAAGCTGCCCGCGAAATACCAGGGTTATTCAGCCACCGTGTCCGCGTTGATGGATGGACTCGTCGGACGATTCCGAGGGTTGCAGCAGGAACTGAAGAAGTAGCGCGTCAACGCTTCGGCTGCGGCAGTTCCAGGATCACCGGCCGCCACGTCTTCGGATCGTTGTTCATCCCGAGACGGGAGCTGCTGATCTCGAACCTGAAGGGCGTCACTTCAAACAACATGAAGTCGGCGCCCTTCGTCTTTTCCTTGTAGAACGCCGACCACTCCGGTTTCCAGTGCGCATCCCTGCGAGCGGCGTCGGCCACAATCGTCGCGCGGCCTTGCACGGTGACGTACTCATTTGCCGGCGCATTGAAGAACATCAGGGTCACGCGCGAATCGCGCGTGATCTCGTTGACTTTGCGCGTCAGCGGATTGGTCGCGATGAAGATCGCCGCCTCCTGTTCAGCAATCAGCGGATCGACGACCCGCGCCTGCGGCTGTCCGTCGCCGCCGTTGGTGATCAGCGTGCAATAGCGGGCCGCCTTCATGACATCGAAGGCGGCGGCTTTGATCTGCGCTGGCGACGACGATTGCGCGCTCAATGACGCGGTGGTCATGAGCGCGATCGTGGCCACAATTCTACGCACCGCTACCCTCGATGATCGGAACGGCAACGTCTCCAGGGACGACGCGAGTAAAGCCGCCGCGCTGCAGCAACTCTTTGCCCTTCCCGCCGCGGCCGGTGATTTCGTACTTCGTCGTGCTGATCGTCTGCTCGCCGCCGCGGGTGGTTTCCACGGTCAGCAGATCGCGATCGCCGGTCGACACGATCGCGCCGATCACCTTGTCGTCGTCATTGAGCTTGATCAGGATCACGCCGCGGCCGGGGCCGCCGAGGAAGTTGATCTCGTCCGCCTTCGCGAGCATCGCGCGGGCGCTCGCCGTTGCCGCGATCAAGGTCTCATCGCCGGTCGTCAAACCCACGTTGACGACTTCTGCGCCTTCAGCGGTGCGCGCGTAGCGGCGGCCCGATCGCGTGCTCACTTCGACGTACGGCTGGAGGCTGAACCGCATCGCGTAACCGTCGCTGGTGATACCGATCGCGTGCAGCGGCGGGACGTCGCCTTCCTTTTTCGCTTCGATCTTCTTCGCGACGCGCGGATCGAGACTGAATGCTGCGACGATGCGCTCGCCGTCCTTCAGCTTGAAGAGCTTCTGCACGGGGTCGCCGTAGCCCGTCGATGCGGGCACGTCGACGATGCGGCTGGTATACGCGACACCGAAGTTGCTGAAGAACACCACGGTCGCGCGAGTGCTACCGGCCACAGCAGCGAGCACGCTGTCACCCTCACGCAAACGCGTTGTCGAGAGGTCCTTCACTTCCTTCTGCCGCTTCACCCAGCCATCGCGAGACACGATCACAACGTTGTCTTCTTCGACGATGAAGGATTCGGCGGTGTATTCGACTTCTTCGGCTTCCTCGATGCGGGTGCGGCGCGCGTCGCCGTACTTCTTCTGGATTTCTTCAAGCTCTTCGCGCACCAGCTTCCAGCGGCCCTCTTCGTCTTTCAGGAGAGCTGAAATCTGCCTGGCGCGCTTGCGTTTCTCGGCGAGCTCCTGCTGGATGACAAGGATCTCGAGGCGAGCCAGCCGATACAACTTCAGTTCGAGGATCGCGTCGGTCTGCTCGGCATCGAGATCAAAACGCTTCATGATCTTCTCGGCCGAATCCGCCTTGCCGTCCGACTTGCGGATGATCTTGATGATCTCGTCAAGCGCGTCGAAGACCTTCTCGAAGCCCTCGAGGATGTGAATGCGCTTCTTGAGCTGCTCGAGCTCGTGTTCGAGGCGGCTGGTGACGACCTCCAGGCGGAAATGGAGGAAGTGCCACAGCATCTGCTTGAGATCCAGACGCTCCGGACGTCCGGCCTCGGCGTTCTCGGTCGGCACGAGGCAGGTCATGTTGACGGCGAACGTCGTTTGCAGCGACGTGTTCTTGAAGAGATACGCCATCACCAGGTTGTCGTCGGCGCCGCCCTTCAACTCGAGCTCAATGCGCACATCATCCGTCGACACGTCCCTGACGTCGATCAGGTGCGGCATCTTGCGGCTCAACACGACATCGCCGATTTGTTCGACGAGCTGCGCCTTGTTGATCGCGTACGGAATGCTGGTGATATAGAGTTTCTTGCCCGAACGCGATGACGGGCCTTCTTCCCAGGTGGCGCGGAGGCGGATCGAGCCCGATCCGGTCTTGTAGATCTCTTTCAGCTCGTCAGGCGAATTGAGGATGTGGCCGCCGGTCGGGAAATCCGGGCCCTTGACCCAACGGCACAACTGCAAGGTCGACAGATCCTGGTTATCGAGCAGCTTGATCAGCGCCGTGCAGATCTCGTTGAGATTATGCGGGGGGATATTCGTGGCCATGCCCACCGCAATACCGGTGGTGCCGTTGACCAGCAGGTTCGGAATGCGCGATGGCAGCACCACCGGCTCGGTCTTGGTTCCGTCGTAGTTCGGACGGAATGCGACCGTCTCCTGCTCGATCTCCTCGAGCACTTCATCCGATAGACGTGCCAGCCGGCATTCGGTGTAGCGCATTGCCGCGGCGCCGTCGCCGTCGAGCGATCCGAAATTGCCCGAGCCGTCGATCAGCGGGTAGCGCAGCGAAAACGACTGCGCCATGCGCACGAGCGTTTCGTAGATCGCGCTGTCGCCGTGCGGATGGTAATTGCCCATCACGTCGCCGACAACTTTCGCGCACTTGCGATGCTTCGCGTCGGCGGTCAGATTCTGCTGCCACATCGTAAACAGGATGCGGCGCTGAACCGGCTTCAGGCCATCGCGGACGTCCGGAAGCGCGCGGGCGGTGATGACCGAGAGCGCGTAATTGAGATACCGCGCCTGTGCGGCCTCATGCAGCGAGACGTTGGACGTGCCGTCGCCGGTGCCTCCGCTGATGACGCCTTTCGGGGGCTGGCCGCCGCCGCTATCCTGCGATTCCGGAAGATCAAATAGAGAGGGCTCTGACTTTCGCTTTGCCACTGATTGCACAGAATAACACCGGCGCCGCGGAGGGCACAGGCTGTTACTCGGGAATTAGCTTGCCTGGGTTCATCAAGTTGTCCGGGTCGAGGGCACGCTTGATCACACGCATCGTATCGAGCGCCGTGCCATGTTCGGCTCGCAGATATTTCAACTTGCCGAATCCGACGCCGTGTTCACCGCTGCAGGTGCCGCCGAACTTCAGCGCGCGTTCGACGAGCCGCTCGCTGATCCCGGTCACGGTTGCGAGCTCTTTCGGATCATCGGGATTGAGCATGATGATCAGGTGAAAGTTGCCGTCTCCGGCGTGGCCAACGAGCGGCGCCTCGATTTTGGTCGCGGCAAGATCCGCCTGGGTTTCGAGGATGCATTCGGCGAGATGCGAGATCGGCACGCACACATCGGTGGTCCAGGCGCGCGCACCCGGCCGTGATGCCACCGCCGCGTAATACGCGTTGTGCCGCGCCTGCCAGAGCGTATTGCGATCATCGAGCGACGCGGCCCAGCGGAATTCCTTCGCGCCGTTGTCGCGCGCGATCTCCTCGACGCCGCGAATCTGATCCTCAACAGAGGTTTCGCTGATGCCGTGGAATTCAAAGAACAGCGTCGGCGCGAGCGGATAGTTCGTCTTCGAGTACGCGTTGCAGACGCGCAGCTGCACTTCGTCGATGATCTCGATGCGCGCGACCGGAATGCCCAGCTGAATGGTCTGAATGACGGTGTTCGCCGCGCCGGCCATTGATTCGAACGGGCACACGGCGGCGCGAACCGCTTCAGGCCGGCCGTAGAGGCGAAGCGTCAGCTCGGTGATCACGCCGAGCGTGCCTTCGGCCCCGACGAACAATCGCGTCAGGTCATATCCGGATGAGGACTTGCGCGCGCGGCCGCCGGTCTTGATGATGCGGCCGTCGGGCATCACCACCGTGAGGCCCAGCACGTTGTCACGCATCGTCCCATAGCGGACCGCGGTCGTGCCGGACGCGCGCGTCGAGGCCATGCCGCCGATCGTGGCATCCGCGCCCGGATCGATCGGAAACATCAACCCGGTGTTCTTCAAGTGCGCGTCGAGCTTCAATCGCGTCAGGCCGGCTTCGACGGTAATGTCGAGATCGTCCTGGCTCAGTCGCAACACGCGCGTCATGCGCGTCATGTCGATCGACACGCCGCCGCGAATCGCGTTGACGTGGCCTTCGAGCGAGCTGCCCATGCCGAACGGCACGATCGGCACGCGGTGCTGCGCGCACAACGTCACGATCGCGGAGACTTCCTCGGTCGACGTCGGAAAGACGACGTAATCGGGCAGCCCAGCCGCATGCCACGACTCTCCGTGGCTGTGATGTTCGCGTACGGAATCGGACGTCGACACACGGTCGCCGAGGATGTTGCGCAGGGCTTCGATCACGGTTTTACGAATCATAATGGAAGTTTCCAGATGTTCACGACCAAGACCCTCTCGTTCCTTCGCTCGCTCAAACGCAACAACAAGCGTGAATGGTTCCACGCCAGGCGGGACCAGTACGAGAAGTACTGCCGCGAGCCGATGCAGGAACTGGTCGAGCGGATGGCGATCGACATGAAGAGGTTCGCGCCCGATCACGTGGCCGATCCGAAGATCTCGATGTTCCGGCAGTTTCGCGATACGCGATTCAGCGACGACAAGACGCCGATGAAAACGCACCTGGCGGCGACGTTCCCGAATCGCACGCTCGGGCGCATGAACGGCGCCGGGATGTATTTCGAGATCGCCCCCGGAGGGGTGTGGATCGGCGGCGGCCTGTGGCGGCCGGATACGTCGCAGCTGCACCTGGTTCGTGAGCACGTCGCGATGAACCACAAGCGGCTGACGAAGATCGTCAACGCGCCGAAGTTCAAGAAGATCGGCGGCCTGCAGGGCGATCGCCTGACGCGCGTGCCGCGCGGATTCGCGAAGGATCATCCGGCGGCTGATTACCTGCAGCATCGACAATTCATCGCGTTCAGGGAAGATGCACCGGCGCTGGCCACGTTGAAGACGTTCTACAAGCATCTGCTGACGACGCTCGAAACGATCACGCCGCTGGTGCAGTTCCTGAATGAGCCGCTCGTTGATGCGACGCGGACCGAGCGCCGCGCGCACATCTTCGACGGGCTAACGTCGCGGGGCGAGGAAGAAGAGTACAGCTCCGCCCGCTAGCGCGGCGACACCGGAAATCAACTGCGGACGTGTCGCCCCGGCAAGAATGCCGAGCGCCACGATCGACGCCACGACAGGAATCACCGGACCGAACGGCACTGTGAATTGCGGCGGCGCGACCGGCCCGTCGGTGAAGTGCGCCCCGACTTGTGCGGCCACCTCCCGGTCGCGTTTGCGGAGCACCAGCGTCGCCAGACACACCGCCAGATACATCACCAGCCTCGCGATAGCGCTGACTGCGGCCAGCGAGACGAACGATCCGCTGAGCGCGAGGATCAGCGCCAGCGCCGAGCAAAACAGGATCGCGTTCGACGGCGTGCGATAACGCGGATGTACCACCCCGAACCATCGCGGCAAGTCGCCGTTCTCGGCCAGCGCGAAGATCGTGCGCGATCCATTCAGCAGCTGGCCCATGTTGTTGCCGGTCATTGAGACGACCGATCCGATCGAAATCATGGCGGCTCCGCCGGCGCCGAGGAAAATCGCCGCTGCATCGGCCAGCGGCGTGCGCGTAGCGGCGACGTCAGGAAGGATACCCGTCGCAACAACCGACGTCAGCGACATCACGATCGCGACGATCACCAGCACGGCGACGAAGGCAAACGGCACGTCCTGGCGCGGGTTTGCCGCTTCACCCGCGAGCACGCCGGTCACTTCGTAGCCGCCATACGCGAAGATCAACAGGATCGCGCCGGCGGAAAACTGCTCGCGGGTCACCGCCGGCATGTTCGAGAAATGCGACGGATCGATGAACCAGACGCCGGCGATGATGAAGATCGCCAGCGGCAGCAACTTGCCGATCGTCAGTCCGTTCACGACCCACGACGACTGCTTGACGCCGCGGACGTTGATCCACGTCAGCACGAGCGTGAGCGCGATGATGGTCGCGGCGCGTGGTACGCCGTCGGCCAGCGACGGCCAGTAGAACGCCAATGCCAGCGTGAGTCCGTTGACGACGGATGCGTGACTCGTGACGCGAGCGAACCACATCATCCAGCCGATCTCGAATCCGACGAAGCGGCCGAAGGCGGCGCGCGCGGGGAGATACGGGCCGCCGGTCGCGTCGAAACGGCTACCCGCTTCGGCGAAACACAGCGCGATCGAAAGTGAGAGCAATCCGATCGCCATGAACGCGAGCGGGCCCCAGGGCCCGACCTGCTTGGCGACGTCAGACGGGAGCAGGAAAATTGCGCTGCCGATGACTTGATTGACGCCGATCGCGGTCAGGTCCCACTTGCCCAGCGCGCGTCGAAGCGCCGGCGCGTCAGACGCTCCAGCCATCCCCTTCAGTCCTCCCGGTCATCAGGTCCTTGATGCGGCCGGCGAGCGTATCAGCCGTGAACGGCTTCATCAACAGGTTCGTGACACCGGTCGGATCAAGGCCGGCGCCGGCGCGCTCGGGATGACCGGAGATGAACAGGATCTTGGTGCCGGGCTGCAGGCGATCGCACTGCTTCGCGAAATCCGCGCCGTTCATGCGCGGCATGACGACGTCGGTGACGACAACGTCGATGCGGGCGGGATCGCGCTTGAAGATCTCGAGCGCCGAAGCGCCGTCTTCTGCTTCGATCACGGTGAAGCCGCGGCGCGTGAGCTCGGTGGTGACGAGGCGACGAACGGATCGATCGTCCTCGGCAAGCAGAATCACGCCCTCGCCTTTCACGCTCGCGTGTGCGACAGGCGCCGGCGGCGGGACCGGTGCCACAGGCGCTTCAACCTGCTGTGGGAAATAGACGTGAAAGGTCGTGCCCTTGCCGGGATGACTCTCGACGCTGATGTGACCGCCGCTTTGCCGGACAATGGCCTGCACCATCGACAGGCCAAGACCCGTGCCTCGTCCGGTGTCCTTGGTGGTGAAGAACGGCTCGAACAACCGGTCCTGCACTTCGCGCGACATGCCCATGCCCGTGTCGGAGATCGACAGCGTCGCGTGCGGACCGGGAATGACGTCAATGTGCTCGGCACCGAGCGTGATGTTGTCGGTCTCGATCGACAGCGTGCCGCCATTCGGCATCGCATCACGCGCGTTGACGACGAGATTCATGATCACCTGGCCGATCTGCTGGCTGTCAGCGCTGATCTTGAGCAGGTCCGGCTGCAGCGAGAATTCGAGACGGATTTCAGGACCGATCAAACGTCGGATCAGGTCCTCCATGTGCGCGACCACATCGTTGAGGTCGACGGTGTGGGCCACCGCGGTCTGGCGGCGGCTGAAGGCGAGCAACTGCTGCGTCAGCGCCGAGGCGCGGTCGGCGGCACGGCGCACTTCGACGGCGGCCGCGTGCAAGCCGGTGCCCTGCGGCGCTTCCTCGATCAATTCGTCGCTGTAGCCGAGCAGCACGGTGATCAGGTTGTTGAAGTCGTGCGCGATGCCGGTGGCGAGGCGGCCGACCGCTTCCATCTTCTGCGCCTGGCGGAGCTCGTTCTCGAATCGATCGCGCTCGCTCAGGTCGCGCGCGATCGACGTGACGCCGATCACCTGCGCATCGCCGACCAGCACGCGCGCGTGCACTTCGACCGGGACACGATTGCCTTTGCGCGGCACGAACTCCGACCGGAACGTGCGCGGCGAGGAATCCACGCCCTCGGCGAGCATGCTGTTCACGGTATCGAGGTAGTCGGCGCTGAAGATCCATCCCGGATCGAGCATGCGCAGCTCCTCGCGCAAGTAGCCGGTGACCTGCTCGCCGCTGCGATTGATCGTCGAGACGCGGCCGCGCCGGTCGTGGACGATCAGGATTTCGCCGGAGCGCTCGAACAGATCATCAAGGCGCGCCTTGAGCGAGACCTCGCGTCCCATGGTGCGGCGAATGGTTTCTTCCTGCGATCGGCTGCGGCGGTAGAACACCACCGCGGCGGCGGCGGCGGCCATCGCGAAGACCAGAGCAAACCAGGTCCACCAGGGAGCTATGAGAAGCTGATCGAACACGGCTCGGGACGATTATTTACCCAACCACGACGAATACAGCTGTGGCCGTCGATGTCTCATGAACAGTTTTCGCGCATTCGATTCCGCCAGCTTCGCGTAGTCGATGTCCGCGTAGAGAATGTCGTCCTGGCTCTTCGCGCCGCGGGCGAGCACGTCTCCATCCGGCCCGCACACGAATGATTCACCCGCGAAGTCCAGGCGATCTTCCTTGCCCACGCGATTGCAAAGCGCCGTGAAGTAGCCGTTCTGAAATGCGGCGACGCGCATTTCCGCTTCGTAGAGGCCTTCAGGCCATTCATCCACCGCGCCGGCCTGCGGCACGATCACGAGATCGGCGCCGGCCACCGCCAGCGCGCGCATGTATTCGGGGAAGTGACGGTCGTAGCAGATCGACACGCCGATCTTTCCGGCCTTCGTCGCATAGACCGGCGCACCCTTGTCGCCCGGTGTGTAGTAGCCCTGCTCGTGAAAACAGGGGTACTCGGTGATGTGAATCATGCGCGTTACGCCAAGCAGCGTGCCATCCGCATCGATGACCGGCGAGCTGTCGAAGGTATTGTCGCCATCGCGCTCGTACAAATTGATGACCGTGACGATGCCCAGCTCCTTGGCCTTTTTGCGGAACGCGCCGACCGTCGGTCCGTCGAGCGGCTCGGCGAGATCGCGCACGCTGCCGCCGGCCGGCTGCTGCGGATAAAACCACTCGAACGCCAGTTCCGCGTAGCACGCGAGCGCGGCGCCGTTCCGGGCCGCGATCTCGAGCGCATCGAGGCCGCGTTTCACGTTGGCGGCTTTGTCCTTGGTGGCGTGCTGCTGAATCAGGGCAATCTTCATCAGGGATCAGGGGTCAGGGTGAAAGGCCAGCACGACGGACGTGTCGCGCTGTCGATCAGATATTTTCCAATACTTTCCGAGCAGCCGGTTCTTTTCTTCATCGCCGACCAGGCGGAAGCCGTGACGCTGGTACAGCCGGATCGCCCACGTCGCAGCGGCCCACGTGCCGACGAGGAGCGGACGAGTCGTGGTCGCGACAAGGTGCGAGAGCAGCTTCGATCCGATCCCTTTGCCTTGCGTGTCGGTGCGAACGTAGGCGTGGCGGATCAACGACACGTCCAGGACATCCTGTATGCCCATCACGCCGAGGAGATGTCCGTCTTCGTCCCAGCCCGAGAACTGGACGCCGGCGGCGATTTCCGCGAGCAGCTCTTCGCGCGGCATGTAGGGATCGTGGAGGCAATCGTCCGGCACGTGGCCGCGATACGCGCGCGCCGCTTCGTTGATGATCGCGTCCATATCGGGTACATCGTTTGTCGTGCAGCGGCGAATCATGTGTGCCTCATGGCGGGCCACGGCTATTATGCGCCGCCATGTAAGATCAAGACATGCCCGGCATCACGAGACTGTTTGGCCTGATTCTGATCGCCCTCGGAATCGCCAGCTACACACTGACCGGCCGCACCAGCGTGACGGCGATGATTCCCGCCTTCTTCGGCGCGGCGTTTCTGGTCTGCGCGATCGTGGCGCGGAAAGAAGCCATGCGGAGGCACGCGATGCATGCGGCGGTTGCGCTCGGCTTGATCGGTGCCCTGGCCGCGCTCGCGCGCGGAGTTCCCGGCGCCGCCGGCGGCAATGCGACGCGGCCGGCCGTGATGGCGCAGCTCGCGATGGGCGTGTTGCTCTTGATCTACGTCGCGCTGGGCGTGCGCTCGTTCATTGCGGCGCGAAGGGCACGGCAGTCTTCCGCGCAGGGCTGAAGAACGGCGTTGCCACCACGGTCGCGCGGGCGCGATGACGTACCGCCTCGACCGTCATTTCCATTTCCACTTGCGATCCGATCGCGTAGTGCGGCGCATCAATCGTCGCCAGCGCGATCAACTTCTTCAAGGTCGTTGACCACGTCGTTGATGTGGCGCGACCGACCTGCGCGCGTCCGTGATAAACGGGCACGGCAACCCGCGACGTCCCGGCCGGCGCGGTCGGCGGCAGTCCAACCGCTTCGTAGAGCTTCTCGACTTCCGTCCAATCCAGTTCGAGACCAACGATCTGACGCGCGATGCCCCGCTTGATCTCATCCGCGATTGCCGACCGGCCGACGAACGGTCCTTTGTTGAGATCGACAAGTCGTCCGAGCCCCAGCTCGTGCGGCGAATATTTCTGCGATTCGATCAGCGCTTTGCGGCTGCTCTGGAAATCGACGTCTATCAGCAGCAGCCCCGCCTCGATGCGCGCAACGTCGAGCGCGAGCATGCCTGTCGGATGCAGATCGAATGCCGCACCCGCCGACACGATCGCGTCCCACACGTCCAGCGCCGCATCCCACGGCATCCACACTTCGTAGCCAAGATCGCCGGTGTAACCGGTGCGCGACACATCGACCGGAACGCCGGCGATGTGGCCGCTCGTTGAGCGGAAGTACTTCAGTGTCCTTTCCAGCACATTGGGATCCTAAGCTTAGAATTCCACGTGGACAAGTTGTCGC
>JADMIO011583490.1_pt1 | contig 13299 bp, 20 predicted proteins | sample 8958161 | NCBI WGS metagenome assembly JADMIO01 (sample SAMN16585339, study PRJNA669376) | soil metagenome | isolation source: Crop rotation soil | place: USA: Cullars Rotation, Alabama | collected 2011 | reverse complement strand
CGATCTCCAATCGCAGACTGGCCAGGGACGGCAGCGACCTGAAGCGCTGGCTGGCACAACCGCGCGGAGAAAGCCAGCGACTGGCGCCGCGCTTCTACTGCTATTCGCAAGAGGGGCGCTTCGAGCCTTGCGCTGGCACCTAGCGTACCCCGCCGCGCCAACGTCCCGTCGTCATCCGCCGCCACGAGCCTTCCCGCCCGGTCGATCGAGGCCTAACCCGGTTTAATGCGCGTGTTCGGCGGCCTTCTATTACTCGTCCTGGCTCCTCGTCGTCGCCTGGGGCCTGCGGAAGCTGTCCGGGCCGCACCGGCGCCGCCACGGCATCAGGATCAGGCTGCCCGAGGACGACAGCTGACCGTCGCCGACCGCGGCGTGGAGGCAACAGTGCCGGACGTCTCGCTTGCCGGTGGTTCAATGGCTTACGGAAGATCTGGAGGACCGCTGAGTAACGGTTTACCATCGCCTGCGGGAGAGCGCGGCTGAAATGGGGACACGGCGCTGTTAGGACCTTTGCTCGATTCACGGTCGTTGCTGCTGCTGGCGCTAGTGGCGATCGTCGTGCCGGCCGTGATCCTGTGGGACGCGCTGAAGAACGATCACAAGAGCGACCTCGGCAGCCATCTGCGCCGGATGCTGTGCGACCGTGGTTGGCACCGCCGCCGTGGCGGCACCGTGCGCCGGCGGGGCGGGGGTTATATCGCCCGCTGCCGCGGTTGCGGCGTGATGCTTTACCGGGAATCGCGCGGCGGATCATGGCGCACCGTGACCGATCAGGCCGAGGCCGCCGCGCTGCTGGCGAAACGAGGTTCGGAGGCGAGCGATGCGAATCCGGGATGAGCGGGCTGGGCCTAGTGCGGCTCCCGGACGAGATAGAGATAGCTTGGGTCGAAATCGACGAGCTGCTCGAGCCGGCGGCGATCGAGCAGTGTGACGCGCCCGCGGCGGAACGTCGCTAATCCTTCCTCGCGTAGCGTGCGCAGGGTGCGATTGACATGGACGTTGGTCAGCCCGAGGCATTCGGCGATCGCGCGTTGCGTCACGTTCAGATCGAACCCGTGGTCATCAGCCAGGCCGACCACCTCGAGGCGCGCCATCAGCTCGCAGAAGAGATGGCCGACCCGGGCCAAGGCGGTGCGGCAACCGAGCGACAGCTCCCATTCACGATGGATCGCCGCGTCGATCGTTGTCAGCAACCATAGCATCCGCGTCAGGTGGGAATGCTGCTCGGTGATCGCGCGCAAATGCTCATGGGGAAAGGGCACTGCCCGGCAGCGCGTCAGCGCCTGGACATGATGATCCAGCCGCTTGAGGGTAAAGCCGTGAAGGTCGACGAAATCGCCCGGAATATGCAGCGCCGAGATCTGCCGTCGGCCGTCGGGCAGATCCTTGTAGCGGCACATCCAGCCCTCGGTGAGGAGGAGTGAGGCGGTGAGATCCTCGCCCTCACGGACGACCTCCTCGTCGGCGGCGTAGCTGCACGGCTCCGCGGCGGCGGCGCGGAGCACCGTCTCCTCGGCCGCGCTCAGCTTGTCACGGGCGCGCAGCTGACGGAGCAACCGGTCGATTACGGCGTCGGTCGACATCTGACCGTCTTCATCCCGATCGTAACGACAGGCGCGCCAGAATGTTCATGTTCGAGTCCAGCTGATCGTCAGCGGTACCGCCGCGGGGGCCGTCGCCTCCCACTGGCCGGGACCACGGGCCTCGAGCGGGATGCTACTCTGATCCATGGTCGAAAGCCGCGGCGGCTTGCGTCGTGACGAGCGGGCGATCAGCCGGATGCGGCATTCCATCCCGGCGACGCCGACAGTCTCGAACGTCACCGCGTCGTGCCGCTCGTCCATCGTCGCGATCGGATAGTCGGTGAACAGGGTGAACGGCGCTGTCTCGAGTCGTCGCCAGGCACCGGCGGCGAATGCGAAAGCCGCGCCGCTGCCGTAGATCTCCTGTCCGACTTGGCCCGGCGGATCGCCCGCGGCGTAGAGGTCTTCGAGCGGGAAGGCGAGCTGACGATCGACCTCTCCGTTGCGTACCTCCTTACCGAAAATGTCTTCGGGCAGATGCGCAGGATAGAAGAACCAGGCGCGGTGGAGCGCATAGCGGCAGTATTCCGAGACCAGCAAGCGTACGGAATGGGGCAGGTCGTCGCGACCCTCGACGAGCAAATGGCGAAAGGCCTCCCAGCTCTCAAAACATTCGTAGATCGCCATATAGGGTCCGTCGTGCAGAGATGTCGCGCCCAGGAAGGTGGGGTAATGCTCAGCCGCCTTGAGCTCGGATTCCCAGAACAGGCTGTTATGCAGAAAGCTGGCGAGGAAGACGTAGCTTTGGTCGAGGAAATAGCGGTCGCGGGTCGCCTGCCAGAGCCGCAGGCAGGCCACCGTGCCGAAGGCGGTCAGGTTGGTCTGATAGGTCAGGTCGAAGCGCAGATCGCGGCAGGCGCGGATCGCGCGCGCTGCTTCGTTGAGGAAGCGCTTCTCGCCGGTCAGCTCCCAGACGTCGAGCAGGAGATGTGCATACATCCCGCCGACATCCGACTGTCCGGGATCGCCCTCCTTGCGCGCGCGCTTGATCACCTTCAGCGTGCGGACGTTGAACTTGATCGGCCAACAATAGCGGAAGCGCTTAGCTACCTTGATCGCATAGTCGATCGAGCCGAGCAGCAGCTTCTTCGCCTGGGCGTCGCCCTGGCGGGCGAGAATCGCAAGGTTGATCAGCGGGTGATAGAGATACCAGCTGTCGACCTCGTCCGGATCCTTCTCGTTGCCGAGCGCGCGAGATTCCGCGACGACATTGGGCAGGAAGCGGCGGATCAAGCCGAGCCTGGGATCGTAGAAGCGAGCGACGCCCGCGGTAAGCTTATCCGCCAGCGGACGATAGCGCGGCTCGACTTCGGCGCGCCGTGCGACCGGCCGCGCAACAGCAAGCTGAACCATCGAGTCAGGGACCTCGGCGTTGGTGTATGGGCGCAGATAGAGATGGCCGTAATGGCGCACCGTCGCCTTGGTCGAGCGGCGGATGTCCCGCGCGGTCTTGGCCGCCAGCGCCGGCCAGTCACGATATTCGGTCGAGGGACGCAGCAGGTGCGGATAGATCGTTCCGAGCAAATCGAGAAAGGTCAGCGCGGAGCAGCGCGGCTCCTCGTCGCGGCGATCGCCGAAGGCAAGATAGGCGTCCGAGATCACCATCGCCTGACCGCCGGGCAATGGCTTGTCGTCGGCCGTCTCGAACATCGGCGCGGTCGGCGGTTGATAGCCAAGCTGCGGCCAGCGCCCGCCAACGACGCTGTCAGGCTTGGTGCCGGTGGCGCGGAAATAGGGGTTCAGGCTCGCGAGGTTCTGGAAATAGAGCATGCTGCCCATGCCGTCCTCATGGCGATTGAGGAAGACGACCGGGGCATTAAACCCGCGTTGCGCCGCCTCGACCCGGCCGCTCGCGGTCATCGGATCGTCGTCGGGGCCGAGCGGGTACAGATCCTGCGGCCAGAAATGGAGCAGCAGATCGTCGTTGGGCGTGAGGATCGTGCTCGCGCGGACCAGCGGCGGACCATGATCGACAACATCAATCCGCACTTCCTGCATGCCGGTCGCGCCATGCAGGCGGAAGACGAGTTGATCCGACCCGCTATGTGCTTCGGCGAGCTCCAGCCCGCTCGGCGCATGGGCGGTCCGCAGCGCATAGCCGCCATTACCCGGGCCGCGGATGAAGGCCCAGAGCGAATCCCGACCGAGCTTCACCTCCAGCGTCATCGTGCCCATGTTGATATGGGCAAGCTGCTTCATGCGGCCGATGCGGACCTCCGCCTGAAGATAAACGGCGCCGGCCGCGATTCCTGATGGGTCGTGATGCATGTCGTTGCGATCCCTGTCCGCGAAACAACATGCGAGTTCGCGGATAGCTCCGCTGCCTAATGTGGATGAACCGCTCTCGCTGCCGCAGATTTCGGCGACCAAGTGAATCGGCTTTGATCGTTGTTAATCGGGGAATTCGTTTCGTGCGCTACGCTGCGCCATCGCTGGCAGAGCATTCCGAGCGCCGGCGGCCGAGAGCAAATGGGAAGCTCCCGCTCGATCCGATGCAGGGGTTTCGATGGCCGGCTACCGTATCTACGCCATGACTCCGGACGGTCATATTCGATCGGCCGCGGACATCGAGGCCGAGAACGACGGCGAGGCGATCCAGCTCGCCCGGCTCCGCCTCGAGCGCGCCGACATCGAGCTGTGGTGCGGCGCGCGCAGGATCGCCCGGCTGCCCCGGGAGGGGCTCCCCATCGTGCTCGATGCGACGGCCTCCGAGCCGCGGCGGCGCCCGCTGTCATTGTGGAGCCGTTAGCCGGCGCCGTGCACCTTCACCGCTTTTTCGAACGGGATCGACACGAGAATCTTGCCCGCTTCATTCGCAATGTCGACGCGGCCGTTGAGATTGATCGCTCCATTCTTGGTTTCAGCCGCGAGCAGGTCGCGGATGCCGGTGACAGCGATCTCGCTGGCCGCGGACAGGCTGCTGACGTCGACGCCCTCTTCGTCTTCGACTTTGCCATGGGCGTTGTGGATATGAAGAAAATATCGTGGCATGCCCGGCAAAATGCCGGGTCTGGCGTCTCGGTTCCAGGCGCGCAGCCGACAGCAAAGTGAATGGATTCGCCTCGCTAATCCTGCACCGGCAACGGAACTGCGCTCGGCTCCGTGCGCTTCCGTTCCGAACAGGAGCCCGCGCGATGTCCGATGTCCATGATGCCCATACCGACATGCCCAACCTCGCCGGGCGCAAGGCGGCGATCACTGGCGGCACCACCGGCATCGGCCGGGCGATCGCGGTGCTGCTCGCCAGCGAGGGCGTCGACGTTTTTATCTGCGGGCGCGAACGCGCGCACCTCGGCGATGCGCTCAAACGCATCCGCGAGGTCGGGCGCGGCGGCGGGATCGCAGTCGACCTCGCCAAGGGCAATGGCGTCGAGAAGTTCTTCGACGCGGCACAGAGCCATTTCGGCAAGCTCGACATCGCGGTGATCAATGCCGCGGTCCCGGCCGATGCGCTTGGCAAGGTCGATGAGAGGACATTACGCTATCAGACGGCGACCGATTTCACCGCCTATCTGCTCAGCGCCCATGCCGCTGCGGATCGGATGGAGGCAGGGAGCGATATCATCCTGATCGGCTCGATGGCGGCGGTGTCGCGCCGCGGCGGCTCATCGATCTATGTTGCGGCCAAGGCCGGCATCGAAGGCTTCGCTCAATCGTTCCGACAGGAGCTGGCGGACAAGGACATCAAGGTCGGGCTGATCGAGCCAGGCTTCACGGGTGCAGATTTCCAGTATCCCGAATTCGGCCCGCGCAAGCAGGCGCAGCTGATCAGGCAGCACCGTATGCTGCGGGCGGAGGACATCGCGGTTGCCGTCCATGTCATGCTGACCCAGCCACGGCGGGCGGCGATGTCACTGTTACGCGTCGAGACGCGGCTGAAGCATCCCTAGACTGCTCGACGTCAGATAGGCCGTCGTTCCGGAACCGGTTCCTTGCCGGTCGAGGCCCAGGCCGTGCGGCAGAGCGACCGGAGCTCGCGGTTGAGTGTCGGGCTGGAGCGCAGATGCGCTTCGACCAGCTCATAGCCTTCGCCTTTCAGCGCGCGCACCAGCTGGTCGATATTGGCGACCGAGCCGGAACCGGCGAGTTCGAAGGCCCGTTCGACGATGGTTCCATTGCCCCGCACGGCCCTTATCTGCCTGAAGTCAGGTAAGGGTGCATTGATCTGGGGCAATTCAGGGCGTGGAGAGATGGGCGCGGGCCGTGCCAGTCGAAATCGGCCCGCGCCCCGGCGGTCGATCGTCAGATCAGACCGTCACCTCGGTGAACGTCGTGGTTTCCGGCTTGGGGGTGCCGCTCGACTTGTAGCTGGCGATCAGCGCCTGCTTGCGCGCCGCCAGTTCCGCACCGATAGCGTCCATGTCGAGGCCGGCCTTGCGCGCCTGCGCGAAGACGCCTTCGCTGCGCTTTTCCTCCTCCTCGACGTGGTGCTTGATCTGCTCGGACAGGACGAGGACCTTGGCGTCGTAGAAATCATCGTCGGGGCCGCCCGCCTCGATCTCGGCGATCAGCACCTTGGCGCCGTCATGCTCGACATAGGCTTCCTTGAGGTCGTCCTCGTCGACCTTGCCCATGCAGGCCGGATAGAAAATTTCCTCTTCGATGATCGAATGGATTGTCAGCTCCATGCAGATCTGTTCGGCGAGCTTGCGCTTGCGGCCCTCGCCGGATGCCTTCTCGAATTGCTCGAACAGATCCTCGACCTTGCGGTGGTCGGCCTTGAGCAGGGCGATCGCGTCTTGCGGTTTATCGTCTGCCATCGCGGGTCTCCGAATTGGGGATGACAAGCCAACCCCGCGCGAGGGCCATGGTTCCCAAGGTGCAAATATTTATTGAGTAGGCGGAACGACTTAGATGAAAGGGTGTTGCATGCGACCTGATCGGGAAGAGCGCGCCGCGCCAGAGGTGCGTTTTCAAGCGACCAAAGGTGCGACGTTCCGCGGTGGCCGGCGTTGCGGGGGCGATCCTCGAGTACGGAGTGACGGGAACCATGGGCATCCTCGGCAACATCATCGACAAGATCTTTCATCACCCGTCAGCGGCAAAGCCGGCTGCCCCAGCGTCGGCGAAGCCTGCACCGGCGAAACCTGTCACGGCGCCCCGGCCGCGCCAGCGCCTGCTGCAGCCGCGCCGGCCCGGCCACAGCAAGTCGATGTCGGTGCCGTGCTGGCCGACATGGCGTCGCACAAGGGCGGCGGAGGCAATTATCAGACCTCAATCGTCGACCTGCTCAAGCTGCTCGATCTCGATTCCAGTCTTTCCGCGCGCAAGGAGCTTGCCAATGAGCTCAACGTCCATGCCGGCGCCGATGGCAGTGCCGAGGAGAATATCGCCTTGCACAAAGCAGTGATCGCGAAGCTTGCCGAAAATGGCGGCATCGTGCCCGAAAGCCTGCGCCACTGAGCTGCGTCAGGCGCTAACCGCGAGTGTTCTTCGCATCGGCCGGCTTGATGTTTAGCCGCGCTGCCCAGTCGACCCGCGCGAGAACGACCAGCAGCGCGATCGCGGCGAGCTGGATGGCAATGCCGAGCGGGCTGGTCAGCGCATCGCGGAAGCTGTCGGCGAGGCTGGTCTGCTTCAGCCCGCGCGCAGTCGCGCCGTAGATCGAATAGGAACCGATCCGGCCGACGAAGAACGCGATGGTGAAGGGCAGTAGGCGGATCTTCATCAGTCCGGCGGCCTCGAACAGCTGGGCCGAGGGCAGCGGCGACAGGGCGAAGAAGGCCAGGCCGACGATCGTGCCGTGGCGGCGCTGCTCGACCGCCGCGCCGACCGCATCGAGGCTCTCGCGTCGCTGCTGCGACAGGCGATTGCCGAGATGGCGGAAGGCGTAGGCCAACAGCAGCCGTCCTGACGCCGCGGCGAGCGCAGCGAGCGGGATCAGCACGAACAGCGAGTGATGCGAGTTCAGCGCGTAGAGCACGATCACCGACCAGGTCGGCGGGCCGAAGGCGGGCAGCAGATTGATGCCGAGAACGATCGCGACGAAGATGAGGTAGTCGGTCACGCCCCGCGTAGCCGCCGTCGCCGTCGGACCTGAGCGACGATGATCAGGACAATGGCAATGGCGATCGTGTCGGCGATCCAGTCGCGGATATCGCAGTCGCGGTGCAGCGCCGGGATCGACTGCAGCACCTCGATCAGCGCGCCGAGGAACGATAGTCGTTCGCCGATCCGCGGCAGCCGGGCCGTGGGGAATGCGAAGCAAGCGAGCAAGCTCAGCGTGACGAAGGCGAGGATGTGGTGGAACTTGTCGCCGAAATCATCGAACTCGAGCTTCGGCGGGTGCGGCAGCAACGCCATGACGATGGTGAAGAACAGCGCGAGCGCGAAGATGCTGCGCGCAGCGAGAACGAAACGGTCGGGCTTGGCGGGGGCGCTCATCGAGACCTTCAAAGGCTGCGCCGCTCGCGCGGCCGCGATGCCATAGACCGGCTCGCGCGATCGGAACAGGGGAGGGAGGCTGGGCTCTAGCGGCGCGCCTTCGGCTTGCCGCCGGCGGCCGCTGTCGGGCCTGCGGTGACCGCCTTATACGCGTCCGCCACCTTCACGCCCGGGCCGGCGGCGCGGGCCGATGCGACGAGCCGGGCGCGCAGCTGATCCGGCGTCAACTTCGGCTGGCGCTGGATCATCAGCGCGGCGATGCCGCTGATCTCGGCGGCGGAGAAGGACGTGCCCGACTGAATGCCGTAGCCTCCGTCGGGCGCGGCGACGAAGACATCGACGCCGGGTGCGGCGATAGCAATGTAGCCGCCGCGATTGGCCGATCCGTAGAGCCGGTCGCCGGCATCGGTCGCGGTGACGGCAATGACCTTGGGCTCGGCCGCAGGATAGAGCGGCGGCGACTTCGGGCCGGCGTTGCCGGCGGCGGCGATCAGCACGATGCCGCGTGCATAGGCCGCGTTGATCAGCCGGCGCACGGTCGGGTCTTCCGGCCCGGCAAAGCTCATGTTGATGATCCGCGCGCCGCGGCCCGCGAGCCAGTCGATGCTCTTCAGAACGGTGAAGCTGTTGCCCTTGGCGTTGCGGCCGTCGAACGCGCGCGCGACCAGCAGCCGGGCCCGCGGCGCCGAGCCGGTCAGCTTGCCATGGCCGGCGATCAGGCTGGCGACGGCGGTGCCGTGGGGATGCCCGCCGCCGCCACTGCCGGTGGCGTCGAAGATTGCCACGATGGTGCCGTCGAGGTCGGGATGCCCAGGGTCGACCGCACTGTCGATCATGCCGACCAGCACCGCATCGCCGCGGGCGACACCATGCGCCTGGGTCAGCCGCAGATTGGTGAGCGAATATTGCAGCGGCGGCGACGCGTCAGAGGACTCCGGCGCACGCTGCAGGCGATAGACGAAATTGGGCGCGGCGAGGGTCACCTGGTCGTCGCCGCCGAGGCTGGCCGCGACCTTCAGCGGATCGCGTTGATCGAGGATACGCGCGCGAATGATGCTGACGCCGCCGAGCTCGGAGTCCTCCTGCTCGATGACGTAGACGTTGTAGCGCTTGAGCAGCGCCTTGATGTCGTCGCCGCTGAGCGTGGAGGCGACGGTGATCACCACCTCATCGGGGACATATTGTTCGCCACCGTCGGCCGCGTTGGCATTGGGCATGAGGCGGGCCGTGCGATCACCGCTGCGGCGCTCGCGCTCGCGCTGCATGAGCATCGGGTTGCTCATCCAGTCGGCGGGGCCGGCGCCCGGGCCGTCGGGCATGCCACCGCCCGGCATGTCGCCACCCATCCCGGGCATGCCACCCATCGGCATCCCGCCCATCGGCATTCCGCCCATGGGCATGTCGACGCCCATCGGCGGCATGTCGTGGCCGCGGCCCGCGGGCGGATTGTTCGTCGGCGCGGTTGTCGGCGGATCGTTCGGCGGCGGATCATTCATCGGTGGACCGCTGGTTGGCGGGGCCGTCGACATTTGCGCAGCCGCCGGCGACAGCGGCGCGGTCGTGGCGACGAGCGCGGCGACGACGATGAGGGCGGGGCCCAACGCCGCCCGTGCCCTTACCAGCAGATCGACCAGCATAGTCGCAGCCCTCCCTTCGCCGCGGAACATTACGGCTATAATCCCGAACGCGGCGGCCTGTCCGTAGCAATCGCGGCGGCCGGGCCGCCCTCGGCTTTGTCGCGGGCGGGGAGAGAAAGGTTCGAAGGCGCTACTGGCCGTTCTGCGGGCAGGGGTACATGTCGTAGAGCCCGGCCCACAGCAGCCCGCCGGCGCTTTGATCGAGCACGTCGGGATGGGCCGCGAGGTAGGCCGACACATTCCTGACCAGCTCTGGTCCGGTCGCGCTCGCCGGAACGCAGATCATCGATGCCATCGCCCGGTTCGCCTGCAGCCCGGTGGCCATGTCGGCGCCGCCTTCGATATATCTGGCGCAGGCGGCCTGGTCTTTCCTGCACAACTCCGCCAGGTCCCGGCCGGTCGAGAAGCTGGCCATATCCGCCAGCAGCATCAGCAACGCGATCATTCTGCCCTCCCATTCCCGCGATCATAGCATGTTATCGCGCGGGGTGGATCGATCCATCGGATGACGAGGGATCATCTTGTCGCGCCGCTCGTTTCGCCGTCATGGCGGAAGAATTCGATCGCGGCTGGTACCTGCGCAAGGGGGGCAACCCCCATACGCCGACGCCCCCGGCGTTCTTCGTTCACGCGCAGGTGAGTGAGGTAGAGCGGCTGCTGATCCGCGACTATCCATCCCACGGGAACCGGCGCTGAGCCTGAACTGCTAGTCTCTGGAGAAATTTGCGCGTTCGATCCATAGACGTCGCGCCGTTCGATAGAGACAGAGCGAATGCGCCGAGAGCAGGTCTGGCTGATATCGCTGGCGATCCTTGCCGGCTGTTCTGCCGGCGACAACCAGGCGACCTCATGGAACGCTGCAGAGGACGATACGGCCGGTGAGGTGATGGCGGCGGGGCCGCCGGCCTCGGCGGGCTTGCCCGAGGGCTATCAGGCGCGTGGGCAGGAGCCCGGCTGGGTGCTGGTGATTGATGGCGGGCGGCTCGACTATGCCAATATCGATGGCAGCAAGCCGATCAGCGTACCCCTGCCACGGCCGACCGCTCAGCCCGACGGCCTAACCTATGCCACCGCGCAGCTGACCCTTCGCGTCCATTATCGCCGCTGCAACGATGTGATGACGGGCGAGGCCTTCGAGCACGAGGTCGAGGTGACCGCGGCTGGCGAAAAGCATGGCGGGTGCGGCGGCGAGCGGCGGCCGGCCTGGGATCTTTAGTCCGAGTTTCTATTGGCAAAGCAATTGCTTGTTGGCGATTAGGAACAGACAGTCCGATTTGGTTCGAATGATTTGCGTCGCAATGGAACCGTTTGACGTTGAAGGGGGACTAACCCACTGGCATCATTGGCGGGAATGGATTGCCCATGCAGCTGACAGCCGGGCTCGCGCTTCTCGGAATCTCCACATTGGCGATTGGCCTGTGGGTGCGCCATTTCCTTGCCAAGCGCCGCAAGGTGCGATTGCGCGGCAAGAGCCATCGCCCGCGCATCGATATCCCGCTCGCGCCGAAGGAGTGACTCAGCAGCGGTCCTGACCATGCCGCAATCGCGGATCCTCGCCTCGCGCCATTGCGCTGTCCTGCGCTTTCGGGACAGACTTCGCGCCGGCATCGCGAGACGGAGGGAGAGGGTTGCATGGACGCGCTTGAGAAGCTGTTGGCGCTCGAGGAGATCAAGCAGCTGCGGGCGAAATACTGGCGCACGCTCGACACCAAGCAATGGGAAGAGTGGGGCAGCGTCTTCACCGAGGATTGCACGCTCAAATACGACAGCGGCGTTTCGACCGGCGGCGGCGATCCGCAGACCAATCCGACCGTGTCGACGCGCAAGGGTATGGTCGAATCCGTGCGCGCCGGCCTGCATCAGGCAGTGACCGTCCACATGGGTCATTTCCCGGAGATCGAATTCATCTCCGACACCGAGGCCAAGGGCATCTGGCCGATGGAGGACATTGTCGAGCATGGGACGAGCTGGATGGTCGGCCACGGCCATTATCACGACACCTATCGCAAGGTGGACGGGAAGTGGCTGATCTCCTCGGTGCACCTGACCCGGCTGCGCATGCGGGTGATGTCGGTCGGCGGCATCCCGGGACGGGCGATGCCGAACGATCTGTGAAAACCTGAGCGTCGCGTAACCCGCCAGATTCGAAGCGAGGGGACATGGCCGAACTTGACGGGAAGGTGGCGCTCATCACTGGCGGGGGCCAGGGCATCGGGCGGGGGGTGGCGCTGGCGATGGCGGCGGCCGGCGCGCGCGTCGCGCTTGCCGGGCGCACGATCGCGAAGCTGGAAGAGACGGCCGAACAGGTCAGGCAGCGCGGGGGGGAGGCCTTGCCGCTGGCATGCGATGTTCGCCGCGCGGAGGATCTCGCCCATGCGGTCGACCGCACCGTCGCAGGATTCGGCGGCATCGATATCCTCGTCAACAACGCGCAGGAGATCACGCTCGGCCGGCTGGACGAAGTCACCGACGAGGCTTTCGTCGCCGGATTCGAGTCAGGCCCGCTGGCGACGCATCGGCTGATGAATCTCGTGCGTCCGCACCTGGCCGAGCGGGGCGGTGGGACGATCTTCAACTTCTGCTCGGCCGTGGCGGTGCGCTGGGACATGTCGGGCTACGGGGCCTATGCCGCGGTGAAACAGGCGATACGCGCGTTGACCCGTGCCGCGGCGGCCGAATGGGGCGTCGAGGGCATTCGCGCGCTGACGATCGCGCCGCATGCCGAAACTCCCGCGCTGAAGGGCTGGGCCGAGGCCAACCCGGAGGAAGCCGAGGCCTTCTTCGCCACGATTCCGCTCAAGCGCGTGGGACGCGTTGAAGAGGATATCGGTCGCGCTATCGTCGCACTGTGTGGTTCGGATTTTTCCTATCTGACCGGCGCGACGATTCCGCTCGACGGCGGCCAGGCCAATTTCGACTGACGAATACCGCGCGTCGCTGTTTATCCGGTACGGCTGAGGGCGCCGTCGCCGGCTATTCCGGGAAGCGCGGATAACTCGGGTAGCCGGTCGTGCCGTTGTTCGCTGGGGGCAGAGCTACCGCCTGCTGGGCAAACACGACGCCATTCCTTGCTGGGCACGATCCTGACGGGAGCGTCGGCGCAACAATCTCGCGAGCCGCCAGCGCAACCAGGTTGCTCTTCGGCATCGCTGCCTCAGCCATGACTGCGACGGTCTGGGCGCAGCTGCCGAAGCTGATCTGGCTGCCGCCGTAGGCGTTCGCCAGGGTGGTCGTGTAGCGGTCGTATTCCCGCTGCCCGACGCTTGTCCCTTGCGTCATGAAGTGCGCCTTCAGTCGCCCGTTCGCCGCACGCAGCGCCGCGCGACCGTTCTTGAGGAAGCGATTATAGCTTGCGCGGACATCGCCCCTGCTGAAGCGACACTGCAGGGCGGCGACCGCCAGCTTGGTCTGCATCTCACGCATCCTGGCCGCCGCGATATCCGCGGGAGTCCAGCACGCGGCTGCCGCCACGGGGGCTGCCATCGATGCCAGGCAAAGCGCGGCGGGTGCGGCGAGGAACGCCGTGCGCGAACCGATGATCATTTCTGGTTCCGAAACTCCTGCCCGTCGAAACGTCCGCGGACGCCTTGAGGATCCCCCTGGTCTTGCCGCGGCCTGTCGGCCCGCGGTCGGGTTGCCTGACACAACCGGCGGCTCAGTTCAATCGCGTGAACAATGCGTTGCGCCGGCCCGCC
>JADMIO010792866.1_pt1 | contig 13299 bp, 14 predicted proteins | sample 8958161 | NCBI WGS metagenome assembly JADMIO01 (sample SAMN16585339, study PRJNA669376) | soil metagenome | isolation source: Crop rotation soil | place: USA: Cullars Rotation, Alabama | collected 2011 | reverse complement strand
CCCTGATCAAGAGCCGCCGATAAGGCCTGTCCCGCCGCCACCAATTGTCCGTGTTCGACGGCGCCTGCGGCGATCAGCATCATGGCCCCGGAACGGTAATGCCTGCCCATGAAAGCAAGCAGATCATCTCGCGCGAAAGAGGAAACCGTTTTCTCGCTGCCGAAGATCGGCCAGCCCATGGGCTGGTCGGGGAAGGATGCCGTCTGCAAATAATCGAAAATGAGGTCGTCGGGCGTGTCTTGCGTCTGACCGATTTCCTGAATGATGACGTCGCGTTCGCGCTCGAGTTCGGTCTCGTCGAACACGGAATTGACCAGAATGTCTCGGATCATTTCAAGTGCGAGAGGAACATTGTCCTTCAGAACGCGCGCGTGAAATGCCGTTTGTTCGCGGCTGGTGTAGGCATTGATATCGCCGCCAACCGATTCAATTTCGGTCGCAATGTCCTTCGCCGACCGGGTCTTCGTTCCTTTGAACGCCATATGCTCCAGCATATGGGAGAGGCCTGCCTCGACGGCCTTCTCATGACGCGCGCCGCAATTGACCCAGACGCCTAGAGCAGCGCTCATCAGATGGGGCATGGGATCGGTGGCGACGATAAGACCGGAAGGTAACCGTGTGATTTCGACTGTCATCTGCGCCGTGTGTGTTCCAAAACGAACGCCCTCACCTGTGCGAGAGCGTTAGCCTGTACAGTGTAGCGCTCTTTGCGGGACAAGAGATCACTCAGATGTAAGGGCAATTCTGCCGATTTTCCAATGGCTTGCGCCACGGCCGCGGAAAATTTCGCGGGATGGGCGGTGGCCAGGGCGATGACAGGTCCCTCAAGCTTCGACCTAAGTTTTGCGGCAGCGGTCAGTCCGACGGCAGTATGCGGATCGACAACGATCCCACACTCCCGGTGCAGACGCGTGATTGTCGCCAGCGTTTCGGTGTCATCGGCGGCAGCCGCAAGGTAGCGTTGCTGGAGCGGGCCCAAAATTTCCGGTGGGATCGTCAGCGACTTCGTGTCGGCGAAGCCGGCCATCGCCTCTTTGACCCAACGTGCATTGCGCCCAGAAGCCTCGAATAGCGCGCGTTCGAAATTGGACGCGACTTGAATGTCCATCGACGGGCTCAGCGTCGGCGAAGCGCGACCGGTTTCGTAGCGCCCCGTTGCAAGGGTTCGCGCCAATATGTCGTTCGCGTTGGTGGCAATCACCAAACGCTCAACGGGCAAGCCCATTCGTGCCGTGGCCTCGGCAGCAAAAATGTCGCCGAAATTTCCGGTCGGCACGACGAAGTTCACCTTGCGTCCGAAGCCCGCGCCCAAAGAGGCAGCCGCCGTGAAGTAATAAACGCACTGCGCCACAATGCGCGCGAAGTTGATGGAATTGACCGCTGTCAGATTGGTGCGTGCGGCAAATTCGCTGTCGGCGAAGAGGGCTTTGACGATGTTCTGGGTGTCGTCGAACGTGCCTTCGAGCGCGATGTTGTGGACGTTCTCGTCCAGCACGCTCGTCATCTGACGGCGCTGCACTTCGGACACGCGCTTGTGGGGATGGAGCACGATGACGTCGACATTGGGCTGTCCCCTCAGCGCCGCGATGGCAGCCGAGCCCGTGTCTCCCGATGTAGCGACGATGACGGTTGCATTGCGGTTGCGTTTCGCCAGCGCACGGGCGAAGAGGCGCCCCAAGAGCTGCATGGCTACATCTTTGAAAGCCAGCGTTGGTCCATGAAACAATTCGAGCAAAAACAAATCGGAATCGAGCTGAACCAGAGGCACCACTGCTTTATGGGCAAAGGTCGCATAGGCGGCCTCTACGTCGGCGCGGAATTCCTCGTGACTAAAGGCATCGCCGATAAAGGGACGCATGACGCGAAACGCGACCTCCGCGTAGGGGAGGCCGGCGAATTCGCGAATGGTGCTCTGGCTGAATTGGGGCCAATGCTGGGGAAGATAAAGTCCGCCGTCGGCCGCCGGCCCGCCGAGGAGCACGTCGGCGAAGCTCGCCCCTGTCTCCCCCCTGGTACTCACATAATTCATCACATCATCCCACGCGCAGCCGCCCTTTGGAGCGGTGATAAACCAGATACACCGCGGTCAGGGCCAGGGCGAGGCCAAACCAAGTGATGGCGTATTGCAGGTGATCATTGGGAAAATCGACCTGCGTCCGCCCGCCAAGCGGCCAGCCGCCCGGGTTGGGTGTGGCGTCTGCCTCGATAATGACAGGCGGGGTGGTTAGGCCCGCCGCCGCCGCCATCTCCGGCACGTTCTTCACGAACCACAGGCGCGTCTGCCGGTTCGGCGCAGGCGTGAACAAGCCGGGCGCTTGGGACAGCCGCAGCACTCCCGTTACGTCCACCTCGCCCGCGACCTGCCCTGCAGACCGGGTTTGCGGATTGCGCAACACTTCGGGCACGAAGCCGCGGTCGACCAGCACGGTTTGCCCGTTCTCCAGGACCAAGGGCGTCACGACGTCGACACCCACGGCGCCCATCGGGCCGCGGGAAAACACGTAAAGCTCTTTGTCGTGGAGAAAGTGTCCCCTCAGGCTGACATGATGATATTCCGCGGCGGGACCCTGCTTCAGCGCCTCGCCGAGCGGTACCGGGGGCGCCTTCATCCCCGCTTCTACGCTCGCAATGAGTGCTTCCTTTTCGTGCAGACGCTGGATTTGCCAGGCGCCAAGCCCAATCAGCAGGGCAACGCCAGGAATAAACCAGAGCGTGGGCGCAAGCAGCGGGCGAAAGCGTATCATCCGCTAGTGTCCCGATTCCGAAATTCGTACGATGTCCATATTAACTCCTGACGAATTTCGGAATCGAAAGGACACTAGCAACTCATTGATTGCCAGTGTCGTTTTGGTTTCGAAGTTCGCCATAAGGGCTATATCGGTCGGCAAGGGAGCGAACTTCGAAACCACGACACTGCGGGTGGTAGCGCGATTTTTCGGCCGACGATAGAATCCCGGCTGTTCCGGTCGCTTAGAACGAAGATATGCCCCTGCGTCGGTTCTATTCGATTTTGTCGCCCATCATGGCGCTGTCCCTTGCGGCCGCGGCTTGCGCCGGCATGGACAGCGGTGCGGCGGACAAGGCGAAAATGGAGGCAATGCTGAATGCCGAGCTGATGACGGGCGACAGCGCGCAGACCATCGAGGCATTCTTTCAGCGCCACGCCATCAGTTTCACCTACGATCCGGCGATACGGCGATACGCGGCAACCGTCGACATGGGGGATAAGGTTCCCCTGTCGGTCTATGTCTACACAGACACCGACAAGAAGATGACTGTCTCCCTGGTGCAGGCGCCCAAGCCGATGCCTGAACCGGCCATGCAGAGGCAGCGCCCTCGCGATACGTACATCGATCTTCCAGGCGCAAGTCCGCCACGCAATCGTTTCTAGTGCCCGACGAAAGACATTAGCGCGCGATGCGGCCTTCCTCGGCGCGGTGCTTGTACTGCAGCACGACCAAGCCAGCCTTTAACGGCCGCAGAAAACCGAGCGACAGGATCACGACGGCCGGTCCCCAGATGACCGCGTGCACCCAATAGGGCGGACTGAACCAGACCTCGGTGAGAAGCGCACCACCGGCGACGATGGCGCCTACGATCAGAATGACGAACACCGCTGGACCGTCACCTGCCTCGAAGCGTGAATAGTCCAGCCCGCATACGCCGCATGCGGACGCGATCTTAAGAAAGCCGGAAAAGAGCTTTCCCTTGCCACACCGCGGACAGCGGCCGAGCAACGATGCGAACGCGACCGAAGGTTCAGTCCCCTTTGGGGAACTGCTCATTCCGTCATAACGCCCCAGGAGCCCCACACATAGATGCAGGCGAATAGGAACAGCCACACCACGTCGACGAAGTGCCAATACCAGGCGGCGGCTTCGAAGCCGAAATGGCGCGTCGGCGTGAAGTGGCCGGCGATGGCGCGGAACAGGCACACCGTCAGGAAAAGCGTGCCGATGATGACATGCAGACCGTGGAAGCCCGTCGCCATGAAGAACGTCGAGCCGTAGATCGCGTTGAGATTTCCCATGCCGCCGGTTGCCGCCGCAGTGAGCGATCTGTGCTGGTCATCGGTCAGCATCATGAGCTGCGCATTGTTCAGCCCGAAGGTGAACGTTGCATGGCTGTACTCATAAGCCTGGACGACCGTGAAGCTGGCACCAAGCAGGATGGTTACGATCAGACCCTGGATCGCACCTTTGCGATCATTGTGCAGGATGGCGTGATGAGCCCAGGTGACGGTGGCGCCCGAGGTGAGCAGGATCAGCGTATTCAGCAGCGGAAAATGCCAGGGGTCGAACGGCACGATTCCTTGCGGTGGCCAGTGACCGATACCGACATCGATCGGGAACAGCGACGAATTGAAGAACGCCCAGAACCAGGCGAAGAAGAACATCACTTCGGACGCAATGAACAGGATCATGCCGTAGCGCAGACCCAGCTTCACCACCGGCGTGTGATCCCCCCGCACGACGGATTCTTTGACGACGTCGCGCCACCAGCCGGCCATGGTGTAGAGCACCAACAGGAAGCCGATAATGAAAATCCAGGGCTGACCGGCAAGCGGCAAGCCGAAGAAATTGGCGTTCGCATTCATCCAGAAGACGGCGCCGATCAGCATCGTGAAAGCCGCGACCGAACCGATGATCGGCCAGGGGCTGGGATCGACCAGGTGATAATCGTGATGCACTTCGCCGTGAGCCATGATGTTTGCCTTTCGAAGGATCAGCCCCCCGAACCCTTCGCCGGAACGGACGCTGTCTTGGCGCCGGCCTTCTGATTGGTTGCGGGATAGAAGGTATAGGACAAGGTGATGTCATTGACGGTGTCGAGGGCGCGGTTTTTCAGGATCGCCGGCGACACGAAGAAGGAAACAGGCATTTCAACCGACTCACCCGGCTCCAGCCGTTGTTCGGTGAAACAGAAACACTGGATCTTGTCGAAATAATATGCGGCCTGCTCGGGCTGCACGTTGAATGTGGCATGGCCGACAATCGCGTGATCGGATCGGTTCTCCGCGCGGAAGAAGACGAGCTTGTCTTCGCCGATCCTGACTTTCACGGCGCGCTGTTCCGGCACGAAGGACCAAGGCAGTTTCGGATCAATATTGGTATCGAAATGTACAGCCATGATGCGGTCGCCGACGGCGCCTGGGGCAGCCGCGGCACGCGCCGGCGTTCCGCCATAGCCGGTGGCGCGGCAGAACATGTAGTAGAGAGGTACGGCGGCGTAAGAAAGGCCGACCATACCGGCAACAACGGCAAAGCAGGACGCGAACACCACCGCGTTGCGCGTGCTTTCCGTTTTCCCCCTAGTCCGCGACATGGCCGCCCAGTCTCACGATGGTCATGATGAAGAACAGCACGACGAGGAACAGCAGAATGCCGGCAATCGCATAATTGCGCATGCTTCGGGCACGTTCGAAGCGCTCGCGTTGTATTCGTGCCCTCTCCTCGTCATCGCCGTTCATCCTAGGCTCAGAGGCGGCAATCCCGCCACTTGCTCGACCAGAAGCGCCGCAAAGAGAGCAAAGAGGTACAGGATTGACACACCGAAGAGGCGCCGCGCTTGCGGCTCGCTTTGCGTATTGCTTTCGCAGGAAACGCGAAACGCCTGCACGACAAACCAAAGTCCGATCGCTGAATTGGCCGCAAGGTAGAGCAGGCCGGCAAAGTGGAGGAAAACCGGTGCGAAGCCGCTCGCCACGACCAGTATCGTATAGAGGACAATCTGCTTGCGCGTTTCGCTCTTGCCCGACACCACCGGCAACATCGGCACGCGAGCACGCGCATAGTCCTCAGCGCGATACAGCGAGAGCGCCCAGAAATGCGGCGGCGTCCAGAGAAAGATGATTGTCACGAGCACGAGCGGAGGAATAGCAAGCGAGCCTGTCACGGCAGCCCAGCCGATGGCCGGCGGAAGCGCGCCCGCCAATCCGCCGATGACGATGTTCTGCGGCGTGCGCCGCTTCAGCCACATCGTGTAGACGAAGACGTAGAAGACGATCGTGAACGCCAGGAGCGCCGCTGCGGTGTAATTCACCAACAGGGCCATGACCGTGACGGCGCCCACGGCAAGCGTCGAACCGAACGCGACTGCGTCTCCCGCAGTGAGATGGCCCTGCGGCACCGGACGCCCTTTGGTGCGCGCCATGAGCGCATCGATGTCGGCGTCATAGGCCATGTTGAGGGCACCCGAAGCCCCCGCACCGACCGCGATGCATAACAATGCCGTCAATGCGGTTGCGATGTGCACATGACCAGGAGCCAGCACCAGACCAACCACACCCGTGAACAGCACGAGCGACATGACCCGCGGTTTGAGAAGCTGAAAATAGTCGCCCACCGTCGCGAAATTGAGATCCGCGGCGGCGAGCGATACGTGCTTCTCAGAAACGGCCGTCATGCTTCAACGTCCTTTAATGGTGACCAGAATCCGCAATGCGCGGCAGGTCGTTGAAGGTGTGGAACGGCGGCGGCGAAGACAGCGTCCATTCGAGCGTCGTTGCGCCGACACCCCACGGATTGTCGCCCGCCACGCGCTTGCGCATGAAGGCTTCGGCCATGCACAGTAGGAACACGACGAGACCCGCGGCCGAGATGTAGGAACCGATTGAGGCAACGTAGTTCCAGCCGGCGAACGCGTCGGGATAGTCCGCATAGCGGCGCGGCATTCCGGCGAGCCCAACAAAGTGCATCGGGAAGAAGGTCATGTTCACGCCGACGAACATGATCCAGAAATGCAGTTTGCCCAGCGTCTCGTTGTACATGTAGCCGGTGATCTTCGGGAACCAGTAATACCAGCCCGCGAAGATCGCGAAGACTGCGCCCAGCGACAGCACGTAATGGAAGTGGGCCACCACGTAATAGGTGTCCTGCAACACGACGTCGACGCCCGCATTGGCGAGCACCACGCCGGTGACGCCACCGACCGTGAACAGGAAGATGAAGCCAATCGCCCACAGCATCGGCGTGCGGAAGCTGATCGAGCCACCCCACATCGTCGCGATCCAGGAGAAGATCTTCACACCCGTCGGCACCGCGATGACCATCGTGGCAAACACGAAATAGGCTTTCGTGTCGACCGTCATGCCCACCGTGTACATGTGGTGCGCCCACACGACAAAGCCGATGAAGCCGATGGCGACCATCGCGTAAGCCATGCCGAGATAGCCGAACACGGGCTTCTTGGAAAAGGTCGAGACCACCTGGCTGATCATGCCGAAACCGGGAAGGATCAGGATGTACACTTCAGGGTGGCCGAAGAACCAGAACAGATGCTGGTAGAGGATCGGATCACCGCCGCCAGCCGGATTGAAGAAGGTCGTGCCGAAATGGCGATCCGTCAGCAGCATGGTGATGGCGCCTGCCAATACGGGCAGCGACAGCAGCAGCAGGAATGTCGTCACCAGGATCGACCATACGAACAGCGGCATTTTGTGCAGCGTCATGCCTGGCGCGCGCATGTTGAAGATGGTGGTGATGAAGTTGATGGCGCCCAGGATCGAGGAAGCGCCCGCAAGGTGCAGCGAGAATATCGCCAAATCCATTGCTGGTCCCGGAGAGCCATAGCTTGAAAGCGGTGCATAGAGGGTCCAGCCACCGCCTACGCCCGTACCGCCAGAATCCCCTTCCACAAACATCGACAGAACCAGGAAGGTGAAGGATGCGGGCAACAGCCAGAAGGAGATGTTGTTCATGCGCGGGAACGCCATGTCCGGCGCTCCGATCATCAGCGGTGTGAACCAATTGCCGAAGCCGCCGATCATCGCCGGCATGACCATGAAGAACACCATGATCAGGCCGTGGCCGGTCACGAACACATTGAAGGTATGCGGATCGCCAAAGATCTGCATGCCGGGATACATCAGTTCGGCCCGCATCATCACGGAAAGGAAGGCGCCGATGACCCCCGCGCAGATTGCGAAGATCAGGTACATCGTGCCGATGTCCTTATGGTTGGTGGAATAGGCGAACCGCCGCCATCCCCTCGGCTGGTGGTCGTGGGCCGCGTGAGCCGCGTGAGCCGCGTGAGTATCGTGTGCCCCTGCCATGGCGCTCTCCTCGTATCAGTGACTAGCCGCGAACCGCGTGGGTGCGCCGACTGTCGCGAATTTGGTTTTTGCTTCTGCGACCCATTGGTCGAATTTTTCCTGGCTTACGACTTCAACCGTGATCGGCATGAAGGCATGACGCGCGCCGCACAACTCGGAGCACTGGCCATAGAAGAGGCCTTCTTTTTCCGCTCTGAACCAGGTTTGGTTGATCTTGCCGGGGACGGCGTCGATCTTCACGCCGAAGGACGGGATCGCCCAGGAATGGATGACGTCCGCACCGGTGGTGATAAGACGGATCGTCTTTCCGACCGGAACGACGACGTGATTGTTGGTTCCGAGCAGACGTGGCGGGCCATCCGGTACTGCGGGCTGCGAGCGGCGATCCGGCGTCAGCAGCGCGTCGAAGGTGAAATTGCCGTTATCCGGATATTCGTAGGTCCAGAACCACTGCTTCCCGATGGCTTTCACGGTCATGTCCGTCTGGGGAAGGACGTCTTCGAAATAGAGCAGCCGGAAGGACGGGATCGCGATGGCGACGAGGATCAGAACCGGCACCACCGTCCACAGGACTTCAAGGGTCGTGTTGTGCGTGGTCGCCGATGGCGTCGGGTTCGCTTTCGCGTTGAAGCGCAGCATGATGTAGACGAGCAGCGCCAGCACGAAGAGGCAGATCGCCGTAATGATGTAGAGCACAAAATTGTGCAGGCCGATGATGTCGCGCATGCGCTCATCGGCGGCTGCCTGCAAACCGAGCTGCCACGGATACGGCTGGCCGGTTACGGGCTGCGCGGCGGCGGAAAACGACAGCATAGTGCTGCCCAAGAACGCCGTGAACATGCCGAGCTTTCGGATCATAGGCCCCTCTTTATGGTCTGATGGCCGGCGATGGGCTCTCCCTCCCTATCCCGGCTCTGCGGCAGAAGATTCGTGCCTGCGATTTAGGCGGGCTGTGGAACCCGAGTCATTGCGACCTGATGCCACGCAGGCACTTATCCCCTCCTCAGAGCTGGCTTTCTTTCCCCCGGACAGGATGGCGTGACGGACGGGCAAGCTGCGCCTATATACAGCAGACCGGTGCAGCCATGCCGGCGGCGACAACAAGACGAGAACAGCCCATGACCAGCCACGAAGACCTGTTTTTCACCCAGACCGGCATGGAAAGAGGGCGCGTCCAAGGACTTATCGACCAGACGCTGCATGGGGCCGACGACGGCGAGCTCTTCTTGGAGTACCGCCAGACGGAAAGCTTCGCTTTCGACGACGGACGCCTAAAGGCGGCCACCTACGATACGACGCAGGGCTTTGGGCTGCGCGCGGTGTCGGGTGAAGCAACCGGCTACGCCCATGCCTCCGAATTGTCTGAGGCAGCCATCGCGCGCGCGTCCGAGGCGGTCAGTGTCGTCAAGCTTGGCCATTCCGGTGTGCTGGCGGGTGCGCCTGCGCGGACCAACATCCACCTTTACACCGACAACAGCCCGCTGGATTCGGCCCCCTTCGATGTGAAGGTGAAGCTGATGGCTGAAATCGACGCCTATGCCAGGGCCAAAGATCCCCGCGTCAAACAGGTGTCGTGTGCGCTTGCCGGCGAGTGGCAAGTTGTCGAGATCATGCGCGCGGGCGGCGAAGTCTATCGCGATGTGCGCCCGCTCGTGCGGCTCTCCATTTCCGTGGTTGTCGAGGACCATGGCCGTCAGGAGACGGGCTATTACGGCGGCGGCGGCCGCCGTGCTTACACCGACTACATCGCACCCGAATATTGGAAGGCCGGAGTCGATGAGGCGCTTCGGAGCGCACTCGTCAATTTGCAGTCCATCCCGGCGCCTGCCGGCGAAATGAGCGTCGTTCTCGGCCCGGGTTGGCCGGGAATCCTGCTGCATGAAGCGGTAGGACATGGTCTTGAAGGCGACTTCAACCGCAAGAAGACGTCTGCGTTTGCCGGGCTGCTCGGGCAGCGTGTGGCCTCTCCCGGAGTAACCGTGGTCGATGATGGGACCATCGCGGAGCGGCGCGGCTCGCTTACGATGGACGACGAAGGCACGCCGACGTCCCGCACCGTGCTGATCGAAGATGGCATCCTGAAGGGCTTCATGCAGGACCGCATGAATGCGCGGCTGATGGGGGTCGAGCCGACCGGGAATGGGCGCCGCGAGTCCTTCGCCAGCCCCGTCATGCCGCGGATGACCAATACCTACATGCTCAGCGGCGACAAGAATCCGGACGAAATCCTCGCCTCGGTGAAAAACGGCATTTACGCCGTGCAGTTTGGCGGCGGCCAGGTCGATATCACCAGCGGAAAATTCGTCTTCTCCTGCACCGAGGCTTATCGCCTCGAGGACGGGAAAATTGGTGCGCCCATCAAAGGTGCAACCCTGATCGGCAATGGTCCCGACGCCATGACGCGGGTCTCCATGATCGGCAACGACATGAAGCTCGATACGGGGATCGGCACCTGCGGCAAGAACGGCCAGAGCGTCCCGGTCGGCGTAGGCCAGCCCACGCTGCGCATCGATGGGCTCACGGTGGGCGGCACGGCAGCTTAGATGATTCTCGAATATTGGCGGATTACGCGGGTTCCCGTGTCGACAAACCCGGGCTGCTATGACCGGCCTTGACATGTGATACACATGTGAATATCGTTTTCACATGTCCAAGATGATCCAGCTCCGCAATGTTCCTGACGCCCTGCACCGCAAGCTGAAAGCGCGGGCCGCCGAGGAGGGCATGTCGCTTTCGGATTATCTGATCCAAATGGCTAAGCGCGACGCGGAAAGGCCGACAATCAAAGAATTTCGTGCCCGTTGGGAGGCGCTTCCGCCGCTGGAATTGTCACTCTCACCCGCGGAGATCATTCGCGAAGAACGAGACAACCGTTGAAGGACGATGGCCGTCTTAGACGCATCGGCCGCACTGGAGTTGTTGCTGAAGACGACCCGTGCGTTGCGATGGGCCGATCGCCTTTTCGAGCGAGAGCTGCACGCGCCACACCTCCTGGACATTGAGGTGATGCACGCGCTGCGGCGAATGGCGCAAGCGGATGCAATTACGGATGTCACCGCGCAGCGGGCGTTCTATGGGTTGAAGCAGTTGCCGCTCTTCCGACACCCTCATTGGCCGCTGCTAAGTCATATCTGGGATTTGCGACAGGCTTTGACCGCATATGACGCAGCCTATGTCGCTCTTGCAGAGGCTCTCGACCTGCCATTGTTCACCTGCGACGCCAAACTCAGCCGATCCCACGGCCACTTCGTTAAGATCGTCCTTCTGGATTAGCTCTGTAGGCGGCGGTTGCTTGGAACGGGCGATTAACCGCCGCGTTTGGAGTGGGCCATGGCCGAACGGCATCTCATCTTGGTTTCGACGGAAACCCCAAGCGGCGCCAGCCGCGAGACGATCCGTCTGCTTGGCCGTCAGCTCGGCGAAGTCATTCGCGAACAGCACGGACAAGCCGCGTTCGACCGCGTGGAGAATCTCCGCCGGCACGTCGTCAATGAGCATCGCCAGGGCCGTTCGGCGGTTCCGCTGATCCGGCAGTTCAGTCACCTCGCCAACCGCGATCTGACGCTTTTGATCCGCGCTTTCGCGATCTTCTCCCAGCTTGCCAATATCGCGGACGATTATGTCGCGCGCTGCAAGGCCGAGAGCCAGGACGACACACCAATCGACCGGCTCAAGGATAATCCCAAGATCAGTGCGGACAAGGTCTACGCCTATCTCGAAGGCGCGTTGATCGCGCCAGTGATCACGGCCCATCCGACCGAAGTCCGCCGCAAGAGCGTCATCGATCGGGAAAATGCCATCGCCGACCTCCTGCCTGCCTGTTATCGCGACGATGGCAAGCGGGCCGCGGAAACCGAGATTCGGCTCAAACGCGAAATCCGCACCCTGTGGCAGACGCGCATGCTGCGTCCGGAGCGGATCAAAGTCATCGACGAAATCGACAATGCCATGTCGTTCATGGCGCGCACCTTTATGACGCAATTGCCCGCCGTGAAGCACAAATTGGCGACGCTGTTCGATCTACACGGCCCCCTCCCCGCTGCGTTCCGCGTCGGGTCCTGGGTGGGTGGCGATCGCGACGGCAATCCTTTCGTCACGGCGTCGACGCTGGAGTATTCCGCCAAGCATTTGGCCGAGATCGCGATCGATCATTATCTCGACGAAGTCTACAGATTGGGAGGCGAGCTTTCGCTCTCGGACGAACTCGTGCCCGTCAGCAAAGCGCTGGCCGCGCTTGCCGCATCCGGCCCGCACACCTCCGTGCACAAAGCCGATGAGCCCTATCGGCAAGCGCTCTCTGTTTCCTATGCGCGGTTGTCGGCAACGCGCAAAGAACTTCTCGGACGCGGCGCGGCGCGTACCCCACGCCGCGACGCCGAGGCCTATGCGAGCACACAAGAGCTTGCCGACGATCTTACGGTGATCGCGGATTCGCTCGTCCACAATGGGAGCGCCGATCTGGCAGACGGCCGCCTAGCGGAGCTGCGCGAGGCGGTCGACACTTTCGGCTTTCATCTTGCGGCGATGGATTTGCGGCAGAATTCCGCCGTGCACGAGCGTGTTATCGCCGAGCTCTTCCGTGAAGCCGGCGTCAACGATCAGTACGTGCAATTGCCTGAAGACCAGCGCGTTGCGCTTCTCGTCGATGAGCTGAACAGTCCTCGTCTTTTGCGCACGCCATACCGAGCCTATTCGGAGGAGACGACCAAGGAGCTCGCGATTGTCGACATGGCCGCCCGTCTGCGCGCCAAGTTCGGCGACCAAGCGGTGGAGAACTACGTCATCTCCATGGCGAAAAGCGTCTCCGACCTGCTCGAAGTCGCCATCCTGCTCAAGGAGGCGGGTCTTTTCACGCCGGGAAGCAGGCCCCACATGGCGTTGCGCATCGTCCCGCTGTTCGAAACCATCGAGGATTTGCGCGGCAGCGCTAAGGTCATGGCCGCCTATTTCGATCTGCCTTTGGCAGCCGCGATACTGTCGGGCCAGGACGATCTGCAGGAAATCATGATCGGCTATTCGGATAGCAATAAGGACGGCGGCTACGTCACATCGAACTGGGAAATCCGTTCGGCGATCGTACGCCTGATCGAGCTGACGAAATCTCGTGGGCTTGGTGTGCGCTTCTTCCACGGCCGCGGAGGCACCGTGGGCCGCGGCGGCGGTCCGAGCTTCGAGGCGACGCGCGCTTTACCTTTCCAGCACAGTGGGATCCGAAGCTTGGAATTCACGTGACTTGAAGTCGCGGC